>MDSV01019306.1_pt1 | contig 26271 bp, 23 predicted proteins | sample 810851 | NCBI WGS metagenome assembly MDSV01 (sample SAMN05326640, study PRJNA326480) | marine metagenome | isolation source: seawater | place: Atlantic Ocean: North East | collected 2012
CCGAATACCTGGAAAAGGCTGGTCTGCAGGATGACCTCGACGCGCTCGGCTTCAACCTCGTCGGTTTCGGTTGCACCACCTGCATCGGCAATTCCGGTCCGCTGCCGGCCCCGGTCTCCAAGACCATAAACGACAAGGGCCTGATTGCCGCCGGCGTTCTCTCCGGCAACCGCAACTTCGAAGGCCGCATCTCGCCGGACGTTCAGGCCAACTACCTGGCCTCCCCGCCGCTGGTCGTCGCCCATGCGCTGGCCGGCACGGTGAGGAAGGACCTGACCACCGAGCCGCTCGGCGAGGACAAGGACGGCAACCCGGTCTACCTCAAGGACATCTGGCCGTCGTCAAAGGAAGTGCAGGAGACGATCGAGAAATACGTCACCCGCGAACTCTACGAGACCAAATATGCCGACGTCTTCAAGGGCGACGAGAACTGGCAGGCGGTTCAGATCCCCGACGGCCAGACCTATGCCTGGGACGACAACTCGACCTATGTCCAGAACCCGCCTTACTTCGTCGGCATGGGCAAGACGCCAACGGCTGTTTCCGACATCAAGGATGCCCGCATCCTCGGTCTCTTCGGCGACAAGATCACCACCGACCACATCTCTCCGGCCGGTTCGATCAAGGCGCAGTCGCCTGCCGGCGAATATCTGATGGGCCACGATGTGGCGGTTGCCGACTTCAACCAGTACGGCACGCGTCGCGGCAATCATGAAGTGATGATGCGCGGCACCTTCGCCAATATCCGCATCCGCAACCACATGCTCGGCCCGAACGGCAAGGAGGGTGGCTACACCATCCACTATCCGTCCAAGGAAGAGATGTCGATCTTCGATGCGGCGATGGAATACAAGAAGGAAGGCGTTCCGCTCGTCATCTTCGCCGGAGGCGAATATGGCAACGGCTCCTCTCGTGACTGGGCGGCCAAGGGCACCAACCTGCTCGGCGTGCGCGCCGTGATTGCCGAGAGCTACGAGCGTATCCACCGCTCCAACCTCGTCGGCATGGGCGTCATCCCGTTCACCTTCGAGGATGGCGCGACGTGGGAAAGCCTCGGCCTGAAGGGCGACGAGACCGTCTCGATCGAAGGCCTCGCCGACATCAAGCCGCGCGAGAAGAAGATCGCCAAGGTCACCTTTGCCGATGGCACGGTCAAGGAGGTCCCGATCCTCTGCCGGATCGACACGCTCGACGAACTCACCTACGTCAACAATGGCGGCATCCTGCAAACGGTGCTGCGCGACCTGGCGGCGTAAGGCTGAGGCCATTAATGGAAGTGAAGACCGGGCGGCGCGAGCTGCCCGGTCTTCATGCTGACAAAGCACCAAGCTTTGACCATCGTGTGTCATCGGCCCTTCGTTCTTGCGTCATGCTCGGACTTGATCCGAGCATCCAGGCGGCTTAAGCCTCTGAATTAGCAAAGATTTATAGTGGGCCCCTGCCGGGCGGCCTGGATCCTCGGGTCAAGCCCGAGGATGACCCGGAATGTGGGAGACGTTTGACAGAAGACTGAGGCGGGCGATGCGAACCGCCCGGTTTTTTATCGTCAGGCTCTCTCGACGTAGCGGACCGCCCCGGCATTGATAAAACAGGCCTTGTCGAACAGGCCGAGATCGAGCGCATTCGGCAACCGCAGGTCGGAAAGGGTCGGAAAGGCCCGGTTCGTCGCCTCGAAACGACGGTCGACCTGGGCGACGAACACGAAAATATGGCCGTGGCGGCGGGCATGGGCGCGCAATACCCGGATCTGCTGGTCAAGCGGCGGGTTTTCGCGCCGCTGGTCCAGAAGTTGCAGATAATCGATCACCGCGAACGTGCCGGCCGGCGAAGCGGCAAGGCGTGTTGTCACATAGTCCGCCGAAATCCTGTCATTGTCGTCGAACATGAACCGGCCCTCATCCGGCGTCCGGTTCAGGGCTCGGAAATGACGCAGCATGCCGACTGCCGTCTCCTCCAGCGAGAAGAAAAAGGCGCGGTGGCCGGCGCGCGCGGCATTCAGCGCGAGTTCGAGCGCCAGCAGCGTCTTGCCCTGACCGGGACGCGCCGCCGACAGCAGCAGATCGCCCGGCGCGAGCTTCTCATAGATGCCGTTGGCGGAACGGGCCGAGGGAACGGAGGCGGCAAGCGCGCTCCAGCTTTCAAAGCCTTCCTGGATCGCCAGGCGGTCCAGCGCACGATTGAGCGGAATGTCTTCCGCGCGGGCCAGTTTCCTGGCGCTATGTTTCAGCCGGTAAACGGGTCGGGAGAGTTTCATGGATCAAACCTTCCATCCCGGACGACGGTGCAATCCCTCCTTATGCGATGGTCCGGACAGACGGTTTCATCGTGAAGCTCGGCACGTCAGGTGCTTTCCCGAATGGAGGGGGGCGGCGCGAGCGGCGCGCGATACGCATGATAGCTGCAAATCCGATTCGGCAAAAGCGTGGATCAAACGGACCATTTCCCTCCAGAGCGGCGGAACGTTGTCCGGCCACCGGCGTTCACCCGATAACACCTGAAAAGCGCACCACCCGCGGAGCACCACGTGAGCGACAGCACCGAGCAAGACCCTCAATCGCTGAGCGGCATCACGAAAGAGGCGCTGGACCATGCCGATGGCGCGCGGGTTTCGGTGGACGACATGCTGTCAACCTTCGGTTCGGCCTCCTTCGTGCCGCTGCTTATCCTGCCGTCGCTACTGGTGATGTCGCCGCTCGGCGGCGTTCCGGGGCTTTCCTCGCTGTTCGGCATCATGATCGTGCTGATCGCGGTCCAGGGGCTGGTCGGCCGGAACAGCATCTGGCTGCCCGGCCTCATCCGCCATCGCTCGATCGAACGCGACAAGGCAGCCAAGGCGATGAAAAAGATCTTGCCCGTCACGCGCTTCATCGACCGCCATTCGCACAGGCGGCTCTCCTTCCTGTTCCGCAGCCCGCTTGATCGCATTCTGCCGCTTGCCTGCGTGCTCGCCGGCGCGCTGATGCTGGTTTTAGAACTGGTGCCGTTCGCCTCCGCCTTTCTGGGCCTCGCGGTCACGCTGATCGCCTATTCGATGCTCAGCCGCGACGGACTGTTCGCGGTGCTCGCGGCCATTCCGATTGCTGGGGCCCTGTGGGTCGGCAAGACCGTGATCCTGTAACCTCACACGCGTTTTTCACCCCATCGTGACTTTCCGTTGATTCTGTATGGCGCTAGATTGGCCGCCATGTTTGATACGCGTTGGCCGACATGCCGACGTAGCGATTGTAAAACCGGTGAAGGCTCCTGCCGTGCTGAAGCAGACGATCATATCGGCCGCCGTTCTCGCGGCGTTCGCCGCCGCCACGGCGCATGCCGGCAAAATAGAAAAGCCGCTCGGCGTGGTGGAACTGTTCACCTCCCAGGGCTGCTCCTCCTGCCCGCCCGCCGACAAGGCCGCGGCAACGCTTGCCGATGACGGCGATGTGATCGTGCTCAGCTACCATGTCGACTACTGGAACTATCTCGGCTGGACCGACACGATGAGCAGCCCGGAAAACACCAAGCGGCAGTATGATTACAGCGCCGCGATGGGCCGCTCCGGCGTCTACACGCCGCAGGCCGTGGTCAACGGGCGGGCCGAGATGGTCGGCACCAGCCTGGACAAGCTGCGGGCGACGCTTACCGATCTCAAATCCGATGACAAGGGCCTGACCGTGCCGGTCAGCCTGCGCAAATCCGGCGATGAGGTGATCATCGATATCGGCAGCGGCAAGGGCAAGGCCGATGTGCTGGTGGTCTATTTCAAGAGCCGCGAGCAGGTCGCGATCAAGGACGGAGAGAATGAAGGCCGGACCATCGACTACCGCAATATCGTCACCGATGTGCAGACGGTGGGCATGTGGCACGGCGAGGCCACCAAGGTCACGCTGCCGGCCCGCGTGCTGGAGCCGCGCGAAAGCGACGGCTGCGCGATCCTGCTGCAGGCCACCGACACAGACGGCAATCCCGGTGCGATCTTCGGCGCGACGATGGTGACCGCGGACTGAGCCGCCATAACCGCGCCCGAAAAACCGGAAAAGCCGCCGCTCCAGCACTTTCCGACCCGCGGAAAGCGCAAAATTAACAACTTCTTTACCATGTTGCGCGAATCCTTGTGCCAGGACTTTTGATGCGGTTCTGCGCGCCGGGGGATTGCGCGCAGCCGCCAACATTTTGGGGCAGCGGTATGGCGCAGGCGCGGATGGCACAGGAGAGGGCAGAGGCAAGACCCGGTCTCGACGCGCTCAGCCAGACGATCGAAGGCCTCGAGGCGCGGCTTTCCGAAATGATGGAAGCCCGCGCATCCGGCATGGCTCCGCGCGGGCCTGCCAGATCGCCCGACTACCGCGATCGCGCTCCGCGCGAGCGCCGCCTGCCGGCCGAGCCCGCCAATGCCCGTCTCGACGCCGAACTGCGCGACATTTCCCGCACGCTGAAGGATCTCCGCCAGTCCGTGCGCGACGATTTCACCGCGAGCCTCAGGGACGAGCTCGCCGGCCTGCACACCATGCTCTCCCAGATCGAGCGCCAGACCGATACCCGCGACATAGACGACGACACCCGCAGCGAGCTGCTGCGGATTTCCGAGGGCGTCGACTGGCTCTTGAGCAATGCCGCCGCCGATGACGACAGCCGGCTGATGGCCGAGTTCGATCATCTGCAATCGCTGCTGCGCGGCCTTGCCGATGCCAAGAGCGTTGCCCGCCTGGAAAGCCGTTTCGACAATCTCGAACGCCAGATCGCGCCCTTCGATTCGGCCCGGCTCGATCTCGAACTGACGGCGCTGGCGCGCGGCCTCGACGACGTGCGGCGTTTTCTTGAGTCCGATGATAGCGGCCACAGTCTTCAGGAGATCGAAGCCCGGATGGCGGGGCTTGCCGAAGCCATGGAGGTGCTTTCTGCGCGCATTCCCGCTTCCGGCGACCGGCTCGACGGCCAGATGCACGCAATCGAGCGCCGCATCGACGATATCGACCGCAATTTGGAACGGATCGGCCGCCGCCAGAGCGAGGTCCCGCGCGACCCGGCGGTGGAGCGGCTCGAAGCCCGCCTCGGCGACCTTTCGAACGCCGTTGCCGCCGTCGACTGGCAGATGCGCGACCAGAGCACCAAGCAGGCGACGCTTCTGGAAAACCTCGACGCGGTTGCCCGCCGCATCGAAAGCCATAACAGCGCCGATGCCCATACCAGGCTCGAAGCCCGCATCGAGGCGCTTGCAGGCGCGGTCGAGCGGATCGGCAGCGAGCGCAATACGCTCGGCAAGGCCGTCGCCACGCTTTCCGACAAGGTCGGCGATATCGACCTGACAAGCCTTGAGCGCAGGATCTCGGCGAAGCTGGACAGTGTCGGCGCGGGTGGACTGAGCGAGGCCGATCGTCGCGAAATCAGGGACCAGATCGGCCACCTGGAAGACCTGATAGAGAGCCGTGATCCCCGCGCGATCGAGGATGCGGTCAACCGGCTCAACGACAATATCGCCGAGCTCGACCTCAAGGGCGCCGAGCGCCGCCTTGCGCAGAAGATCGAAACCGCCGGCTCGGATAGTTTCAGCGCCCATGACCGGCGCGAGCTGAAGAGCCAGCTTGCGAACCTCGCGACGCTGATCGAGAACAGGCGCGGCATCGAGCCGGCAGCGCTCGAAGACGCCGTCTCCCGCATCACCGGCAAGATCGGCCAGATCGACTTTTCCGCCGCCGAACGCCGGCTCGCGGCCCAGATTTCCGCCATGCCGGTCGCAGGTGCCGACCCCGAACTGCGCCAGAAGATCGAGGCCAATCTTGTCGCCGAAAGCCGGGTGGCCGAGCGTCTGGACGCACTCGACATCGCCGGCATCGAGGAGCGGCTGTCGCGCAAGATCGCTGCCGTGGAGCAGAACGGCGCGGAAAGCCGCCTCTCGGCGCAGTTGACGGCGCTTGCCAACCGACTGGAGGAGAGCCGCCGCGACAAGAGCGGCCCCGAACTGCAGAAGCTCGAGCGCCAGATCGCCGAACTCACCACGCTGATGAACCGGCCGGAACCGAAATTGCCGATCGGCGAGCTCGAGGAGCGGATCGGCGCGCGCATCGAGGCGCTGTCGGCCAGCAATGACGATCTGGTCATCGAGGCCGCCCAGCATGCCGCGGAAGAAGCGCTGAAGAATTTCGAAGCCGGACGCAAGGGCGAGAGCGACGAGCATATCGAAATCATCAAGGGTCTCGCCGCCGATCTGAAGGCGCTGCGGGTCCCGGCCAATGCCGACCAGGACAAGGCCAGCGCGGGCCTTCACGACACATTGAAGACGATCGCGAGCCGTCTCGATGCCATGCCCGGCGTCAAGACCCCGGAGGTCCCGGACCCCGCCGGGACGCCGGAAGCGCGCGAGAAGCCGCTGCCGCGTCCGCAGGTTCAGCCGTCCGCCCCCCTTGGCCCGCCGTCGTTTGAAACCCGTTTCAACGCTGGTTCTTCCGGCGCGAAACCGGAGGAAGACGGTAGCCAGGACGTTCTGGATATCCTGTCGCGGGTGCGCGCGGGACAGAAGAATGACGCGATGCCGAGCCACGGTCCGGTTCTGCCGGTGCATGAACGCCCGGCGGCGGAGAGCCGGAAAGGCGCGCGCTCCAAGCCCGCCGGCGTCATCAGCGAAGGCCTCGGCCCGCGCACGCCACGCGCCGACCTGATCGCCGCGGCACGCCGCGCGGTCCACACGGCGGTCGAGGAAACCGGCGAACCGGAACAGACCGAGACGGCCGAGCCGCCCAGGGACAGGTTTTCCCGCCGCCCGGTCTATCTCGCCGGCGGCGCGATCCTGCTTGCGATCCTGGCCTATCCGCTGCTGACCGGCATGGGCCGCGACCGCGACGCCATTCTCCAGGCGGCGCAGTCGCTCGACGCCGCAACGATCAGGCGTGAAGCGCCTGCGTCCGCGCCGGTCAAGGTCAGCAACGTCGCGCCCGAGCGCGCGCCGGCCACGATCGACCTGACCATGACGCCCGTGGTCAAGAACAATTTCGCGCCAGAAGAGGTTGCGAGCGCGCCAGTGCGCGCCTTCAGCATGATCGAAACCGACAATGTGGTGACCGGCAGCATCGAGCCCGATGCGACCACGGACGCCGCCCCGTCGCCCGTGGCTGAAAAGCTCAAGAAGGCGGCTGCCGCGCTTGAAGACAAGGCGGAAGAAGCGGTGGAGACCGCCGCGGTGACCACACGGGATGTACTTGACGTGCTGAACGCGCCGGCAAAAGCGTCTCCCGACGCGGTTGAAGCGAAAATGCCCGTGGCCAGCGCGCCGCCGGCAGAGACCCCGCCCCGGCAGACCGAAGCCGCCGCAATGGCCTCCGAAACCGGTTTCCGGCCGATCACGGCCGATCTGCCGGCCGGCCTTGAAACCAAGCTTCTCGCCGATGCCGCCAAGGCCGGCGATCCGGCGGCGCTTTACGAGATCGGCCTGCGCTATCTCGATGGACTGGGCTTCAAGCAGGATCTCTCAAAGGCCGCCTTCTGGTTCGAACAGGCGGCCGAGCGCGGCTCCGCTCCCGCCGCCTTCCAGCTCGGCAGCCTCTACGAGAAGGGCACCGGGGTTGACGAGGACGCGGGCAAGGCCGTGTCGCTTTATCGCGAAGCCGCCGAAAAGGGCAATGTCAGCGCCATGCACAACCTCGCCGTCATGCTCGCCAATGGCGCGGACGGCGGCAAGCCCGATTTCACCGAGGCGGCCGAATGGTTCCAGAAGGCCGCCGATCACGGCGTCGCCGACAGCCAGTTCAACCTCGCTATCCTGCATGCCCGCGGCGCCGGCGCCGATGCCGATCTCGTGCAGTCCTACAAATGGTTCGCCGTCGCCGCCAGGGAAGGCGATGCCGAGGCCGCGAAGCGCCGCGACGAGGTGGCCGAAGCGCTCGGCGATGCCGATCTCAACCGTGGCCGCGAACTCGCCGAAAACTGGAAGGCCGAGCCGCTCGATGACGCCGCCAACCGCCTGACAAGCCCGAAAGAGTGGACCCCGGCTGACCTCGTCGCCGCCAGCGCACCCGTCGACAAGGAAACCGTGGTGCGCGATATCCAGACCATCCTCAACAAGAACGGCTACGATGCCGGAGCCGCAGACGGCGTGCTCGGCACCAAGACCGATGCCGCGATCAAGGCGTTTCAGAAGGCAAACGGCTTTGCGGCGGACGGCGCGATCACGCCCGAACTGGTAAAGGCATTGCTGGCCCGCAACAGCGCCTGAAAAGAATTGCAATATCACGGCTTTGCGAATTGACTTGCAGGGCTTTGAGTCGCAGAAAGAAAGCATTCTTAAGAAGGCTGGATTCAACATCCGGCCCAAATGCTATTGGGGACACGCGTGTCGATCTACCTGCCGATTGCCGAACTTTCGGTCAATATTTTCGTGATACTCGGCATGGGCGCGGCAGTGGGTTTCTTATCGGGCATGTTCGGCGTCGGCGGCGGGTTTCTGATCACGCCGCTTTTGATATTCTACCACATCCCGCCGGTGGTGGCGGTCGCGACCGGCGCAAGCCAGGTTGTCGCTTCCTCGGTCTCCGGCGCGCTCACCCATTTCCGGCGCGGCACGCTGGATATGAAGCTCGGCACGGTGTTGCTGACGGGCGGTATTGTCGGCGCGACCGTCGGCATATGGCTGTTCTCGATGTTGCGCGATCTCGGCCAGCTCGACCTGGTGATCTCGCTGCTCTACGTCGTGCTGTTGTCGTCGATCGGCGCGCTGATGCTGGTGGAGAGCATCCGCGCGATCAGGCGCAGCTCCAAGCAGCAATCCGTTTCGCTGCGAAAACCGGGCCAGCATAACTGGGTTCATCGCCTACCGATCAAGATGCGCTTCAAGAAATCGAAGCTCTATCTCAGTGTCATTCCGGTGTTCACGCTCGGCGGCATGATCGGCGTGCTCACCTCCTCGCTCGGCGTCGGCGGCGGCTTCATCATGGTGCCGGCGATGATCTATCTCCTGCGCATCCCGACCAATATCGTGGTCGGCACGTCGCTGTTCCAGATCATCTTCGTTTCCGCCTACACCACCGTGATACAGGCTACGACCAACTATTCGGTCGATATCGTGCTTGCCACGCTCCTGATGCTGTCGAGCGTTGTCGGCGCGCAATATGGCGTGCGCGTCGGCCAGAAGCTCAAGGGCGAGCAGTTGCGCGCGCTGCTGGCGATCCTGATCCTCGCCGTCGGCATCCGCCTCGCCTTCGGTCTGGTCGTCACGCCGAGCGATCTGTTCTCGGTCGTCTTCGAGGGGTCGCCGCAATGATCAAAAAAACCGCCCTCCTTCTCCTCGCCGCCCTTGTTGTCCCCGCCGCAGCCCTTGCCCAGGTGCCGCAGCAGGAGACGCTCGAGATCGGCACCTCGACCAACCAGATCGCGATCACCTCGGATTTCTCCGGCGCCGATCTGACCGTGTTCGGCGCGATCAACGATGCCGACCCGATGCTGCTTTCCAAGGGCGCCTACGACATCGTGGTGATCCTCGAAGGCCCGAAAGCCGAGGCCGATGTGCGCCGCAAGGAGCGCGTCTTCGGCATCTGGGTCAACCGCGAGACGGTCACCTTCGAGCATGTGCCGCGCTCTTATTCGATCTCGAGCACGCGGCCGCTGGATGAGGTGACCACGCCGCAGGCGCTCAATTCGGCCGGCATCGGCGTGTCGCATCTGCGGATTTCGCCCGTCGGCTATTTCGGCGATGCCAGCGACGTCGCCACCTTCCGCGAGGCGATGCTGCGGCTGAACGCCACGGAAGCGCTTTACGACAGCGAGCCGGACGGGGTGTCCTTCGTGTCCAACAGCCTGTTCAGGGCGAGCCTCAGGCTTTCGGTGAACATTCCCCAGGGCACCCACACGGTGCGCGCCTATCTGTTCAAGAACGGTCGCCAGATCGCCACCGAGACCCTGCCGCTGAAGGTCGTGAAGACCGGGCTGGAAGCCCGGCTCACGGTGGCCGCCCACGAATATCCGCTGTTCTACGGCCTCGGCGCGGTGGCCATCGCGCTGTTTTCGGGCTGGTTCGCCAGCGTTATTTTCCGCAAGAGCTGATCTAGATCTCTTCTTCAACAAGGCGGGCGAGCGTGCTGCGGCCGAGCGCCGCCATGCCGGGATTGCTCGCCTCGTAATACCAGACGAGCCCGATTGCCTGCGCAAACGCCCAGGCGGCGCCTCTTTGCCATTCGAGCGCGTCCGAGCCGAGGCTCTGCCTGATGCGCACCCGGCACGGTGCATCGAAGAGATGCCAGCACGCCACCAGGTCGAGCGCAGGATCGGCCGGCCCGAAGGCGCCGCCATCCAGCACGCCCGCAAGCCGGCCGCCCTTCACCAGCAGGTTGCCCGGGATCAGGTCACGATGGCTCATCACGTCGGGGCCGCCCGGCGGCAGCAGCCGCAATCTTTCCCACAGAGCCGAAAGCCGCGCGACATCGAGCAGGCCGCGGCTGTTTTCAAGGCAGGTCGAAATCCAGTCGTCGTGATCCGTCAGGCGGCCGCCCCGCCCGCGCCCGTCAAACTGCCGCCCTTTCGTATCCGCCTGCCTGAGCGATGCGATCAACCGCGCGATATCGTCGGCACATCCATCGGATCGGGCGAGCCCGGTGGGCGTCGCGACCGCGCCCGGCAGAAAAGAATGCAGCGTCCAGTACATCGGATAGGCGTCGCCAGGCCGGCCAAGGCCGAGCGGCTCCGGGCAGGGCACCGGACAACGGGCGGCCAGTTCGGCAAGCGCGCGCGCTTCGGCTTCAAGCCGGATGCGACACGCATCGGCTTCCTCCCTCCGCCTTGGAAAACGCGCCGCGATGTCTGGCCCGACGCGAAAGATCGCATGGTCCGTCCCGCCCGCAAGCGGGCTCACCGGCAGATCGCGATACCGGGGAAACTGGGCGGAGATCAGCGCGCGCGCCGCCGGGAGGCTGACCGGCACTTCATCGGCGTGCATCAGCAGCCAAGCGCTGCAAAGGGCAGCGAATAGACCCTGTCCGGGCCCAGCATGTGCACGTTGAGCAGCTTTCGATTGAACAGCCCGGAAAAGGCGCGATGGCGCAGGTCCAGCCCGCCGCGCGTGGTGGCGAAGGCCGGCAGCATCAGCCGCAGCTCATCGGCGGCGAAACAGGGGCGGCGGACGGATTTGCCCGGGCGGTGCAGCACGGCGGAGGGGTGGAGATGGCCGCAGATTTCCGCGCCGGCCCTGCGGGTCGGCTCATGGCAGAAAGTCAGTCCCTCGAAAGTCCAGACATCGAAGACCCGCCCCGGAAGCCCGCCGACGCCATCCGGGTCGTGATTGCCGTTGATCCACACCCAGTCGCAGTCTTGGGCCAGGGAAGCGAGCTTTTCACGGGTGTCCGCCGGCATTTCGCGCGCCCCGACACGATCGTGGAAATTGTCGCCGAGCGAGACCACGCGCGCGGGACGATAGCGAGTAATCACGGCCGCAAGCGCCGCAAGCGTGCGTCCGGTATCATAAGGCGGCAGGAAGAAGCCGCGCCGCGCATGGGCGGCACCACGTTCCAGATGGAGATCGGAGACGACGAGAAGGCCGAGTTCAGGGAAGAAGGCTGCTCCGGACGCATCGAACTGAACGGCATGGCCCGAAAACCGGCGTGCGCGGCCGGCCTGCCCTTCCCGTTCGATCGACGCCCGTACGTTCATTCGCCTGCCTCTTCATGCATCATTTCCGCCGCCTCGAGTGCCGCCGCCAGTTCGTCGGCGGCTTCCTGAAGCACGGCATCGCCGGCGCCGCCATTGACGCTTTCGCGACCGATTTCGAGCAACACCGGCACGGCCAGCGGCGAGACCCGCTCCAGCCGGTAGTGCACCAGATGGCCCTTGATTCGTTCCAGCATTGTGCCAAGCCGGGCGATGTCCAGCAAGCCGGCCGCCGCGTCCGCACGGGTCGCCTGCAACAGGATATGGTCGGGCTCGTGGCTTCTGAGCACGTCATAGATCAGATCGGCGGAGACCGTCATCTGCCGGCCGGTCTTCTCCTTGCCGGGAAAGCGCCGCTCGATCAGGCCGGCAATGGTGGCGCAGGTGCGGAAGGTGCGCTTCAGCATATAGCTTTCGTCGAGCCAGGCCTCGAGATCGTCGCCGAGCATGTCCTCGTCGAACAATTCCTTCAGGTCGAGCGTGCCATCGGCCAGCATCGCGCCGACATCCTTCAGCCCCCAGATCGCCAGCGAATAATCGGTGGAAACGAAGCCGGTGGGGGACGCCCCCATGCGCTCCAGCCGTCGGGTCAAGAGCATGCCAAGCGTCTGGTGCGCCAGCCGCCCCTCGAAGGGATAGGCCACCATGTAGAACCGGTTTTCGAGCGGAAAGGTCTCCACCAGCAATTCGCCGCGCTTCGGCAGGTGGGAGTGGAGCTGTTGCAGCGACAGCCATTCGCGCACAGGTGCCGGCAGCGCCTTGCGGCGTTCCGGATCGGCGAGCATCGCCCGTACGCCGTCTGCAAGGTAGGTGGACAGCGGAAACTTGCCGCCGGCATAGGCCGGTATCTTGGGGTCGGTATCGAAAGCGACCGAGGCCAGGCATTCATTCTCGCGAATGCCCTCGAAACGCAGCACCTTGCCGGAAAACAGGAAGGTGTCGCCGGGCCGCAGCATCTCGATGAAATATTCCTCGACCTCGCCCAGCGTCGGCCCGCCCCGCAGCGGCCCTCTGCGCTTTCCCGCCCTGACAAGCCTGATCTTCAGCATCGGCATCTCGACGATGGTGCCGAGGTTGAGGCGGTACTGACGGGCGACATCGGGATGGGAGATCCGCCAAAGCCCGTCCGCCATCTGGCGGATCTTGGCGTAGCGCTCATAGCTTCTGAGCGCATAGCCGCCGGTCGCGACGAAATCGACGACGCGGGCGAAGGTCTCGCGATCAAGCCCGGTATAGGGCAGCGCGGTGCGCACCTCGTCGAACAGCGCGTCGATCTCGAAGGGCTCGGCGCAGGCCATGCCGAGCACGTGCTGGGCCAGCACATCGAGCGCGCCCTCGCCGATCGGCGGGCTATCTTGCGCGCCGACATAATTGGCGTCGAGGGCGGCCTGGCATTCCATCACCTCGAACCGGTTGGCGGGCACCAGAATGGCGCGGCTCGGCTCGTCCATGCGGTGGTTGGCGCGGCCGATGCGCTGGGCAAGCCGGCTTGCGCCCTTCGGCGCGCCGATATGCATGACGAGATCGATATCGCCCCAGTCGATGCCGAGATCGAGGGTCGAGGTGGCGACGACCGCGCGCAGTTTGCCCGCCGCCATCGCCGCCTCCACCTTACGGCGCTGGCCGACATCGAGCGAGCCGTGATGCAGCGCGATCGGCAGGTTGTCGTCATTGATGCCCCATAATTCCTGAAACACGATCTCGGCCTGCGAGCGGGTGTTGACGAAAATCAGCGTCATTCGCCGCTGTTTCAGCTCCTCGTAGATATCAGGGGCGGCATAGCGCGCCGAATGGCCGGACCAGGGGATGCGCGCGGACGCCTTCAGAATGGTGATTTCCGGCCGCGCGCCGCCCGTGACCGTGATCAGCCCGGCATGGGGCGGATCGACCTCGCCGGTCTGCGCCACCAGCCAGCGCTGCAATTCCATCGGATCGGAGACGGTGGCGGAAAGCCCGATGGCGGTCAGGTCCGGCCGCAGCCGCCTGAGCCGCGCAAGCCCGAGCGAGAGCAGATGGCCGCGCTTGGAGGTGACCAGCGAATGCAACTCGTCGAAGATCACATAGCTGAGATCCTCGAAGAAACGGTCGGCATCCTTGCCGGCGAGCAGCAGCGCGAGCTGTTCCGGCGTCGTCAGCAGGATATCCGGCGGCTTCAACCGCTGGCGCTGGCGCTTGGCCTGGGGCGTATCGCCGGTGCGGGTTTCCATGGTGATGGCAAGACCGGTCTCGACGACCGGGCGCTCCAGATTGCGCGCGATATCGACCGCCAGCGCCTTCAGCGGCGAGATGTAGAGCGTGTGCACCCCGCGTGGCCTGAGACCGGGCTTTTGCGGTCCGCGCCGGTCAAGATCGGAAAGGGAGGGCAGGAAGCCGGCAAGCGTCTTGCCCGCGCCGGTCGGCGCGATCAGCAGCATGTCCTCGCCAGCGCCCGCGCGCGCCAGCAGTTCAAGCTGGTGCGGGCGCGGCTGCCAGCCATTCTCGGCGAACCAGCGGCGGAAGCGCTCCGGCAATGTTTCCGTTTCGTTCATGAGCGCAAAATGGCAATTAATAGCCGGGAACGCCAGCGGTTATTTCGCCGCATCACATCGCGATATAGCGATCCCGCCGGTGATTGATGGCGAGCACCAGATTGATGACCACCGCGCCGGCGACGGAACAGGCGATGATGAAGGGCGTTGCCACGAAGAACGACAACAGCAGCACGCAGCCGTCGAGCATCAGTTGCACATAGCCCGCCTTCCAGCCGAACCGGTCCTGCAGATAGAGCGCCAGAATGCCGAAACCGCCAAGGCTTGCCGAGTGGCGAAACAGGATCAGCAGCGCCGCCCCCACCAGAACGCCGCCAAACAGCGCGCCAATGAGCGGATCGGTCTCGCCGATCGATATGAAATCCGGCACCACCGCCGTCAGAACCGAGGTGAGCGCCACCGCCACAAAGGTCTTGAGGGTAAATCTCAGCCCCAGCCGCTTCCATGCGAAATAGTAGAACGGCAGATTGACGATGAAGAAGGCGAGGCCGAAATCAAGCGCGGTCGCATAGGTCAGCAGAAAGGCGAGACCGGCCGTGCCGCCGGTCAGCAGCCCGCCGGCCTTCAGCACCATCACGCCCAGGCAGGCAAGCATCGACCCCGCGATGATGCCCTGCGCATCCTCAAGCGCCGAATGGCTTTCGGAGGTCGAACTGACGATCCCGGCGAGAAATCGGTTTTCGGACAAGGCATCAAGCTCCAGACATGAAAAATCGGGACCGGACCGGCCCCGATAAGTCCATCGCTCAAATCGACGCGCGCGTCAAACCGGAGCGTCCGGTTGCGCGATTACACCACGTCATCCTGGTTGACGCGGCCGCCCTCGCCTTCCCAGTTCAGGATGCGGCGGGTTTCGCTGCCGGTGAATTTGAGGCGTATGCCGACGCCGCCCTCCTTCTCCTCGGGCAGGAAAATCACGCCGAGCGCTTCGAGCGTCATCTTCAGTTTCTCGACCGAATTGTCGCCCAGATCGGCTGTGCCGTTCTCGAACGCCTCGATCCGATCCTCCGCGATCCCGCTTTCGGCCGAAAGCGTCGGGCGGTCGATCCGGGCGAGAATGCGCGCGGCGTGGCAAAGTTCAGGCGTGAAGGTCATGGTCAGCCTCCTTTCGGTCTGTTGGACACGTTTGGAGGGTAAACGCGCATAACCGTGCGGGGGTTCCGTCCGCCGACATATCGGCAGCGTCAGGAGGACCGTTTGACCGCCAGAAACAGGATACCGGGAACCGGTTCGCCCGCATCCTTGCGCAGGGCCGCCCGTTCATGGCGCTCCAGCGCGAAACCGGCCTCAGACAACAGGCCCTCGACATAGGCGAAGGCGTGGGCGTAACGCAGCGACGGCAGGAGGGTATAGGCCTCGGCCTCCCCGCCATCCTCGACCGAAAACAGGAACAGGCCGCCGGGCGCGATCAGGGCCACGACATTCGCCATCAGGCTTTCAAGCGCGCCGAGATACATCAGCACATCGGCGGCCACGACAAGATCGGCGCGGTGATGCGCAAGCGCCGGCGAAAACAGCCCGCTTTCCCCCGGCGCAAGCAGAAGATCGGCCTGGGTGAGGTGCTGATACACCGCCTTCTCCTCCGCCTTGGCCAGCATGTTGGCCGAGAGGTCGAAGCCTTCGAGGCGGTCGACCCGCGCGCAAAAGGCAGCGCCCGAAAGGCCGGTTCCGCAGCCAAGATCGGCGCAGAGCCTGAAGCGGCGCGCTTCGCCCTCGCTCTTTTCCAGCAGCGCCGCAAGCCTTTCCGGCGCGTTGTAATCGAGCCGCTCGGTCAGCGCCGCGTCGAAATGATCGGCATAGGAATCGAACAGCGCCTCGACATAGCGACCCGGCGGATGGGCGGGCGGCTCGGACGCGCCGAGAACGGCAAGCTTCAGGCTGGCGGCAAACAGGTCGTCGTCGTCCTCGCCCTCGAGCTTTTCGAGCGTTGCGATCGCCGCCGTGACATCGCCGGCATGCTCGCGATAGGCGGCGAGCAGCGCGAGGCCCGCCGGCCAGTCCGGCACAAGCGCCATCGCTTGCTCCATCACCTCGGCGGCAGCGGCATGATCGCCGGCCTCGTCCAGCATGCGGGCATAATCGGCGCGGCGATCTGCAATCAGATCGCCCGAGGAAAGGGAAAGAAGGCTCATGTCTCGAAAACCGGTAGGGAACTGAGCGCCAATGTCGCTTTTCCATTCGAAAAGCAAGCGGAATCGCATCGCTGCTTTTTTCTTGAATGCGCCGCAAAGCGTCTTTATCTAGCCGGATAAAGGAGAGCGGCATGAGCAACGGTATAAACAGGTTTCTCGGCGGCACCGTGGTCGGCACCATCGTCCGCCTGCTGGTGGTCTCGCTGATCGTCGGCTTCATCCTGTCGGCGCTCGGCATCCATCCGCTCGACATCTATTACGGCATCATCGATTTCCTGCGAAACATCTGGAATCGCGGCTTTGCGGCCCTTGGCGAGGTCGGCCATTATTTCGTGCTGGGCGCGATCATCGTCGTGCCTGTCTTCCTGATCATCCGCATCCTGAGCTATCGCCGTTGACACAGATCGCCACCACCCGCCGCGTCCTCCTGCTGGGCGCGCTTGCCGCCGGCGTTGCCGCCTGCAGCCCGTTTTTCGGCAGCGACCTTCCGCGCGGCGATGTCGACAGCGAGGCGATGACGTCCACCTTCCTGCCCTGGGTCAATGAGCTGCGCGAAAGCCGGGGGCTTTCGAAGCTCTCCTATTCGCGCGCCTGCGAGCAGGCGGCGATCGATCAGGCAAGCCGCATGGCGCTGGCCGACAAGATGAACCACATCACCGGCGGCGAAAGCGTGCTGGCCCGGTTCAAGCGCATGGGGCTGCCGCTGCCGGCCGCCGAAAACATCGCCATGCAGCAGCGCACGCCCGAACGCGCCTTCCAGGCCTGGGTCAATTCACCGGGGCATTTGAAGAACATGTTGGGAAATTATTCCCATATCGGCGTCGCCCGCGCCGTCAGCCCGAATTCCGGCAACCAGCCCTTCTGGGCAATGTGCCTCAGCCAGTAAACGGTTTTGCAGCCCATTCCGCAACGCCGCTGTCGCGCAACTGGCGCAGCGAGCTTGCTCCGGCCTCGCGCATGGCGGCGATGATGGCCGTCAGGCTGTCCTCGATCAGCTGCGGCCCCTCATAGGTCATGCCGGAATAGATCTGCACCAGATCGGCGCCGGCGCGGATCTTCTCCACCGCCCGCGCACCCGAATTGACCCCGCCGACGCCGATGAGCGCAAGATCGGGGCCGAGGCGCTGGCGCATGCGGGCGAGAAGCGCGGTCGATCGCTCGAACAGCGGTGCGCCGGAAAGCCCTCCGGCCTCGCCTGCGAGCTTTTCTTCCCTGAGGCCCGCGCGCGACAGCGTGGTGTTTGAAACGATGACGCCGTCAAGCGCGCTGTCCAACACTTCGGCCACGATATCATCGACGCCTTCCTCCGTCAGGTCCGGCGCGATCTTCAAGAACACCGGCACCTTGCGGGCCGCCTTTTCCCGCGCCTCGGCGACCCTGCCGAGAAGCCGCGCGAGCTCCGCGCGCGCCTGCAGATCGCGCAGGCCCGGCGTGTTGGGCGAGGAGATATTGACGGTGAGGTAGTCGGCGAGCCCGGAAAACCGCGTAATGCCGGCAACATAGTCGGCGATCCGATCCTCCGACGTCTTGTTGGCCCCGATATTGACGCCGATGACGCCCGGGCCCGTCGACCCGTTGCGGCGCTCGAGGCGGGCGGCAAGCGCGTCGTGGCCATCATTGTTAAAGCCCATGCGGTTGATGACCGCCTCATCCTTCACCAGCCGGAACAGCCGCGGCTTCGGGTTGCCGGGCTGCGGGCGCGGCGTCACCGTCCCTGCCTCGGCATGGCCGAAGCCGAGCTTCAGCAGTCCGTCCAGCGCCTCGCCGTTCTTGTCGAGCCCGGCGGCAACGCCCAGCGGGTTCTTAAAAGAGAGGCCGGCCACCGTGGTCGCCAGGCTCGTGTCGCCCGCGTGGCGGGCGCCGGGCAGCAGGCCGGTGCGGATCGCCTTCAGCGTCAGGCCGTGGGCAAGCTCGGGATCGAGCGCGAAGGCGGCGCGACGGCCGCCGCAACGGTAGAGGTCGATCATGAAAGCAGTCCCGCAAAATCGTGCCGGCCGTTTCCGTCGATCGGCAGCGGCTTTTCCCAAAGAACGGCATCGAAAGACAGATCGCCGTAGAGATGGGGAAACAGCGCGCCGCCGCGCGATGGCTCGTATTTCAGAGCGTCGCCCAGCGCCGCGGGGTCGACCGCGACCAGCAGCAGATCCGTCTGGTCCGCGAAATGCCGGGCGGCGGTCTCTTCCACCTGGTCGGCGGTCGAGAAATGGATGAAGCCATCCGCGAGATCGACCGCCGCGCCCTTGAGGACGCCGGCCGACCGCGCCGCCTGCCATTCGCCCTCGGTGACGATCTTGTAAATCGGTTGCTGGTTCATATCCGTCCCGTCGCTTTGCTGTCCGGCTCCGGGTTTGGCAAAGAGTGACGCAAATGTCCATCGCCACGCGGTTTCAGCGACCGAAAGCAAGGGGAAATCGCGTATTTCCGGGCATTATGCGCTTTTTTGGGTTGCTAATGCGGCGTGGCGGCGAGCATAAATAGCAGGACCACCATTGTTGTGCCGTCAAACAGTTGCAGCAGCGCGAGGTCGAATGTTAAGGGTTGTGAAACTGCCTTTGGGAGGAGGCCAGGAATGACCGGACAAACCATTCTGATCGCGGACGACCACCCGCTGTTCCGCAGCGCGCTGAAACAGGCGATCGGCGGCATGGCGACGCCCTACGCCGTGGTCGAGGCGGGCGATTTCGAAAGCGCCCAGCAGGCCGCGCGCGACAATCCGGAAGCCGAACTGCTTCTGCTCGACCTCGCCATGCCAGGGGTAAGCGGCCTATCCGGCCTGATCACGCTGCGCTCCGAATTTTCCAGTCTTCCGATCGTGGTGATCTCCGGCAGCGACGATGACGACACCATTCGCCGCTCGCTCGCGCTCGGCGCCTCCGGCTTCATCTCGAAATCGGTCGGGATCGACGAATTGCGCAACGGCATCCGCAAGGTGCTTGCAGGCGAGGTCTACACGCCTGAAAACTACGGCGGCGGCGAGGAAAGCGATCCCGACATCGCCGACATGCTGCAGCGATTGCAGACGCTGACGCCGCAGCAGTCGCGCGTGCTCAGAATGCTGTGCGAGGGTCTGTTGAACAAGCAGATCGCCTATGAGCTCGGCGTCTCGGAGGCAACCGTGAAGGCGCATGTCTCAGCGATCCTGCTGAAGCTCAATGTCGACAGCCGGACCCAGGCCGTCATCCAGCTCGGCAAGGTCAACATGGCGATGGTTGCGTGATGACATGTAAAAGACAGGATTTTATTCCTGTCCGCCTTTACGCTGCGATATCCGTTAAGCTATAGGTTAAGTGGATATCAACCGACCCGACACGGCGATGTTTGAAAAACTCACCCACAGCGAGATCTGGAGCGCGATCGACCGGCTCGCCGCGCGCAACAAGCTCACCCCGTCGGGCCTCGCGCGCAAGGCCGGTCTCGATCCGACCACCTTCAACAAGTCGAAGCGGCGCGCGCCGGACGGCCGCGAGCGCTGGCCGTCGATGGAATCCTTCGCCAAGATACTGGCGGCCACCAACACGTCGATGACGGAGTTCGTCAGCGACAGCCCGGCGATTGCCGGCGGCGTTCCGGGACCGATCGGCAGTTATCCGCCGCAGCCTTCGACAATACCGCTTCTCGGCCTGGCGCGCGCCGGCGCCGGCGGCTTCTTCGATGATGGCGGTTATCCGGTCGGCCAGGGGTGGGACGAGGTCGACTTTCCCGTTCCCTCCCGCAGCGCCCAGGGGATCTACGCGCTTGAGGTGCAGGGCGACAGCATGATGCCGCTCTACCGCGACGGCGATGTGCTGATCGTCGAGGCCAATGCCGAAACCCGCAAGGGCGACCGCGTGGTGGTGCGCACCCGCGAGGGCGAGGTTCTGGCCAAGGTTCTGGTGCGCCGCACCACCCGCCAGATCGAACTGATGTCGATCAACCCCGCCCATGCCAATATCGTCTTCGACCTTTCAGACATAGAGTGGATTGCCCGCATTCTCTGGGCCAGCCAGTAATTTTCCAAACCCGAGAGATCGTTCATGTCCCGACCCGAGCTTACCCATTTTGACGCGCTGATCTATGTGATGGTGATGGCATCCGCCGTCGACAGCGCGATGAGCGACACGGAGATGGCGCGGATCGGACATATCACCCGCTCGCTGCCGGTGTTCGAGGGGTTCGACGAAAACGACCTTACCCGGATCGCCCATGACTGCGCCGGGATCGTGTCCGGGCCGGAGGGCATGGATATCGCGCTGGAAATCATCCGTGACACACTGCCCAAGCGGCTTTACGACACGGCCTATGCGCTGGCCGTCGAGATCATGTCCGTCGATCAGGTCATCCGCGCCGAGGAAATCCGCCTGCTGCAGCTTCTCCGCGACAGGCTGCACCTCGACAAGCTGACCTGCGCCGCGATCGAACGCGGCGCGATCGCCCGGTACCGCACCGTTTGAGGCGATTTTCGGCGGCGTGAAAATATCAGCTTTAGTTTATTAGATAAAACTAAAGTATTTCTTGAATATATCCTCGTAAAACGCCGTACACATGGCTGCACGGCGCAGACCAAAATCTAGAAACAACATTTCTATCTTGCCTTTCCCTTCACCCTGAGTCTTTACTTGTAAAAAAACAAAAGAGGGCGCGCGGTAAAGAGGGGTATCATGTCCGTGTTCAGGCAGGCCGCCATCCGTACGCCGGATCGCGCCTCTGCTGCCCTGCGTTCGCTCCCGAAAGCGATCCGGAAGGAGCGCCAGATGTTGCACCGCCTCGGCTTTGACGAAAGCGTCATCGAGGAGGGGATCAAGGCCGCGCTCGCCAACAACACCACGATCGAAAAGGAGCTTCTGTTCAGCGGCGCGATCGCCTCGGTCGACTATTACAGTAGGCTCGCCCGGTATCTCGTGCTGCCGTTCGAGAGCCACATCGATCCGGATTGCGTCACGGACCGCACCGGGATCGACCGTCTCCTGGCCGACCCCCGCGGCCTCCGTCTCGACAGCGGAGAGACCGAGCGCCGCTTCGCCGTGGTGCCCACCGCCGGCGATCTTGCCGACCTCCATCTCCGCCTGTCGTCCCGGCCTGAAGTCAGGCGCTGCGTCATCATCACGACGCCGGAAGCCGTGCGCGCTGCGGTATGGAAAACCGGCGAGGGCCGGCGGCTCACCAACGCCGTCAACGAGCTCATGGTCTGGGAGCCACGCTTTTCCGCACGGATCGTCTTCTGGGGCAAACAGGGTTTCCTGCTCGGGGGAAGCGCGGCGACGCTTTTGGCCGGTCTGTTGTTCTTTCCCACCGAGACCCTGCTGCTCGCCCATATCATATTCACGACGCTCTATCTGTTCGCTCTGCTCGTCCGTATTGCCGCGGCGCGGGCAAGGCCCCGCCCGCGCGCTCTGAAACCTGAAGCCGAGCCGCCGGACCTGCCGGTTTATACCGTGCTGATCCCGCTCTATCGCGAAGCCGGAATGATCACGCAATTGTCGGAGAGTATGCAACGCATCAACTGGCCGACCTCCAAGCTCGATATCAAGCTGGTTTGCGAGGCGGATGACGCGGAAACCATCAACGCCATTACGCGGGCGCGGCTGCCGGCGCAATTCGAGCTGGTGGTCGTGCCCGCCGGCGGTCCGCGGACCAAACCGAATGCGCTCAACTACGCGCTTTGCGGCGCCAGGGGCCGGTTTGTGGTGATCTATGATGCCGAAGACCGGCCACACCCCGACCAGTTGCGCGAAGCCTGGAACACGTTCCGGCAATCGCCGAAGGAGCTTGCCTGCCTTCAGGCGCCGCTGACAATCTCCAATGTCGGAAAGAACTGGATCACAGGGCTTTACGCCTGCGAGTATTCAGGTTTGTTTCGCGGCATACTGCCGTTTCTCGCCCTTCACCGGTTTCCGATACCGCTCGGCGGCACCTCCAATCATTTCCGCATCGGAGCGCTGCGCGCCTGCCGCGGCTGGGATCCCTACAATGTCGCCGAGGACGCCGATCTCGGGCTGCGGATGCACCGGCTCGGCTATTATTGCGGGGCGATCACCGCGGAAACGCTGGAGGACGCGCCGACGGCGATCCGGCCTTGGATCGCTCAGCGATCGCGCTGGCTCAAGGGATGGCTCCAGACGGCGCTGGTGGCACTCAGGGAACCTGGGCGGCTGCGCGACGAGTTGGGTCTGCTTGGCTTTGCGGTTTTCCTGGCCAATACCGGCGGAATGATCCTGTCATCGCTGCTGCACCCGTTATTGTTCGTATCGGTGCTGACGACCGGCTGGCTGCTGCTCCACCCGAGTTCCGACCCCGGACCGCTGCAGCAGATCCTGACCGGCATAGACCTGATCAACATCATCGCCAGCTACTGGATATTCCTGCGGCTGGGCGTCTCGAAAATGCGCAAGGAGGAAATGCTTGGCATGCGCACAAGCGCCTTTTGGCTGCCGCTCTACTGGCTGATGTTGTCATTTTCGGCGTGGAAGGCGTTCGTGGAACTCTACCACGCGCCGTATCTTTGGCGCAAAACCGAGCACAAGCCATCGGAAAAGTGAGGAGACGCTGGAGCGGGTAGCGGGAATCGAACCCGCGCGTTCAGCTTGGGAAGCTGACAGGCTACCATTACATCATACCCGCCCGTCCCGACCATGCCGGAGGCCGTTCCATACCACTGCCCGCGCACCGGCGGCAAGCTGAAAAAGCGAGGGGTCAGCGAACCGGCTGCAGCCCGCCGGCAAGGGTGGGCAAAAGCTCCGAGACCGTCGGATGGATGGGCACCGCCCATTGCAGGTCTTTGGCCGTGGCGCCCATATTGATCAGGTTCAGCACGGCGTGGATCGCCTCGTCCCCGCCGGGGCCGAGAATCGCGCCGCCGAGAAGCTTGCCGGTGTCGGCATCGGCGATGAGTTTCATCAGTCCCGCAGTCTCGCCTTTTTCCTTGGCGCGGGAGACGTTGGTCATCGGACGGCTGCTGACGGCAACACTATGGCCGGCCTTTTTCGCCTCCGTCTCGCTCATGCCGGCACGGCCGAGCGGGGGATCCGTGTATAGCGCGTAGCCGGGGATGCGATCATCGATCGAGCGGCTTTCGCCATCGAAAAGATTGGCGGCGACGATCTCGTAGTCATTATAGGCCGTGTGGGTGAAGGCCCCGCGTCCGTTGCAATCGCCGAGCGCGAAAATGCCGGGCTGGCTGGTCTCAAGGCCGGACCCGACCGTCACGAAGCCCCGGTCATCGGTGGCGACGCCGGCCTTGTCGAGGCCGAGATCGTCGGTATTGGGCTTGCGGCCGAGCGCCACGAGCAGGTCGGAGCCGGTGGCGGTCCGGGTTTCGCCGTCGCAATCCGCATGCATAACGATGCCGTCGCCGCCCCGCTCGACGCGGATGCATTCAGCGCCGGTCATCACGGTGATGCCTTCATCCTCCAGAAAGCCGCGCACCGCCTCGCTGACCTCCGGATCCTCGCGGCCGATCAGATGCGCGCCGCGCTCCACCACCGTCACCTTGGAGCCGAAGCGGGCGAACATCTGGGCAAATTCCAGCCCGATATAGCTGCCGCCGAGCACCAGAAGATGCGCCGGAAGGCGGTCGAGGCCGACCATGTCGCTGTTGGTGAGATAGGGAATATCGGAAAGACCCTCGATATCCGGTATCGCGGCCCGGCCGCCCACATTGATGAAAATTTTTGGAGCGGTCAGCAGCTCATCGTCGAGCGCAACCCGGTCGGGACCAATGAAACGGGCATGGCCGCGCAGCAGGGTGACATTATCGAGACCGGAGAGCCAGCTCTCGAGGCCGGACCGCGAGGCGCCGGCAATCTCGGCCGTGCGCGCCTGGACCCGCTTCATGTCGACGCTGATGCCGCCACCGATATCCACCCCGAAATCGGCCGCCCGCCGTGCCACATGGGCGGCGCGGGCGCTGGCGACCATCGTCTTCGTCGGCGTGCAGCCGGTGTTGACACAGGTGCCACCGACCTGATGACGTTCGATCAGCGCGACTTTCCGGCCTTCGGCGGCAAAACGCGCGGCAAGCGGCGGCCCCGCCTGTCCCGCTCCGATGATGATGGCGTCGAATGTCCTCATAGGCTCCACACGATACCCAATGCGGCAAGGATGGCAACCGCGTCCTCGATGAGGGCAGCCGGCAGATCGCGGCCGAACCGGGCCGCGAGCCGCTGCCGGACGGCAGCGCCGCCGAGCGTGCCGACCACCGCGCCGGCAACGCCGAGCACGAGGCCCGCGATCCAGAAGCCGGATGCAGACCCGATTGCCGCGCCGCAGACCGCGCCCATGAAAATGCGCGCCCCGAATTGCGGGGGCACCTTGCGGCTGGGGGTGGAGGGAAGCTGGTCGGTGACAAATTCCACGAGCGCCAGCACGCTCAATATGCCGACCGCCCATGGCGAGGCCAGAAAGGAGAGCCATGAGCCGGAGAGATCGAGAAGGCCCAGATAAGCGGCCCAGCTGATCGCAGCCGGTGCCGTCATCGCCCTCAAACCCGCAACAATACCGATTAACAACGCCAGAAGATAAAGCATGCCGCCAACTCCCAACCCGGTTGTGATTTGTCAATCTATCACGCCCTGTCCGGCGTGCAATCTGGAAAGCCGAATCGACGCGGCACTTGACGCCGGCGATTTTGCGGCTAAGTCTGGTGCAGTCCGGCGCATCCTGGAGGAGCCGCGACGAACCCGGTGCCGGGCCCCTCTGGCGAGAGTTTGACGGCGCTCTCGTGATGTCGGTACCGCCCGCAAATTAGCCGGCGGACATGGTTACCATGCTTCAAAATCTGACGTTTCGGACGCGTGCGCGTAATCTTCGTGCATGCGCGCTTTTCTTTCATAGCTCCCTGCCGACAGGGGAGGCCCGTCCATGAAAGCCTCCACCCTTTCCTATTTCAAATGGGCGTTCATCGTCACCATTGCAGGGCTCGTGGCCAGCACGCTTTACGGCTATTTCAGCTTTGGGCTGAGCGGCGCGCTCGCCTTCCTGTTCATCACCGCCGTGCTTGCGGTGCTGGAGATTTCGCTCTCCTTCGACAATGCGGTCGTCAACGCCAACAAGCTCAAGACCATGAGCCATGTCTGGCAGCGGCGCTTCCTCACCTGGGGCATCCTCATCGCCGTGTTCGGCATGCGGCTGGTGTTCCCGCTGGTGATCGTCGTGCTTGCCGCCAAGATCGGGCCGCTCGCCGCCATTCACCTGGCCTTCGCCGAACCGAAAGCCTATGCCGCGATCATGCATGATGCCCATCTGGCGATCGCGGCCTTCGGTGGCACATTCCTGCTGATGGTCGGCCTGTCCTATTTCTTCGATCATGAAAAGGACGTGCACTGGTTCGCGCCGCTGGAAAAGCCGATGGCGCGCTTGGCCGCGGTCAAGGGCATCGAAACCGGCATTGCGCTGGTTCTGGTTCTGATCTTCTCCAAACTCGTGGACGATGGCCGGGCGGAGGAATTCTTCTACGCCGCGATCTATGGCCTGCTGACCTATCTCGCGATCGAAGTCTTCAGCGGCCTGATCGACGCGACCCAGACGCAGACCGCCAAGGCGGCGGCGCAGGGCGGCCTCGGTGCCTTCATCTATCTCGAAGTGCTCGATGCCAGCTTTTCCTTCGACGGCGTCATCGGCGCCTTCGCGCTGACCAAGAACCTGCTGGTGATCGCGATCGGGCTTGGCATCGGCGCGATGTATGTACGCTCGCTCACCATCATGCTGGTGGACCGCCAGACGCTGTCGCATTTCCGCTTCCTGGAGCACGGCGCGTTCTACGCCATCCTGGTGCTGGCGGTGATCATGTATGCCCAGACGCTGCTGCACATTCCCGAGGCGATCACCGGGCTTGTGGGCGCTGGCCTGATCGCGCTTTCGCTCTGGTCATCGATCCGATGGCGCAAGCTGCAGGAACTCGCCGAAACGCTTTGAAAGCCGGACCGCCGACTATTCGGCGGCCGCCTTGTGGAAGATCGCGATCTGATTGAGGAAGGCGCGCACCAGCGCGGGCTTGAGCGGCTTGTGCTGAACGGCGATGTCCTCCTCCTCGG
>MDSV01047553.1_pt1 | contig 26262 bp, 24 predicted proteins | sample 810851 | NCBI WGS metagenome assembly MDSV01 (sample SAMN05326640, study PRJNA326480) | marine metagenome | isolation source: seawater | place: Atlantic Ocean: North East | collected 2012
TTAAACAAAAGTAACCAAAAATAAATATTATATTAGATAGTCCTAAATCTATATTCTCATGAAGAAATTATTGTTTCTGTTTTCAATGTTTTGTATATCAATTAATGCTCAAGATTATTATATCCATGCAGGCAAGCTATTTGATGCTGAAAAGGGAAAGATGTTAAATGATATGACTGTAATTGTATCAGGTAAAAAAATCAAAGAAATTTCAAAAGGATTTAAAATACCAAATAGATTGGACGATAAAGTAATTGACTTAAGTAATTCAACTGTAATGCCTGGATTTATTGATTTACATGTTCATATTGAAAGTGAATATAATCCGGAAAAATACCTAAATACATTTACAGCTGAAGAATCTGAAATGGCTTTTAGTTCATTGAAATTTGCAAAACGTACATTAATGGCAGGTTTTACTACTGTTAGGGATTTAGGTGGGTCTGGAGTAAATATTTCATTGAGAAATGCTATCAATAAAGGGGAAGTAATAGGTCCTAGAATTTTTACTGCAGGAAAAGCTATAGGAACAACTGGCGGGCATGCAGATCCAACAAATGGATGGAAAAAAAGTTTAGCAGGAGATCCAGGTCCCCAGCAGGGAGTTATTAATGGGATAGATGATGCTCGAAAAGCTGTTAGACAAAGATATAAAGATGGTGCAGACGTTATTAAAATTACTGCAACAGGAGGGGTTATGAGTATTGCTAAAAATGGACAAAATCCACAATTTACAATAGATGAAATAAAAGCAATTTGTGAAACAGCTAAAGATTACGATATGATAGTTGCTGCTCATGCTCATGGTGATGAAGGAATACAAAGGGCAGTTAAAGGTGGTGTAACAACCATTGAACACGGAACTTTATTAAGCGAAGAATCTATGCGCTTAATGATTGAGCATGGAACATATTATGTTCCAACAATTACTGCTGGAAAAGAAGTTGCAGCTAATGCAAAAATTCCTGGATATTATGATGAATTAGTTGTTCCAAAAGCTTTGGCAATAGGGCCAAAAATTCAAAATACAACTGCAAAGGCATACAAAGCAGGAGTTAATATAGCTTTTGGGTCCGATGCTGGAGTTTTTCCTCACGGAAAAAATGCAAAAGAGTTTAGATTTATGAATGAAGCTGGTATTCCAGTTATTGAATGCCTTAAGGCAGCTACAATTGTAAATTCTAAAATTCTTTCAATGGAGTCTGAAATAGGACAAATAAATAAAGGATTTATTGCTGATATTATAGCTACTGAATTAAACCCTGAAGATGATATTACAACTCTTGAGAATATAATATTTGTAATGAAAGATGGAGTGATTTATAAAAATTAGAATTTAATCTTTTGACAACATGGGTTGTCTGCAGCTAACCATCAGGCTCTAACATAATTTGAGAGACTTTTCAATAGATTATATGTCTTGCTTAAATATATTAATGAAGTTTTTATTAAATAAATCCTGTTCTAAAAGTTGCTTCATCCAATGCAGGGCAATATATCTAGAACCTTCAACAAATACTTTTTCCAATATTATTGGTTTAAAATATATAAATTTGATACTATCATACTACATTGAACAATATTAATGAGTAATAAAAATTATTATAAATATAAGCCTAATACAGATTTATCAAATTTTGAACATTTAATTATTGGTTCAGGAATTGGTGCGCTAACTACTGCTGCATGGCTAGCAAAAGCAGGATATAAAGTAGCTGTTTTAGAGCAACATTATGTCCCTGGAGGTTTTATGCACACGTTTAAAAGAAAAAAAGGTTTTAAATGGGATGTTGGTGTTCATTATATTGGAGGGATGGGTGAAAATGATGGATTAAAAAAAATCTTTGATTATTTAGCAAATGATAAATTAAACTGGGATTATATTGGTGAAACTTATGATGTTGCAAATATATCTGGTGACATATATGAATTTAAAGCTGGAGAAGAGAATTTTATAAAAAAAATGACTTCATATTTTCCACAAGAAAAAAAAGCTATTGATAAATACTTAAAAATTATTAAAAAATCTAATAAAAGAACCAACCTGTTCTTTATTCAAAAGCTATTTAAGCCATTACTAAGCAATACAATAGGGTGGGTAATTAGAAAAAGATTTAAAAAGTTTTCAAATAAAACAACCTATGAAGTATTGAATACTATTACCAATAATAAAAAATTAATTGGCGTATTATGCTCACAATGTGGTGACTATGGGTTAACTCCAAAACATAGTAGTTTTACCATGCATGCATTAGTTGTTGCTCATTATATGAATGGAGGCTATTATCCTTCACGTGGGCCAGATTATATTGTAAAAAAAATAATAGATAATATTAATTTAAATAATGGTAGAGTATACGTTAATGCAAAAGTTAAAAAAATAATTGTCCAAAATAATGTTGTAAAAGGTATAATGATTGGAGAAAAAATTATAAAAACTAAAAGTGTATTTAGCAATATTGGTGTAATGAATACTTTTAACTCTTTGCTTTCTGAAAAAGAAAGAAAAATTTGTGGTTTCAAATTAGACAAAGTAAAGCCTTCAGCTGGCCATTTTTGCTTATATGTAGGGTTAGACAACTCAGACATGAAATTAAAATTACCAAAACACAATATTTGGTGGCATAAAAGTTATGATTTAGATAAAAATTTTGAAAACAGTACGCCAAATAATTCGAGTGATCAGTTTGCATATATTTCATTTCCATCCTCAAAAGACTCATATTGGACAAGAAAAAATCCTGATAAAGTTACTATTCAAATGATAAGTTATGGTAAATATGAGTGGGTTAAGAAATATGAAAATCAACCATGGATGAAAAGAAGTGAAGAATATAAAAAAATGAAAGTTGATTTTAAAAATAAAATGTTAAAAAAACTTTTTGAGCTTTTCCCAGAAACAAAAGGAAGGGTTATTCAAACTGAAGTTTCAACACCCTTATCTACTAAACATTTTACTCAGAATCAAAAAGGAGAGATTTATGGCCTTGAACATAGTCCAAATAGATTTTCATTGCCATTTTTAAAAACTGAGACTAAGATAAAAGGGTTAAGATTATTAGGACAGGATATTACAAGTGTTGGTGTTTCTGGCGCAATGTTTTCAGGTCTAATGGGTGCTATTGTAATATTAAAATTTAAATTCTGGAAAGAATTCAGAAAAATAAATAAGCCTATTGCATCTTAATTATATGAGATATATTTTTTATTATTTTGTTGTGCTTTGAAACAAAAGGATTTGATTCATCCCAGACATATCCGGCCAATACTGAAGTAATTTGCTTTTTAAAGATTGGATCTATTTTCTCGTTAAAAAAAATAGTTTTTAACTTTCCGGTATACCATTCATTTACGTATGTTCTAAAAACGTCAACCCCTCTAGACAAATAGTCTGAATAATCTGATTCCCAATTTACAGACTTATTTAATAATTCCTTTTCAACAAGTTTAGCCGCCAACAATCCTGACTTTGTTGCTATAGTAACTCCTGAAGAAAAAACAGGATCTAAAAATTCTGCACTATTTCCAGTTAAAACATATCCATTCCCATAAAGTTTGTTTACAGCTTTTGAATAGTTTTTTATTTCCACTGGAGGAAAAATTATATTTTTTTCCACGTTAGATTCATTTGGAAATATTTTTTTCAAAAGCTTTATATACTTGTCATTAGATAATTGACCATAATCCTTAAAATAATCTGATCTACCTGAAAAACCTACGCTTGTAATTCCGTTGGAAAATGGAATTACCCAAGCCCATAAATCATCAATTACATAAATTGATGTATTATTACGATCAATATTATTTGAAATTTTTAAATGAGAAAAAATTGTTGAATAATTTGTAAGCTCTGGAGTCTTTTCTAAATTTAATAATCTGGGTAATACCCTTCCAAATCCACTAGAATCTATAATATATTTTGCATTTATTTTATATGTATTGTTTTTTTCATCAATAATTGTAGTTGTTGAGACTCCATCATTATCAAATTCAACACCAATTACCTCATTATTGAATTTAACATCAACACCTTTATTAATCAATTCATTTGCTAATATATTATCAAAATCTGCTCTTGGAACTTGCCATGTCCATTCCCACCCACCTGAATAATTGTCATCAAATAAAAAATCAGAAGTTTTACCATCATTTATAAATTTAACACCATTTTTAATTGCAAAATTTTGTGAGTTTAAACTATCTAATAAGCCAACTTCTTCAAAATGATCCATGCAGTGTGGAAGAAAACTCTCTCCAATTACGAATCTTGGAAAAATAGCTTTTTCAACTACCTTAATTTTAAAATTATTTTTAATTAGATGAGAAGCAGCTACACAGCCTGAAGGCCCTGCTCCTATAATTAAAACATCTAAATCATTTTCCATTTAATACAAGATAAACAAATTTTAAAGTATTTTATTTTTTTTTCAATTATTTAAAGTAAATTTATTTTTCATGTTGATAAGAAAAGAAAAAATGGATTTAAAAACATTCTATGATATTGTTATAGATAAGAAAACAGCAACTATAAATAAAAAATCATTAGATAATATTGATAACTGTTATAATTTCTTAAAAAACTTTTCAAAGGATAAAATTATATATGGAATTAATACTGGTTTTGGTCCAATGGCACAATATAAAATTAATAGTACTAATACAACTGAATTACAATACAATTTAATTAGGAGTCATGCAGCAGGAACGGGACAGTTAATATCAAAAGAATGTATTAGAGCTTCAATGTTAGCTAGACTAAATTCTCTATGTCTTGGAAATTCTGCAGTTAATAAAGATGTAGTTATTCTATTAAAGAAATTAATCAATAAAAATATTTTACCGCTTATATATGAACATGGCGGTGTTGGAGCTAGTGGTGATTTAGTTCAATTAGCTCATATTGCCCTTGCTTTAATAGGTGAAGGAGAAGTTTATTATAATGATAAAATTGAAAAAACAAAAGTTGTATTTAAAAAAGAAAAAATAAAACCAATAAATATTAAACTAAGGGATGGTATTGCAATAATGAATGGCACTTCTGTAATGACTGGAATTGGGTTAGTTAATATAATATACACTAAAAGACTCCTCGACTGGATTTTAATTTGTTCTTCTGCAATAAATGAAATAGTTTGTTCATATGATGATCACTTTTCATTTGAGTTAAATCAATCTAAAACACATTTTGGTCAAAGAGAGATTGCCAAAAGAATGAGAAATTCTCTTAGAAATAGCAAATTAATAAGGAAAAGAGATAAATATTTGTATGACAAGAAAGTAAATGGTAAATCGTTTTTTAAAGATAAAATTCAAGAATATTACTCATTAAGGTGTGTGCCACAAATATTAGGACCAGCATTAGATACAATAATAAATTGTGAAAATATTTTGATAGGGGAAATTAATTCAGTAAATGATAACCCTGTTATAGATCCAAAAACTAAACAAGTATATCATGGCGGTAATTTCCATGGTGATTATGTCTCACTAGAAATGGACAAACTAAAATTAGTAGTCACTAAGATGACTATACTATCAGAACGACAATTAAATTTTCTTTTAAATCCTAAATTAAATAATGTCCTGCCTCCATTTATAAATCTTGGAAAAAATGGACTAAATTTTGGAATGCAAGGAGCACAATTTACAGCTACATCAACAACAGCTGAAAACCAAATGTTGTCTAATTCAATGTATGTTCATAGTATTCCAAACAATAATGATAATCAAGATATTGTAAGTATGGGAGCTAATTCATCATTAATTTGTAATAAAGTAATTAATAATGCATATGAAGTTTTAGCTATTGAATTAATAGCAATAATTCAATCTATAGATTTTTTAAAAATTGATCAAAAAGTATGTAAAAAAACTAGATTAATGTATGATAAAATTAGAAATATTGTTCCTAAATTTAAAAAAGATAATACCATTTATACAAATATAAATGAAGTAAAGAACTATATTATTAGTAATGATATTTAAGTATTAAAATTGAAAAATAAAAAAATAAAAAAATATGCCTTAGTAACTGGTGGTTCAAGAGGTATTGGAAGAAATGTTTGTATTGAATTATCTAAAGAATTAGATTATTCAATTCTTATCAATTATAATAATAATAAATTAGAAGCATTAAATACATTAAAAGAGATTGAAGCCAATGGTGGTAATGGTGAAATAATTAAATTTGATGTTTCATCATCCAAAGAGGTAAATAGTGTTTTTGACAAATGGCATTCAAAAAACAGTGATTCTGTTATTGAAATCTTAGTCAATAATGCTGGTATTACTAAAGATAATTTGTTTATGTGGATGAAAAAAAACGAGTGGGACGATGTAATAAATATTAGTTTAAATGGATTCTTTAATGTTACAAATTATTTAATTAAGGGGATGCTAATGAATCGTTATGGAAGAATAATCAATCTTGTTTCATTGTCAGGGTTGAAGGGAAATCCTGGTCAAACAAATTACTCAGCAGCTAAAGGAGCAGTAATTGCTGCCACAAAATCCCTTGCACAAGAAGTTGCAAGAAGGAATATTACTGTTAATGCTGTTGCTCCAGGATTTATAAAAACAGATATGACTAGTTCATTAAATGAAGAAGAAATAAAAAAAATAATTCCTTTAAAAAGATTTGGAGAAGCTACGGAGGTAGCTAAATTGGTCTCATTCTTAGCGTCTACTAATTCTAGTTATATAACAGGTGAAGTTATAAATATTAACGGAGGTTTGTATTCATAATATATTAAATATGAAACGAGTAGTTATTACCGGCATAGGCATTTATTCATGTATTGGATCAAACATTAATCAAGTTACCAATTCTTTACGTAATGGAATATCAGGAATAATATATGATAAAAATAGAGAAGAATTTGGGTATAGATCTTCTCTCACTGGTAATTTGATTGACCCTAATTTAAAAGCGTATTTATCAAGGAGGCAAAGAGCCAGTATAGGTCAGGAATGTTCATTTGCATATGTATCAACATTAGAAGCTCTTGAGAATGCTAAAATTAATCAAGAGTTTTTAAATAAAAATGAAGTTGGAATAATTTATGGTAATGATAGTACTGCTAAATCTGTTATTGAATCTGTAGATAAAATAAGAAATAAAAAAGACACAACATTAGTAGGATCAGGGTCAGTATTTAAAGCAATGAATTCAACAATAACAATGAATTTATCAACTATTTTTAAGCTAAAAGGAATAAATCTTACCGTAAGCTCTGCATGTGCGAGTGGCTCTCATTCAATTGGCCTTGCATATCAACTAATATCAAGTGGATTGCAAAATTGTATTATTTGTGGAGGAGCACAAGAAGTAAATAAATTAGCAATGGGAAGTTTTGATGGATTAGGGGTATTTTCGTCTAATCTTTGTGATCCAACAAAAGCATCTAAACCATTTGATAAAAATCGTGACGGTTTAGTTCCTAGTGGAGGTGGAGCATCCTTAATAGTTGAAGAATATGAAACAGCTAAAAAAAGAGGGGCACCAATTCTTGCTGAAATAATTGGATTTGGCTTTTCATCCAATGGAGACCACATTTCTACTCCAAATGTTGATGGGCCAACAAGAGCAATGGAAAAAGCAATTAGAAAAGCGAATATAAAACATGGTATGATAGACTATATTAATGCTCATGCAACATCTACTCCCATTGGAGATGCTAATGAAGCTAAAGCAATATTAAAAATATTTGGAGATAATTGTCCTTATGTTAGTTCAACAAAGTCAATGACTGGACATGAATGCTGGATGGCAGGTGCAAGTGAAGTTATTTATTCTATTTTAATGATGAAAAATAGCTTCATTGCTCCTAACATAAATACTAAAGAATTAGATGAAGACATTAAGAAATTAAATATAGTAAGAGAAACAATAAATAAAAAAATTAATGTATTTTTATCTAACTCATTTGGTTTTGGAGGAACTAATTCTGCCTTAATTATTAAAGATTATAATGATAGATAATAATACAATAAAAACAAAAATCAATAATTTTCTAATTGAAGAATTTGAGATTGATCCTTCATTAATTAATGAAAATTCGAACCTAGTAGATGACCTTGGACTAGATAGTTTGGATTTTGTTGATGTTGTTGTAGAGATTGAAGATATTTTTGGAGTTAAATTAACTGGCGAAGACTTTATTAATGTAACAACTCTTGAAGATTTTCATAATCTAATAATTAACAAAGTTAATAATAGTTAGTAAATGAAAATTGAGTGGAAAGGCAAATCAAAAGGCTCAGTAACTGGCTATAAGATATTTGTCTTCTTCATTAAAAATTTCGGAATAAATTCTGCATATTTTATATTATATTTTGTAGCCTCTTATTATTTGTTTTTTTCTATAAAAACTAACAAATCAATATATTATTATTTCAGGGAAAGACAAAAATTTTCTATTATGAAAAGTGTCATTAGTATATATAAAAGTTATTATATTCTTGGTCAAACTTTAATAGATAAAATTGCTGTTTCTTTTGGTTTAGATAATAAATATATTTTTGATTTTAAAGGCGTAGAAGATGTTAAAAAAGGATTTAAAGAAAAAAAAGGTGGTATTTTCTTAAGTGCTCATGTAGGGAATTTTGAAATTGCACACAAAGTCTTAAAAAAAAGAAATTCATCATTAAAAATTAATATTGTAACTATAGATAATGAAAACTTATTGCTTAAAGAATATTTAAATTCGATAAACAAAATAAATGATATAAATTTTATAGAAATAAAAGATGATTTTTCACATTTATTTAAAATAAATAATGCATTATCCAATGATGAATGGATATGTGTTACTGGGGATAGGTATATTAAAGGGTCTAAATTTATTGAAAGTAATTTGTTAAATAAAAAAGCAAAATTCCCAGCAGGTATTTTTGAATTAGCTTCAATTCTAAAAGTTCCTGTAATATTTGTGTATAATATAAAAAAATCAAAAAACAAATACACATCATATGCGAAAATCGCAAAATTTAAACATAAAGAATCAAAATACTTGTTAGATTTGTATACAAATAATCTAGAATGGATATTGAAAAAATACCCTTTACAATGGTTTAATTATTTTGATTTTTGGAATGATTTAAATTAAAATGGACAAATATAAAATCCCATTAAAAAACTATAAAATAATAAAAGGATTAATTCCTCAAGATGAACCTTTTGTTATGGTAGATTCATTAATATACTTTGATAACAAAAGAGTTATATCGGGGCTAACAATAAAAAATAATAATATTTTTCTAAACAATAATATTCTTTCTGAATCAGGATTAATTGAAAATATGGCTCAAACTATTGCCTTATATATGGGATATAAAAACATAAATGAAATTGAACCAACAATTGGATTTATTGGTGCAATTAAAAATTTAATTATATATGGTTTGCCAAAATTAGATAATGTAATAATAACCGAAATTAATATTCTGCATGATATCATGGGGGTAGTATTGGTTAATGGTATAACTAAAAATAATAATAAAATTATAATGGAAGCTGAATTTAAAACAGCTCTAAAGAAATAATATAATGGCTAAAGAAAATACTATTTCAAATCTTAAAATTTCACACAAAATAAGAGTTAGATTTAATGAAACTGACCCTGTTGGTATAGTTTGGCATGGAAATTATCTTAAATATTTTGAGGATGGTAGAGAAGCTTTTGGCAGGCACTATAAAATTTCCTATCTAGATCAAAAGTCCTTTGGATATACCTCACCAATTGTAAAATCATCATGTGAACATAAATTACCCTTATATTACGGAGATGAAGCAATAATTGAAACAACATATATTAATAGTAAAAGTGCAAAACTAATATTTGAATATAAAATATTTAATTGTAATAAAAAGCTAGTTTGCAATGGCGAAACAATACAGGTTTTCTTAGATAAAAACGGAAATTTATCGCTTACAGATCCTGATTTTTATTTCAAATGGAAAAAAGAAAATAATCAGATTTAATAAATAATGGACTCTGTATACATTTCTTCAAATAATATTATTTCATCACTTGGATTTAATACAGAAGAAAATATTAATAAAATAAAAAAAGGTATTTCTGGAATTAAGTTTCATAAAAATTTTATGAATCTAGATGAGTATGCAGCTAAAATAGAAGACAAATTATTAAATAAAAAATTTAGTATAATAGGTGAAAACAAAGATTATACTAAACTAGAAAAGATGATGATATTGTCATTAAAGGACACTATTTCAAAAAGCCCTTTCAAAATAACAAAAAATACTGCGCTTATAATCTCTACAACAAAGGGTAATATAAATCTATTAGATTCAAATAAATATAATTTCAATTCTGAAAGAATATATTTAACCAAATTAGGTGAAGTAATAAAGTTTTTTTTTGATTTTAAAACTGATCCAATTATTATTTGTAATGCATGTGTTTCTGGTGTTTTAGGTATAACTGTAGCTAAAAAATTAATAAAAAATAAAATAATTAAAAATGCATTTGTCGTTGCGGGTGATATTCTTTCGAATTTTACATTATCAGGATTTAAATCATTACAAGCAATAAGTGAAAAACCATGCTCTCCGTATTCGAAAGATAGAAGCGGCATTTCCCTTGGAGAAGCTGCAGCATCATTAGCAATATCTTCACAAAAAAATTCTAAAAATATTGCAGAAATTATAGGTGAAGGAGAAAGCAATGATGCAAATCATATTTCAGGTCCATCTAGAAATGGAGAAGGACTTTATAAGAGTATTAATAAAGCTCTAGATATTGCAAACCTATCAGTAAATGAAATTGAATATATTTGCTCACATGGGACTGCAACTATATACAATGATGAAATGGAAGCGCAAGCATTCAATAGATTAAATATGCAGAATATCCCCCTAAATAGTTTTAAAGGATATTTTGGACATACTTTAGGAGCGGCAGGTTTACTAGAAACAATAGTTGCAACCAAATCAATGAATAATAATCATTTATATAAATCATATGGATTTAATAAAATTGGAGTAAGTCTTCCTCTTAATATAATAAAAGAAACTCAAGAAAAGAAGTTCTCAATCTTTATAAAAACTGCTTCAGGTTTTGGAGGTTCAAATGCTGCTATTTTGATAAAAAAATATAAATATTGAATAATACTATTTTACACTACTGCAAAATTGAAAAAAACTCTGTTATATTAAATAATAAATTAATTATAACTAAAAATGAGGAGATTAGCTTTAGTGAATTTTCTAAATTATTGTATTCTAAAATTAAATTAAATTACCCTAAATTTTTTAAAATGGATAATTTAAGCAAATTAGCATTAATTACATCGGAATATTTATTAAGCAACTACTATAATAAAGTAGAAAAATCAAATAATATTTCAATAATTCTTTCAAATAAATCATCAAGTTTAATTACTGATAGAGATTTTCAAAAGACTATTGATAATAAAGATAATTATTTTCCTAGTCCTAGTCTATTTGTCTATACATTACCAAATATTTCAATTGGAGAAATATGCATAAAGAATAATATTACTGGTGAAAATATTTTTTTTATTACAGAAAATTTTAATCCTAAATTAATAAATGAATATGCATCAACTATAATTAATAATCATAATAAAGAAATTATTTTATGTGGATGGGTAGATTTTGATGAAGATAATTTTAAAGCTTTTATGTATATTGCATCAATTAATAATATTAATGAAATATCTGTAACTGATATAGATAAATTGTTTAAATGAATAAGTTAAAACAAGAGTTAAAAAATAAAATAATAAAGGAGCTAAACCTTGAAGGAATGAATATCGAAGATATATCTGATAATGACCCTTTGTTTAAAGAAGGTCTAGGTCTAGATTCAATTGATGCCCTTGAGCTCATTGTAATGCTAGATAAAGATTATGGTATTAAATTAAATGATCCTTTACAAGCAAAAAATGTTTTTGAATCTATAGAGAACCTTGCGAAATATATCACTAAGAATAGGCTAAAATAAATGCAGAAAAACTGTGTCTCAATAACAGGGATGGGTATAATCTCTTCTATTGGAAATAATCTGGAGGAAAATTTGTTGGGATTAATTAATCAAAAAGTTGGTCTAAATCAAATTTCACATATCAACACAATACATAAGAACAAGATTAAAGTAGGTGAAATTAAGTATACAAATAATGAATTAATCGATATACTAGATTTTAATAAAACTAACAAATATTCGCGTACTGAACTACTTGGATCAATAGCTGCTAATGAAGCAATTAAAAATTCTGGAATTAAGTCAATAAATCAATATAAAACTGGATTAATTTCAGCTACAACTGTTGGTGGAATGGTAAATACAGAAAAATACTATTTAAGCAATAAAATTGAAAATCAATCAAAAAATTATATAAAAAGCCATCATGCTGGAAGAAGTACTGAAATAATTGCTGATTCTTTAAATATAACAGATTACATTTCTACTATAAGTACAGCTTGTTCTTCTGCTGCTAATGCAATTATGTTAGGTGCAAGATTGATTAAATCAAATCAATTGGATAGGGTAATTGTTGGAGGTACAGATTCACTATCAAAATTTACAATTAATGGATTTAATACACTAATGCTTCTATCTGAAAAAGAATGTATGCCCTTTGATAAAAACAGAAGTGGATTAAACTTAGGTGAAGGAGCTGCATACTTAGTCTTAGAATCTGAAAAAATTATAAAAAAGGAAAAAAAGAAAGTTATAGCAAAAATCTCAGGTTATGCTAATGCAAATGATGCATTTCATCAAACTGGATCATCAGAAAAAGGTGATGGTGCTTATATAGCTATAAAAAAAGCTATTGAAATAGCTAATATAAAAACAGATGATATTGATTATATAAATATGCATGGAACAGCAACAATCAACAATGATTTGTCAGAAGGAGAAGCTGTAAAAAGAATTTTTTCTTCAATACCTCCCTTTAGTTCTACAAAGCCATATACAGGTCACACTCTTGCTGCAGCTGGAGCTATTGAAGCAGTTTTCTCTATACTAGCATTAAATAATAATACAATATTTCCTAATTTAAATTTTAAAAATAAAATGCCTGAATTAAATATAAGTCCAGTCACTGAAATAACTTATAAAAATTTAAGAAATGTACTTTCAAATTCATTTGGATTTGGTGGAAATTGTACAGCATTAATATTTTCAAAGAATGAATAAGATTTGTTATATAAATAGTACCGCTTCCATTTCTTCACAAAATACATTTAGAAATAAAAATTTTTTTGAAGAAATTCAGTTAAATAGTGATAAGACTACGAAGGCCTTAGAGCCAAACTACAATGAAATAATAAAAAAAATTTCTATTAGACGTATGTCAAAAATTACAAAAATGGGCATAGCGACGGCTCAATCTGCATTGGAAAAAGCAGAAATTTTAATTCCTGATGCTATTATAACTGGAACTGGAATGGGGTGTTTAGAAAACTCAGAAAAATTTCTTAAATCTGTAATTGAAAGCAATGAAGAATTTCTATCACCAACAGCATTTATTCAATCCACTCATAATACAGTTGGCGCACAGATTGCCTTAAATTTAAAATGTAATAATTATAATATGACATTTGTTCATGGCTCTATCTCATTTGAATTGGCATTAATTGATGCCCAATTAATGATATTAGAAAATAAAGCTGAAAATGTATTAGTAGGAGGAATAGATGAGCTAGGCAAAAAAATAGTTGACGATACTCTCAGATTAGAAAATAAGTACAAAAATGGAATAGGTGTTCCACTTAGTGAAGGTTCTAATTTTTTTGTAATCAGTTCTAATAAAACAAATAATTCTCTAGCTATTCTTAGAAGAGTAGAAGTTTATCACAAAATACATGAAAATGAGATAGTAAATAAAATTAGTTTATTCCTAAAAAAAATTGACATTATTAAAGTAGATGCTATAATATTAGGATTAAACGGAGATGTTTGGGATAAATACTATAAAATATTGACTAATAGTTTATTCAATAAAACTCCTCAAATTCAATATAAAAATGTATCTGGAGAATTTTCTACCTCATCATCATTTGGTCTTTGGCTTGGGACAGAAATTATTAACAAACAACATATACCAAGGGAATTATATTTAAATAATTTAGAATATAATGAGATAAATACTATTTTACTTGTTAATCAATTTAAAGGCACACAATTTAGTTTTACATTAATTGAAGCAGTAGATTAATTTAAATATTTATTAACTTAATTTATATAAAATTATTATGTCAATATCTATTTTAATATTGTTGCTTGCAATTTATTTATTATTTATGATAATTATATCTGTAAATATTCAATTAAATTATCATTTAAAGGCATACAATAAAATTAAAAATCATAATTTAAACCAAATATCGATAACCTTTGATGATGGCCCAAATTTAGAATATACTCCAAAAGTCCTAGACTTATTAAAAAAATATAATGCAAAAGCAACTTTTTTTTGTATAGGAAAAAATATTAAATCTAATCCGGGAATAATAAGAAAAATTTTAAATGATGGACACACAATTGGTAATCATACATTTAATCATAGTAATTTCTTCGGGTTTTATAATAAGAAAAGAATTATAAAAGAGATAAATGACACAAATAAAGAAATAAATAAAATCACTAATCATAATTTGATGTTATTTAGACCTCCATTTGGAGTAACAAATCCAATGATCTCTAAAGCGATAAAGGAGACTGGCTACAAAGTAATTGGATGGAATATAAGATCATATGATACAATTATTAAAAATCCTAATATGATTTTTAATAGAATTTCAAAAAAAATTAGTCCAGGCTCAATAATTTTACTACACGATAAAAGTGATACAACAATTAAACTTCTAGAAATGATATTGGTTTTTCTTAAAGAGAATAATTATGAATCCTTGACAATAGATAAACTATTTAACATCAATGCATATGCGTAAATTACTTTTATTTTTTATACTTGTTTATCAATTTTCTATAGGCCAAACTATATTAAATGAAATAAAAGCAAATGAGCTTAAAAATAATATTATAAAGAGTTCATCAGAAACTAAAAATATAATCAGTGAATTTGTTCAATATAAACATTTAAATTTTCTAGAAAAAGATATTATATCAAAGGGTAACCTTATATATATAGAGCCAAATTACATAAAATGGGAATATAATTATCCTTTTGATTATGAATGTATATTCGAAAAAGAAAAACTAACTATTATTAACGAAGGGCAGTCAAACCAGATTGATATTAGTTCAAATAGTTTATTTAAAGAAATAAATAAACTAATAGCCAATACATTAAAAGGCAATATGTTTAACGAGGAAAAATTCGATATCCAATACTATGAGAATAATAGAAATTATCTTATAAAATTTATTTTAAAAGAAAAAAATCTTATGAAATATTTTTACGCATTCCATTTATTATTTGATAAAAATAAATATGATGTGATAGAGATTAAAATAATTGAAAATAAGGATGATTTTACAAAAATTGTATTGCTTAATAAAAAAATAAATAATAATGTTAAATAAAGGATTAATAATAATTATTTCGGTAAGTATTTTTATGAGTTGTGGATTTAAAGAACTTAAGAATCTAAATAATTATGATTCATCAAAAAATAAAATTGAAAATCCTTATTTTTCAAATAAAAAAATGGACTATAATTATAAGGTCAAAATAGAGATAAATAAAAAAATTATTAATGGAATAATTTCAATTAAAAAACTTGATTCCATTCATCATAGAATTGCATTTACATCGGGATTTGGTTATAAAATATTTGATCTTGAAATTAGTGAAAATGATTCTAAATGGAATTCAATTAATAATGAAATTAATAAAAAATACATTAAAAAATTATTGAGTGAAAATATTACAAATTTAATTTCTGGAAATAATAAAATAAATTATACTTATCAAAAAAATAATAAATTATTATATAGTTCTAGAGAGGGAATAAAAGAAAGTGTTTATTTATTTAATAATGAAAATATGTTAATTGAAATATATAACGAAAAGAATGGTTTTAAAAAAAGTTTTATTTCATTTAAAAAAATTAAAAATAATTTATCTGAAAATATTACGATTCTAAATTTTCAACCATCAATAAAAATTAATTTGACATTTCTAGATAATTAAATTAATACATTTATGCTTTTTAAAGATCTGTATATAAAGGAAGAAAAATTATTAAATAATAATGGCTCTACAATAACTACAAAAGTTAAATTGAATAAAGATCATCCTATATATAATGGTCATTTTCCAAATAATCCAATCACTCCAGGTGTAATTATCATTCAAATTATTAAAGAGATTGTTGAAGAATATTTAGATGATTTATTTTTTCTAAAAAAAATAATTAATGTAAAATATATTTCACCTATTAATCCAACAATTCATAATTTATTGATAATTGAAATCTATATTCAAAAAGAAAAAGACTCTATTATAGTTAAGAGTTTAATTAAATTTAATAATCTAGATACTGCAGTAAAGTTTAGAGGAATTTTTATTAAAAAATTATAAAAATTGAAAAAAATAAATAGGATTAAAAATAAATTTAAACAACTTAAATGCTGTATTATAATTCCAACATATAATAATGATAATACGCTAGAAAAAGTAATTAATAATCTACTAAAATATACAGAGGATATAATTGTTGTTGATGATGGATCAACTGATTCAACGGATAAAATATTAAAACAATATCAAAAAATTTATAAATTAAAAAATGATCATAATTATGGAAAAGGTTTCTCATTAAAAAGAGGTATGCTCTTTGCTAAAAAAAAAGGATTAAATTATGCAATAACTATTGATTCGGATGGTCAACATTGTACAGAAGATATTCCAAAATTTATTCAAGAAATAGATGTTAAATCTGAAAATAATACTATAATTATAGGATCAAGAAACCTGAAAAAAATGAATGCGCCATTCTCAAGTAGATTTGGAAATAATTTCTCTAATTTCTGGTTTAATTTTCAAACTAACATTAAACTAAATGATACACAGTCAGGATATAGATTATATCCAACTAGTATAGTTGAAGACATTCCTTTGTTTAGTAATAAATTTGAGTTTGAAATAGAAATTATTGTTAAAAGTTCATGGAAAGGAATCAAAATAAAAAATATTCCGATTAATGTTAGTTATAAAAAAAATAGAATTTCACATTTTAGACCATTTACAGATTTCTTAAGAATTAGCATTTTAAATGTCTGGTTAGTTGTATATGCTTTGTTATATATAAAGCCCAGAGATTTTATTAGGAATTTTAGAAAAAAAAATATACAGAAATTTATATATGAAGATATTTTGGAAAATACAGATTCTGCTTCAAAAAAAGCTATTTCTATTTCTCTAGGAATATTTATTGGCCTTACTCCTTTTTGGGGATATCATACATTGATAGTATTATTTTTAGCATTTTTATTTAAGTTAAATAAACTTCTAGCTTTTACATTCTCAAATATTAGTATACCTCCACTTATACCTTTAATTATATATTTTAGCATAAATATTGGCAAATTTATTGTTGGAGATTATAATTATAATAACCCTGAAAATACTATTTATATGGGAATAAAAGGAAATTTTTTTGTGTATATAATAGGTAGTTTTACATTAGCATCTATAACTTCAATTATTATTGGAATAATTAGTTATATCTCAATAAAGGCTATTGAAAAAAAATAAAATGAGCAATATATTTTATAATCTATTTAAATATTTTAAATCAAATAAGTATATAGGACTATTATTACTATTTATATGTATGTCTATATTATTATTTTTTTCATCTAGACTAAAATTTGAAGAAGACATAAGTAATTTAATTCCGAAAAATAAAAAAAACAACAATATAGAGAAAGTCCTTAATACAGCTACATTTAAGGATAAAGTTATAGTTAGGATATCTATTGATTCTTTAGGAAGCTTAGAAGAACTAACCAATTATGCAACATTATATATATCGAAAGTAAATGAAAAGGCTGGAGAATATATTAAAAATATTCAGGGGAAATTTGAAAATAATAATATTGAACAAACCATAGACTATGTTAACAGACATATACCTTTATTTATTGATGAAAATGATTATAAGAATATAAATAATAAAATAAATAATGATAGTGTTAAAAATATATTATCTAACATCTACAAATCTTTAATTTCACCAACAAGCTATATTACAAAAGATAATGTAATATCAGACCCTATGGGGCTTTCCTTGGCTGGGTTAGAGAAATTTCAAGAACTTAATATTAACAAAAATTTTATTCTATACAAAAATTTTATTTTAAGCAAAAACAAGGATGAATTATTATTATTTATTTCCCCTAACTTATCAATGACTGATAATATAGGAAATGAAATTTTTGTAGAAAAATTAAATAAAATAACTACTGAATTAAATAATAAATATAATGGTAGAGTTTCTGCAAATATATATGGAGGGTCTATAATTGCATTAGCAAATGCTAAACAAATTAAAAATGATATAAAATTTACAATTTCAATATCTCTAAGTATACTTCTAATTCTGTTTATTATCTACTATAAGAAGATTACTATTCCATTTTTATTATTTATTCCAACAATATTTGGGGGATTATTTGCCTTAGCCATAACTTCATTCATAAGAGATAGTATATCTGCAATTTCTATAGGTATTGCATCAGTGCTTTTGGGCATTACAATTGACTATTCATTACACATATTAACTCATATTAAAAATAATAATAATATAGAAGAATTATATAATAAAATTACAAAGCCTATAATTATGAGTAGTCTTACTACTTCAATTGTTTTTTCAACATTATATTTTTTAAAATCACAAGCATTACAAGATCTTGGATTAATTGCCTCTATTAGTGTACTTTCTTCTGCATTTTTTGCATTAATATTAATTCCACATTTATATGAAAACAATATTCAAAAAAATGATCTATTACTTAGAATTTCTAAATACCCGTTTCATAATAATAAAATAATATCATTAGCAATATTATTAGTATTTATCATTAGTATTTTCAAATATAATACAGTAAAATTCAATGAAGATTTATCAAAAATGAATTATGTTCCTAAGTCGATACTTTACGAACAAAAAAAATTAGATAAATTAATTAATAGTCAGGCTAAATCTATATATGCAATTTCATACGGCAATTCTTTAGAAGAAGCATTAATATCAAATGACAAGTTATATTATAAACTAAAGTCATTATTAAAAGAAAATATAATTTTAGATTTTAGTTCAATTGCAAGTATAATAGTATCTGACTCATTACAGAAAATAAAAATAGGTAAATGGAATAAATTCTGGACTGAATCTAAAAAAATAGAATTAAAAAAATATTTTGAAAAGAATACTAAATATTTTGGATTTAAGAATAATACTTTTGACAATTTCTTTTTTAATATTGATAAGAAAAGTAAGCTGTCAACAATAAAAGGTTTTAACAGTATTAATGCTATTCAAATTGATGACTATATAAACACAAATAATAATTTTACTACAGTATCTAATTTAATTAAAATTAATGATGTCAATTTAACCTCTAATCTGAAGAAAATAATAGAAAATAAAAATACTATTTTAATTGACAGAGAAAAAATCAATGAATCATTTCTAATTGATTTAAAGAGTGACTTCAATAAATTAGTAATCTATTCACTAATAATTGTCTTTATCATTTTACTAATATTTTATAAAAATTTATCTCTTACACTAGCCACCTTCACACCTATTTGTATAACATGGTTTCTAACAATAGGCGTAATGGGTTTAATGAATCTTGAGTTTAATGTTTTTAATATAATTATTTCAACTTTAATTTTTGGTCTAGGTATTGATTATAGTATTTTTATAACTAATGGATTAATTAACGAGAACAAATTTTCAGACAAATCTATATTAATTTATAAAAGTTCGATTTTAATATCATTTATCACCACGTTTTTGGGAATTGGAGTTCTTATTTTTGCAAATCATCCAGCATTATTCTCAATTTCTATAGTTTCTATAATAGGAATATCATTATCTATAATAATAGCATTCAGTATTCAGCCTAAAATATTTAATATTTTAATCGGGAATAAGTTAAGACCTCCGTCTTCAATAATTCAAATTCTTAATTCAATCTTTTCGTTTACATGCTTTATTATGGGATCATTAATTTTTTCAATTTATACAATAATGATATCCATGTTACCATTAAATAAAATTAAAAAACAGTATATAATTAATGGATTATTAAGCAAATTAATGAGGGTTATATTCTACACATATCCTGGAATTAAAATCAATATTATTAATACACATAAAGAGACATTTAATAAAAGCTCAATAATAATAGCAAATCATTCATCATTTCTAGATATTCTCGCTATTGGGATGCTAAATAAAAAATCTATTTTTATTACAAATGACTGGGTATATAATTCTCCATTATTTGGAAAAATTTTACAATTAGCTGGATCATTACCAATATCTAAAGACCTTAATACAAATATTGATGAATTAAAAGAAAAAATAGAATTTGGGTACTCAATTATTATTTTTCCAGAAGGTACAAGATCAAAATCAAACAAAATTAATCGATTTAGAAAAGGAGCTTTCTATTTAGCTGAAAAACTAAATGTAGATATAATCCCAATTTTAATTCACGGAAATCATGAAATACTTTCAAAAGGAAAATTTATGATAAATAAAGGGGAAATGACATTAAAGATTTTGAATAGAATTAATAATAATGATTTAAAATATGGAAAAAACTACATAGAAAAACAAAAAAAAATTAGCACATATTTTAAAAAGGAATATGGTGTTCTTAGAAAACAAATTGAAAAAGAAAATTACTTCACGGACATTATACTTAAAGAATATATATTTAAGGATTATAAATTATATCTTAAAATAAAAAAAGATCTAAATAAATTTTATAAAATATATTATAAAATATTAGATTCTATAAAATCAGATGAAAAAATTATACATTTTTCTGATGATTATGGCCAACTAGATTTTTTATTATGTTTAGATAGTATAGACAGAAATATATCTACTTTTATTACAGATAAAAAAATATTAAAAATGCTAAATAATTCCTTTATTAAAAATAATACAACGAAAATTCATTTTTATAATAATATTAATGCTATTGATAAAAATGATTTTGATTCAATAATAATAAATAGTTCCGATGTAAATATAAATTTTAATAAAGTTATTAATAAAAAGAATCTTCGGGTTTATCTCTTAAAAAATAGTAGATATGTTCATAGTAAACAATTCGTAAATTTGGGGTATAAAAAATTATTTAGTGATTCTAATTTATTAATATTAAATAAATAAAATAGATGAAAGATTTTTACGATGTTGTAATTATTGGAAGTGGTCTTGGCGGACTTGTATCAGCTAATATCTTAGCCAAAGAAAATATGAGAGTATGTGTGCTTGAAAAAAATCAACAATTTGGTGGAAATCTTCAAACATTTTCAAGAGATAAAGTAATTTTTGATACAGGTGTTCACTATATAGGAGGTTTAGATAAAGGTCAAAATCTATATACATACTTTAAATATCTAGATATAATTAATGAATTGAATTTAAAAAAACTAGACACCAATGGATTTGATATTATTTCATTTGATAATGACAATAAAGAATACAAATATGCTCAAGGATATGAAAATTTTATAGATACTTTGTCAAAAGATTTTCCAAATGAAAAAGAAGCAATTACTAAATACATTAATCTATTAAAAAAATATTGTAATAAATTTCCATTATATAATGTAAAAGAAGGAAAGCCTGCATATATTAGAAATCCAGAATTGTTAACTGTTAAGGCTAAAATTCTAATAGAATCTTTAACAAAAAATAAAAAATTACAGGCTGTTTTGTCTGGAACAAATTTTCTATATGCTGGATACAAAGAACATACTCCATTCTACCTTCATGCATTGTCGGTAAATTCATTTATTGAAAGTTCTTATAGAGTTATGAATGGGGGCAGTCAAATTTCTAAAGTATTGGTTAAAAAATTAAGAGCATGGGGGGGTGATGCCTTCAAAAGACATGAAGTAAATAAATTTAAATTTAAGGATGGCAAAGTTAGCTCTGTAATATGTTCAAATGGAATAGAAATTAGAGGCAAGTTATTTATTTCGAATGTTGACCCAAAAATAACATTGAATTTATTGAATACTAAATTGTTAAGAAAATCTTATCAAAATAGAATAAAAAATATAGAAAATGTAATAGGTGGATTTAGTGTGTATATTGTATTAAAACCAAATACATTTGAGTATAAAAATAGAAATTACTATCATATAAATGATTATAATAAAATATGGGAAATTCAAGATTATACAGAAGAAACATGGCCGTTAGGATATATGATGTCAATGGGGGTTAAGAAAAACAACCAAAAATGGGGAGAGGCTATTACATTAATGACTTATATGAAATACTCAGATGTTAAAAAATGGGAAAATTCATTTAACTCTACTATAAATAAAAATAGTAGAGGTAAGAGTTATGATGATTTTAAAAAAATGAAAACAGAAAAAATGATAATTGAAGTTGAAAAAAAATTTCCAAATATTCGTAATTGCATAAAAAAAATATATACTTCTACTCCACTATCATATAGAGATTATATTGGCTGCTATGAAGGAGGAATATATGGGTATGTTAAAGATGCAGATAACCCTCTTAGATCATTTGTATCACCAAAAACAAAAATCAAAAATCTGCTTCTTACAGGCCAATGCTTAAATATGCACGGAATTCTGGGAGTTACAGTAGGTGCAATTCTTACATGTTCAGAAATTCTGGATCAGAACTATTTAATCAATAAAATAACATCATATATTGATAAACAATAAATGCTAATAAATAGAACCAAAATATTATTTAGATTAGTATTACTATGTGCTGCTATTATTTATTCCTGTGGAGTAAAAAAATCAATTAATCATAAACCAAATATTGATAATTTAAATGCTGATATAGGTGAAAGAATTAAAATCTCTGATTCCTCTTATAAAATAGATAATAACTTTATATTAAAAAATAAATATGACCTCTGGGAATTAAAAATTGAAGGAGATCCATTGGAAAGAGGATTAATGCATGGTAGTTTAGCTAGAGAATTATTTTACATTCAAGAAAAATCATTTTTAGACAAAATTGATGAATTAGTCCCGTCCAAAACATGGCAATCCATATTAAGATATTTTATAGCATGGTATAATAGAAAAATACATTTAAATGTACCTGAAGAATATAAATCAGAAATATTTGGTCTATCAAAATATGCCTCAAAAGAATATGACTATATAGCTGAAAAATATTTAAGATTATTATATTTTCATGGTGCACATGATATTGGGCATGCCCTTCAAGATTTAGCTTTAGTTGGGTGTTCTTCATTTGCTGCTTGGGATAAAAAAACAAATGATGGGGAATTAATAATTGGAAGAAATTTTGATTTCTATGCAGGTGATGAATTTGCTAAAAATAAAATTGTGGCATTTGTAACGCCAAAAAGTGGTTATAAATATATGTCTGTAACATGGGCTGGCATGATAGGTGTAGTTTCAGGAATGAATGAAAAAGGACTTACAATTACAATTAATTCTGGCAAATCAAGTATCCCGATATCTGCTAAAACCCCAATATCATTATTAACGAGGGAGATTTTGCAATATGCATCAAATATTGAAGAGGCAATTTATATAGCTAAAAAGAGAAAAGTATTTATCTCTGAAGCAATTTTAGTTGGTAGTTCAGAAGATAATAAGGCTGTAACAATTGAAGTATCCCCAAAAAAATTCGGGGTATACAATGTTGAAAATAATAATCATTTGATATGCTCAAATCATTTTCAAAGTAAAACATATTATGATGATAGAAAAAATAATAAACATATAAAAGAAAGTCATTCTAAATACAGATATGAAAGAATGGAGGAATTATTGGATAGAAAAGAAAAGATCAATGTGGAAGATGCAGTTAGTATACTAAGAAATACCAAGGGACTAAAAGATGTTAATATAGGTTATGGCAATGAAAAATCTCTAAATCATTTATTAGCCCATCATAGTATAGTCTTTAAACCAGATGAATTAAAAGTATGGGTTTCATCAAATCCCTATCAATTGGGAGCATTTGTATGTTATGATTTAAATAAAATTTTTGACAAAAAATTTATATTTAAAGAAAATATTTCAATTGCAGAAGAAAATCTTACAATTGCAAAAGATAGTTTTATATATAGTAAAGATTTTAAAAATTACAATAAGTATAGGGTATTAAGTTCAGAAGTAAAAAATAAAATAAAGAATAAAGAATATATTTTTATAAAAACACTAGAAAATTTAAAAGAACTAAATCCTAACTTTTGGGAGCCTTATTTTTTGCAAGGGAAATATTATTATTATACAAATCAATATAATAAATCTCTAAATGCATTTATGATTGCTGAGTCAAAAGAAATTCCTACTATTTTAGAAAAAAAGGAAATAGAAAATTATCTTAAAAAATTAAAAAAGAAATTAAACATATGATTCCTGAAATAGAATTGAAATCTACTAAAGAAATAAAAAAATTTCAATATAATAAATTAAATAAGCTATTAGATTATTTAATTTTAAATTCAAAATATTACAGAAATCTATTTATAAAAAATAATATTAATGTTAATGAAATTAATTCTATTAATGATATTATAAAAATTCCTGTAACTACTAAAGATCAATTACATAAATATAATAAAGAATTTATTTGTGTCCCTCCCCAAAAAATTGTTGATTATTCTACAACATCAGGTACGTTAGGAAACCCCATAACTATTATGCTTACTGAGAATGATTTAAATATGCTAGCATATAATGAAGCTATTTCATTTGCATGCGCTGGAATAAATAAAAATGATATTATTCAAATATCAACAACAATAGATAAACAATTTATGGCAGGATTAGCATACTTTTTAGGAGCAAGAAAAATTGGATGTGGAATAATTAGAACAGGTTCTGGTTCACCAGAACTACAATTTAATAGTATTCGTAAATATAGCCCAACATATTTGATTGCTGTTCCATCTTTTCTATTAAAATTAATACAATATGCTAATAAAAATAATATTGATTTAAATAGCTGTAGTATTAAGAATGTAATATGTATTGGTGAATCAATAAAAGATGATAATCTTATGGACAATGAATTATCAAAAAAAATAAAAAAGAATTGGAATATTAAGTTGTTTTCAACATATGCATCAACAGAAATGAGAGCTGCATTCACAGAATGTGAATATAATAAAGGAGGCCATCATCATCCAGAATTATTAATAATTGAAGTTCTTGATGAAAATAATAATCCTGTAAAAAATGGATTCCCTGGAGAATTGACAATAACAACTATTGCTATTGAGGGTATGCCTCTTCTAAGATTTAAAACTGGAGATATTGTTAAATTATTCTCAGAAAAATGTAAGTGTGGCAGGAATACATTTAGGGTAAGTCCAGTAATTGGAAGAAAAAATCATATGATAAAATATAAAGGCACATCAATATATCCTGATATGATTTACAATGTATTAAATAAATTCGATGAAATAAATGACTATATATTACAGCTAGAAAGTAATATGAAATTAGATTATATTATAATAAAAATATTATCAAAAAATCAATCTAAAAAATTAGAAAACAAAATTATGTCATCTCTAAAAGCAAATCTAAAAGTTTCTCCTAAAATTGAATTTGTTGAGGAAGAAGAACTAAATAAATTACAATTTCCAAGATTAAGTAGAAAGAAAAGAAGATTAGTTGATAATAGGAATAAGAAATCTTAAATAAATATACTATTCAATATTATTTAAGTTATCTAAACTATTAATATATGGAATTATCACCTCATCAAATAGGCCAAAAACTGATCCTTTTTTAACATTCCATTTTGCACCAGACCAAAAATTATTCCAAGATTTTGCTTTAAAACGTTTAATAATTTTATCATCAGTTGTTGTAATATAACTAGCTATTTTATATATCCCTGTAAATGTAGCATCTAAATGCAAAACTATATCTGCCTGATTAATATCCTCTGATAATTCCCAATAATTCCATAGATTAATCCTCTCTTTAGCGTACTTTACAACTCCTTTATTATCAGAGGAAACATAAACCTTTTTCCCTCTTACTAATAAACTATCAAAA
>MDSV01132153.1_pt1 | contig 26251 bp, 22 predicted proteins | sample 810851 | NCBI WGS metagenome assembly MDSV01 (sample SAMN05326640, study PRJNA326480) | marine metagenome | isolation source: seawater | place: Atlantic Ocean: North East | collected 2012
ATCACGAGTGCTAGATATGGCGAAAGCTATGGATCCTGCAAACTTTGCTACAATGGGAGGAAATGCCTTAGCCGGTATGACCGCAACTATGGATACAGCAGCATTAACAGGATTAGGTGGATCAAAATTAGTAGACATGACAAAGAATATGGATGCTAATAACTTTGCGGTGCTTGGTGCAAATAAAATAAAAGATATTGCACTAACATTAGATCCTACAAATATGCAAGCTATGGGTGGAGCAGCCCTAGCTGGAATGGCCAAAAATCTTGATTCTACTAACATGGCTGCTTTGGGAGCAGGAAAACTTGTAGATATTGCTACTACATTAGATGCAGGTTCTCTATCTATAATGGGTGGAGCTGCAATTGTTGACATGACAAAAAACTTGGACCCAGCAAACATGGGAGCATTGGGCGGAGCTAAGCTAGCAGATATGGCAAAGACAATGGACCCAACAAATATGGCAGCATTGGGCGGAGCTAAGTTAGCAGATATGGCAAAGACAATGGATCCTGCAAACATGGGAGCATTGGGTGGAGCTAAGCTAGCAGATATGGCAAAGACTATGGATGCAAACAATATGGCTGCTTTAGGTGGATCAAAATTAGTAGACATGACTAAAACAATGGATACTGACAATATTGCAACACTTGGATCTGACAAAGTTGTTGATATAGCTAAAAACTTAAATGATGATAACTTTAAAGACTTGGGTGGTAATAAAGTGGCTTCATTGGCGAAAGTTATGGGTGGTGACACACTGAAAGATATAGGGAGTGATAAAGCTAAAGGTATGGCAAAAGCTATGGAAAAAGACGATATTAAGACACTGGATAGTTCTCAAATCGTAGGCTTGGCTTCTGGTATAGATCCTGTAGCGATTACTGACCTAGGTTCAGATAAGCTTGCTACCATGGTTGATGTGATTGATGTGACTGCTGTTAAAGATTTAGGAACAGATTCTTTGTCTTCTATGATGAGTGGTGTTCAAGGTGCACAAATAGCAGATTTGAAAGATGATAAAAAAGTTTCAATTGTGGATAATCTAGGAGCAAACTTTTTCAATGCTAAAAATGCTTCCTTAGATGCAATTAAAGATTCAAAATCTGATGTTGCGATTCAGATAGCTCAACCAGCTGTTAAGAAAGTCCCGACCAGTCTTTTCACAGCGTTCAAGTTAAAAATAAAATAATTATTAAATTAAGAGAGTATGAAATATTTCATACTCTCTTAATTATTTTTTTTAAACCTTTTGTTTCTGTTGTAAATAATATTACTAGCGTTGAGAACACCAATAAAATAACTCCATCTGTTATTAGGGCTGATCTGTAATTCCATTTTTGAATTATAAATCCAAGTATTGGTGGCCCAATCATAAATCCCAAATCTCCAAATGTCCTTAGTAATCCCATGGTTACACCTTCATATCCTTTTGGAGCCTTGTCTGCAAATAAAGTGTTTGTTGAAGCGTTTAATAATCCTTCACCGAGACCAAACAGAATAGCTACATATAGTAACATTTGATTACTGTCAGATTTGTCAAATAAAAATAGGGAAATTAATATAATTAATACACCAGGGATTATTGGAGTTTTTCTTCCTAATTTATCTACTAAGTATCCTGATATAGAAGAGGATGTTAGTTGTGACAGTGATGTTATACTAAAAAAAGTTCCAATATTTGATGGTGTGAAACCTTTGTATTTAATAAATAATGGAGCTACAGTAAATCTCCCCCCAGATCTATGAAAAAAGGTCGATATTGTCATTAATCCTATAGGAATTAATCCAGATTTTAAAAATATTAATATAACATTAGATAAGCTTTCTTTTTGAGTATTTGTATTTTTAGTTTGATTTTTCTTTTTTACTGATGGTTCAATTACAGTAGTTAAGATCAATACAATTCCGATTATTAATGCTATTGAAGCAAAAATAAATGCACTGTTTAACCCGTACTTTTCTCCAATATATCCTCCAATTATTGGACCTATAGTTTGTCCTGTTAATATAGAAATTGTTTGTAGGCTTAATATTCTTCCTCTATTTTCTAAAGTAGATATTTCTCTTAGATATATCCCTGCTCCTACAAAGTGAATTCCTCCACCTAATCCTGTTATTAATCTTGAAAGTAGAATCAATGGTGTTGAATCAAAATAGCCTGTTAAATAATATCCAAGTGATGCTATTGCAGGCCCTATTACTAATATTGGCTTTATCCCTATTTTTTGAGCAACTAATCCTGCTGGTAAATTAGTTAAAAAACGACCAGCTCCAAATATTCCTACAACAAAGCCAGTCATAGATGTTGTTGCACCTAAGTCTTGAACTAATATAGGAAGAATAGGATTGGTAGCTCCTTGACCTATTGTGAATAAAAAAACTGAACAACATACGCTGAATGTACTTATAAGTGTTTTCTTATTTTTAATTGATTTAATATTTTGATTGGGTTTCAATATTTGCTCTTAATTTGGTAGATATTTACAAGTGCCTCCACTTGCCAAAAATTTATCTTGTGATGTTGAGGTTAAGCATGATACTGATTCAATTAATTGTTTAGATGAAATTGCATAACCAGTTCCTTCCACTGCTAGTCCTGATTTAGTTTGTCTTGTGACGGATACAGTCATTCCTATAACTTCTCCAGATAAAATTATTACTGGCCCTCCCGAATTACCTGAATTAATAGCAGCATCTATTTGGATTGTATCTCTTGGAGAGTAGGGTATTCCATCAGCAATGCCTGATCTAATCAATTTAGCTGATACTACTCCTTTTGTTGTTCTTAAGCTATTTACCCCAAGAGGATATCCAAGAACATTGATCTCAGTTCCTATTTTAATTACTTTATAATCCTCATTTGCTAACAATTTTAGAGGTGTTAATTTTGTTGTTGAAGTGAATTTTAATATAGCTATGTCTAAGTTACTGTATTTGTCTATCAACGAAGCACTATAAATTGTTTCATTTTCATTAACCATGATTTTCATGTTGTTATATATTCTGCCACCAGAAGAATTTACGACAAAGCAATGATTGTTAGTTAGCACATAGTATGTATTATTTTCTACACTATGATGAAAGGGGGCGATATCAAATATAAACCCAGAGCATTTGCCATTACTAGAATTTGTGATACGAACAACTGATGATTTGACTGTGTCTACTATGGTAGGCCATTGAATAGAGCTTGGAGCAGATTCAAGAGTTTTTATTCTAGAAGTATTTTCTTCGATATCTGAAGAAGTTATTTGAATATTTCCAATTATTTTATTTTGGCTTTCAATTTTTGTAGAAAGCGAATCATATTTATCTGAAGAAGATTTAAGGTATTCAGTTTTTTCTTTTTGGGAATTTAATTCGGATTCTAATCTTTTTGATTTTTCTTTTTCTTGTATTATTTCAGCTTCTAATCTTTTTTCTTTTTCTTTTTTAATGTTTAGTTCATAGTTGGCTTTTAATAACTTATTTTCTTCATCTACCAATTTAGATTTTGCTTCATCTAATTCTGATTGAGTTTCATAAATTTTTTTTTCAACTATTGATTTTTCTTCATTTAACTCTTTTATTGTTATATTAGATTTTGATATTGATTCAGTGGCAGAAATCAAAGATTTGTTAGATTTATCTAGTGCTTTATTTATAGAATTTTGAGCGTTGTTTATTTTTGTGTTTATACTATCTGTATAATTTTCGATTTTTTTATTTTGGTTATTTTCAATCACAATATAAACTGAAAATATTATTACTATATTTAGTAGTATCAACGCTGAATAATAGATTTTGTTTTTCATATAATATTAGTGTTTGTTGTAGTAATATTTATTAATACTATATTTTAACAATCATAACCACTAAACATAAGTTATATGTTAAGAAAATTAGAAACATATCTAGAAAATAAGATTTTAACACTTCCGTCTTGGCTTTCTGCTCATTTGAAACGTACAGCTGATATCGCAGTAGAATTAGCAAATATTCATGAAGCTGATCCTACAAGATGTAAACTGTCAGCTCTAGCTCATGATATAGCTAAAACATATGATAATATTGATTTGATTAAAATTGCTAGGACTAATAATCTTGAGTGCTCTGAATTTGAATTTTCACATCCTGAAGTTCTTCATGGGCCTGTTGCAGCATTTCATTTAAATGAGTACATATCTGAGGATATTTCTTTATTTAATTCGATTAGATGGCATACATCGGGTAATAAAAATTTTGATACAGAAAACAAGATAGTTTTTATGTCTGACAAAATAGATCCAAATAAAATAAATAAACGTCCAGAACTAAATAAAATAAAAGATCTTGCGTACAAAAATCTAGATCATTCCATAATTGAATTTTTTGAAACTCAATTTGATTACTTAACTAAAAACAATATAGATATACATCCTGAATCAAAAAAATATTACGAATATTTAACGTAATATTTTTTTGATATTTATAGATATCGAAGAATCGCTTATTTCAAATAAACAAAAACTTGTTGGAATTATAAATTCAGAATAACCTTGCCCAGGATTTATGAATGTTGTCCCTTTATATTCTTCTATGTGTGCATCATGTGTGTGACCAAAGAAAATAAAATTCGGCTTTATTTCCTCAAATTGTTCGAGTATCAAATCATAATCTACAGGAGGAGGTCCTCCCCAAAATGGATGTATAACACCAAAAATGAATTTATTTATTTGAAATAGAATTTTATCAGGAATATTTTCTCTTATATTTTGTGGATCAGAATTTCCATGTACAATAATTGAATTTTTTGAATTTTCTGTTATTCCTTTTATTACATCTTCTGAAGTAATATCACCACAATGGACAACCAAGTCTGAATTTATTATTTGTTTTTTAATTTCTATGTCTATGGAATCATAAGATTGTTGGTGAGTATCAGAAATAATCAGTATTTTACTTATTTTAGAATCAAACGTTTTCAAATCAAAATTCTTTAGCTTACATCTGATATTAATTGATCATCAAAGCCTAATTTTCTTAATACTTCATAAGTATGTTCTCCCAATTCAGGAGCTGGAGAATTTACAGATAGTGGAGTTTCAGACATATTTAACATCGGGCCTACCATTTTTATATTGCCTAATACAGAATGTTCCATTTCTGTAACTAAATCATTTTCAACAACTTGTTTATTATCTGTAAGTTCTTCTACAAATTTAACTTCGCCAGAAGGAACACCTGCTTTGTCAAATATTTCTAACCAATCTTCTACATTTTTTTCTTTCATTTTAGCTTCAAATTTTGGAACGAGTTTTTCATTAAATTTGAATGCTTTCTCTGAATAAGGGTCATATCCTTCTTCAAATCTTATATCTTCAATTTGTAATGTGTCAGCCATTTTTTTTCTTAGTGGTTCACTTAGGCACCCAACAGCTAAGATACCATTTTTAACTTGGTATGTTCTGTAATAATGATTATGAGCAGATTTGTATCCCATTTTTTGATATTCTGCTTGAATATCAGCATATGTGCTTCCATTATTTTTCATTGTTTTTAAGTTTTTCTTAAATTCAGTTCTGATTTCTTTGTCAAATATATTTGATTCAAAAAATTTACCATTTTGTAAACTAAGGGCTGATCCGAGCAGTGTTGTTTCGATTTTTTGGCCTAATCCTGTTTTCTCTCTATGAAATAAAGCTGCACAAATACTCCATGCCATTCCAAGTCCAGTTGTATAATCTGCAACTGCAGAAGATTGAATAGGTTGAGGAACTTCGTTCAATGTTTTATTTTCTGCTGACATTAAGCCACTTATAGCTTGCGCTATAAGGTCATACCCTGGTCTGTGGCTATCAGGTCCCGACCTGCCAAATGCTGTGTTGGAACAATATATAATTTTAGGGTTATATGATTTAATTTTTTCGTAATCTAATTTTAATTTTTTTGGTACATCGGGCCTGGAATTAATTATCATTACATCAGATTCTTCAATAAGTTTTTTTACAACTAATTGAGATTTTTCGTTTTTAAGATCTAAAGTAATACCTTTTTTCCCTCGATTCAGGGCAAAAAATGATCTTCCAAAACCAGGTACTCCGGGTATTATTTCAAGAGCATATCTCCAAGGATCTCCTGAGGGAGGTTCTATTTTTATTATTTCAGCACCCATATCACTTAACATAGATCCTGCAAAAGGAGCAGCAATGATTTGACTAAATTCTATAATTTTTATCCCTGATAACGGTCCACTCATTAATCTTGCCTTGTTATTACTCTATATACATTTTAATATGAGATGATATTAAGGTTTTACTGATAAAATTTCAAGTTGTAAACATTAGAGGAGAAAATGAAAAATAATAAAACAGTAATAATTACAGGAGGAGGCACAGGAATAGGTAAAGGAATTGCTTTAAAATTAGCAAAGAATAATTTCAATATAATTTTAGCAAGTAGAAATATATCTAATTTGCAAAAAGTTAAAGAAGAGTGTAATAAATTAAATAACCATAATGTTATAACTGTTCAAACTGATGTTACTGATAGTGATAGCGTTAGTAATTTATTTGAAATTGTAAAAGATAAATTTAAAAAATTAGATGTTCTCATAAATAATGCAGGTGTTTTTGACGGTGGTCCTGTAGACAAGTTAGATATTGAAACTTGGGATAAGGTATTGAATATTAATTTAAGAGGTGCTTTTCTGTGTCTTAGAGAAGCAATGAAAATTATGAAACCACAAAAAAGTGGAAAAATTATAAATATTGGTAGTATTTCCGGCCAGGTACCTAGACTTAATTCTACTCCATATACCACCTCAAAATTTGCTCTAACTGGGTTAACTAAAGCTGCTGCATTAGAAGCAAGAGAACACAATATTTCTGTTTCTATTGTTCATCCAGGGAATGTAGTTACTGAATTAAGACAAATTAGAGCTGAAGATAAAGATAGCGAACCAATGATGAATCCCGAAAGTATAGCAGAGTTAGTATATTTATCTATAAATTTGCCTAACAATGTAAATTTATTGGAGAGTGTGATGTTACCACTTGATCAATTATATCTTGGAAGAGGTTAATTATTATTTTGAAGATAACCTGATTCCAGTTTCAGATAAATGAGATTGGATTTTATTTGCATCTATGTCATCAAAATTAGGAAAACTAACTATGATGCACTTACCATTTTGTAGCCATAAAAATATTGTAGAGTGTTCTTTTAATCTAAAAATGCTTTTAGGAATAATATAACATCCGTATATCAAAGGAATAACTCCTATTAAGAAAAAAATACTTTGAATTGTTTGGTTACTATTAAGGAAAGGTATCAAGGATATGATTACCATTGTTACTAATCCTGCAGCAAGATATTTTAATCCGGTTTTTATTTTACTTTCTTCTCCCATGTTCATGATCATTTCATAGCTATTTATATCGTCAAATTCGACCGATTTTTTTTCTTTGAAAATCTGATTTGATGAGGTTTTGCCAGTTACAACTCTAAAATTTGTTATTTTACAAATTTCTGTATCAACAATTATTTGTTCATTTTTTGTTAATTTCATTTCGATTAATTATTAATATTTTATTAATAACATAATTGTAATATAAACTTTATTGCTCTGTAATATATAATCGAATCATAATGATTGATAATTTACATATTGCAATAGATGGCCCAGCAGCATCTGGAAAAACAGCATCTGCTAAAAAATTATCTAAAGAATTAAAGATTCCTTATATCGATACAGGAATAATGTATAGGGGATTGTCTTATTATTTGTTAACTAAAATTAAAGAGTTCAATTCTAAAAATGTTATAGAAAATTTTGATTTTGATAATAATGTATCTATGTTAGTTGATGAAGATCAAAAAATATTTATTAATGATTGCGACATAACTCAATATTTATATACTGAAGAAGTCACAAAATTAGTATCATTTTTTGCCAGTATTGAAGCTGTTAGAGTTTATTTAGTAAAAGAACAAAGATTAATGGCAAGAAATAAGGATTTAATAATGGTTGGCAGAGATATTGGAACTGTAGTGCTACCAAATGCGAAATATAAATTTTTCTTAGACTGCAATATACAAACAAGAGCAAATAGAAGAATCAATCAAGAAAAAAAACACTATGGAAATAATGTTGATATTGATAAAAAAATGGATCAAATAAAAAAAAGAGATTTAACTGATAAATCTAGAGAATTATCACCTTTGAAATCAGCTAAAGATGCCATTATTATATACAATGATCATATTAATTTGATTCAAACAGTTCAATTAATGAAAAATATTGTTATGGAATAAAAATGAATTTAAATAAAATTTGTAATTATGTTCAATTAAAATTATTAGATAATCTTGCAGACTTTCAGTTGACAGGAGAAGATAATATCCCTATGAAAGGTCCCTTAATATACATAGCTAATCATCAAGCCTTTCTAGATCCAAGTTTGATTAGTGTTATATCTCCAAGAAAAGTTAATTTTTTAGCAAAAAAAGAAGCATTTAAATTTTATCCGATTGCAACACTTTTAAAGATGTATGGAGCTCATCCCATTAATAGATTCGGCTTAGATTTAACATTTTTTCGATGGGCACTAAAAATTTTAAAAAATGAAGAAGCTTTGTGCTTGTTTCCAGAAGGCACTCGTACAAATGGAGTAATGAAAAAAGGATTACCTGGAATAGTTCATTTGGCAGTAAGATCAGGAGCTAATATTGTACCAATAGGAATTCAAGGGACTAATCAAAGTAGGGGTATTAAAGGAGTTCTTGCTCCATCAGGAAAAATTAAGATCAAAATAGGTGAACCGTTTAAATTTGAAAAATCTAACGAAGCTTTGAACCGAGATGAAATTGATTTGATTTTAGATAAAATTATGAAAAAAATAGCCGAATTATTACCTCTAAGAATGAGAGGAATTTATAAATGATTAATAATATATTAACAATTTTGCTGTAGTTTATAAAAATGTGTGGAATAGTAGGAAATATAAATAACTCTAATGTTAAGAATAATTTAATTGAAGGATTAAAGAAATTAGAATACAGAGGGTATGATAGCGTAGGATTAGCTTTGATCAATCATGATCAAAATATAGATGTACTTAAAAGTGCAGGTAAAATAAAAGACTTTTTATCCAAGCACAACAATAACAATGCAGATGGTAATATAGGTATTGGTCACACTCGATGGGCTACTCATGGAGAACCATCTGATAATAATGCACATCCTATTTTTGATTTTCGAAAAAGATTAGCTGTTGTTCATAATGGCATAATTGAAAATTATTTAGATCTGAAAAATGAATTAACCAAAGTAGGATATCAATTCACTACAGATACTGATACTGAGAGTATATCAAATCTTATTTCTTATTATATCGAAAATAATCATAGTACATTAGAAGCGATTAATTTAACCTTAGATAAAATTAATGGACATGCTGCTGTTTTAGTAATTACAGAAGATGACCCAGGCAATATATTTGGTTTTAAAAAAGGCTTTGCAGGATCTCTATTAATTGGAAAGAATAATGAACAAGTATCCATTGCAAGTGATTTCCAAACCCTTATCTCTTCTTCGACTGAGTATATTGTTTTAGAAGATGGAGAATCTTTCAACGCAACTAATAATAAAATAGAAATCTTCAAAGGCAATAAAAAAATTATTAAGAAATGGATGCCTATAACTCAAAATACAGAAAAAATTTCAAAAGGCAAATATAAGTTTTTTATGGAGAAAGAAATTCATGAACAATCAGAAGTTTTTTTAAGAAACTTTCAAGGCAGAGTGAATTTTAATTCCCAAAGTGTTAATTTTTTAGAAGAGTTGCATGATTTAGATTTGAAAAATATTGAAAGAGTACATTTAATAGGAATGGGATCTAGTTATTATGCTTGTATGCTAGGATCCTATTGGTTAGAAAAAATTGCTAAAATCCCTATTCAATATAGTAACTCATCAGAATTTAGATACAGGCATCCTGTTGTTGAAAATAATACTTTGATAATTCCTGTATCGCAATCAGGCGAAACAGCTGATACATTGTCTGCATCTAATCTTGCAAAAGAAATGAAACTCCTACAAATTGCTATAACGAATTCTTCTAACTCTGAATTAGAAAGAATTACAAAAAATTCAATTATGATGAGAGCAAATACTGAAATTGGAGTTGCCTCAACTAAAACATTTATGGCAACAATTGAAATCCTTTTTATTTTATCTTTGTATTTTGCACAAATTCGCAATATTCAAAATGATAAGGATTTAATATTTGATGAGCTAAAAATATTACCATCTAAAATTGATAATATATTTAAAAATTCTAATCAAATAGTTAATTTAGCTAAATTGTACTCAAAATATAATAATTTTTTATTTTTAGGCAGAGGTCAAAATTATCCAATAGCAATGGAAGGTGCTCTTAAACTTAAAGAATTAAGCTATGTTCATGCAGAGGGATACCCTGCAGGTGAAATGAAGCATGGGCCAATATCTTTAATAGATTCAAATATGCCTGTTTTTAATATTGTAACTGACGGTCCATATTTAAATAAAATGATTTCTAATATAAGAGAAATTCAATCAAGAAAAGGTAAAATTATTGTTCTGACAAATTGTCCTGAGAAATTAGATCCTTCTTGGTACAATGATATTTTAACTTTTGACAAAACTGATGATTTACTATCCCCATTCTTATCTACTGTTTGCATTCAATTATTTGCTATGTATTTAGCAACAGAACGTAAGTTAGATATTGATCAACCAAGAAATCTGGCAAAATCCGTAACAGTGGAATAATTACAACGAAGAATAAATTAGTTTTTGAGAATGATCGATGAATGTTGATTGGGGCAGAGTACTTATAATAATTTAACTGTAATCAATTATTTGCTTGTAGACTTTTTGCTATTAATGTAGAATCCATTCAGTTATTTCCAACCAAGATAATACAATTAGTACTAATAAACAAACACAAAAACTACCAACTTTTTTACCTAAAGCATTTGAATCAAAAAATTATTTTTTGTATTTTTTGGGTAGCCTTGCATCAGTAAATGGTTTTCAAATTTTCATGTTTACAGAAAGTTGGATAACACATGAATTAAATGAATCACCTGAAGCATTAGGTTTATTGGGTTTGTTTACGGCCCTCCCTACTATAATTTTAAATTTATTTGGAGGAGCTTTAGCAGATAGGTTTAATAAAAAATTATTAATCACGATATGCCAAATGTTTACATTATTTGGGGTTGGTTTGTTTGCGTTTTTGTATCAAATTGATTTTATGAAGTATTGGCATATTTATTTTTTTGCTGCAGCAGGTGGAGCTATTAATGCTTTTGAATTACCTGCAAGAATGTCATATTATCCTCTTTTAATTAATAAGGATGCAATGCCAAGTGCAGTTGCAATGAACTCATTAACTTGGCAAGGAACTAGAGTTATTGCCCCTGCGATTGCAGGATTACTTATAGCATTATTTGGAGGAACTATTACTTTAGTTATATGTTGTATATGTTTCTTACTTATGATTTTTTTCCTTAATTTAACAAGAGTGAATATTGCTCAAATGCCAAAAAATAGTAACCCACTTCAAGATATATTTGATGGACTTACATTTATATACACAAATAAATTATTTCTTACAATAATTGGATATTCTTTTTTTATTGGATTTTTTGGATGGGTTTATCTTACAATGATGCCATATATGGCAGTTCAGGTTCTCGAAGTAGATTCTTCTGGTACAGGAATTTTATTGACTGCAGCAGGATTAGGTGCTGTGATTCCAACTATAATATACGCAAGAGCAGGTATTCAAAATGGAAGAATGGGTTTAAGTGCAGGATCTCTATTCTCCGGAATATTTATAGTTTTATTTGCATTTACTGCTTATCAATTTCAAAATTTTTACTTATCTATGTTTTTCGTATTTATGATAGGATTGTTTAGTTCCGTGTATATGCTTTCTGCTATAAGTACTATTCAATTAAATGTTCCAGGGGAGTTAAGAGGAAGGATAATGGGAATATATACAATTACTTATAGTATTATTTCTTTGGGAGGATTATATTCTGGTTTAATGGGAGGATTTTTAGATCGATTGCTAAGTACTGATCATATAGGAGTCCCAATTTCTATTGGAGTAGGGGGGATTATAGTTATATTTGGCTCCATTGCATTATATTTATTTAATAAATCTTTGAAAAAAGATATTTAGATTCTCTGTTTTATTTTTAATTCTTTGTTTATTTTTTCAAACCATTCTATAACTTCTAGATGAATTGGAATTCCATTTTCTTCTCTTTCTTTTTGAGTATTATATTCTATGAGGCCAGGATAAATTACTTTTCTATTCTTGATTGGCTTGCTATCTTCTAACATTTGTAACCATTCATCCATTGTATTTATGTACTCGTTATAATCCATAAACGCCTCAATATTATAAGCAGTAACCATATGACCAAAGTTTGGTCTTCCAGGTTTTACCCCATATCCTCCTCCTGTTAAAATACCTCCAAGAATTTCTACCATACCAGCTAATCCATATCCTTTATGGGATCCCATTTCTCTTGTACTTCCTAAAGGCAACAAATAATTTTCTCCATTTTTTTTGTATTCTTCAGGATCTAATTCTTCCATTAAAGGAGCGCCTTCGTTATCAGTAATCCAACCAGGAAGTAAATTTTTACCTAGTCTTTTAGCTATACTAATTTTATTAGCTGCAACACTACTCATCGCAGCATCAAATACATAAGGAGGTTTTAGATTAGCAGGTGCAGCAATCGCAATAGGGTTAGTACCAAGTAATGGTTCAGTTCCATATGTTGGCACTACTTGCGGAGGACATGAGCTTACACACAATCCAATCATATTATGATCCAAAGCTTTTAGTGCATGATAAGATGCCATTCCTAGATGCCGAGAGTTATTTATTGTTACTATTCCTATACCTGTTTTTTTTGCTTTTTCTATAGCTATATCCATAGCTTTAGGAGTGGTAATAATTCCTAGTCCTTTGTCACCATCTACTGAACAAGATGCAAGATTGTCTTTTATGATCGACATTTCAGCTTTAGGTTTTAACTCTTTATTTTTGTATTGTTCCACATACACTCTAAGCATGTTAGATACACCATGGCTTTCCACTCCTCTTAGATCTGCAAGCACTAATGTGTCAGCTGCTAAACTTGAATCAGATTCGTTTTCACCCATACATATAAATATTTCTTTTACATTATTTTTGAGTAATTCAGGTTTAATTCTTTTAGATTCTTTCTCATTTCCAACGAAACTTTCTAGCATATTACACTTCAAACTATTAATAATTAGCTAAGTATAACATCTGTAAAAAAAATAAATTAATCGCTTTAATTTATTTTTTGAATGTTTTAACTCTTAATAAGAATATAGTTCCAATTAATAATATTATAAATACAATTATTTTTACGAAGAACAGAGAGTCTGGAATACCAAATAAAACAGCAAAAGATCCAAATATCCACATTAACATTAGAGAAATTATTTTTGCTCTTAATGGCATTCCTTTACCAGATAAATATCCTTTTATATACACGCCTAATATTTTATTGTTTATAAGCCAATTATATAGTTTGTTAGAACTTCTAATATAGAAATATGCAGCGAGTATTAAAAAAGGCGTAGTGGGCAACCCTGGAAGAAAGATTCCTATGATTGCAAGTCCAACAAATAAACTTCCAATAAAAACAAATAAAAGCCTGACTAATCTATTTTTGTTTAACTTAGATGTCGTATTATTTTTGTGCGACTTCATGTTCTTTTTGATTTAAATAGTCAACAAATGATTTAACCCAATAATCATTATCATTTAAGCTTGGGATTAATTTTACATATTCACCCCCTGCAGCTTCAAAATTTTCGTGATTTTCCACAGCGATTTCTTCAAGAGTTTCTAGGCAGTCAGCTGTAAATGACGGGCATGCTACAGATACTTTTTTGACACCTTTTTGAGCTAAATCATCTAATACATCAATTATGTTAGGCTTGATCCACTGTTCAGGCCCAAAAGTACTTTGATAACATATTTTGAATGGGATATCCGGATCAATCATTTCTGCTATTTTCATAATTTGTTTTACAGAATGTGCTTTGTAGCAAAATTCATTATACTCACTAATTTTTTCACAACAATTTTCTACTTTCTGACAATGCATTCCTGAAGGGTCAGCTTTTTTTAGTTGTCTCACAGGAAGTCCGTGAAAGCTGAATAAAAGGTACTCAGAATTTTTGTACTCTTCAGATTCTTTGATACTTTGTGCAAATGAATTCAAATAAAATTCTTCTGTTGCGTAATGATCAATTTTGACCAATTCAGGGTTATAATTTAGTTCATTTAAAACTCTTTCTACTTCTCTGAATGTTGAACCAGAAGTCGCTTCTGCATATTGAGGAAACATTGATACTAAAAAAAGTTTTTCAGTCCCACTTTCTTTTAGTTTTTGGATGGCACTCATAATAGATGGGTTCCCATATCTCATTCCGATTTCAACATTACCGTTAGTTAATTTTTTTAATTTAGTTGTAAATTTTATTGTATTAACTAGCAGAGGAGATCCTTCTTCGGTCCATATTTCTGAATACCCATCTAGAATTCTTGCTGGTCGAAATGGAACAACAATTACATTAACGATGAACCATCTAATAACTGATGCCAATTTATCTTTAAGAATATCTATTCCTGTTGATCGTTCTGCAGTTTTTATTGATGGATAATCTAACATATCAGGGTCAGACAAAAACTCTTTCAGATATTTTCTAAGTGCAGGGATTGTAGGTTCATCAGGCGTGCCCGTATTTAAGATCAAGTAGCCGTTTTTCATTGTAATAAATTCCTCACTATTTAAGATAAAGCTATTTTAATTTGAATATAATCAGCCCTTTAGCTACCCACAAAATGGCAAGGGCAGTTAATATTATTCCGCCAATTGCATATCCTGGGTCAGAGCTAACTGGATATATAAGTACTAATATAAAACCGATAATGCTAAATATTACTAATATTTTTGATACTAAAGAATTTAAAGATTTTGTTTGCATCATTCCTAACCCAACAAGAAAATTAGCAAGTAAGAAAATTGTAGTAGCTATTTGGTGGGTTGCTAGACTAATAGCATTAATTACACCTGCGGTAATATTTAAAGACATCATGGCCATTTGAAGACCAGTTACTGCTCCTGTCATCTGCCCAACTAAAGCCATATTTTTCGACGCGACAGCACCAGAAAGAGCATTTTGGGCCTCAGCTAATTGCGTTGTTGTGCTTACCATACCTGATATTACTCCTGCAAATGCTAAGTTTGCTCCAGAAGTCAGTGACCATACAGTTATTGATATAACTGCTAACACAAAACCCCAGTTTGTAAGTTTTCTTTTGTCATCCTTCTCTGATATTCTCAGTACTCCTAGTAATCCCAAAGGAATCAACAGAGAACTGATTGTCAGAAGCATGCTAAATATTCTAAGGCTTACTTGATTTCCCATTGTTGCATCTACAACATCGCTTGACACAGACGGGTCGAATGAAAGTGAGAATGGATTAGCAGCATTAACGGGAATTAACGAATTGAAAAGAGTTATTAGTATGGCTCCTGTGATTAATGATAGTGCGGTTATTTGATTTGCTGAAAACTTCATTGATAATTCCTTTTATAAATTTGCTAAGTTACCTCACAAGAAATATTTTATCAATGAAAAATATTTGTTATCAATATAATTTATATCTATTCAGATTAATAAGTGACAATTTTCACATTAACTTGAGTTAACGTAAATACAAAATACAAAAATTATAAAAAATAACAATATTAATTTAAAATATTAGGTTGACTTAAGTTTCTAACTTAATATATATTAACTTGTGTTATTAACATACATATTTAAAGGTGTATAAAAAGTGAATAAATTTTTTAGACTATCCTCTTTAGTGGCTCTTACATCTCTAATGGCTTTTGCAATAGCTTGTACAGAAACAGAAACAGTAGAAGTTGTAAAAGAAGTAGAAGTTGTAAAAGAAGTTGAAGTTGTAAAAGAAGTTGAAGTTGTAAAAGAAGTTGTAAAAGAAGTTGATCGAGACAAAGGAAGCTTGGTAATTTACTCAGGCCGAAAAGAAAGTCTTGTTGGACCTATTATTGAACAATTTCAAGCTATAAGCGGCATTGATGTTGAAGTGAAATACGGAAGCAGCGGTGAAATGGCTTCATTAATTATGTCAGAAGGAGCTAAATCTCCAGCTGATGTATTCTACGCTCAGGATCCTGGTGCAGTAGGAAGCGTAATTGATATGCTTCAAGATGTATCAGCAGAATCATTAGCATTAGTTCCTGATTGGGCTAAATCTAATCAGGGTAAATGGATTGGAGTATCTGGTCGAGCTAGAACTATTGTATATAATACTGATAATGTTAATCCTGCGGATATTAAAGATCTTAACAGCCTATGCGATCCAAAGTATAAAGGCAAAATGGGATGGGCACCAACAAACTCATCATTCCAAACTATGCTTACTGCTATGAGATCAATGTGGGGAGAAGATAAAGCTATGGCTTGGGTTAAATGTATGATGGATAACGACGTAGCAGTTTATCCTAAAAATACTCCTCAGGTTGAAGCTGCAGGTAAGGCAGAAATTGATATAGGATTGGTTAACCATTACTACCTATACAAATTTGTCTTGGATGCAGGAGAGGGAGATGCATTTAAAGCAAGAAACATTCATTTAGCTTCTGGTGGTCCAGGATCTTTAGTAATGGTTTCTCCTATAGGCATAATGAGCACAGCAAAAAACAAAGATAATGCTCAACAATTTGTTGACTTTATGTTATCTGTAGTTGCTCAAAATTATTTTGTTAACTCAACTAGAGAATATCCTTTGATAGAAGGTGTAAAACAACATCCTCTGCTAACTCCTTTAGCTGATATAACAAAAGCTAATATTAGTTTATCTGATCTTGCTGACATCCAAGGATCAGTTAAGTTACTTCAAGAAGCTGGGGCACTTCCTAAATAAAACCATCACTTAGTTAAGTTAATTTTCAAAGATTAACTTGTGTATTATTAAAACCAAGTGGTTCAGCTTTTTTAAGAAGAGCTTGTAAATGTCGCCTCACATTAGCATTTACAAGCTCTTCTTTTCTTTTTCTAGATTAATATTTATAATGATTTAATTAATTGGAGATTTAATGAGAAGATTAATTGGATTAATTATTTTTCTTCTAATTGCGTTATTTAGTATACCGCTCATATATTTATTTACATTTGGGTTGGTAGATTTATTTAATTCTTTTCAGAATGTTATTTCAATTAGCTATCTTAAATTAATAATTAATACAGTTTCACTAGTATTTGCTGTTACTATATCCACCTTGATATTAGGATTATATCTGTCATGGGCTACAGAAATAGCCAAGATTAAATTTGCTAAAATATGGAGAATTTTACTTGTAATACCGTTAGTAATTCCAAGTTATTTTGCCGGATATTTGTTTATTTTATTTTATGGACCAAAAGGGCAGCTATATGATTTTTTCAGTTATTTTGGAAGTTTAGACAGATTACCAGATATATATGGATTTATTGGATCTTGGTTATGTTTAACTTTTATATGTTTTCCTTATGTATATATTAATATTTGTACTGGATTAAAACTTGTTGACAGAAAACTTGAAGACGCTTCTAGAGTTTTAGGTAAAAATCATTTTGAAACATATATAAAAATTATTCTCCCAAATATAAAAGGATCAATTTTTGCTGGATGTGTCCTTGTTGCTCTTTATACTTTAAGTGATTTTGGTGCTGTTCAAGCTTTGCAATATCAAACTTTTACATTGGCTATTTATACCAAGTATCGATCTTTTGATTTAGAAGGAGCGGCATCTTATGCACTGATTTTGATTTTATTATCTTTACCTATTATTTATTACTCAATTAATATGTCTATTTTAAATTCATATAAAATTTCTAAAAAACCGTCAGAATTTATTAGTCAAAATTTATACGATGTCAAAGACAAGCATTCTATTATTCAATTATCCCTTGTTTTTATTACTCTGATTAGCGTTTTGATACCTTTTGCAATGATTTTTGAATTGATCTTCAGAACAAATTTAACTTTTCTTGAACTACTTCAAACTATTAAATTAGACTCAATTTATAATACACTGATAGGATCTGTAGCCACCTCAGTATTATGTGTTGTTTTTGCATTCATAATTATAGATGTGGTTGCGAAAAACAATTACAAATTAAGAATAATATTTGAAAACTTAATTTATTTTGGATATACGCTTCCTGGTTTAGTTATTGCTCTCTCTTTTGTTTATTTTTCTGTTAATTACTTTTTTTCCATTTATCAAACATGGACAATCTTGATATTGGGATATATGGTTTTGTTTTTTTCTACAGGATATGGACCTATCAGAACCTCATCAGAGCTTATAGGTGACAGATATTCTATAGCTTCAAAATCGTTAGGGAAAAACTTTTTTGAAACTTTTTATAAAATATCATTGCCTTTATATACTCCGGGAATAAGGAAAGGTTTATTAAATGTATTTATATTAACTGCAAAAGAATTACCTGTAACATTAGTTTTGGCTCCTTTGAGTTTTCATACATTATCAACAGTTATTTGGGACGGATTAGAAGAAGCCAACTTTTCTTCGGCAGGATTAGCTGGATTACTTTTAATTATTATAATTGCCATACCTACGTATTTGTCTATACATACAGAAGATATAAAGGTAAAATTTAGTAAAAACAAATAAATATTATAATGAGTAAAGAACAAAAATCTTTAATTGTGGAAAACCTGTCTCTTAAGTATGATGACAATGTTGTACTTAATGATATTAATTTTGAAATTGGTGATTCAGAAATATTAGCTTTAGTTGGTCCAAGTGGATCAGGTAAAACTTCTTTAATCAGATGTATAACAGGATTGCATGATCCCAATGCTGCTATTATTAAAATATCTGAAAATATAATTTTTTCAACAAAAGAAAATGTTCCGATTGAAAAAAGAGATATTGGGATAGTTTTTCAAGATTTTGCTTTATTTCCTCATATGACTGTAGAAAATAATATTAAATACGGAATGAGTGAAAAACATGCACAAGAAAAATCTCTTTCGCAAGTCTCTTCTCTTACTGATTTAATGCTTATGACTGGTATTTATCATTTACGAGATAGATATCCTGATGAACTCTCAGGCGGTGAACAACAAAGAGTTGCATTAGCTCGTTCATTAGCTCCCCGTCCCAAAGTTTTATTAATGGATGAGCCTTTTTCTAATTTAGATCCTAATCTTAGAATACAACTAAGAATGGAAGTTAGAAGAATCTTAAAATACTTAAAAATTTCTTGTTTATTTGTAACTCATGATCAACAAGAAGCTTTATACATGGGTGATCGAATAATTGTGTTAAATAAGGGAGAGATTCAACAGATTGATGATAACATATCAGTTTTCCAAAATCCTTCTAATCAGTTTGTCGCTGAATTTATAGGTCCAGCTGATTTTATTAATGGTGAAATCATTGATAATTATGCCAAAACTGAATTAGGTAAAATTGAAGTTAAGTCAAATGCTCAAAATGGTGAAAATGTTAATATAATGGTCAGACCTGATGATATTACAATTAATAAAAAGAAAACAGGCAATGGCTTTGTTGTGCAAAGAGAGTATAGGGGAATGTATTACATTTATTCAATTAAATTAAATTCTGGTAAGGTTGTTAAAACCTTATCTTCTCATACTAATAATTTTAATGTTGGAACAAAAGTTGATGTACAACTAACTCCCGGGCATCCTTTGATTTGTTTTAAGAATAAAGAAATAATCTAGTCATTTTCTTTCATAGGCTTTATAAGTAACATTCCTGGTACACTAATGCTTGAAACTAAAGCTAAAATTAAAAATGGCTGTCTGTAATTTCCAAACATATCATACCCCCATCCAACAGCTACTGGTGCAATAACACTATAAATAGCACTTACTGTCATTAATAAAGAAAGTATAGTTCCATAATTTTTTCTTCCAAAATAATCACCTGTTATTGCAAGTCTAGTTGGAACTGATAATCCAAATCCTAATCCCCAAAAGAACATAAAAAACACTAACTGAAATATTGTTCTGCTAAATGAGAAAATTATTAATCCTATGCACTGGCAGAAGAATGCAAAAGTTAATATATATTTTTTATTGACTTTATCTCCGTATAATCCCGATAAAATTCTTCCACTAAAATTTGTTATATTTACTCCAACACCTATGATTAAACCTGCAATTTCTCTGCTAAATCCAAAGCTGCTTAACGCTGGAATAAGATGAACATTTGAAGACATCATCATTTGGGAAATTCCTACAACTGTTGCAAAAGTCCAAAATGTTGGAGATTTAAGTGCTTCTTTTGTTCCATAATCTACTTCTTTTTTTATTTTTTTTGCATCTGTTTTAGATGGATCTATGTTATCGGGATACAATCCATAATCTTCAGGCTTACTTCGCATAACCAACGCGCATGGTATTCCAATAATAAAAAATGAAATACCTATGTATTCCAATGATTCTCTCCATCCAAATGTGCTTATTAATAAGACTACTAATGGAACTAAAAACCCACCAAATCCTGAACCTGTTGAAGCTGCAGATAGTGCTAATGCTCTCTTTTGAACAAACCAATTTGCAACTGCAGTGCTAACAACTAAAAAAGTCCCAAATGTTAACCCCAGTGTTAATATACTACTAGCAACAAAAAACCAAATGAGAGAATTCGTATGAGCTAGTGCAATGAATCCGATACCACATAATATAATTCCAAAAAGCATTACATTTCTTGGCCCAAATTTATCTATAGCTATCCCAACAAATGGACCAAAAGCTGCTCCTTCAGATCTTTGCAATGCTGGTGCGACAGAAGTTAAAGCTCTACTCCATTTGAATTCATCAACAATTGGGTCAAAAAATGCACCAAATCCGTGCCAATATGTTCCTGTTGCTAAAGCATTGACAATAGTTCCAGAAGCTACAATCCACCATCCATAAAATATATTGTTGGTTTTTTGCTTTAAATTATTCATGCAATATTATGCCAGAAAATCAATTACTAACTTAGTGAATTCTATAGGATTATCACCAGGTACTAGATGGCCAGCATCTTCAACTGTTTTGGATGATGCGTTACTCATTGTTTTCGTCATTTTTTGCAAGATTTCAGAGGATAAAATATCACTTTTACCTCCCTTTACGATAAGTGTAGGAATTATTATTTTTTCTAACACTTTCCATGCTTCTAGAGAATCATTAGTTTTATTTCTATTATTGAATCCTGACCTTAGATAAGAATCATATTTCCAAGTCCATTTTCCGCTTGGAAGTTGTTTAATATTATTTAATATGTTTCCTCTTATATGGTCTTCAGTTCTATGAGGGTTATACTTTTTTATTCTTTTTACAAAATCTTCAACAGAATCTAATTGATCGTCCATTTGGACAAAATTTCTTATATTCGACGTACCTTTTTTTATTGTTTCAGGTCCTGTATCTACAATAATTAACTTGTTAATAAACTTTTGATATTCTGAAGCAAAATAATAACTATTTCTACCTCCCATAGATAAGCCTATAAGATTAAATTTGTCAATGTTTAATGAATTTATTAAATTATGTATATCTTTAACGAAGAATGGTGTTGAGTAATTTTTATTGTCATCCCAATCACTATCTCCATGTCCTCTTTGATCAACTGCTATAACTCTGTACGAATGAGATAACCCTAATGATATAAAATCCCAAGAATGAGCACTTTGTGCAAAACCATGTAATAAAATACACACAGGATTACTTTTATCGCCCCAATCTAGATAATGAAGTTTTAATCCTTCTGATTCGAACCAACCATCTTCAGGAGGTAAATTGTTTGAGAATTGTATCCCTGCTTTTTTAGCATTATTTAACAAATGGTTGTGAATTTCTTTTTTATTCATTATTTCCACGGCTTAGGCATAGGGCCAACTGGTACTTCAATAAAAGTAGGTTGTTCGATATTAAATGATTTTTTTGTATATTCATTTAATTCATCAGGCGAGTTGGCTTTAAAATAATTTATACCATAAGCTTCTGCAAGTTTTTCAAAATCTGGGTTTTCTAACTCGGATCCATAAACTCTTCCGTCAAAAGTAAGTTTTTGATCTCTCATTACATTCCCGTAAGCATTGTCATTAAATACTACAACAGTGGCATTTATATTAAATTGTTTTGCAGTAGCCATTTCTTGTGAGTTAAACAAAAACCCTCCATCTCCTGATACAGCTAATACAGGAAGATCTGGTCTTCCCACTTTTGCACCTAGGGCAGTAGGGTATGCATAACCTAAATTTCCGTAATATGAAGATGTAATATGAGTTCTCGGAAGATTTACAGGATATCCAGTTCTACTATAGTAACCAATTTGTGTCATCCCAGAAACAAACACACTTTCTTCTGGCATTGCGTCTCTAAGAGCATTAGTTAATGATGCCTGAGGCTCTATTACTGTTAAAGCTTTTTTTCTAAACTTTAATAATTCTTTTAGTTTTACGTTAGGTTCCCGAGGACTGGTAATGGATTTAAGTGTAATTAGCAATTTTTTAAGTGAGGCTTTAGCATCTCCAACCATTGGTACAGCATCAGGGTGATTAATTCCAATCTCTTTGTCATCAATGTCTATCTGAAATAGTTTGTGATCTATATCTGTAGTAGCTGCTATTCCCATACGCGTTCCAATAGCTATACTCAGATCATGCTCTTTCATTTTATCCATATAAGGTTCGTTTCTATGTAAAGAACCTAAGCATAAATCATGATTTTCAGGGAAGGCTCCCTTTCCTTGATTTGTTAATATAACAGGGCATTGTAAAAATTCAACTAGTTCAAGCAATTCATCATTTGCACCTGATGAAATCGCTCCTCCTCCTACCCACAAAAGAGGATTTTTACTTTCAATAAGCTCATTTGCTAATATTCGTATTTCGTCATCTGTAATTGAATTAGGTGAATTAATTTCTGGTTCTAATAATTCAATACTAGAAGTGTCAGCAAGTGTTTCAGGCGGTATTTCTATTTCTACAGGTCTTGGTCTACCTGTATTTAATTGATTAAAAGCCTCATTTACAGCTGAAGGTATTTCTTGAGGATCTGTTATTCTTTTTCTCCATTTAGTAACAGGAGCAATTGTGTCCATTTGATCATTTACTTCATGTAATTTCCCTTGATCCATGCCTATTGAGTCTCTTTCTATTTGTCCTGATATGACTAAAATTGGCGATGAAGCTGAAAAAGCAGTTCCAATACCAGCACTTGCATTTTGTAAGCCAGGACCAGGCACAACCATTGCAACTCCAATTTTTCCTGAGGCTCTACTGTATCCATCTGCCATGTAAGTTGTTGCTTGCTCATGTCTTGTAGTAATAAACCTGATTTGTTTTTCTTTTGATAATCCATCTAATGCGTGATAAAGTTGTACGCCTGGTAATCCAAAAATAACTTCTACTTTGTTTAGTGTAAGAGATTTTGCTAGTGCTTCTCCGCCTGTCATTTTACTCATTGTTCACCTCAATATTATGCTCAATTTTCTTATTCTATGTTTTTATTATATTTTTATCTAGCACTTAAATAATTCTTCTTGACTCAAATAATTTAAACCTAGATAATTTCATTAATAAATATTATTGGTGTATTAATGAAATATAGAATAGAAAAAGATTCATTAGGCGAGATGCAAGTGCCTGAGGATGCATATTATGGAGCACAGACTCAACGAGCAGTTGAAAATTTTAAAATTAGTAATTTGAAGTTTTCTGAACAATTTATTCAATCTTTAGCAATTATAAAGAGAAATGCAGCTAAAGTTAATTTTAAATTAGGATTGATAAATAAAGATGTATCAGATTTGATAGTAAGTGTAACAAATGAAATATCCAACGGAAATTATTCAGATGAATTTGTAATAGATATATTTCAAACTGGCTCAGGAACATCTACCAATATGAATATGAATGAAGTAATTGCAAATATTGCTGCTGAAAAATCAGGAGGGCAGAGAGGTGATAAAAGTATAATCCATCCTAATGACCATGTTAATTTAGGTCAATCAAGTAATGATGTTATACCAACAGCAATGCATCTTGCATTGATTCAGTCTATACAATCTAAATTAATTCCTTCTCTGAGCATGATGGCTGATGAACTGAATACAAAATCAAATGAATTTAAGGATGTAATTAAAACAGGAAGAACGCATCTTCAAGATGCTACTCCAATAACATTGGGTCAAGAATTTCATGGATATTATGGTCAAATCACCAAAGGTATAGAAAAATTAATAGACTCAAACAAATGGTTATCAGAGGTAGCATTAGGTGGTACGGCTGTCGGAACAGGTATAAATACTCATGAAGAATTTGCTAAACTTGTGTGCGAAGAAATATCTAGTGAGCTGGGATTGGAAATCAAAGAAACAGATAATCATTTTCAGGCTCAAAGTACTATTGATGCTGTTACTGCAACTGCAGGAATAATTAAATCAATTTCATTATCAATAATGAAGATATGTAATGATATAAGATGGATGGGATCGGGACCTAGAGGAGGATTCGGCGAAATCATCCTACCGTCAGTAGCACCTGGAAGTTCAATAATGCCGGGTAAAGTTAATCCTGTTATTGCAGAGTCTTTTTTACAAGTTTGTGCTCAAGTATATGGAAATTGCTCCACAGTTGAATTATCATCACAAACGGGAAATTTTGAACTAAATGTAATGTTACCAGTATGCACACATAATATTTTAGAAAGTGTTGAATTGATTTCTAATTCAGCTGTTAATTTTTCAGAAAAATGTATAAGAGGCTTAAAAGCATCTGACGAAGGCCCAAAAACTGTGGATAAAGGATTGTCGATGGTTACAGCTTTGGTTCCTGAAATTGGATATGACTTATCAGCTAAAATTGCTCAAGAAGCTGAAAAATCAGGTAGAACTATTTCCGAAGTTGCACTTGAAATGACTGATTTAACAGAAGAAAAAATTAAAAATATCTTAGATCCATTTAAAATGATTAATCCAGGTTTGTAATTTTTTTTACAAATTCAATTTCATCTTTCTTTGTTTTTAATTTTCCATCTATTACTTGGTTATGTAGTTCTTGTATTACTTTTCCCAATTGAGGTCCTTCAGCTATACCTATTTTAATTATTTCAGAAGAACTTAATTGTGGTTTTAAATTTCTAGTTGTTTGCCAATACTCGTAAATTCTTTTATTAAGGATGGGATTTAAATGCTGTGAAAATGAAATACAAGTCTGTAAATTACAATTGATTAATATTTGATTTAATTTGCTATTACTTCCATTATTAGCATCAAACATTTTTAATTCATAATTTGCTTTAGCAAGCTCTTCCCACTGTTTTTGGATATTTTTTTCTATGCCCCAATAAGATGAAATATTTTTAATTTCAAAGTTGCTTGCTGTATTTAAAAATGTTGCTAAAAAAATCGTAAATTTAAATTCGATAGATTTTTCTTCACTTATCAAATGATTGAAATCACGATAATCTGTGTTTCCCCATATTGGCTTTTCTTTAGGAAATACAATCGGTAAATTTAAGAGTTTAAATATATTATAATTTTCACATTCTTGTATTATTTCAAGTACTTTTTTTTCTTTAATTATTTTGTAGATTTCATTTTTGACTCTAGTTCCACTTAAATTTTTAATGTTGTTCAGATGTGAGTTTATTTCAGTAATAGTTTCACTGTTAATTTTAAAATTTAATCTTTCAGAATATCTTATTGCTCTAAATATTCTTGTAGGGTCATCTTGAAAAGATTTTTTATGTAATGTTTTAATTTCTTTATTTTTTAAATCTTTAGTTCCATTTGTATACTCAATCAATTTTTCAACTGAAAAATTTTCAACATTTATATAAATACTGTTTATAGTAAAGTCTCTTCTGATTTGATCTTCCTTCAAGTCACCTTTAGTAATTTGAGGCAAAGCAGCCGCTTTACTATAAAATTCTTTTCTTGACATTGCAAAATCTATTTCATAATTTTGATATTGGAATTTGTAAGTATTAAATTGAGATTTTTCTACATTATTTGGATTAAATGTATCAGAAATAAACTGCTGAATATTATCTTGTTTATCTATAAATACAAAGTCTAAATCTGTAGGATTTGAACCAAGCAATAAGTC
>MDSV01057975.1_pt1 | contig 26248 bp, 23 predicted proteins | sample 810851 | NCBI WGS metagenome assembly MDSV01 (sample SAMN05326640, study PRJNA326480) | marine metagenome | isolation source: seawater | place: Atlantic Ocean: North East | collected 2012
AGAAGAATTGCTCCGGTTGCCCCGGCGCTGGCGGAAAGGGATGTAAGGGCAAGTGCATTGGGGAGAATTAAAAGGGTTGCGCGGCAACCAGACCGCGTTCAAGTCCCGATGTCACAATCTGGTGCTTGTTCGCGCGCACAGACGCAGGTTGAGGGCCTGTGCTTGCACCCTGGTGTGTTCCTGGGCGCAGCCTGGTACGTGGCACGCCCCCATGGCATGTCAAAAAATGTTGCTTGGGGGTATGCTGCGCGGCGCTGATGAAACTTTTTCGAAAAATTTACTTTTTACGTGTTTCTTCAAAAATTACAAAAACTGCTTCCACCTACATAAAATTCTCTCCTATCAATTTGAAAGAGAAAGGGTAAATGGAATCGACAATTGGACAAGTCAAATGCATCCGGATGAAGCTAACCAAAAAGATTCCCACCTAGCGTCTTCGTGACCTCCAACGACAGCGCGATCAAATCCGGTCGCGTCTCGAACACACTAAGCGAGCCCAGAGCCTCCCGAGCAAACTCCGTCGCGTGCCTCCTCAAAAACCCTAGCCCGGCCTGCTCAAACTCCACCAGCCCGTGGTCACGCGCGCAGATGACCTCCTGCACTACCGACCCCACCGTCAACTGGGCCTGAAACTGCGCCAGGCACTCCTGGTACAACCCAGTGGCCTGGAAATAGTCGGCGGCGTGCGCGAGGTCGCAGAGGGTCAAGCCCTGGCTGTCCAGCGCCGTGGCGTCGCATTCCCCCGTGTAGATAAACGTGAGTATACGCTCAAACGCCGGCGGCTGGACGTCCGGGATTAACACCGGAGTGTCCACCATCGCCGACGCCTCGCGCCCGACGGACAACATGCCCCGGAAATACACATTGCGCGCCCCGAGAATGACGCGGTGTGCGTGAAAAACGCGGTCGCCGACCTTGAACGACACGTCGGCACCCTCTCCGCTGGCCAAGAGATTGCCATAGTCCTGCTGCAGTTTGTCATGGGTGACGCTGCGACAGGGCTGCGTAGGCGTGAGTCCGGCGTCCACCACGCGAAATTTGGAGCTGGCAGTGCACATGCCCTCCACCACGAGCAGGTGTCCGTTTTCGCCCATGCCAATTCCACAGGGGTCGTCAAAGCGAGCGAGCGGAACCGCGCCGTCGACGCTCCCAGACTGCCGCGATCCGGCCAGGGTCGTAACCACGGCATCCGTGCCGGTGATCTTGCGCAGTATGTTGTTACGTTTGTCCGCCACCACGATGGCATTGCTGCCATCCACCACAACACCGCAAGGAAAAGAAAATCGCGCCTCTGTACCCTGTCCGTCGACATACGCGGACGGTGAGCCGATGCCCCGTTCAGCCCCGGCCACCATAGTCACCAGCCCATGAGGCAACGCAACCTTGCGCACACAGTGGTTCCCTGAATCAGTTACAATCAGGTCCTCGTACACGTCCAGTGCCAGCCCAGTGGGATAGTTGAACCGTGCAAACGCAGGCATCCCGTGCACCAAGCCCGGCTCCCTGGGCGTGCCGGTTAAGGTCGACACGGTTCCGGTTGTCGGGTGGATCGCGCGAATGCATTGGTTGCCACTGTCGGCCACGTAAATCATGCCGTTGCTGTGCACCTGAATGCCATTCGGAAACCTGAAGCGGGCATTCTGCCCCGTGCCGTCGGCATAGCCGCCCCTGCGGTTGCCGTTGCCCGCGAGGGTCGTGACGATGCCCGTGAGCGACACACGCCGTATGCTGTTGTTGTCGCCGTCTGTCACAAGCACGCTGCCGTTGCGCTCCATCGCCAAACCCGTAATGTTTTTAAAGTGGGCCGCCGACAGCGTGCCGTCCTTGAACCCCGGCTTCCCCGGGCGTCCTGCAACGAGTGTGAGGCGGCCGTGCACCTGCAGGTAGAGCGCTGAATTGGTGCCCACGTAGCGTTCGCCGTTCTTGCCAGGCAATACGCATCGAACCGCAAAGGGTAGATGAACCGTCGACACGCGCGTCTCGTGGTGACCGGCGCGGGCGGACTTGGCGCTGGGGCCGCCGTCTGGCTCGCCTTCGCGCGGGCGCTTGGGATGGGGCGTGGCAGACATGCGTGGTGGTGTGGCTGTGGCTTTTTCGGTGGTATTTATCGTGAAAATTTACAGTAAAATTCTATTTTGGTCTAAATTTTTAGTACAAAACAAAGCAGAGTTTATTAGCAAACATAAACAATCTATTTCAGGTTAAATTTTACTAAACGTGTTCTGCTATAAAAAAAATTTACACTTAGTTGCGACAGGAATCGAATGCCACATTTGAGTAAAGCCAGTAACGTCGTACAGAGTAAATATATTTTGTACGATATTACTGACTTTACTCAAAAGTTGCATTTGATTCCTGTTGCAACCAAGAGTACATACAAGCCACAGGCGAAAAAAACAACTCTGCGAACGCATACAAGAAATGACCAAGAGAGAAAAAGCTAAGACAAACCATGTGCCCCAAAACAAGCTACCCGATCACTACGGAGCGCTCAAATGCGTCAAAGTCACCGACGTCGATCACCTGCTGATGATTGTGGACGAGCTTGGCGATGAACTTGGCGACAAGATGAACAAGCCCCCATCGCCAAGTGGGAATGTCTGCCCGCCGGAGGGTTTCTACTGGAACAGGGCCTGGATCATTGACGCATACAAGCAGGGGTGCCTTTTTGGCCTGCAGGTCGACGAAAGCTATGCCATGTTTGAAGATACGGACTCCCACACGAACCCGATCTTCATGAAAAGGCGTGCAGCGTGGCCTTTCGAGATTGACATGGATCATTGTGATGCTTCCTATTCTCTGCCTTCCTTTGCTGTCGTCGAGAACAAGGCTGGTGGCAAAGAGTGTTCGATGTTGTGGGTAGCAGAGCGCGCCAGGGGCTATGGTTTTGGGTCGAGTATGGTGGATGAATGTGGAGTCACGCATGCCTCCGACGTGCTAGTGGAAAGCACGGAGTTTTGGACCAGGCTTGGATTTCAAGTGGATCGGGAAAATAAGCGTGACAGGGCGTACGTGCGCGATGAAGCGCCTCGCAAAAAGACCAAGCTTTAATCGCGCACGTACGTGAATGGCTGTGAAGCACTGTATGCGATGTGGTTTGCGCGAGATCACAACCCAGACTTTCATTGCGAAAAGTGTCTCTAGCCTTGGGAGCTAAATGTTGCGGTTTTGGTTTAGGCTTTTGTGTGATACCGTCGACTGCCATTTGGTTAGCTAATTGAAAATAGGGAGTAAGCATTTCTGATTAAGCAATAGAAACATGGGGCGACCAAATAAAAATTACCAAATAGTTCACAAGGGGTTGACCAAATGGCAGTTGACAGTATCAGCAAGTCACTAACCGGCCAGGGATTGACTGCGCGCGCGCTCAGGTATAAATGCAACCTCGTCTAACCCTGTAAATGCAAGCCGAGGTCTACCACAACTTTTATACACGAAATAACCAATACGATCTGGGCAACGTAATCGTGCAGACGGACGGTCATTGCTGCACACTGGACCTGTTCCATGTAGTCCACAACAAACAGAAAGATTTGATCCTACATTGTGATCTCATTCTTGGGGTAGAGGTCCCAAAGAAAACCACCAAGTTACGCAGTGTGGACATAGAGGGGGACATGAAAACGCTCGTCACTGTCAAGCTCTTTCTCGTAGACTCAAACCAGCGCCAGCGCATTTTTGATTGTGCCATGACAGAAGATGACGCCACAAAGTTGCAACAGTTGGTGCGCGCGCCTGGCTCATTTTATTTACACAAGGTCTATTTGAACCACCCCAGGCACGGCAAGTGGACGGACGTGTTTTTGAGCTTCCAAGAAAAAAAAATTAAGATCTTGATGTACGACACATCACACAAAATGTACCGGACATTTGACAATATGCAGGCAAGCTATTATGAATACGACTCAGAGAACAGACACTACAAGTTGACATTTGAGCGATACAAACGATTGCGTAAAGATGAGGACCGCTTGTACCGATCTTTTGTGATGTTTTGGGTGCCAGCGCGAAAGTGGATGGCAATGGAGCCCGACTTCCTGAGAAAGATGCCTGCCATCTACCCGCTGCCAGCGGCGCCCATGTATGCTGCGATGCCGATGTATTTTGCGATGTCCTGATGTTGTGATATTGTTTATAGTTTGTTGGTTATTTTTTTGATGGTTGTCTCAAAAAGGCTGGCATACACTTGGTCGCGACAGGAATCGAATGCCACATTTGAGTAAAGCCAGTAAAATCGTACAAAATATATTTACTCTGCACGACGTTACTGACTTTACTCAAATATTGCATTCGATTCCTGTCGCAACCAAGTATAGTTGCATTCGATTCCTGTTGCAACCAAGTGTAACTTACTCTATCGCTGAAAATCCAGTTGCAATCCCTCGTTCAGCCCTTTCGCTTCCGCTTGGTTTACCCCAACAACCATCACACTAAACTGCCCAGAAATTCTAAATCAAAAAGCCTCGCACACCACGCAAAAACCCCAGGCACAAACAGTCACCGCAGCCGGCACTGCTTGGTCTCCCGGTCAAACATCACGTCCAAGCTATCCGCACACGCGCAGTTTTTACACGTGGGCGAAATCTCGTCGCAGACCTCGTCGCCGGCCACGATGCCGTCCCCGCAGAACGTGGCGCACGACGCGTCAATAAAGCCCTCCAGCAGCGTGCAGGCTTGCGTGCAGCAGTGCGTGGCGCGCGGCTGAGCCCAGTCGCACTCTTCGTACGCGTCATAGTCCACCACGCCATTCCCGCACAGGCTGGCATTCAAGTCCACCGCGACGCGCTCGACCACTGCCGCCGCGTCGAGGCAGCGCGCGTCCTCTTCGCCGCAGCAGGGCGCGACGGTCTCGCAGGCGGCGGCTGGGTACTGGTGGCAGGCCTGGCACGCGCGCGCGGTCGCATTCCAAAACTCCATCCCCGGGCGGCAGTGGGTGCACAGTGTGCCGGCGAGGGGCGCGTCGAACCATGCACACGCCAGGGACTCGGCGTGGTCGGAGACAAAGCCCTGCATGCCGCGCGCGGGGGCCTGGCAGCGCCCCTCCAGCTGCCCCTCGTGGAAATTGCTAAAGGCGAGGTCCAGAGGCACCTTGGCGTGTGTCTGGTTGAGTAGATCCACGATATCCTGGCCCTGCTGGGACACGGGGAAAACGTTGATTGCGTCGGACGCGGTGGCGGCGCGCACCATGCGCAGGTGCCGCGGGCCAAAGTCCGAGTGGGTCGACCACGTATTCTCCACAAGCACCGTGCTCTGGTCGTAGGCCTTCCACAGCATCCTGTGCAGGTCGTCTTCCATGCCCTCTGATGTGTTGGTAATATGCGCCCAGTTGCCGTGCCAGAGTTGGACGGTGGCCTCAATCAACGCGGGATCCGAGGGCAGGCCGTGGTGGCACGTGGGTGTGTTATCTGCGGGTAAGGCTTGCAAGACTGCGTCGCAAAAAAACAAGACGGGCAGCGCCAGGGCGAGGGCGTGGTTGTCTCGCAGGCTGTCAGTCAAGGATGTGCCATGCCCCACCTTGACCGGGATCTGCCGCGTGGCGTCTTGTACGGAGGCTGGCGTAAGCTCCACCCGCATGGTCTGACCACCGTCTACGCACCGCACTTGTTCCGACGCGATTTGCAGGTAACTGCTATCTCGTGTTTGGTTGTCCAGCCAGGCTGTCCTGTACGCCTCGCAGTCGCCTGCCACCGCGAAGCTCGCGTGTGGTGTGTGTGCCAGAAAAGCCAGATCCACGCCCGGCAGCTGCACAGGCAGATAGCGCTCAAAGCAGTACAGGGGCGACTCGTGCGCAGCGGGGTGCCCGTCGTCGACACTTGCGTTCTGGCACGGGATGCACGCGCTGCGGCGGTCGCGCTGTCGAAACGGCTGGAATGTCCCCGCCGGGCAGGCCAGCCGCCCCTGCTCCTCGGCATCCCCCGGGCAGAAAAATCCCGGCTCGCACTCTTGGCAATGTCCGGCCGCGTCACGGTAGAACCCGGGCTTGCACCGGCAGTCTTCAAGCGTCGACACCACATGGGCCGCCGACGGCAGGCGCATGCTGTTGGCCGGACAGGGGGCGCACTGCGCACCACTTGCGGGTGCTTGGTAGTGCGACGGGGCACACGCGCAGTAAGCCCTCGCACCTACACCGTACTGCACGTGGTCAGCGTTGGCGCAGCGGCAGTGCGTGACGCGCTGCGAGCCCGGTGTGCTCGTCATAAACGGCGGGCAGGGCTCGATGTCCCCGTCGCAAAAGTACCCGGCGAGGCACGGCCGGCAGGTCTGGTTGTGGCGAAAGGAACCAGGCACGCACGTGCAGGTTTTGTAATCGGCGTCCGCTTGCTCGTGGGCTGGACATGGAAACTCGACACCGCCAGTGCAGACACTGGTCGTGCTCGTGCAGTTGACACAGTCCGAGCCATTCGTTTTCGTTCCAGGATTGCACACGCACCGGTCTTCGGCGGTGGCACCCGCCTGCATCGTGGTTTTTCCTGCTAGGCAGTCTGAACATGTTTGCGTGGAATGGGTCAGCCCTCGGTACGAGCCCAGCGCACACGCCTGGCAGGTCCCGTTGGCATGATGAACAGAAAAATACCCCGCCGCGCACACGCAAGAGGCGGCGCTGACCGCGTGCGTGTGTGTCGTGGTTTTGTTCCGCGGGCACGTGTGCAGGGTTTCGTTCACACAAAAGGCGCCGTAGGGGCACGCGCGGCACTCGCTGCCGGTGTGAGGGCGGTAGTAGCCATCGCGGCACGTGCACTGGTTGTTGCCGGAGCGTTCCACGTGTGAGCACGCGCGGCGCTCCCCCCGTATACACGTGTGCTCCTCCGGGCACTGGTGGCAGGTGTTGGTCGTGCGGTTGAAAAAAAATCCATCGGCGCAGATGCAGGGCAGGTTCGTGGAGTTGTCGCGGCACAGGCGCGTGGGGCCATCCTCCCCAGGGCAGTCCTGGTGCCGCTCGCACGGGATGCACATGCGGTTGGCGTTAAAGGTGTAGCCTGGGAGGCACTGGCACGTGTGTGTATGGCGACTGGCTGCGGCGTGGGCGGGGCAGGCGCGGCGCCCGAGCTCGGCCACACTCCAGGTTTCCGTGTCGTTGACGACGAGGACGAGACGGCGGCCAAGGCCTGGAAGCCAGGTCTCCATGTTTCCTGCCGTTGTGGACATGGCAAGTGATACAGCTGGAGACTCTACGTTTGTCGGTGCTGGCAACGATGTAACTGGCGGCGATGCAACTGGTGGTGGTGGCGGCGGTGCATCATAGCTGTCATGATAAGTCAGCAACCGCCGCCCGACACTGTGACCAACCCGCTCGCATGTACCTGCGTCAAAACATTGTTCCTCCCACGCGCCTCTTTTGCTGGTCAGGGTTACATTCACTGTATCACTCCGCACGGTTACTTCCTCCACGCCCGCGTCCACCAACACAAACGTCTCTCCGAAGCGTGTGTCGTTCAGGCATGTCTGCAGCACCTGCCAAAATTCTGCCATAGCCACTTGTTTCGCCTCGTGGTAATGTTGCTCGCGCCTCCCGTCAAAAAATATGCTGTCGTTCAATGCCAGTCGGGGCAGCTCCGGAAACAAAATCTCACTCAGCGGCTGCGAGGCGTTCCCTGCATCAATCGCCGCCTTGCGTCGGCCGCCTTCCTCGGCGACGCTCTGTCGAAACAACGTTTTATTTGCCTCGGAGACGCCTGCATAGTCCTCGTCCCTGTACACGAAACCCAACATGTACTCTGTAAAGTTGCTGTGCATGATCAGTTGCTGCAATCGATCTAGCGTTTCATTAAACCGCAGCGTAAACGCGTCCAGGCAGGTGTCTACGGCCTTCGCCTTCGTCCACGCCGTGGAATTCACCCCTGTCTGCTCCTCCAGCTTCAGCGGGGTGTCCTTCCACAGCACCCACGTCGGCACGCCGCGCGTGATCTCGATGGTCTCGGTGTTGGCGGAAATTTCCACGATGCGCTCGGCCGGTGCCGTCGGGACGCGCAGGCAAAAGTGGTCACTGTCGGCCACCGTCACCACATCGAGCAAAAACGGCGCGGGCGTCGGGTGGCCAGCACTGCTCTGCACCGCCCCAAACGCATGGCACGTCACCTGGTACGTGTCGTTGGCTGGCTGGCGGCGGGGGCTGATGGCGGTGACCCCCTGCTGCAAAAAATCGGTGACGTTGACAAAGCCCCTGTCCTCCAGCCCGCTCTTGACCTGGTCAAACACCTTTGCCTGCGTTGTCGCACCCGACTCCAAGCGGTCCACGACGTCAAACGCCAGTTCCACAAACAGGTCAAGCTCCGTGATAAACACGACGCTCTCGGGACGAACGCTGGCAAAGTACTGCTGCGGCTCTACCGCCAGGGTCGCGTCGTCCCCGTCAAAGGCAAAGCCCACCGTCTTGAGCACGGACTGCCGGCTGTCGCGCTGCCGTTGCAGGCAGCGCATGTAAATATGAGCGTGCACCGCCGTGCCCCCCACGGCCTCGGCGTAGAGGTGGTCCAGCGCGCACTGGTGCAGAAAAAACGACTCGATCGCGTCCTGCTGGTAGGTGTACACACGAGAGCCTTCCGGCAGCACCACCGCCACCTGCAGCGTCATGGCGTGCGTGTCCAGGCGGGCGAGGCAGCCGACCACGCCCTCGACGTCCCGCGGGGCGTGCCAGGACAAGAAGCTGTCGAAATTGGCCTTGCCCGGCCACACCTGCCCGCGAGGCGTCAGGGCAAACGTGGGCTCGTGCTGAGGGTGCCGCGCACAGGCGAAGCCGTGCTGGGCGTGGGCGAGTGGCTGGATATGGTACGGCCGCTGACAAATGCACGACGCCGGTGTCGCACTGCCAATGGTCGTGGTGAGCGCGTGGAGTGGGCATCGGATTTTTTCGCTGCGCTGACAGTAGTGGTGCACCGGGCAGGACACACAGGTGCCAAGGTGCAAGTACTTGCCCGGCGCACATTCGATGCGGTCGCAGTGTGCCGGAGATGAAGCGCGCGCCAGAGACGTGTTGCCGCCAGGGCAGGGGGAGCTTTGTCCCTTGGTGCAGTAGGAGCCCGGGGGGCAGGCCTGGCAGCCGCCTTGCTCGTCGCGGAAAAATCCTTCTTGGCATTGGCAATTGTAGTCGGTGGGGTCTTCGGTTTTTCCGCAGGGCGGACGGCAGTTGGTGACACGGTAGAGGAACTCGTAGCTCGTGTCCCGCAGAAAAATTCGCAGGGGAGATTCCTGCAGCATGTTGGTCTCGAGCGTGCAGTGGCCACTGGCGGCGACGCAGTACGCAAAGTCGTGGACCAGGCGGGTGCCCTTGGGGTAGTGTTTCACGGGCTTGGTGTCTGGCGGGCAGGAGAAGGCTCGGGTGGAATGGTCAGGGCAGATTTTTTCTGCAGGGCAGAGTATGCATTGGTCGCCCGGGCGGTAGTAGCCTGGTTGGCATCCACAGAAAAATTCGCGCGGGCGTGCTGGGTGAAAGAGCATGGCTGCGTAGGAGTCGATGCATGTTTGTGTGCATTCTGATGTCTCGTTGTGGGTTTGGAGTGTATCTTTGAAAGGATCGACAAACCAGTCGTTGGCCTTGGATTTTGTATACGACTCTGGTGCATGATTTTCTTCACAGGTTTCCGCCTTGACAAAACACACGACCGCCAGGCACGCGACAGTGCCTAGAAACGTTCGCATGCTGACTCGCAGAGACTCGCTTTGTCGGCTTTTATATATATTGACTTTGTGTTTTATAGCCGCCATTATTGGTGGTTGTGCAATACTTGTCCATGCTCTGTTCTCCGCATATAAAATGTATCAAGAGACACCAGTCCAAAAAAACTAGTCCAAATTCTTCGGCAACGTCAACAACCCATGAATTGTGAAAGATAATCCAAAATATCTCCAAAAATCTAAGGCGACCCGGCAGCGTCCATGCGCAGGTGCTCCCAGCAGTACGCTATCGGCCCGCGGCTGCGCCACGTGCCTGGCTGGCCGCACCGAAATCCGTCCACCTTTTTTTGGCATGGCAGGCCCTCATTATTTGGCCGATGCCGCAGACAGCGCACAAAGCGGAGCTCGCCCTGGTAGTTCCTGAGCCGAACCATGGCGTTGCATCCTGGCTCCCCACACGGGTGCCTGCCGTCTGTCTCGAGCTTGAAAATGTCTGCCTCGTGTCCTTCTGCCAGGACCGTGCGCAGATTCATTGCAAACGCATTCTTGACCAGTGGCCCGGGGTCAAAGCACGTCAAGCAGTGCCGCTGGTCGGATGGCAGGGTCGCCGCGCAGTCGCTGCAGATCAGGTGCCCGTTGCAGCACTGCAGGATGTCGCACTGCTGCAGCAGGACATCCCCGAGGCACAGCGTGCACTCCTTGTCCGTCGCCAGCGCCTCCCACACCTCGGTCGTGTTTTTCGACGACACCCGCGCCTTTTTCATGTCGTTGATGATTTCCTGCTGCTGCGCCAGCTGCGTGTCCTTGCACTGCAGCTCGTGGTGTAGGCGTTGCATCTCGCCTTGCTGCGCTTCGGTTTGCTGCGCCAGCTGGAACTCTGTCTTTAAACGCTGAATCTCTGTTTCCTTGGCCGCCTGGAACTCGAACTTTAAACGCTGGGCCTCAGCTCGCTTCACTGCCTGCAGCTCACTCTGTAAATGTCGAATCTGCGCCTGCATCTGCGGGGTCTTGGTGTCGTCCTTTTGCTGGCGCAACTCACCCATGCGCGCCAGCAGCCGCTCGTGGTACTGCTCGACAGGCTTAAGCACATGACGCCATTCGCGCTCAAAGTCCGCCACGGACATGGCGTATGGCGCAGGCAGACTCTGCGGCGCGTCCGTGGCGGTTGACACCTCGTTCAGCAACGGGAAGCCCCATGGCGTGGTCAGAGACATGGCACTGGACGAGAAGACCCTATAAAATTTTCCAATAAATGTACTGTAAAGCTATTTTGGGTCAAATTCTTTGTGTAGTAAAATCGTACAAACTATTTCAGGCCATTTTTCGGAAAAGATTACCACCAAGGACAACCAAGCATGCCATGCACCGTACCAGGCTGCGGCAGCGCCATCTCCGCCACCGACCCTGCCCCGCCCGGGCTGAAAAAGTGCAAGCGGTGCGGTGAGGTGGCGTACTGCAGCAAACAATGCCAGGTCGCCGCGTGGAAAAACGGACACAAGGCCGCGTGCCAGCCGCGTGACGCCGAGGCGAGCAACTTGGTCGACAGCCTGCGTTTCCCCGGCGGTCTGATCCGCCGCACGCCGTCGGCGCACTTCAAGCGCGTGTGCAGTCGCGTGCGCGGCCTGTTCAACGCCGAGCACTATGTCGGCGTCGTCGAAATGGCGGACGAAGCACTGGCAGTAGCGGACAAGGCGCACGACCTCTGGCCGGCCCTGGCCGCGCGCATGTACAGCATGCTGGGCTTCAGCTTTTTGTGCGTCAACGACTACGCCAAGTCCCGGCTCGCGCTGGCCAAGGCCAAGCCGCTCGCGCTGCAGGCTAATGATCAAAAGGGACTTGGCCAGGTTGTAAACGGGCTGGGCTCGTACTACACGCAGCTGGGGCAGTACGAAGAGGCCCTGGTAGAGTTTCAGCAGGCGCGCGCTTTGGCCGTGGAGAGTGGTGACATCTCGAGTCAGGCGGCGTGCGCCAACAACGTTGGCATATGTCTTGAAGAGCTCAAGCGTTTTTCCGAGGCGCGCGCGGAGTATGAACTTTGTTGGAGACTCAGTATGCAGGAGGGCAGTCCCGAGGGACAGGCGCGCGTGTGTGTCCGGCTCGGTGCTATTTTTTTGCAGCAGGGCGCTGTTCTGGAGGGCGTGCTCTGTTTGCGCAAGGCGAATATGGTATTCCAGGAGCTTAAACTTTTGGGTGACTTGGCCAACGCCAGCGTGTTGCTTGGACGTGGAATAATCAATGGCCGGGACAAGCTTCCGTGGTCCGTGGCGGTCCAGCAACAGCGCGCGGCCGGATTTTTAAACGCGGCTCTGCGTGTGTCGAAGGCGAATGACCTGCACCCGACGCATATGGCGTCGCGCATGCATCTGGCGCTTCTGGCGTTGTGGTGCGGGGACGCGGACGAGGCTGTGCAGCAGCTGGAATCGTACCTGGACTTGTGCGTGGGCGAGGTGGGGCCCAAGTACTGCATTGGGTGCTTGCAGAAGCGGGGGGTCGATGCCCCGATGATGGTTTGCGGTGGCTGCCGCGTCGCCCGGTTTTGCAACGAGTTGCACCAGAGCATGACTTGGAAGGGTAACCCGGAGCACTTTAGCTATGGCATCCGCCACAAGGACGTTTGTCCGCTGCTGAAGCACTGGCGCTTGATTACGAAGGGGCGGGCGGAGAAGACTGCAGCGCTGCGCGAGATGATGCTTCGGGTGTTGCAGAAGACCCTGGACGCCAGCGCGCACGAGAGAGACGAGGACGTGAACGTGGAGGTTACCTTGGAGTTTCACCGCTATTTGTTGGGCGATGTCGAGGGTTCTGTGGGTGACGCCTCGTGAGTGTTTTCTTGTTGTTGTCTTTGTTATGTTGAGTTTATTTACCGCAGAAAATTCATTATGTGTTTCAGGACTGAAGACAAAAGAATGTTTCTGGGTTTTGCCTGAAAAGTTGTGATTGTTATTTTCAATTTTTTTTGCTGGGTTTATAGCTGGCCTTTATAGTAAAAACGAAAACGAACGCATAGAAACTGGCGGTGTTTGCTATCTTTTATTCAACTTTATGTCAAAAAACTATCCCAAATGCCCGCATAACAAACAAAAACCAAATTGCAAAAAGTGCTCTCCTCATCGATTCTGCTCGCATGGACATAACAAACAAAAATTCAATTGCAAAAAGTGCTCTCCCCATCTCTACTGTTACCATGGAAAGCGTCGATCCTCCTGCGTCCCATGCGGTGGAAAGGGTGTGAAGAAATGCCCACATGACAAAGAAAAATCAAATTGTAAAAAGTGCACTCCCCATTTGTTTTGCTTGCACGGAAAAAAACTATACGAATGCATTTTTTGTGGTGGGAAGGGAGTTTGCGGCCACCGTAAGCTCCGATCCATTTGCGTCGCATGCGGTGGCATCAAAATCTGTCAGCACAAAATCCAACGCAAAGACTGCCCAACATGCGACCCCAAAAGCTACCAAGTAAACAAGATCCGAAGAACTGTGTTTAAGGCCCTTCGCCTGCAAGGCATCGTCAAAGACAAACGAACACTGGAACTCCTAGGCGTGGACTCATGGCAGCAATTTGAACTGTACTGGAATTCGAAAATTGAAGTTTGGAATCAAAAAAACCCGGATGACCCAATCACAGCACAAAACGCCGTAACTGACCACATAAAGCCTGTCGCTGCTTTCAAGCGCTTCAAGCATGGCAACCCGAATCACCATACCAACCTCCAACCAATCCCTGGCCATTTGAATGGAGCCAAGAGTGACAGGTGGCAGCAAATCGACGAGGACTTTTGGAGACTAAACATTTACGAGAACCCGGGATTCATGCACATTTACATCCCCCATGAGATGTCGCCTGCACTCGCGGACTCGTTTTTTGGGCTTGAAGGCGAAGCGAGCTGATTCCCTTGGCCAAAACAAAGTCAACACCATTACCGTCGACTACCATTTGGTGGACCCCCTATAAACTATTTGGGAATTTTTATTCGCTCACCCCACCTTCCTATTTCTCAATTGAAAATTCCACGCTCCCTATTTTTTAATCACCTTACCAAATAGTTCACAGGGGGTCAACCAAATGATAGTCGACGGTAATGTGCCCGAAGACACTCATCATGGAGTCCGTGTTGCAAGGGGGCGATTTCGATTGTACTGTCGAAAGTGCTCCGCGTTCATTCCATTAATACAAGTCTTGATCAAGTTTTCTCCTTCCGTAATGACTTTGGACGGGACCTGGAACGAAGACCAGAGAAAAACCTCCAGTGGTAAAATTTTTGCAAGCACTTTGACCGTAGGAATGAACTCCGCACCATTCACCGTCAGCCCGTGCTTGGCCATATAAATGACCGCGAGTACGATGTTTCTGAAGTTTTCACTGCCGACCGAGGGCGCATACTGCACTGGTAAATTCAGAAACGTCAGTGTAAAGCTAACATGGGAAACAAAGCCTTCCCACGCCTCGGTTGGCGGAATCTCCACGCTGGCGTCGCGGCGCTCAAAGCGCTGCATGGCCGCGATGCTGTCCTCGAGCGCGTTCAAGATACAAAACGTGTGGTTCTGCCCGATGCGCGACCGCAGTGTCGTGCACGAGGCCGCAAACACACTGCGCGTCTTTTTTTCGATGCGCCCCAGCTCGCGCTGCCGCGCCTCCTCTGCTTGCTTGGAATAAAGCAACATCTCCAACACCTGCCGGCACACGCGACAGACGGTCTCCATTTTCTCGGCGGATGACTGCACGGGCGTCTTGGCCGACACGTGCGAGCCGATCGATGTGATGCGAAAGTCGGTGTTGGATATTTCGTTCGAGAAGAACGATGTGGACTGCGTCACCACGCCCGTGAGCGTGCACACGATGCTGCTGTCTTCTTGAATTTCTTCATTGCAGGGGACGATATTGCGGCCCTCGCAACAGAGGTGCACCACCCCGCATTGGTCGCAGCCGACCGCGTCCATGGCGATTTTTTGCCACCGGTGCCGGTGCCCGGGGTAGCAGGGGGGAAATAAAAAGTTGGGGCCCCGCCGTTCCCACCACAGGCGGACGTCGGGGCGCATATTTTTGGGGGCTGACAGAGACACCTGGTGCAGGGTCGTGTGTGGTGGGTGTTTTTTTTTATGTAACCAACAACGAAAATAACAAAGCTTTTAAACTAATAATCCCGCTTCGTCTTCGGTGGCAGTCTCTTCAAAATCTGCGCCATGCCCGGCCTGCCGCGGCGCGACGGCCTTGGTGGCGACTGCACGTGCACCTCGCTGCGCATGACGTGCGACAGCCGCGCGATTTTTTCCTGCGTGGAACTGCCGCCCGCCAGCGCGGTGCACGCCAGCATGCAGAGGATGAGAAGTTTCGTGAGGAAATTCATGGTGTTTGGCAAAAGGCACCAAGCGTGGTGCGCTGCTTATATATCTCTGTAGGTGTGAGTGGTGGTTGTTCTCGGAGTCAACTTTGTTTTTACACTCTGTCAGTGCTAGGTAATGAATCCACCAAACCAAACAACGGATACCAAATCCGAATGCCAAACACCGCGTCAGTCTCCTCCCTAGAATCCTAAAAATATATATATACAAATCAAGCCACTGTCTCGACTCCAAACGCTCGTATTTTCCACATGGAGGTTGAAGAGGCCGCGCCACCGGACAACATTGCCGCGAGTCTCTTTTGCTCATGCAGCGTGTGCAGAATGATGGACTCGTCGGACATCCAAGTCCTCAGCGAGTACGTCGAGGAAGTCTGCCAAAAGGCCTCGCTGTCCACCACCATCAAGCTGGCGGTCGAGTTTTGCGGGGCACTGCGGCTCAAAAAGAGCGCAAGGACGGATAAACACGGCGTGAATGGCGCGACGGCGCACGTGCGGTATAGCTTTGACGAGACCGAGATCACGCGGCACTTGTTGTACTGCGTGTCGACCAAGAGCGTGACGCTGCGGAACATGATTTGCACGACCAAGGCGATGAAGATGCTGATTGAGTCGCAGACCGTGCAGCAGACGTCGACGGCGATCAAACTGCTGCAGTCCTCGCAGCCGGCGGCGAAGGGTGGTGGCACGGGTGGGGGCGACGCGTGATTTTTTGGGTCTGATGTTTGTGTACCGTCGACTACCATTTGGTTGACCCCCTGTGAACTATTTGGTAAGCTGATTAAAAAATAGGGAGCGGGGAATTTTCAATTGAGAAATAGGGAGGTGGGGTGAGCGAATAAAAATTCCCAAATAGTTCACAGGGGGTCAACCAAATGGTAGTCGACGGTATTGCTTTGTTATGTGTCCAAGCGGTTGTAGCCAACGTAGTCAATCTTGGCTTTTCCCTGGTCCGTTAGAAATATCTCTGAATGAAACCCATACTCCAGCTCTGCGGTGTCAGGGTCATACGTCAAGCTTCGGGACACAGTGTTCAAATTAGTCTTTACAGCGTCCGTATCCTCAATGTAAATCCACCCGTCAAAATAGCAAAACTTTGATACAAAACGCTGCAACAAACGCGCTAGAATGTTGTCATAGACATTGATGGAATGGCGCGACATCAAAGAAAATGGCATTTTCATTGGATATGTTAGCCCTGTTACTTTCACATGGGCCAGTGATTTGACCAATGCCCATACGAGACCATCTCTCGTCTTTTCTACATATTCTGAAAACTCTCTTCGCAACAACTGTCTCACGTTCTCTCGGTGACGTTCATGTTTGTCAAGCTCAAAGTATTTGTCGCAGATTTTCGTAACCTTGTTCGCCAATGGCAAGTCCCGGATGTCAATAACATCATCACGCCTGTAGGTGTAATACTGATACAGATCATCAATGTCTTTATTGTCGTTGGTGTATTTTTTCTGAGCGTGCTTGAAGCTGCTGTACTGCATCAAAAAACGAGACAGGGAATCCCTCGTGTTAAAAGTTATACCCAGGCAATCCAAAGGATTTCTTTCGGTGCCATCGTCTTGAAAATACCACGGCGCAAGCTCACTAGCAAAATAAAACAAAACAGCGTCGAGGTCACCGTACGGGATGGCTTTCATGTGTTCTGCCACGGCGCCCTCATCGCAGTCGATGGATGTTACTTCCTTGGCTTGTTCGGTGTCTGGCAGTGCACCCGATATCATTTCCAAAAAATAGTAGTACCGGGGGTCCGTGGCCACCTTTTCTGGTGTCACGGTGTTGATGAGCTCGCGGATGGCATTGGCCGTCCCAACGTTGCCAATGTCGATGAGCTTGAGCTTGTGCTTGGTGATGAAACTGAGATCGATGCCTGGTGTGTCTTCCCTAGTGCGCTCCACAGCAGAGTACGTCTGCGCTGTTTCTGACGAGCCATAGAACCCGCTGTGGTTGAACTGCGGATGTTCCACTGGGGTGTACGTCTGGTTGGTGTTTGGTAGGTATCCATGCGTGTTTGCGACAGAATCCGCGATGCCTTTCCAGACTTGGACGCCCGCTGGCAGGCGCACGGCAGGGATCGAGACCTTGGCTTCCGGGACTTGGATTCTCTCTGTTTTGTAGTGCGTTTGCGTAAACGGATCGGACGCCAGCACCGGGTGGTCCGGCTGTGGCGTGTGCGAGTTTACCGGCCAGAAGGCGGCTGAGGCGTGTAGAAAAGGGTGGTGGCGAGGCATGGACGAGTCTGATGTGAGTGAATTGTCTGTTATCAATTTATATATTTTTACATGCAATTTTCCATAGCAAAAAAACAAGCGAACAAAAACTACGCGTCAAAGCGGTTGTAGCCAACATAGTCAATCTTTGCTTTCCCCTGGCCCGTCAGGTAAACTTCCGAGTGAAATGCACGCAGCAGTGCCGTCGTCGTCAGGCTTCGTGCAACGGTGTTCAAATTCGTCACGACGGCGTCCTTGTTCGTAATGTAGATCCATCCGTCAAAGTAACAAAACTTTAACACAAAGCGCTCCAACAAACGCGCTAGACCATTGTCATAAATATTGATGGAATCACGCGACATAATTGAAAAGGATGTTTCCATTGGAAATTTTAGTCCTGTTACATGGGGGTTGGCCATGGGATCGACCAATGCCCATACAAGGCCCTCTCTATTCTGTTCTACATAATCGGAAAATGCTCTTTGTACCATCTGTTTCACTTTGTTCCGGTGACGTTCATCCTTGTCAATTTCAAAGTATTTTTCGCATATTTCTGTGACCTTCTCCTCCAAAGGCAATTCCTTAGTTTCCGACCGAGAAGTACATTCGTACGTGTAATACCTGTACAAATCATTAATATTTCGATTTTCGTTAGACGACTTTTTCTCAGGGTGTTTAAAGGTGTCGTACTCCAGCAAAAAGCGAAATAGATGCTCCTTTGTCTCGAAATGAATGCCAAGACAATCCAGTGGGGTTTTCTCTGAGCCATCATCTTGAAAATATGTTGGCTTTACTATCCCACGGAAGTGGAACGACACCGCGTCAAAGTCACCGTACGGAATGTCTTTCATGTGTTCTGCCACGGCTGCTTCATCACAGTGGATGGTTGTAATTTCCTTGCGTAGTTCAGTGTCTGGCAGTGCACCCGATATCATTTCCAAAAAATAATAGTACCGGGGGTCCGTGGCCACCTTTTCTGGCGTCACAGTGTTGATGAGCTCGCGGATGGCATTGGCCGTCCCCACGTCGCCAATGTCGATGAGCTTGAGGTTGTGCCTGGCGATGAAGCTGAGCTCCACCCCTGGCGTGTCTTCCTCTGTCCACTTTGTTTTAGAGTACCTTTGGGCTGTTTCTGACGAGCCGTAGAAGCCACCGCCGGTGTATTTCGGGCGTTCGAACGGGGTGTACGTTTGGTTGGGTTTTGGTAGGTATCCATGCGTGTTCGCGACAGAATCCGCGACGCCTTTCCAGACTTGGACGCCCGCGGGCAGGCGCACGGCAGGGATGGAGACCTGGGCTTCCGGGACCTGGATTCGTTCTGTGTCGTAGTGCGTTTGCGTGAAGGGATCGAGGCCGAGCTCCCGGTGGTCTGGCTGTGGCAGGAGTGAGTTGACCGGCCAGAAGGCTGCTGAGGCGTGCAGGCAGGGGTGGCGGCGGGGCATGATGAGGTTTGACGCGTGTGAAAGTTTTTGGTGTACATTTATATAGACTGACTTTGTGAATTTCATTGCAAAAAAACAAAATAATGCATCATCGTTTCACCCTACAGCAAAAAGTCTACAAACAGCCAAGCGCTTGTTGGTGAAGATTATTCGTAAACGTAAAAATATGAAACATCCACTGCTGGTGATTCTGGTCCACGTAAGGTATGTCGTCAACTGGATCATCGTTTTCAGAATCGTCGTTTTCGGGTTTTCCTAGATTATACTTTACAATAAAATTATACAGAGAAGGTCCTTTCTCTGCCGTCACTGTCACTGTGTTATATGTTTGAAAAAGATCCTTGTCTACCTTTTCGCTGTGACGAATGACGCCATTCATACGCTCCTGGAAGTACTTCAAAACTTTGTCTCTGTACCACTGCACGAATGGAACGGGCCACTGATCATACTTATTGAGCATGTAACATTGTACAGCGACTGCTTCAAACAAAAATTGTTTTGGGTTGTTATAAAGATTCTGATTTCGAGCCTTGAGTTTTTCATAGAATTCATACGTTGATACGGGCTTGCCAGTGAGATACACCATGGAAACAGGACCATTTTGAACAGTCATGTCAAAAATATAAGCATTTGTAAGGTATTCAATCACACCTTTGTGGGAATTCGGTTTCACCCAAGAACCATACCAATTTCTTTTAAGGTGTATGGCGTACTCATGCGGCGAGTAATCGCCAAAGTTGAGATTGAAGATTATATCTTGTTTCTTTTGCTTAAAATTTTCCGGCAAAAAATACACGTTGTTTGCTTTCATTTCAGCCTGCATGTTTTCTTTGTATTCCATTGCTTGTGAATGTACTTGATTCCAAAAGTCATCTTGTTGTTCTTCTGTTAATGTGGTGTGGTTCACCCCCATTTGCGTGGCAAGACTTGCTCTCGGCTCGATGGGTTGGTACCGAGCGTTTCGAAACCCCGGGTCTTTTTCGTACTTGGCTTCGGACGGACATATTTGTAGATAATTAGCGTGTGGTGTAATGTGCTGATACAAAGACATTTATTCTCTGTATCTTGGGGCTTATATAGGTTCTTGTTTATGTCAAGTCGTGAAAAAAAATCAAAACAATAATCGTTGCTTGTAAACACTCAGTTAGTCCCTGTCAATCCACAAAAAAATCAATCGACTTTAAACACCGGCGAGTACACCGGACACAAGACCTTGAGCGCCCCCAGCGCGCCACCGCACAGCAGCCCCTGCAACCCCACGTCATACTCCTCCCGCTGCACGCCCTCGGGCGCGTACAGCAGAGTCCAGTCCGTGTCCTCCTCCAATTTCGGTAGCCGCACGGGCTGGCCCTGGTAGTCCACGCGCGTGCCGGGGTACACAAACGCGCGAAACATGTAGCGCGCCATGCACCGCTGGTTCAGCGCCGGGTGGCACTGGCTCGCCACCAAGGCAGCGTGCTGCGCGGGCAGCCGCGACCAGTGTAGTTTGGGCTTGAGGTGGTGGATTGTGTGCAGGCCATTGTTGAACGTGAAGAAATTGATGACCGGCCCGACGAAATTTCGGCTGCTGTTGATGGACGCCATGCTGTCGTCTGTGCCGTCGTGCTGCAGGAAGTTCATGGAGACGATGGCGGTCTGGGCAAAGATGTGCGGGAGGTAGACCAACCAAAAAAACTTGGCGGGGTGCAGCAGAATCAGCGCCACCTGGCTCGTGAGGAGCAGGGCCCACTCGCGCACGCATGTCTGGAAATACGGGTCGCGGAGATGCCGCATCAGCAAACCGTACCGGACGTCCATGCGGAAGACGTCCAGCGCGACCGTGGGCTGAAACATGACAAGGTTGAGCCAGTTTTGGGTGTAGCGGAGTTTTGTCGTGCGCATGGCGTCCTTGGTGGTCTGGGTAAACTTGTGGTGGCTGATGTTGTGGCCCGGGACAAAGGTCGACACCGGGTGCCCGTACGTGAGCGAGAGGGCACTGCGCCAGACGGATTCCAGACGTCGGTCGGTGAAGACGGGGGTGTGCATGGTATTGTGGGTGATGCAGGCGCAGGCAAAAGAAAAGTAGGATACTACGATGATGGCGATGCCGGTCAGTCGTTCCGTGTTCCAGGAAAGACCCGTCAGCAGAAAGTAGAGAGACACCCAGGCCACGCTTTTGCAGTCTTCTCGGTAATGCAGCATTGGTTGTCGGTGGGGGTTGGTTAATGTTTTTATAGTTGAATACGTGGACTGGGTCAGCTAGGTGCATCCCGAAAAGTTTTGAGGTACAACCAGTCGTTTCTTTCAGCGCGGTGCCGCTCGCGGAGAACATCGACTTCTTTCAAGATGTGCTCGAGAAACGCCTGGTGGCGAAGCCAGACATTCCGGCCTGGCGCGTTGACGCAGGCAGCAAATTCCGGGGTCCTGGCGAGGAGATGTTCCATGCGTGCCGTGGCCTCGGCGATTTCTGTTTGTAGGAAGCGGAGATTATCAACCTCGGTCTGGATATCTTGTGGGGATTCTTGGTCTCGAGGACACGGTCTCTGACTTGAGGTGTCGATACAGACAGAAAAATCTAGGGCCTCGGCTTTGGTGATGTCTTTCTGCAACAAACAAGGCAGACACACTCTGTCTCGCATTGTTTCCGCTGACTTGGCAAGGTTTATATACCAATCATGTTTTTATGGGCATGCGTCTAAACAAGACACCAACTACAGCCACGAACAACCAGCTGTACATGCCAGACTCATCAAGTTCCAGCAAACAACAACCAATATCGGTGGCCAACAACAACAACAAAATCACGTGTTCGCCCGGTACCGATCCTGCTGATGCTGCTGCCACACAGCCGTGCCGACGCCCTGCATCAGATGGCAAAATTTGTGCGGTCGTGCCACCATAAACCCGCACCGGCGAAAGGCCAGGCACATAGCATCGTAGCTGAGGCCCGCAAACAAGACATTGAGCATCCCCACAAAGTTGACACCCTTTACCACCGTAAACGCGTTCCACCCGAAAAATCCGTCCTTGAAAGAATCCTGAGCAAACTTACCAATGATGATGTCTTGTATGTGCAGATATTGTAGCACCGCCAACAAAGCTTGTTTCTGACCACCGGCCCTGGCGTTTTTGACAGCCCGGAGCTGCTGCCGGAATATTTCATGCACGGGCGAAGACGGTTTCGACGCCAGCAGCTGCTCCAGCGTGTGCGTCGCCTTCTCCTTGATCGAGGGCCACTTCTGCCGGGCGTTGCGCGCGCGAAGCATGTAGTCCTCGCCGGTGGTCGTCTTTTTCTGGATCAGAGACTTTGAAACCGGGGGCTTGGGGGATGGCCGTAGGATCTTGGGCGATGGCGCTGCCACGGGGTGGTCGCTGGCGGGATTTTTCGCAGTGATGAGTTCCGTAGATGCCTGTGGGATCTTGGGCGATGGCGCTGCCACGGGCTGGTCGCTGGCGGGATTTTTCGCAGTGATGAGTTCCGGCGATGGCGGGGGCGGCGGCGGCGGCGGCTGGTCGTTGTCGATTTTTTTCGCAGGAGGCGCGAGGGCTGTGCCAAATGGCCACGAGACTTCAAGCAGGAGTGACGACACGACAGCAGAAAAATCTTCAGGCCCGCCGGGCGCGCTGCCAGACATGTCGTGCGTGGGCAGCAGAGGCGACGGCCATGGATACTGGATGGATGGCGAGGTCGTCTTGGGTGCTTTGCGGGGGCGGTCGTTGTCGATGGGCAGTGGTGGCGACGGAATGGGTTGGATCGCATGGCCCGGGCGAACATGGTCGACAGGTAAGGCTGGCGACGGCGTGCACTTGAGAGCGTGGCCAGGGCGAACATGGTCGACAGGTAAAGCCGCCGACTGCGTGCACTTGAGCGCGTGGTCAGGGCGAACATGGTCGACAGGTAAGGCTGGCGTCGGTGTTGTCTCGGCATTTTTTTCTGCCATGCCCTGCGCACCGTTCGCCACCGCCGAACCTTGCATGGCAAACGCAAAGTCCACATCGACCGCGTCCAGAATGCCCTCCAACGAAGTCTCCTTGAGCGCACTGCGCGGGGCTGCTGTTGCGCGCTGGGTCATCTGGTGCCGCAACAGCGCGCGATCCATGCCACTCGTGCTGCGTCCGTGCAATGTTCCGAGGCAACAATACTTCGAAACTTAAAGCCAATTTTACTACCGATTTCCCAGGAATCTATTTTGGTCCAAATTTTACGGTAGACTTTTTGCGCATTTATAAAAAAAACATTGTTAACTTCACAAAACAGGTTTCCCGTCGCTCCACCGGTGCACCGGGCGCAGCCGTCTCCGCAGCAGCGTTTCAATCTGCTTTGGCGACAGAACGCGATCATTCAAGTCGACAAAGTGCGCGCTCAGCACCCCATACCGTCCCAGAAACACACACATGCCGACGTCGACAAACCCCAGCCCAGAAAACACGAGGGCGTCGTGCCGCTGCAGCTCGGTCAGATTGTTTTGAAAGGCCTGCGGCAGCTCCGTCCAGTGGCGCTTGGAGTGCAGGTGGTGCTGCAGGTGGTAGCCGTCATTAAACGTCCGCTGATTGGCCGGTGAGTTGATAATGTCGTAGGTGATGCCGTACGGCGAGTCCGGGTCCTTGGGGTCGACAAACATGTGCTGCGACCAGTTGCCGAGCATCAAAAAAAACGAGCCTGCAAGCAGAGGCACCAAAAGCGTCCATGTAGCCACGACAGGACTGGCAGCATACGCGAGCGAGTACGCCACGGTCGAGCCCGCAAACGACAGCAGGAGGTGCGACGACAGGGCCCAGCGCTGTTTTTGCGCGGCGTAGTACGGCAGCTCAAACGCGGAGAGGCACAGGAAGCGGAGCCAGTACAGCAAAAAGTGCAGCTTGCTGTCGCGGTGGTAGCACTCGGTGGAGCTGAGGTCGCGCGGAAACACGTTGCCTTCGACGTGGTGCATGACGAGATGGTGCGCGGTGTACACCCCGGGTGGGACGCCAAAAAGGGGCGCGAGGAGATACTGCGGAATTTCGTTGAGGGGCCGATGCCGGGTCAGCGGGCGGTGCGAGTGAAAGTGCAGGGCGAGGATGAAGCGCTCGAAGAAAAGAACAAAGAGCGCGATGAAGTACACACAGCCAGCCCAGTGCGTGTTCAGGGCTGCGAGGGCAGGCAGCGCGATCGCGAGGTAGCACAGGATGTTGCCAAAGAGGTGGAGGACCGGGGCGTCGCGTGGGTCGTAGAGGAGGCGTGGAAGATAGGGCACGGTGAAAAAAAACTCGTTCCGCGGCGCATGCTCGTCCATGGCGTTGAGGTGGGACATACCGACAGGGTGGTAACGTGGTGGCGAAAATATATATTGTGGATGTTGATCATACCTTTCGTTACTTGATGTCTGCGATTGTGGTGTATATTTTTTGCGATGCTAGGTACGAGGCAAAAGGTAGGCATGGAGATTGCTCGTCCTGGGCGTTGAGGCAGCATGGTGGTGGCGAAAATGTATATCGTGTGTAGTGATCAGATGGTTGGTTCCTCGAGACGTTCGTTTGTGGTGTATATATTTTGCGATGCTAGGTACGAGGCAAAAGGTTGGTTCCTCGAGACGTTCGTTTGTGGTGTATATATTTTGCGATGCCAGGTACGAGGCAAAAGGTAGGCATGGAGCATGCAGAGGTCCTGGAGACTGTGAATCGGCATCTGCAAGACACTACTGAAGGGATCGAACGCATCAGCGCGATGTTGATGGACCTGCAGCGCAAGCATGACGAAGTCATTGACTTGATCCGGCAGCTGTATGAGGGTGAAGGGAGAGGACACGATGCACATACGGCGCCCGACTGCAGCTATGTGCCCTTTTGACGTTGACATCATGGTGTGCTGTGTATAGGCAGGATTTATTGCATGTGAACAACATGCTTCCGAGGCTTTGACCTACATGGCGAGCGGCCCCTGGCATGCGATGCGACGACATTTTCTTCGCTCGCGTGGGGTGGTCCAGCGCTCACCCACTTGCAAAAATATACAATGACAAAAATAAAAAACAGAAAGTACACTCGAAAAGCATAGTCCAGTGTGTCCATGGAATCTCTCAGGGTTATACTTGGACATACAGCTTGATACATCCCTTGTATCGTTTCCTTTTTTGTAGCCGAGTACTCATCACTCAAGCACCTCGCACGTTAGAACACCAAGGCCAAACAACGTCAGACATTCAGATCCCGCCCGATCGCAAAAATCTTGACCATCGTCGTGACCTTTTCGTTCAGCACCGAGCAGCACTCCCTGGCGAGAAAACTCCAGACAAACGCCCCCGAGTACTCATCGCTCAGGCACCACGCACACGCCACGCCAACCTCGCCCTCGGAAAACTGCAGCAGCCTCGTCTCGCGAAAGGACGCAGCGGCCAGTGTGATGGCCTTACTCTCCGCCAAGGGGTGCAGCTTCACCCCGGCCTGCTTTGCTCGCTCGCGGATGGCTTCAAACACCACGAGCACTACGTTCAGCCGCGTAACGACGTCCACGTCCCACTGCCACGAACCACCCGAGAATAAAATCTGCAGTTCCATGCGCACAATATCAGACTCAAGAATCGGGTAGCGCATGACGGTGTTCATCGCCACAATGTCCGGGATGTGCAGAGGGCGGTCGCTGTCGAACTTGCAGCTGATGACCATGCAGCTGATTGCGCACAGTGTAAATAGCCGCGTGTTGATGTTGTCCTCGCCGTCGTTCATCGCCAGCCTGTTGCTGGTCTTGGACAGCGTGCTGCGCAGTAAAAGGTAGCCCCGCGCAAACGTCTGCATGGGCAGGCCAAAGTGCTGCTTGATGCAGAGCTGCACGCGCACAGCGTAGGCCTCGACGCGGAACACGTGCGGCATTTGGTAGAATGACACGTCGTCCGCACTGCAGACGGGCGTGGAGGCGTCTGAGATAATCTGAGCCACCCAGGACTTTGATGCGCACGACTTTGGCGCGTTGGTGGTGATCAGGGCGTCGGGATTTGCCACCGCCTGGTGCGTGGATGCGGCCTGAGCAGAGATGTCGGTGTCATCCCGCGGGCGGTGTTTCAGCAACGCCTGGCGCTTGGATGCTGCCTGGTGAGAGATGTCGGTGTCATCCCGTGGGCGGTGTTTCAGCAACGCCTTGGTGCTGGGCGGGGTCAAGACGGCAGCAGGTGGCTTCCAAAACGGGATTGTTGTCATGGCGCGCGCGTGGCACGGTTTGTATTTTTTCACTGTAAAAATTTTCAGAAAATTATAGTGAAAAAATTTGGACAGAAATAGACTTTGTGTTATGTCAACTGTTGTGATGCTGGAAAACTACAGTTGTTTTTTTATTTGAACTTGGCAATTGATCGAGATCCCGCCAAAACGCCTAACTCGTATATAAAGGACACAGGAAACCTGCAGCGGCGTTTGCATGTCCAAGGCACGCGTGGTGGACCATGGATCCAAGACACTCGACGAGATCAACAAGAGCCGACACCTCGCTGCGATTTTTGTGTCGGCTGTGAAGAAGCCCAAGCCTGTGCAATGTTATCCAAAGGGGCAGAAAGTCATTCCTTACTATTTCAAAAAATCCGATGCTGGATCGTGCCGATAACCAAGCCATGACGACGCACTGTAAGACTGAAAAAGTTCCGCATCAGCTTTTCAGTTGTTGTCTCACGGGAAAAAATCCGATGCT
>MDSV01218112.1_pt1 | contig 26241 bp, 34 predicted proteins | sample 810851 | NCBI WGS metagenome assembly MDSV01 (sample SAMN05326640, study PRJNA326480) | marine metagenome | isolation source: seawater | place: Atlantic Ocean: North East | collected 2012
AATTGATTATTTTTTAAAACGATTGAATTTAAAAAGCCATATTGAGATTACAAGATTAAAGAAAAGTGTTATATTATAATTATGATTAATAACGAAGAATTAATAAGTAAGATAAAATCATATAACAGATTTTTAGACCCTGAGTCTTTAAACAAAGCTTATAGTTTTGCTATTAAAGCTCATAAGGACCAAAAAAGAAAAACTGGTGATCCTTATGTAATACATCCCTTGGCTGTTGCCAACATTCTTTCAGACCTAAGACTTGACAGTGCAACAATTGTTACTGGGTTACTACACGATACCATCGAAGATACAAATGCCACTTATGACATTGTATTAAGTGAGTTTGGAAAAGAAGTTGCAGATTTGGTAGATGGTGTAACAAAAATATCTGCTCTTGAAAATAAAGCTTTAGAAAATTCAAAAGCAGAAAATTTTAGAAAGTTAATTTTAGCAACTTCTAAAGATATCAGAGTTCTTCTGGTTAAATTAGCCGATAGACTTCATAATATGAGAACTATTAAAGCGTTTGACTCAATAGACAAACAAATGAGAATTTCAAAAGAAACAATGGAAATTTATGCTCCTTTAGCAGATAGAATGGGAATGAACAGAATTAGAGATGAATTAGAGGATTTATCATTTTCTGTTCTTAACAATGAAGCTAGAGAATTAATACAAGAGAGACTAAAATTTATTAAAAATAATAGAGAGGATAATTTTAAGGTTATTTCCGGAGAGTTAATAAGTCTTTTAAAAACTAATGGAATTAAAGCTAAAATTGTCGGAAGGGAAAAAACTGCATTTTCAATTTGGCGTAAAATGCAAAATAAAAAAATATCTTTAGAACAGTTAACAGACATAGTTGGTTTCAGAATTTTATTAAATAATGTAGATGATTGTTACAAAACTTTAGGAGTTTTTCATTCTAAGTATTCTGCAATTCCTGGAAAGTTTAAAGATTATATATCTACACCTAAAATTAATCAGTATAAATCAATCCATACATCAATAATTGGTCCTTTTAAACAAAGAATTGAAGTTCAAATTAGAACACATGAAATGAATGAGTTTGCAGAAAGAGGTATTGCCTCTCATTGGAAGTACAAATCATCTGAAAAATTTTCAGAATTATCTTGGAAAGAATATGATTGGTTAAGAGACCTGGTTGAAATCATAGAAAATGGAAATAGTCCCGAACATTATTACGAATTTACTAAATTACAAATGTTTCAAGAAAATGTTTTTTGCTTTACGCCTAAAGGAGCTGTCATAAAACTACCAAAAAATGGGACACCAATAGATTTTGCCTACGCAGTTCATACAAAAATTGGAGACACTGCAATTGGATGTGAAGTAAATGGAAAATCACAACCATTACAATTAATACTTAAAAATGGTGATATGGTGAATATTTTAACCTCTAAAAAAGTTTCACCTTCTTTACATTGGCTCTCTTCATCTACTACTGGTAAAGCTAGATCTGCTATAAAAAAATATTGGCATGGAAGATTAGCCGAAAAACCTAAAAATAATGAGAAACTTTATTATAGCAATTTAATTATAGACTTACCTCATAAACCCGGCATGTTAGGACAAATTACTACTTTAATAGGCTTAAATAAGAGCAATATCATAAATGTTGATATATTGGAAAGAAAACCTGAATATTTGAAATTTTCTTTTGAATTACAAATTAATGATTTGAAAAATTTTACAAACTTGATAAGTCAAATAAAACAAAAAAATTTAAAATTTAAAATTATTCGACACAAACAAAAAAAAGATGCTTTCTTACAAAGAATCATTAAAAATTTTAAAAGAAACTAATGCCCTTGTAGAAGGTCATTTTATACTGTCCTCGGGATTGCATAGTAGCCAATATGTTCAATGTGCTAAGTTGTTGAGCAAACCATTTAAGGCAAAAAAATTATGCGAGTCTTTAGCAGAAAAAATTAATAATGAATTTGCAAACTTTGATTTAATTTTATCACCAGCAATGGGGGGTGTTATAATAGGATATGAAATTGGTAAATTATTGAATAAAGAGACAATATTTTCTGAAAGAATTAACGATAAATTTATTTTAAGAAGAAATTTTAATATTCCCGTAAATTCTAATGTTTTAATAGTAGAAGATGTAATAACAACTGGTAAATCAAGTATTGAATGCTCTGAATTAATAAAAGATTCTAAAGCAAACTTAGTCGGATTTGCTTGTATTATTGACAGATCAGGAGCTGATTGTATAATTAAAAGTAAAATAGTATCTCAAATAGAAATAGATATACCTACCTTTACAAAAGATAATATACCTGAACACCTATCAAAAATTAAAGCCGTTAAACCAGGTAGCAGGGGTCTTTAAAAAATGAAAATAAGATTAGGTGTTAATATTGATCATGTAGCCACAATAAGAAATGCCCGTGGAGAAAATTATCCCAGTCCGTTAAGTGCAGCACTATTAGCAGAAAAATCTAAAGCTGACTCTATCACCATTCATTTAAGAGAGGATCGACGCCACATCAATGAAAAAGATCTTAAAGAAATAAAATCAAAATTAAAAATACCTTTAAATCTTGAAATAGCTGCTACAAATGAAATGCTAAATATAGCTTTAAAACAAAAACCATCATCTATTTGTATAGTTCCTGAAAAAAGAAAAGAAGTAACTACTGAAGGAGGACTCAATCTTAATTATAAAAAAATTTTTTTAAAAAAACTTATTCAAAAACTTAAAAAAAAAAATATTCAAATAAGCTTATTCATTGAGCCAAAAATTAAAGATATTTATCTTGCAAAAAATTACTTTAATAGCGATTGTATAGAAATTCATACTGGTAAAATATGTAATTTGATAAATAATAATAAGAGATATAAAAAAGAATTAAAAAAAATTAGAAACGCAGCTAAAATAGCTAAAGAAGCCGGTCTTAAAGTCCACGCAGGTCATGGGATGACATACAAATCAGCTAAAATTTTATCAAAAATTACAGATATAGAGGAATTTAATATAGGACATTTTTTGATTGGAGATTCAATTTTTATAGGTTTATCTAATTCTATAAAGAAATTTAAAAAATTAATAAAATGAATGTATTCGGTATTGGTATAGATATAGTTAAAGTTAATAGAATTAGATCAGCTCTATCAAAAAACGATATTTTTAAAAAAAGAGTTTTTTTACCTGAAGAAATTAAATATTGTGAGAAAAAAACTCACAAACACAACTGCTATTCTAAGAGGTTTGCCGCTAAAGAAGCTTTTGCTAAAGCTTTAGGAACCGGAATAAAAAAAGGAGTTAAACTTAACGAGATTAAGATCATTAATAATAAACACGGGAAACCAAGTATTAAATTAATTGGCAAAACATTGATGACAGCAAATAAAACTATCAAAAAGAAAAAATATAAAATCTTTTTATCTTTATCAGATGAAAGAGAATTTGTAATAGCAAATGTTTCTATTATAATATGATAAGTAAAAAAAATTAAACTTAGTTTTTGATAATATTAAAACTCTCGTATATGCACTAATTATAGCAATAATAATTAGATCTTTATTTTTCCAACCATTCTATATTCCTTCTTCTTCTATGGAACCGACATTATTAATAGGAGATAGGATTTTTGTTTCAAAATATTCCTATGGATTTAGCAAACATTCATTTCCATTCAGCCCGCCTTTTTCCAAAAAAAGGTATTTTTTTAATGAACCACAACAAGGCGATCTTGTAGTTTTTAAAACTCCTGTTGATAATAGAACTGACTATATAAAAAGATTAATAGGATTACCTGGAGATGAAATTCAATTCTTAAATGGTGAAATTTTTATAAACAAAAAAAAAAATAGCTAGAGAAAAAATTAATGAAAAATTTTTTATTAGATGTGGATCTACTACATTAAATGTTAATACGTATCTAGAAACTTTACCTAACGGAATTCAATACATAGCAGCATATAATTCTCTTGGAACTTTACAAAACACCGATGTTTTTAAGGTGCCAATGAACCACTATTTTTTTTTAGGTGACAATAGAGATTGCTCAAAAGATAGTAGATTTTTATCAAGTGTAGGTTATGTTAAGAAAATAAATTTGGTAGGTAAGGCTCAAATAATTTTCTTTTCAAACGATACTGTTATTAGTCGCTTAATTTATCTTTGGAATTTAAATAAATCTTTTAGACCTGATAGGTTTTTTAAAAAATTATAATGAAACAATCATTAAAAATTTTAGAAAATAAAATCAAATATAAGTTTAATAATGTAGAACTTTTAATACAAAGTCTTACTCACAAAAGCTTAAACACAAGTGCAAATAATGAAAAATTAGAATTTCTTGGAGATAGAGTTCTCGGCTTAATAATTTCAAAAAAATTGATTGAAAATTATCCTAATGATAAAGAGGGAATAATAGATAAAAAATTCGCTAATTTAGTAAACAAAAATAAATGTATCGCTATTGCAGCTAAAATCAGTTTAAAAAAATTTATGCTTTTAGGAAGTAGCTATAAAGGCCTTAAAAGATCAGATGATAAAATAATTGGAGATTGTTTAGAAGCTTTAATTGGTGCAATTTTCTTAGACTCTAAATTCAAAGATGTTGAAAAAGTGGTACTTGCCTTATGGAAAGAACTTTTAGAAAAATCAGATATAACTCCTGTGGACGCCAAAACAAAGTTACAAGAATATACACTTAAAAAATATAAAATTTTACCTGAATATATTTCATATAAACAATCTGGTCCTCAACATAGTCCAATTTTTAAAGTTGATGTACGTATACCAAATTCTAAAAAATATTCAGCAGAGGGTAAATCAAAAAAAAATGCAGAGCAAAATGCTGCAAAAAAATTAATTAAAGATTTAAGCATAAAATGAATTGGCAGGACGAAGGAATTTTAATTTCTAAACGAAAATATAGCGAAAATGCAAATATAATAAGTATTTTTACAAAAGATAAAGGCAAAGTAAGTGGAATAGTTTATGGAGGAAATTCAAGAAAAATTAAGAATTATCTTCAAATCGGAAATAAAATATTTGTAATCTACACATCAAAAAATGAAAATAAAATTGGTTATTTTAAGACGGAACTAATTCAACCAATTTCGGCAAAATATTTCAATGATAAGAAAAAATCATCAGCAATAGTTTCTTTGACATCTCTTTTAAATATGCTTTTGCCTGAAAATCAAGTTTACAAAAGCATATATAGTTCATTTGATGATTTAATAAAAAATTTCGATTATGATAATTGGATTGTTTATTATATTTATTGGGAAATTAATTTGATAAAAGAACTAGGATTTGGAGTTAATCTCGATATTTATGAAAAAACATTAAAAAGAAATGAAGATGAAGTTGTAAAAATTAATATAGATAATTTTAACTATCAAATACCAAAATTTATAATTAAAAGTGAAATACCAAATAACATTTCAAATGAACTAATAAAAAAATCATTTATTTTTGTCAGAAATGTTTTTTTGAACAAATTTTTTGTACCCAATAATTTAATTTATCCTAAATCAAGAATATTTTTAGAAAAATATTATCAGTAAAAATTATTTTTTATTTAAATTTTTAGCAACTTGAAGAGCAAAATATGTAACTATAGCTGTTGATCCGGCTCTTTTTAATGATAAAAGACTTTCGAGAATAGAATCATCTGTAAGAATTTTATTTTTAATACCATTTTTTATTAAAGAATACTCACCAGATACTTGATATGAAAATACTGGAATTTTAAAATTATCTTTTATTAATTTTATTATATCCAAATAAGGCATACCAGGTTTTACCATAACAAAATCAGCTCCTTCTTTAATATCAAGACCAACCTCTCTAAGTGCTTCATTTGAATTTCTTATGTCCATTTGATAAGTTTTTTTATCTCCTTTTAATTTATTTTTAGATCCAACAGCATCTCTAAATGGGCCGTAAAAACTTGATGCGTATTTAACCGCGTATGATAAAATTTTTGTTTCCTTATAATTATTTTTATCTAGATGTTTCCTTATTTTACCAATTCTACCATCCATCATATCCGATGGTGCTATAACATCAGCACCCATTTTTGCTTGTAATAGAGATTGTTTAACTAATACTTCTAAAGTTTTGTCATTATCAATTTTATTTCTTAATAAGATACCGTCGTGTCCATGTGATGTATATGGATCTAAAGCAACATCTGTCATTATTCCAATATTTTTATATTTTTTTTTAATATATCTAATTGATTTGCAGACTAGATTATTTTCATTTAACGCCTCACTTCCTAGCACATCTTTTTTATTATTGGGTGTTTGAGGAAATAAGGCTAACATGGGTATATTATTTTTAATTATTTCTGATAAAATTTTATCAAGTTTATCTATGGTATACCTGTAAATACCTGGCATAGATTTTATTGATTCTATTTTATTTTTTCCCTCTTTAACAAAAATAGGCATTATTAAATTATTAGTAGACATCTCTGTTTCTGATACAAGCCTTCTAATCCAATCAGAGTTGCGAACTCTTCGCAGCCTAGTAGACGGAAATTTACCAACAATTTTCATATTTAAAATTATTTAACATTTTTAATGCGACAAATATAATTATATAATAATATATCTTATTTAGTTATTTATAAAATAAACTTATGCAAAATACCACAATGTTCAAAGATTTTTATCAAGTACCTGATCTTAAATTTGATATAAAAAGATTAAGAGAAGAACTTACATCTACTTTAAACAAAAAGAAATTTAGCACTTTAGGAATTACTCACTTTGGAGCCATAATGCTTAATAGAATACCAGGTGATGAAAATTCTACAAAAGGTCATAATATTAGAGGAGTTTATTGGACTAAACCAGATGAAAGCGGCAAAGAAGTAAAAAGAGATATGAATATAGATGAAACAAAATATACAGAATTAGTACCAGAATTTAAAAATACATATTTTGAAGAAATTTATAAAACTTTGTCAAAAAAATTTAAATTAGGAAGAGTAAGAATATTGCAAAAGGAACCCAGGTCAACTTTAAGTTGGCATAAAGATCCTGAGCCAAGATTGCATATTCCAATTATTACTAACCCAGGATGTTCCATGGTTATAGAAAATGTTGCGAAGCATATGCCCGCCGATGGAAAAGTTTGGATTACCAATAACACAAAATACCATAACTTTTTTAATGGCGGCGAGCAAAATAGAATTCATATTGTAGCTTGCCTATTAGAAGATAGGTTTAACCAATAATCTATATACTAACTAAATTAATACTTCGAATGTATTTTATTTAATATAAAATTTGTAATATTATAATTTAATGAACTCATTATTTAAAAAAATATGCATCTCATCAGATCACGCAGGCTATATTCTTAAAGAATATGTAAAAAATTATTTAATAAAAAAAAATATTTTTGTTATTGATTTAGGACCTAAAAGTAATAATTCAGTTGATTATCCAGATTTTGCTAAAAAAGTTGCAAAAAGAATTAAACAAAGAAAAAGTGATGCAGGAATTCTAATTTGTGGTTCTGGCACAGGAATGGCGATTTCAGCAAATAAAATCAAAGATATAAGGGCAGCTGTTTGTTATAATTTAAAATCAACACAATTATCTAGATTGCATAATAATGCTAATGTTATATGTTTGGGATCAAGACTAACTAAAAAAAAAGACATAAAAAAAATTGTGATAGCTTTTTTGAAAACAAAATTTGAAGGTGGAAGACACCTAAGAAGAGTAAAAAAAATATAATGTCAATTGTAAAAAAAATAGATAATTTTGTAAATAATTTCTTTGAAGATAATTTAGAAAAATCTGATAGTGAAATATTTAGTTCAATTAAACATGAGTACGATAGACAACAACATCACATAGAATTAATAGCATCTGAAAATATTGTTTCAAAAGCAGTTTTAGAAGCCCAAGGATCAGTTTTAACAAACAAGTACGCAGAGGGATATTCAGGAAAAAGATATTATGGTGGCTGCGAATTTGTTGATCAAGCTGAAACATTAGCTATTGATAGAGCAAAAAAACTTTTTAATTGTAAGCATGCAAATGTACAACCACACTCAGGAGCGCAAGCTAATGGTGCAGTTTATTTAGCTTTAGCAAAACCCGGAGATACAATTTTAGGAATGAGTTTAAACTCTGGAGGGCATTTAACTCATGGAGCTAAACCAGCTCAATCCGGCAAATGGTTTAATGCCATTCATTATGAAGTTTCTCCAGAAACAGGGCTTATAGATTACAATGAAGTTGAGAAACTTGCGTTTAAACATAATCCTAAAATTATAATAGCTGGTGGAAGCGCATATTCTAGAATAATTGATTTTAAAAAATTTAGAGCTATTGCTGATAAAACTAAATCGTATCTTTTAGTAGATATGGCTCATTTTTCTGGTTTAGTTGCAGGTAAAGCTTATCCTAACCCAGTAGATTATGCTGATGTCGTTACTTCGACTACTCATAAAGTTTTAAGAGGGCCGAGAGGCGGAATAATTTTAACTAATAATGATGAGTTAATAAAAAAATTTAACAGTGCCGTTTTTCCCGGACTACAGGGAGGGCCTTTAATGCATGTAGTAGCTGCTAAAGCAGTTTGTTTTAAGGAAGCTTTAGATAAAAGTTTTGAACTTTATACAAAAAAAGTAATAGAAAATGCAAAATCATTATCTAACTCACTAATAAAAAATAATTTTAAAATTTTTTCTGGTGGTACTGATACCCATTTAATGCTGGTTGATTTAAGGCCATACAATGTTACAGGAAAGGATGCCGAAGCAAGTTTAGGAAGAGCAAATATAACTTGCAATAAAAATGGAATACCTTTTGATACCCAAAGCCCCATGATTACTTCTGGAATTCGTTTAGGTACACCAGCAGCTACCACAAGAGGCTTCACAACAAAAGAATTTGCTTATGTGGGTGAACTGATTACAAAAGTCATCAAAGGACTATCTCAAAACCCCAATGATAACTCAGAAATTGAATTACAAATAAAAAAAGAGGTCATTGATCTTTGTAAGACTTTTCCTATATATAGTAGTTAAAATATATTTATTAACAATGATTTGTCCATTTTGCAGAGAAAAAGATACCTCAGTAGTTGACTCAAGACCAACAGAAGACGGAACAGCCATAAGAAGAAGAAGAGTATGCACTTGTGGAGGCGGACAAAGATTTACTACTTTTGAAAGAGTTCAATTTAGAGAACTTACCGTAATTAAAAAAAACGGTAGAAGATCTGCTTTCGATAGGGAAAAATTAGCAAAATCTCTTTTTACAGCCCTTAAAAAAAGACCCATAGACTCAGACACAACTGAAAAAGTTGTTTCAAAAATTTCTAGAGAATTAGAAGAAATGGGACAATCTGAAATTCAATCAAGTGTGATAGGCAAAAAAGTTATGAGTGAACTTAAGGAATTAGATAAGATTGCCTATATTAGATTTGCTTCAGTATACACAAATTTTAAAGAAATAGGAGAATTTGGAGAATATATTGACGAACTACATGGCAAACCAAAAAAATAGTAGAGCATCTAAGAAAAATTTTTTTATTAACCTAGCTTTTGAACAAGCTAAAATAAACTTAGGATCAACGAGCTTAAACCCATCAGTCGGTTGTGTTATAGAAAAAAAAGGAAGCATCATTTCATCCGGAGTAACTTCTTTAAATGGTAGACCTCACGCTGAATTTAATGCATTAAAAAATAAAAAAAATTTCTTAGAATCAAATTTATATGTCTCTCTAGAACCCTGTTCCCATTATGGAAAAACACCGCCATGCACTACATTGATTAAAAAAAAGAAAATTAGTAAAGTATTTTATTCAATAAATGACTATGATAATAGGTCAAAAAATAAAGCAAAAAAAATACTAAATAAAAATAAAATCAACTTTTATAAAGTACCGCTAACCAAAAATAATAAAGATTTTTATAAAAGTTATTTTTTACAGCACAATTCAAAATACCCCCTTGTAGATGCAAAAATTGCAGTTTCAAATGATTATTTTACTAAAAGTAAAAAAGAAAAATGGATAACGAACGAATATTCTAGAAAAAGAACTCATTATCTGAGATCAATATATTCATGCGTTTTATCTACATATAAAACTATCAATGACGATAACTCAATGTTCAACTGTAGAATTGAGGGTTTAGAAAAGAAATCTCCCGATCTTTTTATAATTGATCGTTTTTTAAAATTAAAAAAAAATCTTAAATTAATAAATGCCAATAACAAAAGAAAAATATTTATTTTTACTACTGTATCAAAAAGTCGAAAAGCAAATTATTTTAAAAAAAAAGGAATTAACTTAATTATGTTAAAGAAACTTGAGGAAAAAATAGATTTTAAATTACTTTTAGAAAAAATAAAGAAAATTGGTTATTCTCGAGTTTTTTTAGAAACTGGCGTCACGTCATTATCTCTATTTCTAAAATTTAATTTATTAAATGAGTTATATGTATTTAAATCTGATAAAAATCTAGGTAATAATGGTTTAGTTTATTTCAAATTGTCCCATTTAAAAAGAAAATTAAAAAAGATAAATGTTAATTTATTTAATAACAAGCTATATAAAATAAAATTTAAAAATGTTTAATGGAATTATTTATAATCAAGGTGTTATTAAAAATATCCAAAGAAGTAAAAAGTATGTTTCCGGAAGTCTTATTCTTGAAGTAAAATCGAATGTTCGTTTTAAAATAAATGATATAGGAGAGTCCGTATGTGTTGATGGTGTATGTTTGACACTAATCAAGATACTAAAAAATTCTTTTCTTTTTTATCTATCTAAAGAAACATTAAAAAGATCTAACTTTAAAAAAGCCAAAATAGGTTTTGTGTTGAATATTGAAAAATCAATAAAATTTGGAAATAAAATATCAGGACATTTTGTTCAAGGACACGTTGATACTACTGCATTAGTTAAAAATATAATTATTATAGATAAATCTTGGGTAATAGATCTTCAATTAAATAAAAAATATTTTAAGTTTTTAATTGAAAAAGGGTCTATTTCAGTTAACGGGGTATCTCTAACTGTGTCAAAAATAACAAGAACAGGATTTCAAATAACAATAATACCACATACATTAAAACTTACTAATCTAATAAAATTAAAAAAAGGATCTTTAGTAAATATAGAATTTGATTTATTTGGCAAATACTTATTGAACACTAGTAAATGAGCAGTAAATTTTTAACACCTATAAAAGAAATAATTAGTGAAGCTAAAAAGGGAAAAATGTTTATCTTAGTAGATGATAAAAATAGAGAGAATGAAGGAGATTTAATTATTCCAGCTTCAAAATGCAATTCGAAAATAATTAATTTTATGGCAACTCATGGAAAAGGCTTAATATGTCTTTCATTAACACATAATCAAGTTTCTAAACTAAACTTACGATTGATGTCAGCAACAAATAAATCAAGAATGCAGACGGCATTTACTGTTTCAATAGAAGCTAGCAAGGGAATTACAACAGGTATATCTGCCTACGACAGAGCAAAAACAATTAAAGTTGCAATTAGTAAAAACGCAAAAAAAAATGATTTAGTTTCTCCAGGTCATGTTTTTCCATTAATATCTAGGAGTGGTGGTGTACTAGAAAGAGCAGGACATACCGAAGCTTCTGTAGACATTTCAAAATTAGCAAGATTAAATCCAAGTGCAGTTATATGTGAAGTGATGAATGAAGATGGTAGAATGGCAAGAATTAATGATTTAATAAAATTTTCAAAAAAACATAAAATCAAAATAGCAAGCATCGAAGAATTAATCTCATTTAGATTAAAAAATGAAAAGTTAATTTACTTGATCAAAAATAAAGTTTTTAAATTCAAAAATAAAAATTTAGAGCTTAAAATCTATAAAAGCAAATTAGATGGAACAAAAAATTTTGTAATTAAAAAGGGAAGATTTAAAAAGGGACAAGCGTTTAGAATAAGAGTAATATCAATTAATTTTAAAGATAAATTAAATTTAAAAAATAAATTGATACTGAAATCATTAAATTATCTTAATAAATACAAAGAATTTGCCTTAATAGTAATTAAGGACCAAAAATCAATTAAACAGAAAATTTTAGAACAAAGTTATGGAAATAAAATATTAAAGTATTATGGTATTGGAGCACAAATAATAAAGGATTTAGGTGTAAAAAAAATGATTTTGGTTTCTAGATCAAAAAAGAAAATTATTGGTTTAGAAGGATTTAATATCAAGATAATTAAACAAGAAATAATAAGATGAAAAAAATATTAATCGTATATGCAAACTACTATCCAAATATCTCCAAGTCATTAAGATTAAATTCAGAAAAAATTCTTAAGAGAGAGAAAGTAAAATTTAAATCTTTTAGAGTTACTGGTGTATTTGAAATACCTGTAGTTATATCAAAATACATACATAAATATGACGCTTGTATTGCTCTTGGTTGCGTAATAAAGGGTGAAACTTCTCATTATGACTTCATTTGTAATTCAACGTTTAATTCCATTATAAATATAGCTGTAAAAAATAAGAAACCTATTGGAAATGGAATTATTACTGTAGACAATTTGACACAAGCTAGTAAAAGAAAAAATAAAAAAGGAATTGAAGCAGCTAAAGCTGTTACAAGTATCTTATTTAATGAGCCAAAATAAGTCTGAAATATCACCTAGAATAAAAGTTATTCAAAAAATCTATGGTTCTCTATTTAATCCTGATGAAGATATAAATTATCCAAAATCTCAATATAAAAAATTTATAAAAGATGTTGTTGAAGGCACTCTTGAAAGAAGAGAGTTAATTGAAGATAAAATTTCTGAACATCTTAAGGAAGACATAAATTTAAAAAATACAGATAAATTACTTAAAATTATTTTATTTGCTGCTGTTTTTGAGCTTTTATTTAAGCATAATAATTCAAAAAAAGTAATAATTAGTGAATATTTGAAAACTGCAGAACATTTTTTAGAGGATATTCAAATCAAATATTTAAATGCAATTTTGGATAAAATTTCTAAAATACTGAGAAAAGATCAATAAATTAACAATTTTACACTATAAGTGGCAAACTTTAGCTTGCCTTTTTTATCTTAATTTGGCATTTATCACACTTTAAAATTAATGAATAATTCAATTGAATTTTTATATCTAATAATATTTACAGGTATTTTAGCCGTTGCTTATAGCTATTTATTATCAGGTCAAATTTTATCAGCAAGTGCTGGAAATTCTAAGATGCAAGAAATTGCGGAGGCAATACAAATTGGTGCTAAGGCATATTTAAATCGACAATACAAAACTATAGCAGTAGTTGGTTTAATTGTATTGATCATTGTTAGCTATTTTTTCAACTTACTTGTCGGCCTAGGTTATTTTATTGGAGCATTTCTATCCGGTGTAGCTGGATATGTAGGGATGTTAATTTCTGTTAAAGCGAATGTTAGAACAACAGAAGCATCACGAAAAAGTTTACAACACGGATTAACAATAGCTTTTAAATCAGGAGCTGTAACAGGACTTTTAGTAGCAGGATTAGCTCTTTTAGCTATATCAATTTATTATTTTGTACTAATAGATTTAAATACCAGTAGTAGAGAAATTATTAATGCTTTAGTTGCTTTAGGATTCGGAGCTTCCCTGATATCAATTTTTGCCCGTTTAGGCGGTGGAATTTTTACCAAAGGTGCTGATGTTGGTGCGGATTTAGTAGGAAAAGTTGAAGCAGGAATTCCAGAAGATGATCCACGTAATCCAGCTGTAATTGCTGACAATGTAGGAGATAATGTTGGTGATTGTGCAGGGATGGCTGCTGATTTATTTGAAACTTATGCTGTAACAATAGTTGCAACAATGGTTTTAGCTTCGATTTTTTTTCCTAACGATCCAAATATGATGATTTATCCTTTAGCTATTGGAGGATCCTGTATTATTACTTCAATAATTGGTACATGGTTTGTAAAATTAGGAAAGAGCAAAAATATTATGAATGCTCTTTACAAAGGGTTCGTTGTAACTGCAGTTTTGTCATTGATAATATTATATCCAATAACAGACTCAGCAATAAATTTAGAAAAAATATATGAAGTAAACAAAAAGTCTTTCTCTGGACTTGATTTATACATTTGCTCAATTGCTGGCCTGGTCATTACAGGATTGATAATTTGGATTACAGAATATTATACTGGCACAAATTTTAGACCTGTAAAAAGTGTTGCCCAATCATCAACAACTGGTCATGGCACAAATGTTATTCAAGGTTTAGCAATTTCAATGGAAGCAACTGCTATCCCTGCTATTATAATAGTATTAGGAATTTTATTTACAAATAACATGGCTGGTCTTTACGGTATTGCAATTGCAGTAACATCAATGCTTGCTCTTACAGGAATGGTAGTAGCACTTGATGCTTATGGTCCAGTTACAGATAATGCTGGTGGTATAGCAGAAATGTCAAAACTTTCTAAGAGTGTCAGAAAAACAACTGATGCCCTAGATGCTGTTGGAAATACGACAAAAGCAGTTACAAAGGGTTATGCAATTGGCTCTGCTGGCTTAGGAGCTTTAGTATTATTTGCTGCGTATACTGAAGATATAAAATTTTACGCTAAAGATCCAAGCTCATCCCTATATGGTTTAATTGTTGACTTCGATCTTTCAAATCCTTTTGTTGTAATTGGTCTATTGATTGGCGGATTACTACCTTATTTATTTGGATCAATGGGAATGCAAGCAGTTGGTAGAGCAGGCGGTGCTGTTGTAATTGAAGTTAGAAGACAATTTAAAAAGATTCCAGGAATAATGAAGGGTAAACGAAAGCCTGATTACGGAAGACTTGTAGACTTATTAACAAAAGCAGCGATTAAAGAAATGATAATACCATCTTTGCTTCCAGTTCTATCTCCTATACTATTGTACTTATTTATCTTGAGTATAGGTGGAAAGGTGGCTGCCTTATCTGCTCTAGGAGCTATGTTGTTAGGCGTTATTGTGACTGGTTTGTTTGTAGCTATATCAATGACAGCTGGTGGTGGAGCCTGGGATAACGCAAAAAAATATATTGAAGACGGAAATTTTGGCGGCAAAGGATCTGAAGCGCATAAAGCCGCTGTTACAGGTGATACAGTTGGAGATCCATATAAAGACACAGCAGGCCCAGCAGTCAATCCAATGATAAAAATAACAAATATAGTGGCTTTACTTCTTTTATCTATTATAGCTCACTAAAATTTTCTTTTAGAATACATTTTTTGTCTTACACTTTGTATAAATTTATTTACAAAACTAGGTTCTTTCACTGTATTTTTGGTTTGCCCTTTAAAATACTTTACTTTGTTCATCTTATTTTTATTCGTCATAGATTTTTTTTTAATACACCATAATTGTCAAATTCTAATCTAAGTATATTGTTTTCTTTTAAAATATTTTGACCTAGTTTAACTAGTTCACCTCTAGTATAGGTTCTTTCAAAATAAAACCAAATATTATCTGTAGATATTGATTTTGCATGTGGTTTTCCTAATATTTCAATAATGTCATTTTGGTTCATTGTTTCTATTTTTAACTGTTTTTCCCTATTTTCTAAAAAATTTATTCCGTGACTTTTTGTGACTTTTTCAAATTGACAATTATTAAACATTAATAAATAAGTAAATAATAGAATAAATTTAAAATGTTTGCTTTTTATAAAAAACATAATAATCATTTATACAATAAGTTGGTTGAATTATCACGAAATATTTTCTTTTATAGAGATTGTGGTTTAAAAGATTGTTTCGAAACAAGAGTAATTTTAATATTCATCCATCTTTCCATATTAGTATTTATTCAAAAGAAAAAAAAAGTAATATTTGATCAAAAAACCTATGATAATATTTTTCAGAATATTGAATATGGAATGAGAGAACTTGGGTATGGAGATGTAACTGTTAATAAAAATATGAAGCTTTTAAACAAAGTTTTTTATGACATTCTTATAAAGATTAATATAAATAAAGAATCTGATTTTTTATTAAATAATAAAGTTATAGAAAAACATTTGTCATTATATTCGTCAATAAATTCATCTATTTTAAGTAAAATAGAAGATTATTTTTGCTCTTTTTTTAATTTTTGTCTTGATTTAGAAAATAATGTAGTATTAATGGGAAAAATTAATTTTAAATATAAATAATATGGCTGTACCAAAACGAAAAACAACAAAATCAAAGAGAAATATGAGAAGATCTCATCACAAACTTAAATCAACAAACGTAGTTGAAAATAAGAAAAGCGGTGAATATCATCTGTCTCATCATATAGATTTAAAAACTGGATTTTATAAAGGTAAAAAAGTTTTAGATATCTAATCTTTATGCACGATAAAATTGTAATTGCAATTGATGCAATGGGAGGTGAAAATTCACCCGATAAAACGATTCAAGGTTTAAAGTTTTTTTTGCTCAAAAATAAAAAAAAAGATTATCATTTTCATTTATATGGAAAAAAAGATTTAATTACAAAAAAACTAAAAGACTATAATATATCTTCTGATGTAGTTGATATTTTTCATACTGATGAGATAGTTTCTGACAATGAAACACCATTAACTGCCATAAAAAATTCTAAAAATACTAGTATGTGGAATTGTATTAATTCCCAAATTAACAATGAGGCTAATATATCTTTATCAGCAGGTAATACTGGGGTAATGCTAGTTATTTCTAGAATGATTTTAAAAACTATGCCCGAAGTAAGTAAACCGGCTTTAGCCGGATTATGGCCCAACAATACTGGATTCAGTGTTGTCTTAGATTTAGGTGCTAACATAGATTGTGATTCCAGTAATTTATTAGATTTTTCTGAAATGGGTGCCGCTCTATATAAATCTCTATTTCCTAATGAGACTCCTAAAATAGCTCTTTTAAATATTGGCTCAGAAGAAGTCAAAGGAACAGAAGTTCTAAAAAAAACTTATACTAAGCTTAAAGATGTTTGTAACAATAGTGATATTATTTTCAATGGCTATATCGAAGGAAATAAATTAATGGATGGTGAAACTAATGTTATTGTTACAGATGGATTTACAGGTAACATAGCTCTCAAAACCGCCGAAGGCACCGCTAAGTTTATTACAAATAATTTAAAAAAAACATTCAATCAAAATATTCTTAATAAACTATCTTTCTTATTATCTTACTTACCATTATCACAATTTAAAAAGAAATTAGATCCCAGAAAATACAATGGTGCAATATTTTTAGGGTTACAGGGTCCTGTGGTAAAGAGCCATGGCTCAACCGATGCTTTTGGATTTTTCAATTCCATAGAACTTTGTTACAAGATTGTAAAAGGAGATTTGATGAAAAAAATAAAAGATAATTTAAATCATTTAAAAAACAAGGATGCTAATTAGAAATAGCAAAAAGACAGATTTATATAATATTTTAAACTCTGAAACTGGCTTATCAAAAAATTTTATAAAAAATATAGTAGAAACTATTTTTCAAATTATAATAACTGGTGTTATTAAAGATCAAAGAGTTAAAATAAGTGGATTTGGCAGCTTTAATCTATATAAAACAAAAAAAAGGCTAGGGAGAAATCCTAAAAATATGAAGGAATATATTATAACCGAAAGAAATGTTATTAAATTTTTAGCAAGTAAGGACTTTAAAAATTATTTAAATAATGCAACAAAGTAGAGACAATTCAAAAAAACTTTTAAATATCAACAAGGTATTAAAAGTCCTTAATTTAGAGAAAAGTAATAAAAAAAAAATAGCCTCACACACATTAAGATTTTGGGAAAAAAAATTTAAAAATATAAATCCTATTAAGATAAATGGCAGAAGATACTATTCAATTAAAGATTTAGAAGAACTTAAGTACATATACTATTTATTAAGGGATAAAAAAATGACAATAGAAGGTGCAATTAATATTATAAATAAAAAAATAAATAAACTTGACGAAAATAACGAGTTAAGTATAAATGCAGAGTTAATTAAATATCGTTTGAGAAAAAAAACAAATAAAATATTAGAAAAAATTAAAAAATTAAAAAAATAAAAAAATAATGGCAAAAAAAACACATATAAAAGTTAGAATGGTTCCAGAGTCAAAGACTGATAGTGCTTTCGTTTATTACGCAAAAAAACCTACGAAAGGAGAAAAGGCAAAGGTTAAATTAAAAATTAAAAAATACAATCCCAATACAAGAAAACACGAATATTTTGTTGAGAAGAAATTACCACCTCATAGTAAGTAACTATTTTTTTTTAAAGTTTTTGAACTCGTAATTAATATAAGCCCTAATCATATTAGACCAAATTCTCGAAGTTATTTCTGGATCAATTTTTAGTTTCCTTGATTTAAGTTTTATTTTTTTAAGTATTTGAGTAATTCTTTTTTTATCAATTATTTCATTTTTAAATTTCTTTGTCTTTAAGACCTGATCAACTAAATGTGTTCTTTGTTTAATTAACTTTAATAGTTGATTATCAAGGTAATCAAGTTTCTTTCTTATACGATTAATTTTGTAATTTTTCATAGCGACAATAAGAATATATTATTTTTAATGATAGTTAATATATAAAGTATACATGTTATTGAAAAATTATAAATATTATAATCAAGTAAATTATTGGTTTTTAATATTATTATGTTTAATTTTCTTACTTGTTTTAATAGGAGGACTAACGAGACTTACCAACTCAGGACTTTCAATTACTGAGTGGGAAGTATTTAGTGGAATTTTACCTCCGTTATCCAATCAAAAATGGGATGAATATTTTTTAATGTACAAACAAATTCCTCAATACAAGTTAAACGAAAATATGACATTAAATGAATTTAAAATAATTTTTTATTGGGAGTACGTTCATAGAATATTGGCTAGAATAATCGGTCTTGCTTATTTAATTCCACTTATCATTTTTACTTTTAATAAAACATTTTTTAAAAAAGAATTAATTTTACTATATTCAATTTTCATAATTATATTGTTTCAAGGTTTCTTGGGTTGGTATATGGTTAAAAGTGGATTAGTTCATGACGTAACTGTATCTCATTTTAGACTTGGAATTCATCTAGTAACAGCTTTTTTTTTGATAATGTTAATTTACTGGTGTTATCTAAATTTTAAAAACAAAGAAAAGAAAAAACTTTTTCTTATAACCAAAGATAATTTAAAGTTTAAATTTTTTATTATATTAATTTTACTTCAAATACTCATTGGTGCATATGTATCTGGACTTGACGCTGGAAAAATTTATCAAACATGGCCACTAATGAATAATTCTTATTTTCCAGATGATGTAAAAAACTTATCATTTATTGATTTTTTTAAATTTGAACATCAGAGTGTAGTTCAATTTATACATCGTAATTTAGCCTATTTTATTTTTTTTTATACAATTCTATTATTTATAAATATATTAAAAGAAAAACATAAGTATTTAATTCCTTATATAAGTATTGTATTATTGATACTTGTTATTCAAATTTTTTTAGGCATTTTTACTTTAATTTCAGGAGTAAATATAATTTTTGCCTCTTTACACCAAATTATTGGCCTTTTTCTTTTTATATACGTTATAAAGTTAAACTATTACTCAGTTAAATAGATTTGACATTATTAAGTTTTGTTAGTAATTATGCCGATATTTCATGACACCATTTATTAAAAAAAAAGAAGTTAAAAAAGATTGGTACATTATTAGCGCTGAGAATGCTGCAGTGGGAAGACTAGCTGCTTATATTTCTAAAGTTTTAAGAGGAAAAAATAAACCTACTTTTAATCCCCATATTGATAATGGAGATTTTGTTATAGTAACGAATATTGACAAAATTAAATTTACTGGAAAAAAATTCATTAATAAGAAATATTATAGACATACAGGTCACCCTGGTGGTATTAAAGAAATAACTCCTAGTAAACTTAAAGACAAAAACAAAACCCAAGATATTTTGAAATTAGCAGTTAAAAGAATGTTGCCAGGTGGTCCTTTAGCAAAAAAACAATTAACAAAACTAAAAATTTATAATGGCACAGAGCACCCTCACAAATCTCAGAGTATTAAGATAATAGATTTTTTAAAAATTAATAAAAAAAACATTGTTAAAAATTAATGGAAAATCTTTCTACATCTACAAACAAAGAATCAAATAAAAACAAGGTTAAGTTAAATTTTAAAGATAGCAAATATGCTACTGGTAGAAGAAAAAAATCTATAGCAAAAGTATGGTTAAAAAAAGGATCAGGTAATATTTATGTTAATGGTTTAAAAATGTCAGAATACTTTAAAAGACCTGTGCACCAAATAATCGTCACTAGGCCACTAGAAATAACTAAATCATTAACTAATTATGATGTTAGATGCTCAGTAACAGGGGGAGGCCTATCAGGTCAAGCCGGAGCAATAATTCTAGGCATCTCAAGAGCATTGATTATGTATGAGCAAGAATTAAAGAAATCACTAAAAAAAGAAAAATTAACAACTAGAGATTCTAGGGTTGTGGAGAGAAAAAAATACGGCCACAGAAAAGCAAGAAGAAGCTTTCAATTTTCTAAAAGATAAATCATTTAAATTTTATATTTTAAATATCAGTGATATAAGATATTTATGTCAATTAATAGAATTAAAACTCTTGTAGCAGGTGCAACCGGATATGTTGGTTTGGATTTAGTTTATCTTTTATCTAAACACCCCAATGTTAAAATTAAATATTTATGTGCAAAAAAAAATATTGGAAAAAATATTAATTCTTTTGATAAAAGAATTATAAAAAAATTACCTAAAATTTCTAATATAAGAAATGCAAAATTATCTGAGATTAATTTAATTTTTTTAGCTTTACCAAATGGTGAAGCTCAGAAAATGATTAATAAAATTTATAAAAAATACCCCAATATAAAGTTTATTGACCTATCAGCAGATTTTAGAATTCAAAATCCAATAAAATACAAAAAGTGGTACAATATTAATCATAAAGCAAATAAATTAATCAAAAATTCATTATATTCTATTTCTGAGTTTGTTAAACTAAAAATTAAATCTTACAGGATAATAGCTAATCCCGGATGTTACCCAACTTCAATACAACTTCCTCTAGTGCCATTGCTAAAAGAAAAATTGATTAAAAATAATAATATTATAATCGATTCAAAATCTGGGTATTCAGGAGCTGGAAAAAATTTTAAAAATAAATTTTCTCATAAGAATTTATTTAGTTCTACTTTTTCATATGCAGTTTTAGGGCATAGACATATGGCAGAAATAGACCAAGAATTTTTTAAACATTTGAAAATTAATTTAAATTACACTTTTAATCCACACGTAATTCCTTCATTTAGAGGTATTCTATCTTCTATTTACGTAGAGCCTGAAAAGGGGGTCACAATTAATAAAATTAGGTTTAAATTAAAAAAATATTATAAATCAATGCCATTTGTTAAAATTTTAACTAAGGATAAAGGCATAAGTACAGGAAATGTAATTCATACAAATAATTGTGAAATTTCTATATGTAATACAAGAAAAAAAAATAAGTTTGTTATCTTTTCAGCAATAGATAATTTGATAAAAGGAGCTTCTGGTCAAGCAGTTCAAAATATGAATTTAATTTATAATTTTAAAGAAACTATAGGTTTAAAATGAGATTTTTATTACTAATATTTTTTTTTTTAATTTCATGCTCTTCCTCTAAAAGTGTATTTATTTGTGGCGATCATGAGTGCATAAATAAACAAGAAGCTGAACAATATTTTAATGATAATCTAACAATTGAAGTAAAAATTAAAAACCAAAAGAAAGAAAAATTTTACGATTTAGTTAAATTAAATATGAAAAATGATAATATTGAAAAAGAAAACATAAAAATAGCAGAAAAAACTCAAGCTAAAAACAAAAAAATTAAAAAATTAAGTAAAAAAGAAGTAAATGAAATAAAAAAAGAAATGAAAGAAAAAAAAATAGCTCAAAAGTATGCTAAAAAAACAAATATAAAAAAAGATAAAATTAAAACTGTTCAAAAGAAAAAAGAAACAAAAAAACCCAAAAAGCAACCATTAATTATATCCAAACCTTTATCAGAAAACATTTGTCAAGTTTTAGAAAAATGTAATATTAACGAAGTAGCAGAATATTTAACCAAAGTCGGAATGAAAAAAGGATATCCTAATTTAAATATTAAATAATGAAAAAAATGAATATAGCAATCGTTGGTTTAGGTAATATTGGATCTTATCTATATAATTTTATAATAAAAAATAAAAATCAAATAATTAAAAGGAATAATGCTATCCCAAACGTTTTATACGTTTCTGCAAAAAATTTTAAAAAAAAAAGAAATTTTAAAATAAATAAAAAAATGTGGGTTTCTAATTATCTTAAAATACCTAAAGATAAAAATATCGATATAGTTGTTGAGCTTATTGGTGGAGCAGAAGGACCGGCTAAAAAACTTGTTTTTGAGTCACTTAAAAATGGAAAACATGTTGTTACTGCAAATAAAGCTCTTATCGCAAAATATGGAGATAAACTATCTAAAATTGCTGAGTCAAATCGAGTTAATTTAGAATACGAAGCTGCAGTTTGCGGAGGAGTACCAATCATCAGATCGATTAAGGAAGGCTTAATTGCTAATAAAGTTAATAAAGTTTATGGAATTCTTAATGGCACATCAAATTTTATTTTGTCATCTATGGATAAGGGCTCAATTTCATTTAATGAAGCTTTGTCTTTGGCAAAAAAATTAGGTTATGCAGAAAATAATCCATCTGCTGATATCAATGGAGACGATGTTGCTTCAAAATTAAAAATCTTATCTTCTCTTTGTTTCAACTCCTATATAAACAAGAAAATACATGTAGAAGGAATAAAAGATATTGATAAATACGATATTATCAATGCAAATAAGCTAGGCTTTAAAGTAAAACTTTTAGCATTTGCTGAAATTATAAATAACAAGATATGTCAACGTGTTCATCCCACATTAATTAATAAAACATCTTATATAGCGAATATAAACGGTGTCTTAAATGCTGTTATTATTGATGGAGAACCTGTTGGTAGAAGTGTCATTCAAGGAGAAGGAGCGGGACCTGAAGCAACTACATCTGCTTTAATTTCAGATATATCATCAATTTTAAGAGGAAATATAAAATTTCCATTTTCAATTTCATCAAAAGAAAGAAAATCTATTAAGCAAATTGATATTTTTAAAAAAAATTTCTCCGCTTATATAAGACTCGAAGCTTTAGACAAACATGGTATTTTATCAAATATTACAAAGATTTTTTCTTCTAATAAAGTTTCTATTAAACGATTGATTCAAAATCCACACAAATCTAAAAATTATGCTACAATAATTATTATTACTCACGAATCTAGTGACCTTTTACTTGAAAAAATTATAAAAAAACTAGCAATTAAAAATTATATAAAAAAAAAACCAAAACTGATCCGTATTGAAAACATTTAATGCCAATAAATAAAGAATATTTAGATAAATTTATATTTGCTACAGAAAAAGCTGCAATTGGTGCATCTTTATTTTTAGGTAAAAACGACAAAATTGCTGCTGATGATGCCGCTGTAAATGCGATGCGAAATGAATTTAATAAAATCAAAATGAATGCAAAAGTTGTAATTGGTGAGGGTGAAATGGATGAAGCTCCTATGCTTTTTATAGGTGAGGAATTAGGAAATAAACAAGGCCAATCAATCGATATAGCTGTTGATCCATTAGAGGGAACAAATTTTGTAGCTAAAAATTTACCTGGTGCGTTTTCTGTTTTAGCTGCTTCCGAAAAAGGGAATTTATTTTCTGCACCAGATACTTATATGGAGAAATTAGCTATAGGTGCAAACTTACCTAAAAATCTTTTAGATCTTGATAACACTGTTAAACAAAATATTGAATTATTAGCTAAAGCAAAAAATAAAAAAACTAACGAGTTAGTAGCCTGTGTTTTAAAAAGACCAAGACATGAAAGTATTGTTAACGAACTTAATAAACTAGGTGTAAGAATAAACTTTATTAGTGATGGAGATGTTTCAGGAGTTATATCCGTTGTTGATAAAAAACAAAATATTGATATTTATATGGGTATTGGCGGGGGTCCCGAGGGAGTCCTTTCTGCTGCCGCACTTAGTTGTATGGGTGGTCAAATTCAAACAAGATTAGTTTTGGATGAAGAACAAAAAAAAAGAGCTCGTAAACTTGGAATAACTAATTTTAATAAAAAATACAATATTGAAGATATGGTAAAAGATGATGTAATATTTTGTGCGTCAGCAATTACTGATGGAAACTTATTAGACGGTATAAAAGAAAAAGAAGACGTATACCAAGTATCAACTTTAGCTATGCATAAAGCTGAAAAAATTATTAAAAAAATTACGAATTTTCATAAAAAGTGAGTAAAAATACTTCTATAACTGGAAAAAAATGGATATTAAAAGATTTTAATCAAACCGATATTGAATATTTAAAAGACAATTATTTATTAGATGAGATGACTTCAAGACTTTTATCAATAAGAAAAATTGATAAAAGTGAAATTCAAACATTTCTAAATCCGGCAATTAAAAACGTACTTCCGAATCCAGACGTTTTAAAAGATATGGAAAAATCTACAGAGAGAACATGTAAGTCCATATTAAATAAAGAAAAAATAGGTGTTTTTGGCGATTATGATGTTGATGGAGCTACTTCTGTCGCTTTAATAGGAAGTTATTTAAAACTTTTAAAACACCCTTTTGAAACTTACATACCAGATAGAGCTAAAGAAGGATATGGACCTTCAGTTTTTGGGATAACAGAGTTAATTTCAAAAAATTGTAAATTAATATTTACAGTTGATTGCGGAACATTATCTTTTAATCCAATAAAAGAACTAAAATCTAAAACAGATATAATTGTCCTAGATCATCACCAGTCTGAAATTAAGCTTCCTGAAGCGTATTCCATTATAAATCCTAACAGACATGATGATAAATCAAATTTAAATTATTTATGTGCTGCGGGAGTTTGTTTTATGTTTCTTATTTCATTAAACAGAAAGTTAAGAAAAAATAATTGGTTTAAAAAAAATAATATTAAAGAGCCAGATTTGATTAATTTTTTAGATCTTGTTTCATTAGGAACAATTTGTGATGTTGTGCCCCTAATAGGTTTAAATAGGGCTTTAGTTAAACAGGGATTAAAAGTTTTAAACTACAAAAAAAATTTAGGAATTAAAACTCTGTTAGATGTTTGTAATATCGATGCTGATATATCAACTTATCATCTTGGTTTTGTTATCGGCCCTAGAATAAACGCTGGTGGTAGAGTCGGAAAATGTTCCCACGGAACTAATCTTTTGTTAGAAGATGATCCAAAAAAAACTTTCAAAATAGCTTCTGAATTAAATTTATACAATCTAGAACGAAAAGAACTTGAAAAAAATTTAATGGAAAAAATACAAAAAAAATATACTGATTTAACAAATGATCCTGTTCTTGTATTAGAGGGGGAGAATTGGCATGAAGGAGTTATCGGAATTATAGCTGCAAGATTAAAAGATAAATACAATAAACCAGTAATAATAATTTCGAAAAAAGATAAAATTGGAAAAGCTTCGGCTCGTTCTATTCAGGGTTTTGATATTGGATCTTATATAATTGCAGCAGCACAAGAAAATCTTTTAATTAAAGGGGGAGGTCATAAAATGGCAGGAGGTTTTACTATTAGTAGCTCAATGATAGATAAATTTAAAGATTTTATTATTAGAAAATATGTAACTAAAAATATTGATTTATCAAAAAAAAAAACCATATTGATTGATAGCGAAATAGCACCGTCGGCAGTTAATCTAGAATTTTATGATAAAATAAATTTCTTATCTCCTTTTGGATCTGGAAATCCTGAGCCAATATTTGTGATAAACAAAATAAAAAAAATCAATTCTACGATTGTAGGAGATAAACATATTAAGTCGATTTTTGTTGGTGAAGACGGAACATTTATTAAGTCTATAAGCTTTAATTCTATTGATAACGAATTAGGCTCATTTTTATTAAAAAAAGATAACAAAATTGTTAACATTGCAGGAAAATTGTCTCTAAATGATTGGAGAGGTAAAAAAAATGTGGAGTTTATTATCGACGATATTTCTGTTAATAAGAACAACGAAAAAATGGTCCCATCGTCTATCGGTTAGGACACATGGTTTTCATCCATGAAAGAGGGGTTCGATTCCCCTTGGGACCGCCAAA
>MDSV01109228.1_pt1 | contig 26228 bp, 22 predicted proteins | sample 810851 | NCBI WGS metagenome assembly MDSV01 (sample SAMN05326640, study PRJNA326480) | marine metagenome | isolation source: seawater | place: Atlantic Ocean: North East | collected 2012
ATCTCAGCCCGTCTGAGTTTACAAGGGATGTGCTCTGGAGCATAACGCAGACAAACATCCAGATGTTCAATACAAGGATCAAATTGGCGCATTAGATATAAAGCATCAGCTTTTGCTGACCATGCAGGGCCATATGTAGAGTCAGCTTCGAGCGCCAAATCTAAATCTTGGAGTCCTTCAGGCATCCTCGCATTTCGGAGATGCCACGCAGCCCGGTTCCAGTAGGGCAAAGGGGATGTTGCATCATTCAAAATAGCGCTTTCAAAGTAAGCCGATGAATCGACATCACGATTCACACCATTGGGATTTTCTTGAACCAAATGTGGGGAAGAAGGTTCCGCCCCACATTTGGTAAGCAAAAAAAGAAATCCTGATAAAACCCCTAAAACAATAAGTCTATTCATTGGAAAACCAAATAATTGCTGACAAGAAAAAATGAAAGCCTAAATACAGACGTCAGAGATTACTTTTTTGCAACTTCTTCAGCAAGTTTCTTTACCGCTTTCACGGCTTTGGCATCTTCTTTTGAAGCTGTGATTGATTCTTTGATGAGTCCTTCAATTTCTTCAAAAAGTTCAGGGTTGTCTAAAAGTAGATTTCGAACTGCATCACGTCCTTGTCCTAGTTTTGTCTCCCCATATGAAAACCAAGATCCACTCTTCTTAATGATGTTCGCTTCTACGCCGAGATCTATGATTTCTCCCGCTTTAGAAATGCCTTTGCCGTATAGGATGTCAAATTCAGCTTTGCGGAATGGTGGGGCAACTTTGTTTTTTACAACTTTGACTCTCGTTCTGTTTCCAAGAACTTGGTCTCCATCTTTTATTTGAGTTGATCTGCGTATGTCTAGACGTACCGAAGAGTAGAATTTTAATGCATGTCCACCTGTTGTTGTTTCAGGGTTGCCAAACATCACACCAATCTTTTCTCTAAGTTGATTGATAAAGATGCAACAACATCCTGTTTTGCTAATTGTGCTGGTAAGTTTCCGGAGTGCCTTAGACATGAGTCGGGCTTGTAAGCCGACAGAAGTGTCTCCCATTTCGCCTTCAATTTCCGCGCGTGGAGTAAGCGCAGCAACAGAATCTACGATCAACAAGTCAATCGCCCCGGAACGAATTAGATTGTCGGCAATTTCTAGTGCCTGCTCTCCGTTGTCTGGTTGTGATATAAGAAGGTTCTCTGTATCTACTCCTAGTGATTCTGCATAAAACTTGTCAAATGCGTGCTCGGCATCAACGAAAGCACATATCCCACCTTGTTTTTGACATTCGGCAATAGCGTGAATAGCAAGAGTAGTCTTACCTGAAGATTCAGGTCCGTAAATTTCGACAACACGACCTTTAGGATAACCTTGAATACCTAAAGCAAGGTCTAATGTCAATGATCCTGATGGGATAGCGTCGATAGCTTCCACAGGTTCATCACCAAGTTTCATTACGATACCCTTTCCATACGTTTTGTCTAGGCGGTCAAGCGTAAGCTGAAGTGCCTTTAATTTTTGTTCTTGTTCTGAAGCCATAATTATTTGTTTTTAGCGAAGATATCTAACGTGGTACGTAATGGATTTACGTAGTTGTTTTTCATGTGTATATGAGGGTCCGAAATTCATAGATCTTTGTTATTGTTGTCCAAACCCTGCCAGCACTTCTGCAGCGTGATCTTTGCATTTGGGCTTTGAGATAATATCAACAATCTTCCCTTTCTCGTCAATCAAAAAAGTGGTACGGTGGGTGCCATCAAATACTTTACCCATAAATTTCTTTTCTCCCCAAACGCCATACGCTTCATGCACGCTTTTATCCTCATCGGCAAGCAAATCAAATGAAATGTTGTATTTCGCAATAAACTTCAGATGTTTTGCTTCAGGGTCTGGACTCACCCCTAAAACTTGGATTCCGTGTTTTGTGAGTTCAGCAAAGTTTTCAGTGAGATTACACGCCTGAGAAGTACAGCCAGGTGTGTTGTCTCTCGGGTAGAAATAGAGTGCCAGCTTGCTCCCAGAGTATGTTGAAAGTGAGCGCGATGTGCCAGTTTGATCTTTAGATGAAAAATCGGGAGCACTGTCCCCTACAGATAGATGAGAAATACATTTTACCATAACAGAAATTTACGGACTTTAGGGAGTTACTTTGTAGGTTGAATGACGAATGTTATCAATAATAATTCACAAGCAGAAATGACCTTTTGCGACGTGGCTTTGCCTGCGGCACTCCCGCGTGTGCTGACGTACCGTTGGCCTGGCGAAGAAAAGCCTCCCAGTTTAGGTATGCGTGTTGTTGTTCCCTTGGGGAATAGACGACTTACAGGTGTGGTGTGGGAGGTTCATTCACGCGTGCCCGTTGGCTATACTGCAAGAGATATAGAGGCAGTCGTCGATAACAGACCTGTATTGACACCCCATGGCGTGTCGCTTATGACGTGGATGTCTGAGTATTATTTATGCGCGTTAGGGGATGTCGTGTCTGCGGCGTTGCCCTCAGGGATGAAGTTGGCAAGTAAAACCAGAATACGATTAAACCCCGACATTTCTGGTGCGCAGGATAACAGGAAAATCGAGGAGGGATTAAACAATGCATCGGTCACCTTGCTCAATGCCTTGCATGTAAGGGAAGGCATGGATTTGCGAGAAATCGCAGAATTACTTGGTGTAAAACATCCTCAAAATAGTGTGCGGGCTTTAATAGATAAAGGCTTAGCTGTTTCTGAAGATGAGTTAAAAGAACGTTACAAGTCTTTGAAGAAAACGTATGTAAGTATCTCAAAAGAGTTGCTCGAAGAAGCGGATGTTTTACATGCCGAATTAGACCGCGTTGAGAAGCGCGCTCCAGCACAAGCGCGTGCACTTTTGGCCTACCTTGATATGGCGCCGAATGGAGAAGCTGTACTCAAGACCAAACTTCAAAAACAAGCTGATGTAAATTCTTCGGTCATCAAGAAATGGGTGGAACGACAGGTATTTATCTTGGAAGAACGTGAAGTTAATCGAATCTCGAGGTATGAAGGGGAGGTCAAATCATTGCCAATCCTTTCACCTCATCAAACCAGAGCGTTCAAAGAGATTAGAGAGGCCCTCGTCAAGCGCAAGCCTGTTCTGCTGCACGGAGTAACAGGAGCGGGAAAAACGGAGATCTATGTTCATCTCATTGACGAAGCCTTAAAAGCGGGGCAGCAAGCCCTTTTTCTTGTGCCTGAAATCGCACTGACAACACAACTTATAGTCAGATTACAAAAGTTTTTTGGCGATTCTGTTCGCGTGTACCATTCGCGATTTAACGCGACAGAACGCACAGAAACATGGCTGAAAATCCTCGATGAAAACAAGGGCTCACTCATCGTAGGGCCGCGTTCTGCCATCTTCCTTCCTTTCAAAAATCTCGGGTTAATTATCGTGGATGAGGAACACGAGTCGAGTTACAAACAACAAGATCCTGCCCCTCGATATCATGCACGTGATGTCGCAATATGGATGTCGGCGCAAATGAAAATACCGATTGTGTTAGGGTCTGCGACGCCATCTGTAGAGACGATTTGGAATACCCAAGAGGGGAGAATGGCAAGGGTTAACCTCATGGAAAGATATGGGGGGGTCATGTTGCCTGAGATACTGGTGGCCAACCTTCAGAAAGAGCACAAACAGAGGAGTATGCGCGGCGGGTTTTCAAAACGCTTACGCGACGCCATGGCGGAGACTTTGGCATCGGGAAAACAGATTATTCTGTTCCAAAACCGACGTGGCTATTCACCATCTTGGCAATGTGACGCCTGTGGTGATGCTGTGATGTGTGAAAGATGTGACATCCCATTGACGCATCACAAAAAGATGTTTGGTCTCCACTGTCATCATTGTGGGTATCACATTTCTCCTCCTCCAAAAAAGTGTGGTGCGTGTGGAAGTCATTCAGTCAAGCCAAAAGGGCTAGGAACGGAACGCATCGAAGAAGAACTTGCCGAACTGTTTCCGAAGGCAAAAGTGTCTAGAATGGACCTAGATACCACGAGAAGTAAGTCTGCGCATACCAGAATACTTGAAGCATTTGGCAACCATGAATTGGATATTCTGGTAGGGACTCAGATGGTGAGTAAGGGCCTTGACTTCCAAGATGTAGGCCTCGTAGGCGTGATGAGTGCAGATAAAATGTTGACTTTTCCAGACTTTAGATCTTTTGAAAGGGCCTACCAAATGCTGACCCAAGTCAGTGGGCGTTCAGGCCGTTCTAAAGAGAGGGGTAAGGTCGTGATACAAACGTTTTCTCCTGACCATTGGGTGATTCAAAGAGTGATCGCGGGCGACCACGACAAACTCGTGGCGCATGAGCTTCTAGAACGCAAAAACTATGGCTATCCACCTTTTGTCAGATTGATTAGAATATCCTTAAGCCACAGTGATGAATCACGTGTTCGTAAAGGAGCCGAAGTCTTGGCCTTGAGGTTGCGACAAAGATTTGGGGAAAACAGAATAATAGGCCCTGACATTCCTGCCATCTCTAGGGTGAATGATTTGTTCCGCCAGCAACTTATGTTGAAATTCGAAAGAGATGTAAGTCCTGCCAAGTACAGGGATATTCTGCTTGAAGATATCGACGATTTTATGACCGACCCAAGATGGAAACGTCTTCGTTTTAAGGTTGACGTAGACCCAGTTTAAAGCTCTGGTCGAGATCTGTACCGCTGACATGAATCACCGCGGCATTTTGCATGACGCGCGGCAATCTTTCAAGAGAAACGTTCGTTGTTCCTGCAGGGATGTCAATGGCCATAGAGTCTAGCAATTTGCCGCTAATCGTAAACGCGGAGATGTTGTAGTTTCCTGGGTGAGCAACTTGAAAGGTCAAATTATTTCCGAGAAGCGCGACTTCAGATGCTTCATTGCTGTCGATGATGTCCACCCCGTTAACCTCGGCCTCGAATTGGTGGAACGTCACTTGATTAGATCCGCTATTGGCGACGCCTAGAATATGATTCGTCTCGTCAAACGAAATATCTGCGGGGCTACTTAATCCAGAGTTTACTAAGGTTTCGCTTGAGCTAAAATCATTGCTGAATCGTGTGATTCTATTCGGTGACCATGAGCTTACGTAATATCGCCCATCAGAATCCATGTCAATCCCATCACAGTTTCCCAAACCAGTACCGTTTACAAGCGTTGTCAAAGCGCCACTTTCAATATCTACAGCAAGAATGTCTGCGTTGCCGTACCAGTTTACGATCACGGCTCTGCCATTTTCTGTGTCTACGACGATGCCATTGGGTGTAGACCCGGTATTTCCCACAAGTGTAGAGACACTCATGTCGGCAGGGTCAGTCGCATCGACCTTTAAGATCCTGCCTGAACCGAAATCGCTGACAATAAGGATTCCGTTCCCGTTATTTCCCATCCCATTTAGAAAGCTCGCTCCAGCAACGGATGCAGTTCCAAGCTGTTCTGCAGTATTTAAGTCGTAAGCGCGAATGAGATTGTTGTCAAGCACGAATAACACCTCGCCCATGACCTCCATGCCATGCGTCGCATGTGCGGTCCCGAAGTATTCCCAAGTATCTCCTAAATCTGATGTTGACAGCATCGTTGAAGAACCACAACTCACAAACCATTGCGATCCATTTGGGTCATACTCTACAGCCTCTATATTTGATGGGATTTGAGCGAGGGTAGGAGTGGAAATTAGTACTGCAGTTAAGGCGGTAAGTAATGTTTTCATTGGATTGTTTTTTATTCTGTAAATTTTAATGACGAGCGCCAAAGATTGCACTTCCGACACGAATCATTGTTGACCCTTCATTGATTGCGATGTTCCAATCTCCACTCATTCCCATTGACAAGGTGTCGAAGTCGTCACCCATTGATGGGGCGAGTTCTTCGAAAAGTGAACGTAAACCTTTGAATTCCTTGGCAATTTGTGTGGTGTCTTTTGTGAATGTCGCCATCCCCATGAGTCCTTTGATGCGAATAGATGTATTTCCGAATGTTTCATTTCCTGACATCTCGATCAATGTTCTAAGCTCGTCTTCCAGGAAGCCAAATTTACTTGATTCCTCTGCGATGTGCACCTGAAGAAGCACATCCAAAGGTGTTGGGTTTTTGTGTAATGCAAGCGCTTCATAGATGCGCGTTGAATCTACAGCGTGAATCAAATGCGACAAAGGGGCCACTGTTTTTGCTTTGTTGGTTTGAAGGTGCCCGATTGCATGCCAACGAACATCGTCTGGAAAGGCGTCTGCCTTTTCAACCAGTTCTGCCACCCTGTTTTCACCGAAATCTCTAATTCCTTCAGCATAGGCGCTTGCAATGGCATCAAGGGGTTGCGTCTTGCTTACTGCGACGAGCGTCACATGATCAGGGACTGCATCTCGAATCGCATGAATGTTCGTTTGAATCGTGTTGTTATCCATTTTTGTGAGGGTGAAGTCCAAACTCATACACAAACAATCCGCTTCTAAGTTTAGGTTCTACCCATGTGCTTTTTGGAGGCAGTGTGTTTCCTGCATCAGCAACAGAAATGATTTGATCTATGGGGATAGGATGAAGTGCGAAAACCACCTTGTTGTTGAGGTCTTTCACGACATCCTTCAGGTTAATATCATTCTTGCTTGACAAACTTGAGCCAGCAATGTATTTGAGGTTGGGACTATTTCTTGAATCTTCAATTCCCAACAATGGTTCTAAAATCTCATCATTAAGCCAGCCAGCATCGATTCTCGTCCCTGAGTTGTCTTCTTTTAAAATCAACCGCCATTGTCCTTTGTTTGTAATGATGTCAATACATCCACCACATGATTCTTGCGTGTCTGTTTTTTCAATTCGAAGAACAGAATCGATGGCTTTTATTTGAGTTAAAAGATGTTCAATGTCTCCATCCCAGTTTCTTACTTCTCGATGATATCCGAGAATACTCAATTCTTTTGCAGGTAAAATAAAGGCCAAGATTCGATCAACTCCAGGTTCATTTGGATGGCGGTGAAGCATCTTTATTGATGACGCCAATCGGTGATGGCCATCGGCGAGGTAAAGTGTGTCTAATGGAGCAAGAGCTTCAGAAAACGAGTCATTGAGGTCATGGTGGATAAGCCATACGGAGTGTCGAATACAATCTGTCGTCGTAAAATCGCAATCTGCGGCACGGCCTTCGGTGATGTCTGATATGGCAGTGTTCAATACATCTTCGCCTTCATGCCCAGATTTCCTTGCACAAAGGATGGGCTCAGCATGGAACCCCACTGTTTCTAAATAACTGACAAATAGATTTTCTCGTTTCTCTAGTGTAAGTTCATGGGTTAAAACGCCTCCATCTTCACATTTCGGTAGGTCCAAAACGGCAATGATTCCAGTGAAACTTGCAAGGGGAGTTATTTGACGATAAATCGCATAGACAGGACCTTCTGTGCCTTCAAGCCATCCACTGTCGAGAAATTTATCATATCCCTTTCTGACTTCTTTGAAGAAATCTACAGTGCCTCTTTCCGCTGCGATGTCATCCTTTGCATCGGGGTTAATGACTTGTAAATAGCTGTAGGAGTTGTGTTCAAACTTGTCCTTGAGTCCTTTTTTATTATAACTTAAATAGGATCGTGAAGCAACTAAGTGGGCCAAATGCCTAGGTGGCTGAACCATTCTGAATGGTCTGATCAGGCTCCCCATCTTTATGCGCGTTCTTTTTCCAGTTCGGCAATCTGTGCAGCTAATTCAAGACCGATACGGTCTTGCGCTTCTCCAGTAGCTGCGCCTGTATGAGGTGTCAATGAAAGGCTTGGGTGCGATAGAACATCCGCTCTTGGTGAAGGTTCCCCAACGAAGACATCAAGGGCTGCGCCGCCCAGATGTCCAGAGTTGAGCACCGAGAGAAGGGCGTCTTCATCGAGAACACCCCCTCGTGCAGCATTAATGAGTAATGCGCCTGGTTTCATTTGGTCCAATTGTGCCTTGCCGATTACCGCAGCCCCATCAGGCTGAGCAGGAATATGCAGACTGACAACATCAGAAGTACTTAAAATTTCATCCATTGATACAAGGGGGCAGTCAATAGAAAATGAAATGTCACCAATTTCCATATCTACATTGCCGTCAGTGGCATACATGTCATTCGCAACCACCTTCATGCCACAACCCAGTGCATACGCAGCCAACGACCGACCGATACGCCCAAAACCTACAATACCCAATGTTTTCCCTCGGAGCTCTGTCCCTTTCCCATAGGCTTTCTTCAATGCTTTGAAGTTCTCACTGCCTTCAACAGGCATGGTTCTGTTACTCGCGTGTAACGAACGAGAAAGTGAAAAAATATGTCCCATGACAAGTTCAGCAACACTCTGAGATGAGGCTGCAGGTGTATTAAAAACAGTCAGGCCTTTTTCTCTGCCGTAAGCCACGTCAATGTTATCCATCCCTACACCGCCTCTTCCTACAAACTTGAGCGAAGGGCATGCGTCCATAAGCACTTGTCTTACCTTCGTTGCAGATCTGACAAGTATGCCGTCGATTGCATTCGTGTTAATAAAGCTTTCGAGCTGATCAGCTTCAATGAAGTCTGTATAAACAGTGTGACCTTCATTCTTTAATGCATCAAGTCCAGATGGGCTTATGCCATCGTTTGCGAGTATATTCATCTTGTACGTTCTAGTTCAGTCATGACATCAACAAGTACTTTAACACTTTCTAGAGGAAGCGCATTGTACAAAGAAGCTCTGTAGCCTCCGATACTTCGGTGACCATTAATACCACTAATTCCTGCACTTGTCCACGCCTCATTAAAGGCATCTTTGTGACGTTCGTCTAAAAGCTTGAATGTTGCATTCATCGTTGATCGACTGTCGATATCTGCATGTCCTGTGAACAGAGAGTTCCGGTCTATTTCGTTGTAAATAAGTGCCGCTTTTTGATTATTGATAGATTCAATGGCTTTAACGCCCCCTTGATTTTTCAACCAACGCAATGTCAGGAGCGTCGTGAAGACTGGGAATACAGGAGGTGTGTTAAACATGCTGTCCTTTGAGAGATGAACTCCAAGGTCTAAATACGAAGGGATGTTGCGTCCTGTTTTTCCGAGCACATTTTTATCAAAGGCATACATGACTGTTCCGGCGGGACCCATGTTCTTTTGGGCTCCAGCATAGATGAGTGAAAAAGGAGAAGCATCAAATGTCTTACTCATAATGTCAGAGCTCATGTCCGCGACCAATGGTACGCCAACTTCAGTAGGTACATTCTTGTACTGTGTGCCGTAAATCGTATTGTTGCTTGTGTAGTGAAAGTAACTGTGTTTTTCATTCACTTGAGATATCGCAGGGATCCCAGTGTAACCACTTTCTTTTGCACTTGCCACAACTTCAATGTTGCCTAAATGCTTGGCCTCTTTTATGGATTTATTTGCCCAAGTTCCGGTGTCTGAATAAGCCGCAGAACCACCTTCTGGCAAAAGATTATATGCTGCAGTTAAAAAGGCAAGACTCGCTCCACCTTGCAAGTAAAGTATTTCATATCGATCTGGCAACCCCAACAATTCTTTTGTGAGCGCTCGGGCCTCCTCCATCACTGAGACAAAAGGCTTAGAACGGTGAGACATTTCAATAAGAGACAAGCCATTGCTCCCCCATGATTTTACAGCTTCTGAAGCTTCAAGAAGAACTTCAGGAGGCAGAATGCATGGTCCAGCAGAAAAATTATGGAGTTTACTCATGGTTTATGACCGAAATATAGTTTTTACAAAGGTCTTAAATGATTGGCACATTTCTATGAGAATTCTTTATTCTTTTCCCGCTGCGAAATCTGTGATTTCTTTGTCGGAAGGTTTTATCCCACTTCGTAACGAACCCACCAAATTTCCTTGCGCGTCGATCGCGAATTTGTGGAAATTCCATTTGACAGAATGGTCACTCACTCCATTTTCTGCTTCCGAAGTCAACCACACATATACTGGATGCGTGTTCGACCCTTTAACTTTGACTTTTTCCATCATCTGAAATTCTACACCGAAATTTGCTGAGCAGAACGCACTGATTTCTTTTTCAGAGCCCGACTCTTGGTTTGCAAAATCATTGCAAGGGAATCCGAGGATGACAAAACCATCTTCAGAATAGGTTTCATGAAGATTTTGGAGTCCCTCGTATTGCTTTGTGAAGCCACATTTTGATGCGGTATTGACGATTAAGACGCGCTTTCCTTTTAACTGTTCGAATTGGAAGTCTTCGCCATCTAGGGTTTTGCATGACAAAGAATAAAAATCTACGGGGCTTTTCATGGGGTTGTAAGTGTTGATGTCTGCATATGCTTTCCAGCTTAAAAGTGCTGTTAAAACAAGCATTACGGATGCAGAAATAAGAATAATCATTTTCATGAGATTGTAATTTTATTTAACGTGTGAGTCGAGCGTGTAATGTGCCTGTTTTTAGTTTTCCAAAAATATTTCTTCGAAGTTCAGGTGAACCTCCGTCAATTATTTCTGGACATGCAATAACGATGGGGATGGTGATTAAAGCAGACAATAGAATGTGGATAGAAATGACAATTGAATGCTTGATTTCGGGAAGGCTGTCACTGCTCAAGAGTTCATTGTTGATGTTGTGATGAATAATGAAAGCCGCGAAATATACAGCGACGCTTAGAATGAGTCCGGGAACCAACTTGTGAAGGAGATCCAGGCCCTTTATTTTCATTTCAAAGACCATCCATGCGCCGATTGCGAGCGCTTGAAGCGCGGTCGCAATTGTAACGGCCCATGCCACATTTTTGACATTGGCATCTTCCATTGCCCACCATGAACCAACGCCCACAGCAATCAGGAATGCGAGTTTGATGAACGCGCCAACCTTCAAGTGGTCAGTCGCTCTCATTGTCGCATCACCAATTTTAATGAAACTTCGGAGTGCAACGCACCCAAATAAAATGGTGACAATGGGCGTCGCATAAAGAAAATCCCCTCCCAAAATCAAAACGGTGACATCTTCAGCTCGAACGATTAAGAGGACGGTAAGAGGTAACACAAGGAGTGCCAAAGCGTGAACGGAAGCGAGCACAGTGGTGCGAAGTCTGTCTAACTCTTTTTGCATCATAGACATTCCGCTGAACAATACGCTGTCTCCCAATTTTCCGAGAACGGTGACAGGAAGTCCCATTAAATACGATGATCTGTCGTAGAGGCCAATGTCTGTCCAATTGGAGGTTTGGGCGCCTACGACCATGGTGTCCACCTTTCCCGCAGCGTAATTAATCATATTAAACAAAGTGCTGCGACCACCGTAGCCGACCATCTCTTGCAAAGCAGATTTGTTCATCCAAACCCCAACTGGAGAGGGTGCAGCAATCCAATAGCCAATGCATAGCAAGATATTTTGGGTGAGAAGCGCGGCGACATATGCCCAAATACCCCATCCATTCACAGCTAAAGTTAAGCCCAGGATTAAGTTGGCCAAGACCAGGGCAGTTGAGGAGCAGAAGAACAACGATTTAAAACGCATTTCTTTAATCAACATGCTCCGTGGGACAACAGCAGCTCCAGAAATGACGAAACTTAGTGCAATCCATCTTAAGACCTCGACCAGAAGAGGTTGGTTGTAAAAGAATGCGATTGCTGGGGCGGCAAAGAATGTCCCGATAAAGAATATAATCCCCAGCCCCAAGCTGAACACAAAAGCGGTCTTTTTGTGGTCCTTTGTAACGTCTGAATATTGAATCAGCGCAGGTCCTATTCCTACTTGCGCGAAAATCTCAATAAACCCGACGACGACTAAAGCAATCGCCATGATGCCAAACGCATCCGTAGGGATAAGTCGTGCCAGGGCAGCAATGAAAACAAGTTGAAGAACGACTTGAACAGTAACATTGACACTTTGCCACTTGAGTGAAGCGCCAAACTTAGGTTCTGTAGTGGGTTCAGTCATGCTTCACTGTGAGATTATCTGGCAATGCTGACTGCTCGTTTTTCTCGGATTACAGTGACTCTGACTTGTCCTGGGTAGGTCATTTCGTTCATGATTCGATTTGAGATATCCATGGAGAGTTGATCCGATTCGGTATCACTAACCTTGTCACTTTCTACGAGGACTCTGAGTTCTCGTCCAGCTTGAATGGCATATGACTTGGTCACTCCGGGATATTCAAGTGCCAGGTCTTCGAGGTTGCGAAGGCGTTCGATATATGCTTCTACCATTTCACGTCGGGCGCCTGGTCGGGCGCCTGAAATAGCATCACAAACTTGTACGATTGGAGAAATCAAACTTGTCATTTCAATTTCATCATGGTGTGCGCCAATTGCATTTAACACGTCTCCTTTCTCACCATTTCGTTCAGCGATTTTCATGCCTAAAAGCGCGTGTGGCAATTCGCTCTCCTCCTCACTGACCTTTCCGATGTCATGAAGAAGTCCAGCGCGCTTGGCGATCTTAGGGTCCACACCAACTTCAGCAGCCATTGTCGCACAAAGATTTGCGACTTCTCTAGAATGCTGAAGGAGGTTTTGTCCGTATGATGAACGGTACTTCATCCTGCCTACCATTCTTACAAGTTCACTTTTTAAATTGTGAATTCCGAGGTCAATACATGTGCGTTTACCCAATTCCATGATTTCTTCGTCAATCTTCTTAATCACCTTTGCGACAACCTCCTCTATTCGTGCAGGGTGAATGCGTCCGTCTGTGACAAGTTGATGTAGAGACAGTCTTGCGATTTCTCGTCTCACAGGGTCAAAGCATGACAATATAATCGCCTCGGGGGTGTCGTCAATGATGAATTCGACGCCAGTAGCAGCTTCAAGCGCTCTAATATTCCGTCCCTCTCGGCCAATAATACGTCCTTTAATGTCGTCGTTTTTGATGTTGAATACGGACACAGAATTCTCCACAGAGTGTTCCGTTGCCACTCTTTGAATGGTCTGTATGACAATCTTCTTGGCGTCCGTGTTTGCTTTGAGTTTCGCTTCCTCGATGATGTCCTGAACCATTGAAGCTGCCTGAATTTTTGCGTCTTGAACGGTTTGTTCGATCATGTTCTTTTTTGCTTCCTCAGCAGACATGCCAGATATTTTCTCAAGGAGATCAATTGCCTTAAGCCTGTCATTTTCAACATCTGTAGATTTCTTCTCTATCGCTTGTATGCGCTGGTTTATTTTTTCAGTTCCTTTTTCTAGTTGCTTCTCAAGGTCTTTCGTTTTCTCATTTTGTCGATTGAGATTTTTCTCTGTATTACGGATGCGCTCCTCTCGCTCATTGAGTTTGCGGTCTAGATCTTTGCGCTCGCTTTTTTGTTTCTCCTTTAATTCGAAAAACTTTTGCTTTGCCTGAGAAATCTTTTTCTCTTTAATACGCTCTCCTTTAAGTTCAGCTTCGCGAATAATGCCGTCAGCCTTTGATTTTAGGCCCATCTTTGAAAAGATGAATCCGATTGCTCCACCGACGATTACGCCGCCGATGATATATATTATTGTAGTTAAATCCATTGAGGTTTGCCTTACGGCTTACCTTTCCATTTCCGATTGAATCCGTTGGAGTAGGTCTTCGATTGCTTGAGTTGACTTTGTGTCTTGCGTATTGTCTTTTTCCGACTTGTTATTTTCAGAAGGTGATAAAGATTCTAGCTGTTTAACACGTATCGACAGCTGAAGCGCTGTCATGGCAAATAAGTCAATTCTGTCTTGTACTGCAAACTGAGATTTTAATTCTTTAATTCTCTCATCAACAGCGGCAGCAGCATCTTTAATTCCCTGAACTTCTTCTGGTGAGACAGTGAGAGGATAAGAGCGCCCTGCGATACTTATGTCAATGGTTTCTTGAGGCATTGTTAAATTAATTATTCTGTAGATTCAGACAAGACAAACATGAGTCGATTTCCTCCACCAGCGCATCTATTTGATCGGCTGAAAAGGCAGCTGTTTCATGGCTTTGAATTGTGGGGTTAGGTGATGAAATTTCACGCGCACTTCGCTCTACTTCGTATTTATCAACCGCACTCTCATACTTGTTTTGAAGAGCTGTTAACTGTTCTTTTAAGTCTTTTATTTGAGCGTGGGCATTCTCTTCTTCTGCTTTGCGGGCAGAACGTTCCATCTTATAATCTTGCAGCAAACGCTCTGTTGCGGCGACAAGTTTTTCTGTGGATTCTTTCAGTGTAGGCATGGTGCGAGCTATGTTAACAAATGTAGGTCATTGATTCTAATGATTTGCGAAATTTGGCATGTATTCCCCCGTTTAGATTTGTAGTTTTACACCATGCCCTTAAAAACCTGTCTTTTTGTTTTGATTTCGCTTGTGTTTGCTGGATTTTCATCCTTCAGCCAAAACGCTTCAGATACCCTTCATTCTTCTATGACAGGCTTGATCGCGCCACTTGGGATCCCACTGGTGTTGAGTGGTAATTTCGGTGAATTTAGAGGGAACCACTTTCATACGGGGCTTGATTTCAAGACGCAAGGCCGGGAAGGGTTTCCTGTTTTAGCTGTTGCAAATGGTGTTGTGACTCGTGTAAAAGTGAGGCCTGGGGGGTATGGCAATGCACTATATCTGAAACATCAAGATGGCGCAACCTCGGTGTATGCGCATTTGTCTCTTTATTCTCGAGAGATAGAATCTTGGCTTCTGAGAAGACAATACGCATCGAGATCATTTGGTGTTGATGCTTGCCCTGTGACACCCGTGTATTTTACACAAGGTGATACCATCGGATGGAGCGGAAATTCGGGGTCCTCGGGTGGGCCACATCTGCATTTTGAGATGCGTGACAAACATCAAAAGCCAGTGAACCCTCTACAATGGGATTTGGCCATTTTTGACTCCCGTGCACCCGAAGTAGGTCGGCTATGGGTTGTTCCAGTAGATTCTCGCGGATTAGAAAACAGAGATGCCGTTGTGAAAGTGAATAAAGGTGACACAGTAACGCACTCTGCCGGTTTTGTTCATCTCTGTGTTGAAGCCAAGGATCGCTTGGACGGTGCCTCAAATGTATGCGGGATTTATAAACTTGAAGTTGAAATAGATGGTGCCGTATTTTCTTCGTATTCAATTGATACGCTTGATTTTTCTGTCAACAAGGATATGAATGCACATGCTTATTATCCCGCGTGGAAATCCTCAAAATCCCAAGTTCACAGATTCGCACCTTTGCCTGGAAACAGATTGGATATTTATCAGAAAAGGCCTGCTGAAAATCTCATGATATCAGCGGGAGAAACGACATCCATTCAAGTTAAGTGTTGGGACGCGCATGGCAATGTGACCTCATGTTCCTATTCAATATATGGGCAAATTAATTCTAAAGAATCAGTAACAACAGCGATTCATTCCGCTGATCACAATCCTAAAAAGACTGTTGCTGCACTTCCCAATCGTCTAACTGAACTCAGCGTCGATGGGATGTCGGTGGTTTGGCCTAAATATTCATTTTACAGCAAAGAAACGGCATCTTTATCAGTCATGGGAGTGAAAGAGATGGCCGTAGGTCCTGCAGATGCGCCTCTGGCAAAACCTTTCACGTTGACATTAGATTGTCCTGCAGGCGAGTGTGATTATTGGGTGGCAGAAAGGCGCAATGAAAAAGGCAAAAGGGCAGGAGTGGAAGTCTGTGAATGTGAGTCGACAAAGTTGACATTTTCATCGTCAAAAATGGGGATATATCACCTCATACAAGATACAGTTCCCCCGCGTGTTTTGCCCAAGCATTCTGCGTCACCAATCATGGAGAATGGGGACCTGATTTTTCACGTAGAAGATGCCCTAAGCGGGGTGTCTCAAGTCAGTGGTTTTATTGATGATCAGTGGGTTCTATTTCACTGGGATCCGAAGCGCAAAACAGCCATGTATCATGCCTCAGATTTACATCATATTTCGGGTGGTACGCAAACGGTTAGGTTTGTAGCTCAGGACGAAGTTGGGCTCATTTCTGAATGGTCTGGCAACGTCACCTTCCCATAACTTTTATTTTTTTAATGAGCGTTTGACAGAGCTATAGTCTAGGTAGTATAATGCCCTTATAGATAATGAGTTAATGAAGGTCTCTTCAAGCATTTGTTCCCAGTTGTTGACGTATCCAGAAGGGAGCATGTCTCCCCGAGATTGCAGCGTATTTTTCCATACAATACTCAGTTGGCTGCCGGGAGAGAATTGCCATCTGAATCCGAAGTCGACACTCCATGCATTGAAATTTACATCGTATTCAGAGGTGTTGTCAGAATCGAGATTGACAAGTTCAGTTTCATGGAGTTCCGAGTCTGTTCCCAGCGTGTAAAATTGAAGGTAATCTACCGTGCTCCAGTAATGTCTTACTCGGAGATCAATACTCGATCTGTTGGACAAGATATAGGACCCTGACAATACGTGGGTTTCACTCTTGTTGTGACGTTTTCCGAAGAGACTTTTGGTGTCGGGGATGATACCGATTGTTATTGTATCGGCAAATCCAAGTTCGCCAAACTGACCTTGATAACTATAGATGTAACTCATGGACAATTTATCATTGATTCTAATTCTGGGTTCCATTCTAAAATCAAATCCATTCCAATCTACGCCCTCTGTAAATGCTATGCTTCGTGCGATTCTGAGGTCAAGTGCTATTTTCTTTCTGTAATCTGTAGAGATAATCAGATCGGCCTCGCCCCATTTAGGCAAATTAAAAGAATAGCCCTCTAAGCGCGGTTCAAAAAAATCAACTCCTCTTACAGGAGATCCTGCAAAACCCACCCGAGCAAATTGAAATCCTTGTGTGAGGGCACCACAATTTCCTGAAAACATGAGATTTGTAAATGTTCTGGGAGCGTAAAGTTGAGTATGAAGAATATCTAAGGATGAGAAAAGTCTAAGGAATCTCCCGAAAGGTTCCACGATTTTATATTCAAGACCTAATGCATTCACCACTTCATTTGGTGCTTCTAAATATCCCAAATCGTTGGGGTCATAAAACTCACTTTCTTCAAGATGCGAGATATTAAATGTAAAGTTTCCGGAGAGTTTTTCTGTGCCAAGTTCCCATTTGTGACCCTCGGTGCTGTATGAGGCTTGGCCATATAATGCTTGTGAATTCTGTTTGTTACGCAGTTCGAAATCGACCCCTTGTACGAGGGCTGATACTCCGTCATTTGTGACAAATGTGCTGATTCCGTGGAGGTAGCCATTGTTAGGTAAGGTTTGGTCCAATACAGCGACAGAGTAGGAGGTGACGGGAGTTTTGTCAGTTGTGTCCCGTGCTTCAGCATCGATTGCAAAAGCCTGTAATGCGCCTATCCCTAATCCTCCTTTCGTCCTTCCCGAAAATTTTGAGGCATTGACCAGTTGCAGGTTTTCACCTATTCTGCGACTGTAGAACATACCGCTCTTGTTAAAGAGTTCAGTGCCTTCTGTGAAGAAAGGTCGGTTGTCCTGGAATTCAATTTCGAACGCACTTAAATTAAGCACGAGATTGTCAGCAACAACCTGACCGAAATCTGGGATGAGTGTCATGTCTAATGTAAACGCATCACCAATTCCCGCTTTTAAGTCCATCCCTCCGTTGATCCTGGTTCCCAAATTTCCATCTTCCATAGTCTCACCGTACACTGATACATATGGAAACAGAGTCATCCTTAGAGGTGGTGTTATTTGACGGAACCCATGGAGTTCTCCAGTTTCCCTCAGTCCTTCAACAGTGCTTGTGGGGTCCATGGGTTCCCAAACGGAGAATTCTCTCAATCGTCTAATTTTCCTGTAAAAGTTAAGGCCCCAGATGATTTCTTCACCTACTTCCATTTTAGAAAACCTTAAAGCGGACCATGGGATTTTAAACTCCGCAGTCCAACCGTTATCATCAACGACAGTACGTACATCCCAGACTGCGTCCCAATTGAAATCTTGTCCGGTAGGAGAGATGTTCACATCCACCAAAATCCCAGCTGGTGTTGTTGCAAATGCGACGCCATTAATGCCGTCATTGTATGGCGACAACTGTATTCCAAATTCGTCAGAGTTCTTAATTTGATCTCTTTGTGAATACTGCATCAATATTGAGTCAGGTGCTGTGTCGAACATTTGTGCGCCCACATAAACCGCTTCATCATCGTACAGAATTCTTATTTCTGTTTTCTGTGAAGATGCGTTGCCGGGATTGGGAGAATATTGAGTTAAACCTGTTGCTATTTTAGCATTTGTCCAACTTATTTCATTCAATGTTCCATCTAAAACAATCTCACCGACTTTGATGCTTGCGGTGGCAATCCTTTGCGCATCAACCCTGGTTGAAAAAAATAATGTGAGTGTAAAAAAGCAAAATAAATACGCAACAACCCTCATCGGTAAATGTTCTGTTTATTCAGCCACTTTTGGTATTGCCTTGCATTTCTGAGATGATCTCTGTATCTCCTTTCGAAAACATGCTTTCCCGTACCTCCAGGTTCGGCGCACATATAGAGAAAGTCATGTTCAGTCGCATTGAGAACAGCGTCGATGTATGTTGGTTCTGGCGTTCTAATGGTTCCTGGTGGGAGTCCAGCATACATATACGTGTTGTATGGTGAGTCAATATCCTTGTGTTTGTTTAGAACCCGAGTAATAGTGATATCGTCCCATGCATAAATTAACGTTGGGTCTGCTTGTAGCGCTTGCCCGGTTTTTAGTCGGTTAAGATATAACCCAGCAACGATGGGCGCTTCAGAGATATTTGATGTTTCGGCTTGGACGATAGAAGCCAAAATCACCGCCTCCTCCTCAGAAAGGTTTTTGCTTTTTGCTTTCTTCTGTCGCTTCGTATTCCACCAAATCGCGCTTTCTTTTGTGAGTCTGAGAACCGCTTTTTCAGCCTCCGTTTCCCACCACATTTCATATGTGTTGGGAATCATTTGCCAACGGATACTGTCGGGACGAATCAACTGAAGCACCGCCATGCTGTCAGCGGCAATATTCTGCGCGATTTTACCTGCGATGACTTCGAGATCTCTCCCGGCAGGAACAATGACTCTCACAGACTCTCTGTCGCCAGTCGCAAATTTATGCGCAACATCACCAATGGTTTCTCCGGCCTTTATTTCATACTTGCCAGGCACAATTTGTTCACTCCACCCTCTCCAGTATAGAACCCTCGTAAGGCGCTCACCATGGCCCCCATGCATCGTGACTTCATCCTCAATGGTCAATTGGTGTTCTTGAAGTGTAAGTTTTGGATCTAAATAAATAGTAATGTGTTCAGACTCGCTCGGCAAGAGTGTGCCAAACCAATGTCCAAAAACCCCAAATACCAATATTATTGATGTTATTTTGCCTAATATCCCTACAATAACAAGAGGAAGCCCGTACTTTTTAACGTATTTTTTAATCACGATTTAATAATTGAAATAAGACGACATCACACCATTTTTTGGTGCCTTTTACCCATTCTTTTCTTAACTCACAGTCTATATATTCTGCTTTTTGAAATAAATTTATGCTTGGCTGATGGTCTGCTGGAACTTCTGCATACAATTGATGCAATCCCAGATGTTTAAATGCATATTCATGCAGCAGATTCAATCCAGCCAAAGCATGTCCGTTGTTCCTCTCTGCTTCGTCGATTGCGATGCCTACTCCTGCGCGTAAATTCCGAATGTCAAAGTCATAAAGATCGACTGCACCCACAGTCTTCCATGCTTGCTCTGTGTCTTTATAATCCAGCATGAGACGCAATTGTTTGTCTTTATAAATGTCGTGTTCACCCTCTGCAAATTTAAGCAAAGTCGCTTGGCTATAAGGAGTTAGCGTACTTCCGAGCCACCAAATAGATGAGGTGTTTTCCCATTTGTGTAGCCAAACAACGTCCTCAGGTTCGAGCGCTCTAAGTCTATATGTCGAAGTCTCTAACATATTTGCAAAGTTAGAGTCTTACCTTGCGGTTATGAGATTAATTGTGACTTTTACATTTTCTGTTTTTTTTATCTCGAGTTGTTCAATCAATAGGGATCTTCTTTTTCAATCGCCTAAAGGTTTTAAATACTCAGATTTAGGACATGCAACCACCACAGATTATAAGTTGGCTGCCAACGACGAGTTGTCATTTCAACTTTTTCCTAATGGCGGAGAGAGACTTCTCGCCATCACAACAGGCATTTTTTCTGAGGAAAAAAACAATTCAATTTTTCAAAACCGAAATATGGGGACCTATCGAATCAAACCATCGGGCCAGGTGGAATTGCCAGAGATCGGATTGATACAGGTTTCTGATTTGACTTTGGAAGAAGCTGAAGCAGCAATCGAGAACGCTTATTCCTCCACCTACCATGACCCATATGTTTTATTGAGTGTCACAAATAACAGGGTGTTGGTTTTTCCTGGTGAAGCGGGGCAGGCAACTGTCATTACGCTTCAAAACCAAAACACGACGGTCCTTGAAGCCCTTGCACTTGCAGGAGGTATAAGGTCACGAGGAATCGCTTCTAAGGTTAAATTGATAAGAAGTACACCTGATGGAAGAGATGTATACTTGCTTGACTTAAGTTCTATGGAAGGCGTACAGGATGCATCCTTAATTGTACAAGCAAATGACATTATATATGTAAGTTCTACGCCTGATTTGGCCACTGGATTCTTGAATGAAATAACGCCCATTGTTTCTATTACTTCAACGATAGGCTTGTTGTATGCTGTATTGAGAGGTTTGTAATAATGAAAATAACGAAGACACCTATTTCTGGTCTGCTGTTACTGCAGCCTACATTCTATGAAGATCATCGGGGGAGGTTTGTTGAGTCTTGGAATTCCAGTGCGTTTGATCGTGCTGTAGGACGTGAAGTAAGCTTCGTACAGGATAACGAAAGCCATTCAAAAGCACATGTGCTTCGAGGCTTGCATTTCCAAAACCCTCCCGCTTCACAAGGTAAACTTGTTCGCGTGTCTCAGGGCTCGATACTCGATGTTGCTGTTGATTTACGTTTATCATCGCCCACATATGGGATGCATTATGCAGTGCAGCTGGATTCAGCTTCAGGATTGCAGTTTTGGATTCCCGAAGGATTTGCGCATGGATTTTTGGCCCTCGAAGCGGATACAAAGGTCCAATATAAATGTACTTCTCCTTACAATTCAGATTGTGAAAACGCGCTTTTGTGGAACGACCCAGGTTTGGGAATCGATTGGGGAGTAGAAGCGCCTATTCTTTCAGATAAAGATTTAAAAGCGTCCTTGTTTCAAGATTTTAAATCGCCTTTTTAAAGCGTCACTTTCCGGGTTTTAAACACAGGCATAATGTGAATAACCATTGTGTTGTGCATGACAGCATTTGATTTCTTCAAGTACCTTTATCAGCCATGCCAAACACCCTTCTCTCCACCATCGCCATTGCCGCTTCAAGTGTGCTTTTTGTAACCTCTGTATCTTCTGAAACATTACCATCTGTAGTCCAAGCGACAGAGGTCAGTGTGTTTGTCTCTCCAACGATTCCTGATGCGCTAGAACTCGCTGGAGAGCGCGTGCCGATTGATGGATTTGGCGTGAGAGAAAGTTTAGATAAGGAACTGATTGTAAATACATACAGACACAGCTCCACCATCCTGTATTTAAAGAAATCTGCGCGTTGGTTCCCGGTCATTGAGGAGATTCTTAAAGAAGAAGGGGTACCAAATGATTTTAAGTACCTCGCTGTTATTGAAAGTGGATTGAGTCAGGTGGTTTCGCCTGCGGGTGCAAGTGGATTTTGGCAGTTCATGAAAAAGACGGCGCCAGAATATGGTTTGGAAGTGAGTGCCTCCGTTGACGAAAGATATGATGTAGAGAAGAGCACCAGGGCAGCATGTCAATATTTAAAAGAATCATATATTCGTTTTGGGAGTTGGTCTTTGGCTGCCGCTTCCTACAACATGGGGCAGTATGGCGTAGAGAAGTGCCTCGACGAACAAAGCGTAGACAATTACTGGGATCTTCATTTAAACAGTGAGACAGGAAGGTATGTCTATCGAATGTTGGCGATCAAAGAGGTCATGAGTTCACCTGTGACCTATGGCTTTCACATCTCATCAGAAGGACTTTATTTGCCACACGATGTGCGTGAACTCGAAGTTTCTGAAAACATCAGTAATCTCAATGATTTTGCGTTGAAAAACGGATCTAACTTGAAGGAATTAAAGGCACTGAATCCTTGGTTGAGGAAGGGGTATCTAACTGTAAAGCCAGGCAAAACTTACGTCATTTCATTGCCGAAAATCGTGACTGAATAGGCGGTCGTTCTCGGTTTCACAAGCGGTCTTTTTGAATGTTTTATGTCTTCCTTGATCACGGCTTTTGATCCAGGTGAACCAGGCGCAAAAACGTCATCCAATGTCTTGACTGCTCCTGCTGGAACGCGTGATTCATGAAATTGTCGCAACAGACTTTCTTTCTGATGTCCCGTTACAAGTTGCTGCAGATCAGAAATGAGTTGAATTCTGTGAGTCACCCGATCTTGATTTGTCAAGTATCTTGTCTCACGACTTAACTCGGGCTTCCCCAAAACCTCACATAGAGATATAAATTGAGCGTCTGATCCTATTGCCAGCACGAGATTACCATCCTCGAATTCCAACTGTTCTCCATAGGGTGCAATGTTTGGATGTATGGAACCTCTGCGCTGAGGGATTGTATCATTCATCAAATAATTGGTGGCTTGATTCACAAGTGCCGCGATTCCACTAAGTTCAAGGCTCACCTGGGCATACCATCCTGTTGCTCCACGTTCTCTCGCGTACAGTCCAGTTGTGACCGCCGACCTCATTTGGTGCGAGGCAAGAATGTCAATCATGGCTACGGGAATTTTGACACCACGATTTTCAGGGGCTCCGTTCATATGCATGAATCCCGTTTCTGCTTGCATGACGACATCATACGCAAGTCTTTCAGGTGATTCAGCAAATCCCACCAAACGTATGTGTATGACATTTGGAAATTTCTTCGCCAACTTCTCTGGGGTAAGATCGAATTTGTTGAGATCGCCTTCTTTAAAGTTTTGTAACAGGATATCGCAGGTGGATAATTCATTTTCAAGCCATTTGCGACCCTGGTCAGAGGCCAGGTCAATCTTGATTGTTTCTTTGAATGTGTTTGCTGCAGCAAAATAAGCTGAGTTTGGATCGTCTGTGGGTTCTCCTTTAGACCTCCAGGTTCTTGTGACATCTCCGAGCCTAGGATGTTCAACTTTGAGAACGGTTGCGCCTCCTTCAGCCAAAAAGCTTCCTGCCAATGGGCCTGCCAATACGCTCGCTAGTTCTAGAACTTTTAAACCCTCAAATGGTTTGATATCTGCTTTTTTCACTCGTCAAATTTACGTCAAAAGTTATTTTTTTATTCGTATCTTTTCGTGCCTTGAAAACTTTACATAAATATATCACGCTTTTTTTGTCCACTGTCGTTCTTAGCTTTACGACTGCTTTTGGCCAAAGTGATTCTGAGCTTTATCCCAAATTAAATATGGCACTTGTAGGGATGGTGTCTTTGGATGAGATGTCTGTAAGCCATACAAACGATGTCTGGGGATGGACTGATGCCCTCGATTCAACTGAGTATGTTTTGCTGGGATCTGACAATGGTGTGTGTTTTGTGAAATTAGTAAGTGGGGGAGTCCCTCATTTTATGGGCCGTCTTCCGACGCACAATACAAATAGTTTGTGGAGGGATGTGAAAGTCATCGGAGATTACGCTTATGTGGTCAGTGAGGCTCCTGGACATGGGTTACAGATTTTTGATCTGACTGAATTAAGGGACTGGGATGAATCGTTGGGTACAGTTATTTGGTCCGAGTCAAGTCATGTTTCTGGGGTGAGTACTGGACACAATTTGGCTGTACACGAAGACTCCAATTCACTCTATATTTTGGGGTCGAATCTCGAATCTGGTGGCGTGATGATTTATGATGTATCAAATCCATTAACGCCAGTTTTAACTGGTATTTATGGCGAATCTGGATATTTTCACGATGCACAAATCATCACCTATTCGGGTCCTGATCCAGATTATTACGGAGACATTATTTTGATTGCGGCAAACATAACAGGGTTGGTTATTCTAAATGTCACGGACCCTGCGGATGTTGTTCAAATATCGTATTCACCCTATTTCAACGCCTATTATGCGCACCAAGTTTGGATGAGTGATGATGGTGCCTTCATTCTTATGGGTGACGAACTTGACGAAACCTCAAACGCTGTATCTGGAACACGGACATTGATATGGGACGTTCAAAATCTAGACTCACCCCAGCTTGCTGGACAACATACTTCAGATATGCTCGCCTCAGATCACAACCAATATATCTCTGGTGAATTGACGTATCAAAGTAATTATAAGTCGGGGCTTAGAATTTTAAACACAAGTCAGTGGTCTTCGGGTACCCTCACAGAGGTCGCCTATTTCGATGTGTATCCTGAGAATGATGACGCTGGATTTTTAGGCACCTGGTCAAACTATCCGTTTTTTGCCTCAGGCTACATTGCCGTGTCTTCAATTGATCGGGGGTTATTCATTTTGAAACACAATGTGCTGGATGTTTCTGTCGTTGTCGATTCTTGGTGCTCAAGTGATTGGATTAATTTCAATGTGACTGTTCCCGAAGGGTTTACGGGACCTTATCAACTCTCTGTAGAAGGGCTTCCTATCGGTGTTTATCCTGTTGGAATCAGTCACAATCCCATAACTGTCGAACCAGGAAGCACCACGCTGTGTTATATTTTGGGGTCATCTAGTTTTTCTGGGGTCATCGATCCTTTGTGGGTCTTAGAAACAGAATCAAATCGTTTTGAAACCCGGACCCCATTTTCAAGTGAATCCGCTTCAGCGATTTTTCTAGATCATGATGGGGATGGTTTTGGAGATCCCAACAATGCTATTCTGGGATGTGAAAGTGATTTGATTGAAGTCGGTTCTTACGTTACAAATGCGATGGATTGCGACGATTCTAGGGCTTCTACATATCCTGAGTCTCCCGAAACATGTGATTTTATTGACAACGATTGCAATGGGCTTATTGACGATAACGTGTCTCTTCTGTCCTGGTATCCAGATGCAGATGGTGATGGTTTTGGAGCTTTGGTGGGCGCGGTGTTAATGTGTGGTCCGCCTGCTGAATATGTCATGAATTCATCGGATTGCAATGATGACTCAGCCGTTATTTACCCTGGTGCCTTAGGCACATATCAGGGGTTCGACAACAATTGTGATGGGGTGTTTCAAGTTGAGGAGCATCATGCTTGTCCCGGAGATTTTAATTTCGACAATTCAAGAAATGTGATGGACCTGCTTGACATCTTGGGCGCCTACGGATGTTTGGGACCAGGATGTTTGACAGATATGAATGAAGATGGTGCTGTGAGTGTCAACGATCTTCTGCTGTTTTTAATCTATATCGGCGTTCCTTGTTAGGCAAGATTCTTCTTCACGAGCCTTCCTGTTTCTGATCCATTTCTGCGTAAAGACCTCCGGTCTTTATAAGCTCTTGATGCGTTCCACGTTCTACAATATGTCCCGCTTCGATGACGAGAATAAGGTCTGCATCTTTAATTGTGCTTATTCTGTGGCTTACGACCAGTGTGCTCCGAGTGTTGTTGCTTTCTTTTAATCTTCCTAAAATATGTTTTTCCGTAATGACATCGACTGCAGAAAGACAATCGTCTAAGATTAACAATTCGGGCGCCCTGATGAGCGCCCTGGCAATACTGATTCTTTGTTTCTGTCCTCCGCTGAGGTTCACGCCTCTTTCCCCAAGCAATGTTTTAAATCCATGTTCAAACCCATTGATGTCTTCCAAAACACCTGCGTCTAAAGCAGATTCAGTGATTCGTTTTTTTTCCCTTTCTTGACTTTTAAATGCTTTTACACCAAATGAGATGTTGTTTTCTATTGTGTCCGAAAATAGAAACACATCTTGTGGAACATATCCGGTATGTTCGCGATACTTTTCTAAATTCCACAGGCCTAGCTCAGCACCCTTAAACGAGATGCTTCCCTCAGTGGGGTCCATCATTCTCATGACCAATTGGAGAATCGTTGATTTCCCACTTCCCGTTCTTCCGGTAATGGCAACTGTAGTGCCTGCTTCGAGTGTGAAGTTTAAGCCCTCGAGTGCTATGATGCCTGTTTCCGGGTACGTAAATCCGACATCTTTAAAGACAAGTCCAGAACTGGGTTTGTAATGTGCCTCAAAATTGTTTTCCTCCCCAGGTTTCACGCTGGATTCAGAGACGATTTTAGACTCAGTCTCCAGGAAATGAAGAATGCGGGCCATTGATGCCTCTGCTTTTTGAACCAAAGATGTCACCCATCCGACAGAGGCAAAAGGCCAAGTCAGTAGGTTC
>MDSV01112805.1_pt1 | contig 26226 bp, 24 predicted proteins | sample 810851 | NCBI WGS metagenome assembly MDSV01 (sample SAMN05326640, study PRJNA326480) | marine metagenome | isolation source: seawater | place: Atlantic Ocean: North East | collected 2012
ATGTATGCTATGTTTTGGTTAGGAGAATATGCAAATATTTTATTAATGTGTGCTATGGGCTCAATTTTATTTTTAGGTGGTTGGTTATCACCATTAGATTTTTACCCATTTACTCTAATACCAAGTTTTATTTGGTTAATTTTAAAAATTTTATTACTATTTATTCTTTTTGCATTAGTTAAAGCTATCGTTCCACGTTATAGATATGATCAGTTAATGAAATTAGGTTGGAAAATTTTTCTCCCTTTGTCATTATTATGGGTTGTTTTAACTTCTAGTTATTTATTTTATTTTAATATGTTACCAAAAATTTAGTTATGAAATTATCAAGGATTATAAAAACAATTTTTTTATTAGATTTCGTCAATGCTTTAATTTTAGCAATTAAAGAAATTTTTAAGCCAAAGAAAACAATTAATTATCCATTTGAAAAAGGAAAAATTAGTTCAAGATTTAGAGGAGAGCATGCTTTACGAAGATATCCAAATGGTGAAGAAAGGTGTATAGCTTGTAAATTGTGTGAAGCTGTTTGTCCAGCTCAAGCTATAACTATTGAATCAACTGAACGCTCAGATGGAAGTCGTAAGACAACCAGATATGATATTGATATGCTTAAATGTATTTACTGTGGCTTGTGTGAGGAATCATGTCCTGTGGATGCAATTGTTCAAGGTCCAAATTTTGAATTTGCTACGGAGTCAAGAGAAGAACTTTATTATAATAAGGAAAAACTTTTAGATAATGGTGATAGATGGGAAAATGTTTTAGCAGCAAATATAAAAGCAGATGATCCATTTAGGTAAACCACATGATAGCTCACTCAATTTTTTTTTATTTTTTTTCATTTATAGCAATAGCTTCAGCAATAATGGTTACTGTTTCAAAAAATACTGTACATTCTGTCTTTTTTTTAATTTTAGATTTTATAAGTATTTCTAGTTTATTTATTATGATTGGAGCTGAATTTTTAGGCATGATAATGCTAATTGTTTATGTCGGTGCAGTCGCAGTTCTTTTTTTATTTGTAGTTATGATGCTTAATGTAGCTGAACAAAAAAAAAAATGGTTTGAAGCAACAACTGGTTATTCACATATGCCAGTTGGTTTAATAATTAGTGTTATTATTTTTTTTGAAATACTTATTGTTATTGGTGGATGGAAATATAAACCAAATTTATTTACTGTTAGTTCAATAAAACATGATGCAAATATTACAAATACTCATTCTATTGGAAACGTTTTATATACTGATTATATACATTTATTTCAGTTGAGTGGCATGATTTTGCTTGTAGCAATGATAGGAGCAATTGTTTTAACTTTTAGACAAAGGTCAGGCATAAAAAGACAGAGCTATATTGAACAAATTTCAAGAGAAAAAGTTGAAGGAGTTACTTTACTAGATGTAGAGAAAAATAAAGGAGTTAAAGTTGATGATTGATATTGGTTTAGGTCACTACTTAACATTAGGAGCTATAATATTCACTATTGGTATTATTGGAATATTTTTAAATAGAAAAAATATAATCGTAATTTTAATGAGTATAGAGTTAATTTTATTAGCCGTTAATATTAACTTAGTCTCTTTTTCAATTTTTTTAAATAATTTAAATGGTCAAATATTTACTTTATTTATTTTAACTGTTGCCGCTGCTGAAGCTGCTATAGGTCTTGCAATAATAGTTGTTTATTACAGGAATTCAGGGACAATACGCGTTGAAGAAATAAATAGTTTGAAAGGTTAAAATGGAATATGCAATAGTATTTCTTCCTCTTCTAGGTTCAATTTTATCAGGTTTTTTTGGAAAAAAAATTGGTGACCGTAATTCTCAAATATTAACAAGTTCATTAGTTTCAATCTCTGCCATTTTGTCTATAGTTGTTTTTTACCATGTTATATTTAATAACTACAGTAATAATGTAACTATTTTAACTTGGATTAATTCTGGTTTTTTAAATGTTAACTGGTCAATAATGATTGATCCAGTTTCTTCAGTTATGTTATTTGTTGTATGTTTTGTTTCAGCTATAGTTCATATTTATTCAATCGGTTATATGGCTCATGACAGCCATAAAACAAGATTCATGGCTTATTTATCACTATTTACATTTTCAATGCTTGTATTAGTTACCTCAGATAATTTTCTCCAACTATTTTTTGGTTGGGAAGGTGTTGGAGTTTGTTCTTATTTTTTAATTGGTTTTTGGTTTAAAAAAGACACTGCAAATGCAGCTGCAATAAAAGCATTTATAGTCAATAGAGTTGGAGACTTTGGTTTTGCGATTGCTATTTTTTTAATTTTTTATATTTTTAAAACTGTTAATTATGATGAAGTTTTTTTGAAAATTCCTGATTTTATTGATCATCATATTGTTTTTTTAGGTTTTACTTTTAATTCAATTACCTCAATATGCATACTTTTATTTATTGGTGCAATGGGAAAATCTGCACAATTTTTTTTACATACTTGGTTACCTGATGCAATGGAAGGACCGACACCTGTATCTGCATTAATTCATGCAGCAACAATGGTAACTGCAGGAGTTTTTCTTGTAATAAGATGTTCTCCAATTTTTGAATATTCTCAGTTAGCATTAAATATTATATGCATAATAGGAATGACTACAGCTTTTTTTGCAGCTTCTGTTGCTTTAGTTCAAAATGATATAAAAAAAATAATTGCTTATTCAACTTGCAGTCAATTAGGTTATATGTTTTTTGCGGCAGGTATTGGAGCTTATAATGTTGCTATTTTTCATTTGTTCACTCATGCATTTTTTAAGGCTTTACTATTTTTAGGCTCAGGTTCAGTCATTCATGCTTTTAATGATGAGCAGAATATAAACAAAATGGGTGGTGTTTGGAAAAGATTACCATATTCATGGATATTAATGATAATCGGTACTTTGGCATTGACAGGCTTCCCATTCTTATCAGGATATTATTCTAAAGATGCTATTATTGAGTTTGCATTTTTAAGTGAAACCACATTAGGCTATTATGCTGTATTTATTGGTATATTTACAGCTTTTTTAACTGCAATTTATTCATGGAGGTTAATTTTTAAAACATTTCATGGAAATTTTGAAAATAAAAATATTAAAATTGAAACAGTTCAAGAGTCACCACTAGTAATGTTGATACCTTTAGCTTTTTTAGCAATAGGTTCAATTTTGTCAGGAATGATTTTTAAAGATCTATTTATTGGATATAACTCTGTTGATTTATTTTGGAAAGATTCAATTAAATTTTTAGAGCCTTTAAGTCAAAATCATCCACCATTATGGTTAATTAATATGACACCAGTTATTGTAGTTTTATCTATACCACTTTCATATTATTTATTTATTAAAAATAAATTTATCATATCGTGGTTTGTAAATGAAAATAAATTGATCTATAACTTTTTGATAAATAAATGGTACTTTGATCAATTATATGATTTAATTTTTATTAAAACTTCAAAACGTTTAGGATTATTTTTTTGGAAAAAAGTAGATGTAAATTTTATTGATAAGTTTGGACCAGATGGAGTTTCAACTTTAATTAAAAAATTATCTAATAAAGCTGTTAAGTTTCAAAGTGGATATATTTATCAATATGCATTTATTATGCTATTAGGATTTTCAGCTTTTTTAACATATTTAATTATTTCATAATGAACTTTCCTATTTTGTCATCTTTAATTTTATTACCAATTGTTGGCGCACTCTTTATTCTTTTTAGCAAGTCAAATAATCAATCAGATCATACTAGTTCAAAGTATGTTGCTATTTTTGTTTCATTCGCTAACTTTTTTATTGCAATATATCTTTGGTCAATTTTTGATCCTAGTTTAACTGATTTTCAATTTGTAGAAGAGCGTATTTGGATACAAGGTTTAGTAAATTATAAACTTGGTATAGATGGTATATCAATTTTATTTGTTGTCCTATCTACATTTATAACTCCTCTTTGTATTATTTCTGTAAACAAATCTGTAACCTATAAATTAAATGAATTTTTAATTGCTATCTTAATAATGGAAAGTTTGATGATTGGAGTTTTTTGTTCTTTAGACTTAGTAATTTTTTACTTATTTTTCGAAGGGGGTCTTATACCAATGTTTTTAATAATTGGTATATGGGGTGGTAATAGACGTGTTTATTCAGCTTTTAAATTTTTTTTATTTACATTACTTGGCTCAGTTTTGATGCTAATAGCAATTATTTCAATATATTGGATAAATGGTACGACTGATATAGTTGAGTTATATAAAATAGGTATTGAGTCAAAATATCAAAATTTATTGTGGTTGGCTTTTTTTAGTTCATTTGCAGTTAAAACTCCAATGTGGCCTTTTCATACTTGGTTGCCAGATGCACATGTTGAAGCCCCAACAGCAGGCTCTGTATTACTGGCAGCTATTTTATTAAAAATGGCTGGTTATGGTTTTATTAGATTTTCTTTAGGTTTATTTCCTATTGGATCAGAAAATTTTATACCATTAGTTTATGTACTTAGTATTGTTGCGATTATATACACCTCTTTTGTAGCACTAATGCAGGAAGATATGAAAAAATTGATAGCTTATTCATCAGTGGCTCACATGGGTTACGTTACATTAGGTATTTTTACAATAACACAACAAGGTTTACAGGGTAGTTTAATACAGATGATAAGTCATGGACTTGTATCCGCAGGTTTGTTTTTATGTGTTGGAGCAGTTTATGATCGGATGCATTCACGTCTAATTGTTACTTATGGAGGCATAGTTTCAATAATGCCAAAATATGCAGTTTTGTTTATGATATTTACTTTGGCAGCAGTAGGATTGCCTGGAACAAGTGGATTTGTAGGTGAGTTTTTAATTTTAATAGGAGCATTTCAAAAAAGTTTTTTAATTGCAATAATAGCTAGTCTAGGAGTTATTTTGGGAGCAGCTTATATGCTTTGGCTATATAGAAGAGTGATTTTTGGTGAGATAAAAAATAAAGAACTTTTAAAAATGTTAGATTTGAATAAATCTGAAATTTTTATTCTTACAGCACTAGCTATTCCAACAATATTTTTTGGATTTTATCCTGAACCATTATTAAATACTATAGATATATCTATTGCGAATCTAATAGAAACTTATAATAACCAATTAACTTTAAAAAAATAATCATGGAAAATATTAACTTTATATTACCTGAAATATTTATTTTAACTTCAATTTTATTTTTATTAATAGTCGGTGTATTTAAAAAAAAAAGTTCGTCATTAGTTTATTCGCTATCAATTATTTCATTAGTTATTGTTTTGAGTTTGATTATTAATACTCCTTTAAATAAAGAAATTTATTTGTTTTCTGATAGTTACAAGATAGATCGATTATCATTTTTTATGAAAATTATAACAATTATTTCTGGAATTTTTGTTTTGATAATTTCGTATAATTATTTAAAAATTACAAAAATTTTTAGTATTGAATATCCAATTTTAATTTTATGCTCAATATTAGGAATGATGGTAATGATTAGTTCATACGACTTGATAGTTTTTTATATAGGATTAGAACTTCAGTCTTTAGCTTTATATGTCTTAGCTGCATTTAATCGTGATCAAAAAAAATCTTCAGAAGCTGGTTTAAAATATTTTGTACTTAGTGCACTATCTTCTGGTTTACTTTTATATGGATGTTCTCTGATATATGGTTTTTCTGAGTCGACAAACTTTAGTTTAATATCAGAAAATATAGTTGCAACTGATTTTGGAAATATTTTTGGTATTGTATTTATACTTGTGGGTTTATCATTCAAAATCTCAGCTGTTCCATTTCACATGTGGGCACCAGATGTTTATGAAGGTTCACCGACATCAGTTACATTATTTTTTGCTATTGTCCCTAAAATTGCTGCGGTTACAGTGTTTATAAGATTTTTATATGTACCTTTTTTTGGTTTAATTGACCAATGGCAATCTATTATAATTTTCTTAGCATTAGCTTCAATGATTTTTGGTGCTGTTTCTGCAATAGGTCAAAAAAATTTAAAAAGACTAATAGCCTATAGCTCCATTGGACATATGGGTTACGCCCTAGCTGGACTTGCTACAGTAAGTAATTCTGGTATTCAAAGTTCAATTATTTATATAACAATATATTTTGTTATGAACTTAGGTATTTTTTCATGCTTGTTTATGCTGAAGAGAAACAATAAATATTATGAAAATATTGAAGACTTATCTGGTTTATCTAAAAATCACCCAATAATATCTTTGTCATTACTGATTTTACTTTTTTCATTAGCTGGAATTCCTCCTATGGCAGGATTTTTTGCTAAGTTTTATATTTTTATGTCAGTAATAGAAAAATCAATGTATTTTTTAGCAGTAGTAGGATTAATCTCAACAGTCATATCATCATTTTATTATTTAAGAATTATTAAAATTATATATTTTGATAAAGCTTTAGAAAGTTTTGATAAAGAAAATTTTTTAGGATTAAAATTAACACTAGCTATTTCAACGATATTAACATTATTGTACTTTATTTATCCAAGTGGGTTAATTAATTTAATTTCACAAATCAATGTCATTTAATGAGAATCGATACATATAAATTTAAACTAGTAAAAAGTACTAATGATACTGCAATTAGTTTGATAAAAAAAAAAAATAAAAAAAAAGGAATTATTATTGCAGAAAAACAAATTAGTGGAAGAGGTCAATATGGAAGGGAATGGATTTCTTATAAAGGTAATTTATTTGTATCTATATTTTTTAATTTAGAAAATTTAAAGCTCAGCATAAAGCAATTGACAAAAATAAATGCAAAAATAATTATTAAAGCATTGTCTTCATACTATAAAAAAAAAATTTTTGTAAAAAAACCAAATGATATTATTATTAATAAAAAAAAAATTAGTGGAATTTTACAGGAAATAATTCATCATAATAATGTTAGGTATATTATAGTTGGTATAGGATTAAATTTAGTTAAAAGTCCAAAAATAAAAGGGTACCCAACAACTAATTTATATGATTTAACTAAAAAAAAAATTAATATTTATAAATTTTCTACTAAGTTAAAAAAGCTTTATGAAGAGTTTATTTATATAAAAAAAAAATAATTATGTTTTTAATAGGTGACATTGGCAATACGGATACAAAAGTTTGTATAATTAATTCAAATTATAAAATAATTAAAAAAATAGTTTTTTCTACAAAAAAAGTTACATCTTTTTCATTAAAAAAAAAATTAAAAATAATCGTAAAAAAAAAATTTTTAATTAGAAAATCTTTATTTTGTAGCGTAGTTCCAAAAAAATATAACTTAATTAAAAATTTATTATTTAAAAATTTTAATATAAAAACTTTTGAATTAAAAAATTTAAATCTAAAAAAAATTATTAAGATTAAAGTAAATAAAAAACAGGTTGGTTCTGATAGACTTTCAAATTCAATAGCCTTAATTTCAAAAAAAAAAAATTTTATTATTGTTGATTTTGGTACAGCAACCACCTTTGATGTTGTAGTAAATAATGAATATATTGGTGGTATTATTGCTCCTGGAGTAAATTTATCACTTACGACTTTAATAAATAAAGCAACATTAATTCCTAAAGTTAATTTAAAAAAAACAAATAATGTAATTGGTAAAAATACTGTTAATGCTGTTAGATCAGGTTTTTTTTGGGGATATGAAGGTTTAGTTAATAATATTATTGATTTGATAAAAAAAGAAACTAAAAAAAGATTTAAAATAATTTATACTAGGGGTTTTTCTGATTTATTTGCAAAATCCTATAGTTCGAAAATTATTGTTGATAAAGATATAACTATTAAAGGTCTAATAAAAGTAGCTAAATTAAGTAGTTTTTAATATATGAAAGAAGAATTATTATTTTGTCCTTTGGGAGGATCTGGTGAAATAGGTATGAATATGAATTTATTTGCCTATGGACCTCCTCATAAGCAAAAATGGATAATGGTAGATATTGGAGTTACTTTTGCAGATGATAGTTTGCCTGGTATAGATTTAATTTATCCTGATCCAGGTTTTATTATTGATAAAAAAAATGATTTATTAGGAATAATTTTAACACATGCTCATGAAGATCATATTGGTGCAATAGCTCACATTTGGCCAAAAATTAAATGTAAAATTTTTTCCACTCCATTTACAGCTGTGTTGATACAGGAAAAATTTAAAGAAAAAAAAATTGATATAAGCAATAGTCTTAAAATAGTGAATCTAAATGGCACTATTGATTTAAACCCTTTTAAAATTGAATTTATAACATTAACACATTCTATTTTAGAACCTAATGGATTAAGAATTGAGACACCAGTTGGAACAATATTACATACTGGAGATTGGAAAATTGATCCAAATCCATTAATTGGTGGGAAAATAAACACTGAAAGATTAAAAGAAATTGGAAACGAAGGGGTACTTGCAATGATTTGTGACTCAACAAATGTATTTAGTGCTGGAAAATCAGGTTCTGAATTAGATGTTCGAAATAATTTATTATCAATAATGCAAAGGTTAAAAAAAAGAATTATAGTCACATCCTTTGCTTCAAACGTTGCGCGTATGGAAACAATTTTTTATTGTGCAGAAAAAACTGGAAGACAAATTTCTTTAGTTGGAAGATCAATGCATAGAATATTTAAAGCTGCTAGAAAATGTGGATATTTAAAAGACGTTATTGATCCAATTGATCCTCGCGAAGCAAAAAAAATATCAAGAGATAAAATTGTCTATTTATGTACAGGAAGCCAAGGAGAACCTATGGGGGCAATGATGAGAATTTCAAGCAATGTTCATCCTGATGTTTTTATACAAAAGAACGACACTGTTATTTTTTCATCAAAAATAATACCTGGAAATGAAAAAAAACTGTATAAGCTTCATAATCAGCTTGTTAAAGATGGTGTAGAGGTAATTTCTGAAGAAAGCGAATTTGTGCATGTATCAGGTCATCCAAATAGGGAAGATCTTAAAGATATGTATAATTGGGTTAAACCAAAATGTGTTATACCAGTTCATGGAGAGCATCGACATATGATAGAACACATAAGTTTTGCTAAAGAAATGCAAGTACCTCATCCAGTTCAAGTAGAAAATGGAGATATAGTTAAAATATATCCAGGAGAAAAACCTGAAGTTATTGATAAAGCACCGAGTGGAAGAATTTATGTTGATGGAAATGTTAGTGTAGAAGAAGATTCAAATTCAATTAAAGAAAGAAAAAATCTTAGTAATAATGGATATCTAGAAGTCATCATTTTAGTAACACCAAAAGGCAATATTCATAAAATTCCAAAGTTTTCATTTAAAGGATTGCCTATACTTGATATTGATGAATTTGTTTATGGATTAGAAGAAGAAGTTGAAAGTGTTGTAAAAACATTTTCTTTAAATAGTAAAAAACAAGAATTAAATTTAATTGATGCTTTAAAAATTGCTTGTAGAAAATATTCTAAGGAAAAAACTGGTAAAAAACCTATTACTAACATTAATATAGTTAAAATTTAAAGTATGAATATTTCTTCCTAAATAATATAATTAGTCAAATGTATATATCAAAATCGTTAATTCCAATTTTAAAAAATAATCCATCAGAAGCTAAAATAAAATCTCATCAATTGATGCTAAGAGTTGGTATGATAAAACAGTCTTCAGCAGGAATTTATTCATGGCTACCACTAGGTTTTAAGGTAATGAAAAAAATTGAAAAAATAGTAAGAGAAGAACAAGACAGAATTGGTGCTCAAGAGGTTTTAATGCCAACCATACAATCAAGCGATATCTGGAAAGAAAGTGGTCGTTATGATGATTATGGAGATGAAATGTTACGTATAAAAGACAGACAGAATAGAGAAATGCTTTATGGCCCAACAAATGAAGAATTAATCACTGATATATTTAGAACAAGTATTAAATCATACAAATCTCTTCCACAATTACTTTATCATATTCAATGGAAATTCAGAGACGAGCTAAGACCAAGATTTGGTATAATGAGATGTAGAGAATTTTATATGAAAGATGCATATTCTTTTGATATAAATGATGAGGAAGCTTTTTTTTCATATAATAAATTTTTTCTTTCTTATTTAAGAACATTTAAAAGATTAGAATTAACTGCAATACCAATGGCTGCTGATACTGGACCAATAGGTGGAAATCTTTCTCACGAATTTATTATTTTAGCAGAAACAGGAGAAAGTAAAATTTTTACAGATAAAAGAATTTTTGATTTAAATAGCGATGGTTCTAAAATTGAAAAACAATCTTTGGAAGACTTAAGAACTAAATATGAAAAATTCTATGCAGTAACCGATGAAAAATTTAATAAAGAAGAATTTGAAAATGAAGTTACTAAAGAAAATAGATTAATCACAAAAGGTATAGAAGTTGGACATATATTTTATTTTGGCAACAAATATTCTAAAGCATTAAATGCTGCGGTTGATTTACCAGGTGGAAAAAAAGATTTTGTTAAAATGGGTTCATATGGAATAGGTGTATCAAGATTAGTTGGTGCAATTATAGAAGCAAAATATAATGATAAAGATGAAGTCATGAAATGGCCACTGTCTGTTGCTCCTTATGAATTAGCAATTATTCCTATGATAAATAAAAATGAAAACTCTGCTATTGAAAAAGCAAATAATATTTTTAAATATTTTAAAAGTAATAAAATTGATACTATTATTGATGACACTGATGAAAATTTTTCTTCAAAAATTAAAAAGTTTAATTTAATTGGAGTGCCATATCAAATTATTATAGGTAAAAAATCTGATGGAGATTTATTAGAATTTAAAGAAATTGGTAAAGAAACAAAAAATTTATCAGTTGATCAAATAATAAAAATCATAACTGAACAAAAAGAAAAAATTTGATCACAACTTTAGAAAAAGAAATTACTTTTAGATATTTAAAAACCAGAAAAAAAGATGGTTTTTTAAATATTATATCAATTTTTTCTTTTATAGGCATTAGCCTGGGTGTAGCCGTATTAATTATTGTAATGTCTGTAATGAATGGTTTTAGAACAGAACTGATTAATAAAATAGTTGGTTTTAATCCCCACGCAACATTAGAGTTTTACGGCGGTAAAAATGATTTAAAAACTTTAAAAAATTCAAAAATTAAAAACAAGATAAAGAATACAATAATTTCAAATTATAGTGAGGGTATTATCCTAACAAGATCAAATGATTCTAATAATTATCAAAACAAAACAAAGGGTATTATGTTGAGAGGTTATTTACTAGATCAATTTAGAAATTTGTCTATCATTAATAATGAAGATTATTTTGGTAAAAAAAAATTATTACAAGACTCTATTTCAATTGGTGAAGAATTAAGTATTAATTTAAATCTTAATATAGGCGATAAAGTTGCAATAATGTCTCCTACTGGAATTCAAACAATTATAGGAAGTTTGCCAAAACAAAAAATATTTACTGTAACTTCAATATATAAAAGCGGCCTGGCTGATTTTGATAACAATATTGCTTTTATTAATCTAAATACTTTGGAAGATCTATTTGATGTAGATAAAAAAAATAGAAAGTTAGAAATTTATTTTTTTGAACCAAAAGAAATTGAAAATCTTAAAATAGAGTTAGTAAAATTGTTTGAAATGAATAATATTTACACTTGGTCTGATATGAATAGTTCTTTATTCTCAGCTTTAAAAGTTGAAAGAAATGTTATGTTTATAATATTATCATTGATAATAATTGTAGCAGCTTTTAATATTATTTCAGGATTAACAATTTTAGTAAAAAATAAAACTAGAGATATTGCTATTTTAAAATCAATTGGAGTATTAAATAAGTCAATTGTAAAAATATTTTTTTTTGTTGGTGTAATTATTGGAACATCTGCAACATTTTTTGGCATTATATTAGGTGTATTATTTTCACTATACGTAGAAAATATAAGAGAATTTTTAAGCAATACTTTTAATATAGGGTTATTTCCAGAAGAAATATATTTTTTAAGTAAAATGCCTTCAGAAATTAACTTTACTTCTATTTTTATAATTTCTTTTTCTTCAATATTAATAACTACAATTGTATCGATTTTTCCTGCAATTAAAGCTGCAAGACTTGATACCGTAAAGGCTTTAAAGTATGAATAATTTAATATCTTTAAAAAACTTATCAAAATCTTTCTCAATAAATAAAAAAATTAATGTTTTAAAAAGAATTAATTTTAATTTTAAAAAAGGTAAAATTTATTCATTAATAGGTCCATCAGGATCTGGTAAATCTACATTGCTAAATATTCTTTCATTAATTGACAAACCCACCACTGGTGCTATTAAAATAAATAATAAAGAGATTAATTTTAAAGAATCAGAATTAAATGATAAAATTAGATCAAGTAAAATTGGTATTATTTATCAACAAAATAACCTCTTGAATGATTTTACTGCTTTAGAAAATGTTTATTTAGCCAGTTTGGCCTTAAAAGATGATAAAAAAAATGCTTTGGAATTATCTAAAAAAATTTTAAAGAAAATTGGTCTTTCTAAACGTATATCACATTATCCTTCGGAATTGTCTGGTGGTGAGATTCAAAGAGTTTCAATTGGTAGGGCATTAGTTAATGAACCTGAAATTATTTTAGCTGATGAACCAACAGGTAGTCTGGATCAAACTACTGCCAAAGAAGTTTTTGATATTTTATTTAAACTAAAAAACTCAGCTAGATTAATTATTTATGCAACTCATAATAGATTTTTTGCTAATATGGCAGACTATAAATTAGAAATGATTGATGGTAATATTAAAACAATCAATGAGTGAAATTTATAATAATCAATTTAATCATATTAAAGTTCATACACAATATTCTATATGTGAGGGAGCTATAAAAATTGAAGATCTAAAAGAATTTTGTAAAGAAAACAAAATTAGAAGTACAGGAATATCAGATACTACAAATTTGTGTGGTGCTTTAGAGTTCGCAGAAAATATTTCTAGAATTGGTACTCAGCCAATTATTGGAACTCAAATTTACATTAAATACGAGGAAGTTTTCGGTTTACTGCCTCTAATTGCTATAAATGAAGAAGGTTACAAAAAAATAATTGAATTATCATCTAATTCATATTTAGAAAACGACATTACTTCAGTGCCACACATTGATATATCAAAACTATATCAAGATATGAACGGAGTTATACTATTATCAGGTTCAATTTACGGTTTATTTGGTCAATTGTTTAATAAAAATAGAACTCAAGAAATTTCTAATATTTATAAAAAATTTTTAAATATATTTAAAGATAAGTTTTATTTAGAAATTCAACGACATGGCGACCAAAATGAAAAGTTATTTGAAAAATTTAATTTGAAAACTTCTCATGAAATGCAAATCCCTATCATAGCTACCAATGAAGTTTTTTATTTAAAACAAGATATGCATGAAGCACACGATGCATTAACATGTATAGGAAACAAAACCTACATAAATGAAAAAAACAGAATAAAATATTCAAATCAACATTATTTTAAAACAAATCAGGAAATGTCAGAATTGTTTTCTGATCTTCCTGAAGCTCTAGAAAATAATTATAATTTGCCTTTTAGATGTAATTACAAGCCATCATTTTCAAAACCTGTTTTGCCTAATATTAGTTCTGAAAAAGGTGGAAATGCTGATAAAATTCTTACAAATGATTCAGAAGAAGGACTTAAAATAAAATTCAAAGAGTTAATGAAGGTTAATGAAGATGTTTTAGAAGATAATAGTCTCTTTATTAAATATAAAGAAAGACTAAGCCATGAATTAAAAATAATAACTGAAATGAAATATGCAAGTTATTTTTTAATAGTATCTGATTATATAAAATGGGCAAAAAAAAATGATATACCAGTTGGACCTGGAAGAGGCTCTGGTGCTGGATCTTTAGTTGCTTGGTGTTTATCTATTACAGATGTAGACCCAATAAAGTTTAATTTGATTTTTGAAAGATTTTTAAATCCCGACAGAATATCAATGCCTGATTTTGATATTGATTTTTGTGAAGAAAAGAGAGATTTAGTTTTTGACTACCTTACAAACAAATATAAAGATAGCGTTGCTCATATAATTACTTTTGGAAAACTTAAAGCAAGAATGGTTATAAGAGACGTTGGAAGGGTAATGGGTTTACCTTATGGTTTTGTTGATAGTATTTCTAAAATGATACCATTTGACCCCTCTAGACCTCTATCTTTATTAGAGTGTATAAATACGGAACCAAGATTACAAAAATTAATTAACGATGATCTACGTGTAAAGAAATTAGTAGATCTTTCATTAAAATTAGAGGGTTTAAATAGAAATGTAGCTACTCATGCTGCTGGTGTTGTTATAGCTGATAAAAAATTAACAGAAACCGTTCCACTTTACAAAGATAGCTCAGCTGATTTGTTATTACCGTCAACTCAATTTGATATGTACTCAGCTGAAAATGCAGGTTTAATAAAATTTGATTTTTTAGGACTAAAAACTTTAACAGTCATTAACAAAACCCAAAAACTTATAAATAAAAAAGATAAAAATTTTAAAATTGAAAAAATTAATTATGAGGACCAAAAAGTATTTGATTTGCTTTCTAGTGGCAAAACTGTTGGTTTATTTCAACTTGAAAGTGCTGGTATGAGAGATGCATTAACAAATATGAAACCTAATCATATTGAGGATATAATTGCATTGGTTGCTTTGTATAGACCTGGCCCAATGAGCAATATACCTACTTATAATGACTGCAAGCATGGCAAACAAAAACCTGATTATTTACATCCTCTATTAGAAGAAATATTAAGGCCTACATATGGAGTAATAATTTATCAAGAGCAAGTTATGCAAATAGCACAAAAATTATCAGGCTTTACTGCCGGAGAAGCTGATATATTACGTAGAGCTATGGGTAAAAAAAAAAGAGCAGAATTAGAAAAACAAAAACAAAGATTTATAGATGGTGCCGTCAAAAATAATATTGGTAAAGAAGTTGCAGCAAGTATATTTTTAAAAATTGAACCATTTGCAGAGTATGGTTTTAATAAAAGTCATGCTGCAGCTTATGCTATAATAGCTTACCAAACAGCATATTTAAAATGTTATTATCCTCATGAATTTTTTTCAGCATCTATGACAATGGATATTTCAAATCAAAGTAAACTTGGTGAATTTTATGAAGAACTTAGAAGACTAAATATAAATATTGTTAGACCTGATATAAATAAATGTTTTGCAGACTTTAAATCAGATGAAAAAAATTTTTTTTATGCATTAGGTGCAATTAAAGCTGTTGGTTATGATTCTATTTCTAATGTTATTGATGAGAGAAGAAAAAATGGAAATTTTAAATCAATTAATGATTTTGTTAAAAGAATAAATCCTAAAGATTTAAACAAACTACAATTAGAAGGTTTGGTTAAATCAGGAGCGTTTGATAATATTAATTCTAATAGACAAGCGCTATTTAATTCAATTCCAAATTTTATTATAAAATCTAAAAGTTTTTTTGAAAATAAAATTATGAATCAAATAGACCTTTTTGAGTTAAGTGATGACGTTGAAGAAGATATAGTTTTAAAAAGTAATGATTGGTTATTTGAAGAAAGATTAGCAAAAGAATTCGAAGCTGTAGGTTTTTTTATTTCAAATCATCCACTTAATCAGTACACGGAAATTTTTGATGAATTTAAAATAGTTGATTATATGAATTTTAATTCTATTTCAGAAAAAAAAGAAGGTAATATCGCCGCAACTCTTTTAAAAATTCAAGAAAGAAAAACCCAAAAAGGAAATGGATATGCAATAATTAAATTAACAGACTTATCAAGTGTTTTTGAATTATTTATATTTTCTGATATTTTAGATTTAAACCGTAATATTTTAGTTGAAGGCAATTCTTTTTTACTAACTTTGCATAAGAATGAAACTGAAGACGATAATAGATTTAAAAGAATTAATGTGAAAAAAATAACTTCACTTAAAGAGCTTTTGAACAAACCTATTAAAGAAGTAGAGTTTATTGCTGATGATGATAAAAAAATAAATGAAATTTCAACTGTGCTTAAAAATAATGGCTCAACTGAAGTAAAAATAAGAATTATTAATGGAGAAAACGAACTAATTTTTAAACTAAAAAATAACAGAGAAGTTGATAGAAAATCTATAAATTTGCTTAAAAATAAGGATATATTGGCTACTATACATTAAAAAATCACTTGTTTATTTGTTAAATAATTTGTAAATATCACTCTAAATTAACACGCACACAGTTTTTGGTTTTAAACCTCCGGTCCTTAAATGGAAATTACTGTGGTGGCTTAACCGGGAATAAATATGAAAATACCTACTATTACTATACAACAACTGTTAGAAGCTGGAGTTCATCTTGGACACAAAACCTTAAGATGGAATCCAAAAATGAAAAAATATATTTTTGGAAAAAGAGATTCCATACACATAATAGATTTAACTCAAACACTTGAACTTACAAATATGGCTTTGGAAAAAATTTATAATACCATTGTTAATAATGGTAAAATTCTTTTCATTTCAACTAAAAAACAAGCTTCAGAATCTATAGCTTCATTAGCAAAAGAAACTGATCAGTACTTTGTAAATTATAGATGGCTTGGTGGCATGTTAACTAATTGGGGAACAATATCAAATTCTATTAAAAAACTACAAAAAATTAATTTAGATCTTGTTGCAGAAAATAGAGGCTTTACAAAAAAAGAATTATTAAAGATGACAGTACAAAGAGATAAGTTACAAAGATCTTTAGGCGGAATATCTGAAATGAAAAAAGTGCCTGATTTAGTATTTATAATAGATACAAATTATGAGTCATTAGCTATAAAAGAATCAATTAAATTAAACATTCCAATTATAGCAATATTAGACACAAACTCTGATCCTGAAGGAATTGATTTTCCGATACCTGGCAATGATGACGCTAGAAGATCTATAGATCTTTATTGTAATTTAATCAAAGAAACTGTTATCAATGCTAAAAAAGATGTTCCATCAACACCTGATCTAAAAAATCAAGATGAAGTAAAAAAAAAAGTAGAAAAAACAATTAAAGATTTAGATCGAGAAAAACTTGATAAAAAGTTTTCTACTAAAGAAAAATCTAAATTGAATTAAATATGAGCAATATAGAAAAAATAAAACAACTGAGACAGTCAACAGGAGCTGGATTTAAAGATTGCAATAATGCAATAGAAGAAGCCTCAGGTGATCTTAATAAAGCTGCAGAAATATTAAGAATTAAAGGTATATCAAAAGCTTCAAAAAAAATGGATAGGGATGCAAAAGAAGGTGTTGTTGCAGTTTCTGGTAATGAAAAAAAAATCTCACTTATAGAAATAAATTGTGAAACAGATTTTGTTGCAAAAAATAATGATTTTATAAGTTTTGTAAAGGAAGTTAGTGAACTAAATAATCAATGTGACTCTGATATACAAAAATTAAAACAATCTAAGATGAAAAATTTAAAATCTGTAGAAGAAAGTATTGTTTCTTTAATTTCAAAAATTGGAGAAAAAATAACTATAGGTAGATCAAAAACTTTTAATAATGATAAAGCGATAAATTTTAATTATTTACATTCTGTTGTACAAGATAATTTGTCTAAATTAGCAGTGGTTGTTTCTATAGAAACTGCAGATCATTCAGATGAATTAAAAACATTTGGTAAGCAACTTTCAATGCATATTGCTGCCTCTAATCCATTAGCTTTAAACTCAGAAAATATTAGTAAAGAAATAATTGAGAAAGAAATATCATTAATATCTGAAGAGTTGAAAAATACTGGAAAACCGGATGATATAATTAAAAAAATTAGTATGGGTAAAATTAATAAATTTAAAGAAGATAATTCATTATTAACACAACCTTGGGTTATGGAACCTAAAAAAAAAGTTAAAGATATATTGAAAGAGCTAAGTATTTCTGATTTAAAAATTAATGATTTTTATAGATTAAAAATTGGTGAATAGATGTTTGATGAAAAAAGCTATAATAATAAGATGGATAAAACCATTGATGTCTTCAATAAAGACCTAACATCATTAAGAACAGGTAGAGCAAACTCTAATATGCTAGACTTAGTTAAAGCTGATGTTTACGGACAAAAAATGCCGATTAATCAACTTGCCAGTATAACGACTCCTGAACCAAGAATGATTAATATTCAAGTCTGGGATTTAAATAATGTTTCTTTAATTGACTCTGCAATTAGAAAATCAGAACTTGGTTTAAATCCACAAATAGATGGACAATTAATAAGGTTACCAATTCCAGATCTTAGCGAGGAAAGAAGAAATGAAATTAAAAAATTAATTAAAATGATGGGTGAAAAATGTAAAGTTTCAATTAGAAATATTAGAAGAGATGCAAACGATCAACTTAAAAACATTTTAAAATCAAAAGATATAAGCGAAGATGATGAAAAAAAGTTCCAAAAAATTATACAAAATTATACAGATGAACATATTAAAATTATAGAAGATAAGGTTATATCAAAAGAAAAAGAAATAATGACTATATGAACCCAATTAAACATGTTGCCATTATTATGGATGGAAACGGCCGATGGGGTATTAAAAATAAAAATTCTAGAAATTTAGGACATAAAGCAGGGATTGAAACTGTAGAAAGAATTTTAAAACATACAATTAAAAAAAAAATAAGATATTTAACATTGTATGTTTTTTCGACAGAAAATTGGAAAAGACCCAAAAATGAGATTAAGTTTTTATTTAATTTATTAGAAGAATTTTTACAAAAAAAAATAAATCAAATTAATAAACAGGATATAAAATTAAAAGTTATTGGTAACAAAAATATTTTTTCAAAAAAACTAATAAAAATATTAACTTACTCTGAAAATATAACAAAAAAAAATAAATTACTTAATTTAAATTTGGCTTTAAACTATGGTTCAAAAAATGAACTAATTCATTGTTTTAATCAAATAAAAAGAAAAAAATTAACAGTTAATAAAAAAAATATAAATAAAAACTTATATACATACGATTGTCCAGATCCAGATATTTTAATAAGAACAGGAAATACTTATAGATTAAGTAATTTTTTATTATGGCAAATTGCTTATTCTGAAATTTATTTTGTTAAAAAATTATGGCCTGATTTTTCACCAAATGATTATAATAAAATTTTACTTAAATTTAAAAAAATAAAAAGAAATTATGGTAACATTTAATGAGTAATGAAATATTAAAAAGAATTTTAAGCTCTATTTTTATTTTACCGATATCTGTTTTTTTTATAATAAAAGGATCATTGTTTTTTATTATATTTATTTTGTTAATATATATTTTGATTATTTATGAGTGGTATTTAATGAGTAATAAAAAAAAATACTTTGTTCCAGGATTAATTTTTATCTTAATTTCAGGCTTATTTACTTATTTATTTAGAGGCAATACTTTGTCTGATCTGTATACTTTTTTGATAGTAATTTTAATATGTGTCTCAACTGATATTGGAGGATATTTGTTTGGAAATATTTTTAAAGGACCCAAACTAGCAAAAAAAATTAGCCCTAATAAAACAATTTCTGGAATGTTTGGTTCATATTTATTTTCAATTTTAATTTTTTATATTGCAATTAGTTATTCAAATTTGATTTCTATTGAATTAAATTATGTTTTTAATAAGTTTAATATTTTATATATAATTATTATCTCAACAATAAGTCAGTTAGGCGATCTACTAATATCCTTATTTAAACGTATTTCAAAAATAAAACATACAAGTAATATTTTACCAGGACATGGAGGTTTATTAGACAGATTTGATGGAATGATATTTGCAATACCTTTTGCTTATTTATTTTTAAATATTTTATAAAATGAAAAAAAAAATTATAATACTAGGTTCAACAGGATCAATTGGTAAATCAACAATTAATATTATCAAAAAAAATAAAAAAGATTTTAATGTAATTTTATTAACTACAAATAATAATTATAAAGAAATTTTAAAACAAACAAAATTTTTAAAAGTTAAAAATTTAGTGATAAATAATTATAAATACTATTTGTTATTAAAAAAAAAATTAAAAGGAAAAAAAATAAATATTTATAACAATATTGAAACTTTTAATAAAAATTTTAAATCAAGAGTAGATTACACAATGTGTGCTATATCAGGTTTGGCAGGATTAAAACCAACTTTAGATTCAATAAAAATTAGTAAGAAAGTAGCAATTGCTAACAAAGAGTCTTTAATATGTGGTTGGAACTTAATTAAAAAAAAATTAAAAAAACATAAGACAAAATTTATACCAGTGGACTCTGAACATTTTTCTATATGGTCTTTAATTGAGAACTTTGATAATTCTGATATAGAAGAAATAATAATAACTGCATCTGGAGGACCTTTTTTAAAGTTACCTTTAAATAAATTTAAAAATATTACACCATCTAGAGCTGTAAATCATCCACGGTGGAAAATGGGTAAAAAGATATCAGTTGATTCTGCAACAATGATGAATAAAGTTTTTGAAGTAATTGAAGCTCAAAGAATATTTAATATTGATATTAATAAATTTAAAATATTAATTCATCCTAATTCGTACGTTCATGCAATAATTAAATTTAAAAATGGTTTAATTAAAATTTTAGTTCATGAAACTGATATGACTATACCAATATTTAATTCAATTTATAATTCAAAAAAAGAAGTCAACTTTAGTAAAAAAATTAATTTAAATTATTTAAATAATTTAAATTTTATTAAAGTTGATAGCAAAAGATTTCCTTCAACAAATATTTTAAAAATAGTTCCAAATAAACTATCTTTGTATGAAACTGCGTTAATAAGCTGTAATGATGAATTGGTAGATCTTTTTCTTAATAATAAAATTTCTTTTAAAAGTATAGTTAACTATCTTAAAAAATTATTAAGAATGAAGGTTTTTTTAAAATACAAAAAAAGACAACCCAAAAGTCTCAATGAATTAATCAAAGTTAGTAATTTTGCAAGATTGAAAACTAGATCTTTATGTATATGATAAGTCTGATGAATAAATTTTTTTTTCTTATATCTTTTTTTGTATTATTGATAACTCCTATTTATGCTGAAAAAATTAATAAAATTAATATTGTAGGTAATGAAAGAATTTCTGCTGAGTCAATACAAGTTTTTGGACAATTTGATGAAAATACAAATTTCAATAGCAATAAGTTAAATGATATTTTAAAAAATTTATACGATACAAATTTTTTTAAAAATATTAAGCTAGAAATAAATAATAAAGTTCTAATAGTTACTGTTGTTGAAAACCCAATTATTCAAAATGTTGAACTAAATGGAATTAAGGCAAAAAAGATAAAGGATCCAATACTTGAGTCATTAAAATTAAAAGACAGCCAATCATTTATTGAATATTTAGCAAAAAAAGACAGAGATATGATTACAAATATTCTTAAAAATTCTGGTTATTATTTTGCTGAAGTTAAATTAAGTGTAATAAAAAATCCAAATAATACAGTATCTTTAATTTATGATATTGATCAGGGAAATAAAGCTAAAATAAGAAAAATTAAATTTATTGGTGATAAAAAATTTAAAAATAGAAAATTATATAGTGTAATTGTTTCTGAAGAAAATAAGTTTTGGAAGTTTGTATCCAGTAGAAAACTTTTGAATAAAGCCAGAATTGATTTAGACGAAAGACTTTTAGAAAGTTTCTATAAAAATAAAGGTTACTATAATGTTATAATTGAAAGTTCATTCGCTGAGTTTTTAGATGAAGGTAAATTTGATTTAGTATTTAATATAGAAGCTGGAAATAAATATTTTTTTAATGACTTAAAACTTAACTTACCAAATAATTATGAGAGAAGTAACTTTTCAAAAATCGATTCAATTTTTGAAAAAATAAAAAATAAACCTTATTCGTACAATAGAATTGAAAAAATTTTAGATGAAATAGAAATGATATCCCTTAAAAAACAATTTGAGTCGATAAATGCTACTATTGATGAGACTTTAGTTGCTGATAATAAACTAAATTTTACAATTACAATTGATGAAATTAAAAAAGAATTTATTGAACGAATAAATATTTTTGGTAATAACATTACTCGAGAAGAAGTTTTACGTAACTATTTAGTTTTAGATGAAGGTGATGCTTATAACAAAATTCTACATGCAAAATCTTTAAATAATTTAAAGTCATTAAATTTTTTTAAAAATGTTGATAGCACTATAATTAATGGTAGTTCTCCTGGTCAAAAAGTTATTAATATTGAAGTTGAAGAGAAACCAACAGGCGAAATTACTGCGGGAGCAGGCGTTGGTACTAGTGGAGGTACAATAGGTTTTGGAGTTAAGGAAAATAACTTTCTTGGAAAAGGTATTGAATTTTCTTCTAATTTAGAAATTACCGAAGAAACAGTTAGAGGTAGATTTTCAGTAATAAATCCAAATTTTAACAACAGTGACCGAGTTTTAATATTAGGTGTCCAAAGTAGTGAAACAGATAGAATGACCAATTTTGGTTATAAAACGACAAAAACTGGTTTTAATTTTGGTTCAAGATTTGAATATTATGAAGATTTATATTTAGCACCCACTGTTACCACATATTATGAGTCGCTAAAAACTTCTTCAACAGCTTCATCGGTTTTACAGAGTCAAAAAGGAACATACTTTGATACAGATTTAAATTATACAATTGATTATGATAAACGAAATCAAAAGTTTCAAACCTCCGATGGTTTTAGAAGTCGATTTGAACAATCATTACCTGTCATTAGTGACACTAATGCACTTATTAATGGTTATGAATTTAATGCATATGAAGAATTTTTAGATGGAGTTTTAGGTACAGTTACTTTTTATTCAAAAGCAATTAACTCAATTACGGGTGATAATGTTCGTATATCTGAGAGACTTTATATGCCCAGTAGTAAATTAAGAGGTTTTGAAAGAGGGAAAATAGGCCCTGTTGACAACGATGATTATGTAGGTGGAAATTATGTTTCATCTGTAAATTTTTCAGCAACATTGCCGAATGTAATTCCTAATTTTCAAAATGCAGATTTTTCTATATTTGTTGATGCTGGTAATGTTTGGGGTGTTGACTATAGTTCATCAATAGATGACTCAAATAAGATTAGAAGTTCTGCTGGTTTGGCCTTAGATTGGTATACACCTGTTGGACCATTAAGTTTTTCATATGCTAATGCATTTAGTAAAGCTACTACAGATAAAACTGAGTCTTTTAGATTTAATTTGGGCACTACTTTTTAATGAAATATCTTGTAAACTTATTTGTAATTCTATTTTTAATTTTTAATATAAGTATATCTAAAGCAGAAACTAAAATAGTTTATATAAATATGGATAAGCTTATGAACGAAACAAAAGCAGGCAAGTCAATTAATTTGCAGTTAGAAAAGTTACATAAAATGAATATTAAAGAATTTAAAAAAATTGAAGATCAGTTAAAAAAAGAGGAATCTCAAATAATTGCACAAAAAAATATTCTATCAAAAGAAGACTACAGTAATAAAATTCAAAACTTAAGAAATAGAGCTAACGAATATCGTAAATCAAGACAAGAAAAAATTAACTCACTTACCAAAAAAAGAATTGATGCATCTTCAGAGTTATTGTCAAGTATAAATCCTATTCTATCTGAATATTCAAAAAATAACGGTATATCTATAATTTTACCAAAAAAAAATGTTGTTATTGCTAAAACAAATTTAGATATAACTGATCAAATTATTGAATTAACGAATTCAAAAATTGATCAAATTAGTTTAAAATAATAATGTCTAATAACCCCTTTTTTTACAATAAAGGTCCGTTTAAATTAGCTGAGTTAGTAAAAAGTTTTATTGAAAAAAATAATACAATTAAGTCTGGTCTTAAAAAAGAAATATTAGATATTAAAAATTTAAGTGATGCTAATGAAAATCATATAACTTTTTTTCATTCACTAAAATATAAAAACGATGTAAAAAAAACCAAAGCATTTGCCTGTATTACAAAAAAAGAATTAGCAAAGTTTATTCCAGATAGTTGTATTAAAATTGTAGTTGGCAATGTATTATTAGAGACAGCAAAAGTTACAACAAAGTTTTACCCTGACTCCATAATAGATAATAATATTTATGATGTAAATTTCACAGATAACTTTTCAAAAAATATAACTATAGGTAAAAATAATTTAATTGGATCCAATGTTAGTATTGGAGATAACACTATGATTGGACATAATACAATAATTGAAAAAAATGTTATTATTGGAAAAAATTGTTTTATAGGTTCAAATGTAATTTTAAGAAATGTAATAATTGAGGATAATGTTCATATTTTAGATGGTGCAATTGTTGGAAAAAAAGGTTTTGGTTTTATACCTGATAAAGTTAAAAATTATAGATATCCGCATATAGGCTATGTGCACATAAAAAAAAATAGTGAAATTGGTTCTTGCTCAACAATAGATAGAGGTTCCTTATCTGTTACTATCATTGGAGAGAATACTTTTTTAGATAATCAAGTTCATATAGCTCACAACGTTAAAATTGGAAATAATTGTATTATAGCAGGACAAGTTGGTATAGCAGGCAGTTCTACGCTCGGAAATAATGTAATTATAGGTGGTCAAGCTGGAATATCTGGTCATTTAAAAATAGGAAATAACGTGCAAATTGGTGGTGGTAGTGGAGTTATTAAAAATATACCTGACAATAGCAAGGTAATGGGATATCCAGCTACTGATATAAAAAATTTTATAAAAAAAGGAAGAATTTAGTATGAGTATATCTATTAACAGAGATGAAATTCAAGCACTACTTCCTCATAGAGATCCAATGCTTTTAATTGATGAACTTATAAATATAAATAAGCTAAAGTCTGGAACTGCAATAGTTAACGTGAAAAAAAATAGCTTTTTCGTACAAGGGCATTTTCCTGGTCAACCTGTTATGCCAGGAGTATTAATAGTTGAAGCTTTTGGTCAAGCTGCTGCAGCACTAACAGCGCATGGATTAGATAAATCTACTTATGAAAATAAACTTGTTTTTTTGATGGGAATCGAAAAAGCAAGATTTAGAAGTCCAGTTATACCTGATTGTAAATTATTATTAAATATAGAGGCTATACGATCACATGGAAGAGTATGGAAGTATAAAGGCGAAGCATACGTACATGATAAAAAAATGGCAGACGCTCAATGGTCAGCTACAATTGTTGATAGGAAATAATTAGCAACAAATCTTGAGAAGAATTAATTAATAATTTCTGTATTAAATAGTTAGATGATAAGTAAAAATTCAGTAATTCACAAAGATGCAAAAATTTCAAGTACAGCTAAGATAGGTTCGTTTGTAACTATAGACTCTAATGTTGAAATTGGAGAAAATGTAAAAATATATTCTCATGTTAATATATCTGGAAATACTAAAATTGGAGATGGAACTATTATTTTTCCATTTGCTTCTATTGGAACAGAACCCCAAGATTTAAAATATAATGGTGAAAGTACAAGCCTAGAAATTGGAAAAAATAACAAAATTAGAGAGCATGTAACAATAAATCCAGGTACATTAGGAGGAGGAGGTAAAACTATAATTGGAAACAATTGCTTATTTATGATTTCTTCTCATATAGCTCATGATTGCCAAGTAGGAAACAATGTTATAATTGCAAACAATGTCCCTTTAGGAGGACACGCTATTATTGAAGATAATGTTGTTATCGGTGGAAACTCAGCTGTTCAACAGTTTACTCGAATTGGTAAGATGGCAATGATAGGTGGAATGACAGGTGTATTACATGATGTAATTCCTTATGGGTTGTCAATAGGAAATAGAAACTCATTACAAGGATTAAACTTAATAGGATTAAGAAGAGCTAAGTTTGATAATAAGGATATTTTGGGACTGAGTGAAGCCTACAAAGAAATATTTGCCACTAAGAATCTTGCAGAAAATATAAGCAAATTAAATGGCTCATTTAAAGATAATCCTTTAGTTAAAAATGTAATTAATTTTATAGTAAAAGATAAAAAAAGATCTATTTGCACACCATTTTCATAAAATGATAGGACTATTTTTTGGTGATACTGATTTTCCAAATGAAATTCTTAAAAATATAAAGAAAAAAAAAATAAAATACTTAATAATAGATTTAACAAAATCAAAGAAATTTAAAAAAGATAAAAAATCTTATTCAG
>MDSV01202999.1_pt1 | contig 26220 bp, 25 predicted proteins | sample 810851 | NCBI WGS metagenome assembly MDSV01 (sample SAMN05326640, study PRJNA326480) | marine metagenome | isolation source: seawater | place: Atlantic Ocean: North East | collected 2012
ATCCCGTCGTCCCCGCTCTAGGCCAGATAGCTCAGTCGGTAGAGCACTTGTCTGAAAAACAAGGGGTCGGCAGTTCGATTCTGCCTCTGGCCACAAAATAGTAATATTTAAATATTTAAAGGGGAAATAAATGCTTTTTTCAATTATTGCTGAAATCGTTGGCAAATATTTAGATAGATTCCGAGAATCAAAAGACTTTAAAGAAAGAAAAAAAATAATTTATCAAGTAATTTTCTGGGGTGTGTCTGGAACATTAAGCCTTATCTTGTATATACCTCCCGGACTTAGTATTGCACAAATTTTTTCTGCCATTGTTGTTTTTTTCTTAATTATATATTTTGCTATTCGTACTTTAAAATATTTTAAAATTTTATAGTTGTTAAAAGAAATCACTCTATGAATTCAAGTATTGTTTATTAAAATTAAATTTATCAACTTCCTTAAGTCTTAGTATTTTTAGTTATTCATATCCTTATTAGGATTTTCAAATAGTAAATACTAAAATATTATTTATTAAAAAATTTTCTAACAAAAAAATTATATTATTTTCACCTATTAGAACAGGCTCAACCTACATATGGAATATTTTAAATAGATATTACTATTTTGATATTCCAAAAAAACATCAACTTAAAAATACAAATAATGAGACATTTTATGTCGTAACAATAAGAAACCCCCTAGATTCCATAATTTCAAGCGCTACTAGATATGATATTAAGTTAAATTCAGAGAATGTTGATACATATATAAATGAATACTTGGTACATGGAGGTAATGATATTTTGAATTTAAATTTTGATCTTGAAAATATACTTTTATTAAGGTATGAAGATTTTGCAAAAAATCAAGAATATATTGCAACCAACTTAATCAACTTTTTAGGTATTTCTTATAAGCGTAGACTTATCTCAATAATTAAAAAATTTAATATCGAAAATGTAAGTAAAATGTCAAAAAAATTTGATTCCTTTAATGAGTATGATAAAAAAACACATATTCACGGTAATCATATTTCAGCTACAAAAGGATCATCAGTTTATAAAGACTTAGATAAAGAAGTTATAAATTTAATTCTTAAAGATAAAAATATAGAAAGAATTATTTTAAAATTTGATTACAAAATATAAATAACCCATGGTAAAAAAGCACTTGATTAAATTAGAAGAAGAAGCTATTTCAATCATAAGAGATACTTATGCGAGTTCAAAAAAACCAGTAATTCTCTATTCTATTGGAAAAGATTCATCGGTATTATTAGAGCTATTCAAAAAAGCATTTTATCCAATTAATATCCCGGTACCTTTTTTACATATCGATACAGGGTGGAAATTCAAAGAGATGATTTCATTTAGAAATTTAGTTTATAAAAAACATAAACTAGAGGGACTTGTTTACTCAAATAAAGAAGCAATGAAGTCTGGAATAAATCCATTTAATCATGACAATTATACAGAAATTATGAAAACTGACGCACTAAAGGCTGCCCTAAATATGGGAAAGTATGATTTTATTTACGGTGGTGCAAGGCGTGATGAGGAAGCAAGCAGATCAAAAGAAAAAGTACTTTCTCACAGAGATAAAAACAATAGATGGGATCCAAAGAATCAAAGTATAGAACCTTGGCATCTTTTTAATATGCAAAAAAAAAGTGAGGAGTCATTCAGGGTTTTCCCAATTTCTAATTGGACCGAATTAAATGTTTGGGAATATATCCAAAAAGAAGAAATAAACATTGTTCCTTTATATTTTGCAAAAAAAAGAAAAGTTGTCGTACGCAATGAACAAATGTTTCTATATGACGACAACAGATTCCAACTTCAAGAAGGAGATGAAGTAAGGAAACTAGAAGTTAGATTTAGAACTTTAGGGTGCTATCCATTAACTGCAGGCATTGAAAGTAAGGCCAAAAACGTAAATGACATTATTAAAGAATTAAAGAATTCAAATTTTTCTGAAAGAAGTGGTCGATTAATTGATTATGACAAACTTGGAAGTATGGAGTTAAAAAAAAGAGAAGGTTATTTTTAATGAAATCAGTCAATATAATGACTTGTGGCAGTGTAGATGATGGAAAGTCTACTTTATTAGGTAGACTTATTTATGAAACAGGCAATTTACTAGAAGACCAATCAGATTATCTTTCTAAATTAAACCAAAAATTTTCAAAAAAAGATATAGAAATAGACTACTCCCTTCTTTTAGATGGGTTAATAGACGAGAAAGAGCAAGGAATCACTATAGATATTGCTTTTAAATATTTTACTCTTGGAAATACCCAATTCACCTTAATAGACTCACCAGGACATAAAGAATTTACAAAGAATATGGCAAATGCTGCTACGTTTGCAGATGCTGCACTGATAATTATTGACGCCTCTAAAGGTATTTCTCAACAAACTAAAAAACATTTTGAAATCGTCAATATGTTTCCAAACATTCAAAATAAAATTGTGTGCATAAATAAAATGGATAAGCTTGACTATTCCAAAGAAAAGTATTTTGAATTAAAGAAAGACATTGAGGCTTTTGTCATTGAAAAAAGTATTAAAATAGATACAATCCTTCCAATTTCTGCAGTTAGAGGTGACAACGTACTCAATAAAAGCTTGCAAATGAAATATTATCGAGGAAAAACTCTTTACGAGCTACTCACAGATTTGAAATTAAAATCAACTGTTAGCAATAATGGTAGTGCAGTTGTAAAATTTTTAGATAATAGTACTGGCTCTAGAATATATTTTGTTGAAAATAATGGAATAAATTACAAGGTAGGAGATATTTTAAAAAATGTTTATACAAATGAATCCGCAAAAGTAAAAGAAATATTTTATAACAACAAAATTATTCAAGAACAAAAAAATATAAAAAATACAGCTTTAAAGCTTTCAAATCAAATTTCAATAACCAAAGGTGATTCACTTATTCTTAAAAATAATAATGTTTTAGTGACTGATGCTTTTAAAGCAAAAATTATATGGACAGGAAATGAGAATTTATTAAAGCGAAAAAGATATATATTTAAATTTCATTCAACATCTGAATTTGGTTTTGTGTCGAAATCATCAAACAAAATAGTTAGTAAAAACATAATCTCTATATTAAATATTGAACTAGAAAGAAAAATACATATTGATATTAAGTCTTCAAACTACTATTTATCACAGCTAGTGATCATAGATCCAGATAATAATAAGACAGTAGGATTTGGAAATGTTTCTCAAAATTTAGATAAAGGGAGTACTGTAATTTACAAAGAATTACAAAATTACACGAATACTACATTTAAATGTATTTGGTTAACAGGTTTACCTTCTTCCGGTAAGTCAACAATTGCAGAAGCATTTGGAAAAAAATTAAAAAAAGAAAGCATACCTTATTACATTATTGATGGGGACAACATTAGATCAACACTTAACAAAGATCTTGGATTTACAAAAGAAGATAGGGTTGAAAATAATAGGAGGGTGGCTCATTTAGCAAGAATTTTATTTGACTCAGGCATTCTTCCAATAGTTGCGACAGTATCTCCAAATGAAAGCTCTAGAAGTTTTGCAAGGAGTTTATTTAAAGAAGATGAATTTTCACTGGTACACATTGATGCTTCTTTAGAGACTTGTATGAAAAGAGATCCTAAAAACCTCTACTCAAACCAATCAAAAAAAATTAAAAATATTACGGGTCTACATACAAATTATGATGTACCTGCAAATCCAGATTTAATATTAGATACTGAGAAGCTTTCAGTGACACAATCCGCAAATAGGCTTTTTAAGTTATTAGATTAAAAATTTATATTAAAAATATTTAATTCAGACTTTTTATCTAACGTCTACAAAGTTCGAAACAAGACTGTAAATATATTTAAACTATCAAGACCTATTTCACAAGGGAATAGAAAAAAATAAAAATTAAGTTTTTTCATTATTAAAGTAATATAAAGTGAATTATTTTCTAATACATTTTGGCCCAATTCCTGAATATTTAAAATATACAGTTAACGCTATTAAGAGCTCTGATGAGAATTCTAAAATATATATGCTATCTGATGATAATTTAAAACAGGATGGAGTTGTTAACTTGAACATAGAAGATATTAAAGACTCTATAACCAATGAGGTCCTTTCTTCAAATTATTATAGAAGTCAAACAAATCGGCTTTGGAATACTTCAATGGCAAGAATTTTCGCAATAAAAGACATGGCAAACTATCTAGAAATTACGAACGAAATAGTACATTTTGATTCTGATGTATTAATTTTTGATGATTTTAATAAATATAAAAATAAATTTGATTCATTAAAAGGGCTTCATATTACACAGAAGAATTCTTATGAACTCATTTTTGGATTCTCCTATATTAATGATATAACTATTTACGAAAAAATTTGTAACGCAATTTCTAAAAAGTTATTTGGATCTGAAAATATTGCATACAAATCTAATTTAGATGTTAAAAATTACAGCTTTAATGAAATGAGAATACTTAAAGACATAGAGACTGAGAATAAAGGATATATCTTTCCAATTACATCAGTACCAACAAAAAAAGAAGACATAATTTTTGACCCAGCTGATATTGGATTTTTTTTAGGGGGACAACACAAGAAAGAGCATGTCCCAACAATACTCACTGGAAACTATCTTGGTGAGTATATTTTCAAAGACAAAAGCAATACAAGAGTAGAGTTTCTTAACAAAAAACCATTCCTAATCTCACATGGTATTAGGAATAAAATTTTTAACATTCATGTACACAATAAAAAATTAATTAATTACCTCTAAAGGAGAAACTTTCTTTTCCTTCTTTATCAACTATTTTAAGCAAATTAATTTTCTTAATTGCAAAGAGTGAAAGTGCATCATAATTGTTATATTCATCTTTATTTATATTTAAGGAATATATTCGTTTATTTGATATTGAGAACAATTGAAATCCGTTTGATTTAAAGTAATTATTTAAATCAGCAAAATCATTAAAACTTTTCTTAAAATAATTATCAAAACTGAAGATGACTACTTTTGAACCAAGAACCTTTTTTTCAATATTCAGGTATTCATTTTTATTGAGTTCTGTTGTAGTTAATAGTGAGATATCAAAGCTTATATGGTCTAAATTTGTAGCATTTCTAATAGCGGTAAAATTATTTCCTTCCTCATTTATTTCAAAATAATAAACTTGTCTTTGGTCTGTTACATTTTTATATTCATTAATGAGTTCATTATTTTTTTTCCCAATAATTATTAAATTATTGCTGTCAGGTATATTGAAATTTAAGAATAAATTTTGCAAACTTTTTTGAAAGTTACTGAACGCTAAGTCTCGCTTTTTCCTTATTTGATATATATATTTTTTCATAATGGAAAATTTATTCATTATATTTCATAAATTATAGCTTCAGAAAGGCAAAATAAGCATCCCCTTTTTTTAGAGAAAAGTTAAATGAATTATTTTTAAAACTATCTATTCTTTCATATCAAAGTATATATTTAACGGTATTTAAAAATTGCCACAATCCATTTAAGTCCGTCAATAAATTTTATTTTTTTTCCTTCAGCATAAGTTCTTCCATTATAAGAAATTGGAAATTCTTCGTAATGGGTCGTTTGTTTCAATACTTTAGCAAGCAACTCTATCTCGCTAGAAAAACCATTTTTTTCAATTATTATTTCTTTAATAAATTCTTTTCTGAACAATTTTAAACAGGTTGCAATATCTGTTATTTTATTTTTATACGTAAGTGAAAATAAAAAGCTTAAAAATTTATTAGCATAAAGAGTTCTTAAGTAGATATTATTTCTAGTTTCGTCGCCAATAAATCTTGAGCCAATTATGAAATCTAATTCTTTTAATTTTATAATTTCATATAATTTTTTTAGATCTTTAGGAGAGTATTCTAAATCAGCATCAAAAACTCCAATAATATCTTTTGATGCATGGTTAAAACCTTCTTTTATTGCATTGCCTTTTCCTAAATTTTTGGGATTATTAAGTAATTTAATATATGGGTAATCGTCTACCAGTTTTGATGCAATTGATAATGATCTGTCATTTGACCCATCATTAACTAGGATTATCTCTGCTACAAAATTTAAGGAAATCAACTGTAAAATTGATTTTTCTAAAGTGTTTTCTTCATTATAAAAAGGAATTATCAGTGAAATTGAATTATATGAATGTTTCATTTAATAAATAGTACATTAAAACTCTGTAAGATTTTTAAATCGGAACTACAAATATTAGAGAATTTCTAGTTCTAATAAGTTTTATTTTTTTTATTTATAATCACTTTATGATTACGTCTTTGTATTTTTTAATATTTTTTAGCTTGGTTTATTTACACGGTAGAGGAATTTACTATATTTTCTATGATGTACAAAAAAAGGTTTTTTCAATTCCTGTCAATTTGTTTTATCCACTTATATCTCTATTCTTCATTGGAAACTTATCTGTCATTTTTAATTTTTTTCTTCCTTTAAAAAATATTTTTTTTCAATTTCTACTTTTAATTCCATTCATATTTAATTTAAAATCATCTAAGAAATTAAAATTCTCTCTTTATAAAATTATTCAATTCGCCATATTGCCAAGTATTTTAGGTTTAAGTAGTTTAACGGTTGGGCTGTCGTATGATGCTGGTTCATATCAGTTAAGTAATCAACTTTGGATCAGAGATACAAATATTCCAATTGGTTTATTCAATCTAAACTTTAGATATGGTTACTCATCAATAATTGAATATATCTCTGCAAATTTTTGGTTAGACAATAATTTTATACTTTTACATTTCGTTAACATAACTTTCATCACAACGTTTTTTATTTTATTATTTTATTTTCTTTTTGAAAACCAAAATTATCTATATAAGAGAACCGCTTTATTCATTTTAATTTTTGGATTTTTAGATAATTTTGGTTTGGATGGAGGAAGAAATGGGTTTTTAGAAATTGAAGCAGTATCAAAACAAGATACGCCTTTTGCTATTTTATTTTTGCTATCAAATCTTTTTTTGATTAAATTAATTAAAAAAAATAAAGCAAGTTCGTTTGAGCTTACTTTTATTTCATTACTTATTTTATTTACTATTCAGATGAGAGTTTTTGGGGTATTAATTTTAATTTTATTATTTTATGTTGTTTTAAAATTAAATATCTTTTCAATTAAAACTTTTACTTTTTTTATACCTTCTCTTTTTTTAGGCACCGTGTTTTCTGTTAAAAATATTCTTATCTCTGGTTGCATTTTCTTTCCTATTGAATTTCTTTGTTTTGAAACTTTGCCATGGTATACAAAAGGAGATGCGGCTTTAGAAACTAAAAGTTTAAACAATTTTCATATTGGATATAACTTTGAATCAAATATATATTTATGGTTTCAAGAATGGTTAACAAAACCAATTAATAAAACAGTTTTTTATAACTTCTGTCTAAGTTTGATAGTTGTTGTTGTATTTAAAAAATTAGTTTATAAAAAAAAGGCTACCGTAAAAGATAAAAATATAATCTTTTTATATTTTTATCTTTTCGTTCTTTTTATATCATGGGTTCTTTCAGCTCCAGGTATTCGATTTGGTCTAGGTATATTTTTATTAATCATTTTTTATCAAGCTATAAACCCTAGTAAATCGTTAATAAGATTGAAAATCCTTGAAAATAGAACGGTTTTAATTCTAGGCTTATTGCTTACAACAGCATTTATCCCTAGGCTTGATAATTACAAATATTTGATCAATGATCCTTTCAATGAGGTTGTATTGGAACCTGCTTATCCAGAATATACAGTAAATAACAACTATGGAGTGAGCCCGTTAAATGGTGAGTTGTGTTGGTTAAATCGAAATTGTATTAGATATGGGGATGAAGTTAAAGACCAGAAAATTTATGAAACAAATTTTAGATTTTTTACTCTTTTTACTACTTCTGAGTATAAATAAAAATAAATCTATTTGTCTTTATTAATATTTTTTTGCAAATATCACTTAATCTTGCGTAATAAAAGGCCATAGTATTGATAGACGATATCATAATTATTAATAATTTCACTTTGTAAAATCAAGGTACCTTTACCAGGAATAAATCCATAGCTTTTAATACTATTATCAGTCTTAAAGTGATGCTTCATATATTTCTCAAAAGCATCTAAATTGGGTGTATCATCAATTGCAACTAAACATCCTTTTTTAATTCTCTTATCAAGTAATAAGAATTCTTTAAGACAGTGGTCCATAGAGGGTTGGGGGTTGTCTATGTCTAAATCGAAACTGTCTAAATAAATCAAATTTAGATCTTCAAAAAATTTTTGATCAAAACTCTCTATGAATTTTAAACTGTCATCTTTAAAACTTAATGATCTTTTACTAAATTTTGAATCTAAATATTTCTTAGCTTCTGGCCTAATATCAACTGTTATAAATTTCCCACCAAATTTATAAACATAAGAATCGAATAATAATGAACTGTTTGCTCCCCAGTTAGCAGATGATCCAGTTTCAAAAATATTTATACTTTGATTATTAAAGTAACCAATAGAAAGTTCAAACAACGTTTGGTTCATTTGTCCATATTTTGCTTTAAACTTAAAATGATTATCTATTAAGTCTTTATAATTTTTAACAAAATAATTAGCTAAAGTGTATCTAATTTCTTTTTGAAGGTTATAGATTAATTTAAATTTTTTTAAATAATTTTTAAGTATCTCCATTTATTCTGAACCAAAAATTTTGTCTTTTAAGTGTCTAAGGTCATATTTAATTGTTCTTAAGAAGTATAGAATTTTCTTAAATAGTTTAGAAGATTTAAAATTATTATGATCGCTTGGGGTCTCAATATTCCAACTTTTTAAAATAAATTTCTTTTTAAAAAGTTCATTGAAGAAAATATGTTCACATACTTTTCGTGAGTCTTGGTCGTCCCATTTGTAAGTATCATCTAACATTTCAGATTCGCTTATTTTATACATCGCCATACCTCCAAATGCACTTTCAACATCTATTAAATCATTGCGAAACTTATTAGGTGAATATTGTTTCCTAATAATATAAAAATAGTTAATAAAAAAAGAACCTAAAATCAAAGTTCTTTTTAGTACATCTGCTCTATTGACATCATTGCCATTTACCCACCCTGTTTTTCTTAATGCAAAAATATCGTAATAATAAGGTATTGAAAATGGAAACAAGGCATCTATTTCATTATTAATAAAATACTTGAGTAAATTATCAAATTTTTCATTATCCATAAATTTAAATAGATCCATGTCCATATCCATAGGTAAAAATAAAGACGGTTCTTTAAAGTGTTTTTTGATTTGCTTGAGACCTTCATTTCTACAAAGTACTAATTTCTTAATTCTTGATTGGTACTTTGAAGATAAATTGTCCATTTCTATGAACTCATCAATAGTTTTATCTTTTTTTAGTTCTTCACAAAATTTTTTAGTTCCATCATTAGAATCTGAATCGATAATAAATATATATATTTTATATTCTGAATATGCCTTAAACTCTTTAAGAAAATCAAGATTCTTTCTTAGTGTGTTAAAACAATTTTTTGATAAGCCAACAAAATATAAGCTTTTATTTTCCATTAATAACTTAATGATACCTTTTATAACGGCATGTATAGAAAAAAATTTAAGGCAATAATTTAATCGATTATTGCAATAACATACCTTTGCGTCATAAATTCTTCTGACTGTCTGTTTACGTTTCTTTTAAAAACTAAAAATTGTCCTAGGTTTGGGAATTTAATCAAATGTTTTATCTTATGAAATAATTTATTTTCATTAAACCTATATCTATTTATATTTTTGTTCTATTACATATTTTGAGTAATATGTATTGATTTATAGAGTACTTTCCCTCCCAGCTAACCACCTTTTGTAATATTAAAGTTATTATTTCGTAAATTTTTTCGTATAAATTTATAAAATTAATTGAGTTTTAGATCTAGATATTGAAAAATTTTTGTATTTTATAAAATCTGCTTATATTTGATTTGTAAATATTGTTATGAGTACCCTGTCTAAATATCGTAGGTTCATACCACCACAAGTAATCTTTATTTTTATTTAAAATTCTATCAATATAATGACCAATGGGTAAATCATACTCAAAACTTTCTTCATCATGATATTCTAGAAATTTTTTAGAAATCACATAACTATCTGGACTTCTTCCATTAGTTTTTTTATTGAATCCTAAATTGTCTCCATGTTGATGAAGTCCGGCTCCTAAAGTCATATAATTGTAATCTTGATGAATACTATCAAAAAATGTTTTTAACTCTGTAATGGTTTCTGTTTTACCCGCTTTTATAAGTCGTTCTTCAAATAAAATATCATCTTCTAGTACAAGACAGTGTTCACTATTATCTTCGGAAAACATTTCCCATGCCTTGAAATGTTTTTGAGTAACTGAAATTTCAGCTCTTGAAAGTACAGATTTCTTAGAAATATTTTTAATTTTACTGTCTTGTTTGTCAAGTTCGTTTATGACGATAATTTTTTTTAATAAATTCGAATCTATGAGGATTGGAAATACTTCATTTTCCAAATAGGAAAGACGCTCAGCATTCTTTGTATAGTGAATAATGTAACATGTTACATTATTAGTTTCTGAAGAATTGATTGATTCAAATATGGTTTGATTTTTTATTCTCATCATTTAAAGTTTAAAGAATTATTAACACATTTCAATTAAAGATACGTTCCATCATTAATATATATGTTATGACAGATATAAATAAATTAGTCAAACAATATTTAGATGAATCACTGAAGTTAGCGGAAGATCAAAGACAATTAGAAAATGTAATAAACGAAATTTCTTTAGAATGGATTAAATGCATTGAGGATGGAGGAAAGTTAATTTTTATGGGAAATGGTGGATCTGCTTCCGACAGTCAACATCTTGCTGCAGAATTAGTTGGAAGATTTCAATTTGATAGAGAGGCATTACCCGCTGTATCTCTTTCTTCAAATACTGCAGTTATAACTGCTATTGGAAACGATTTTGGTTATGAAAATATTTTTCAAAAACAAATTGAATCACTTGCTACAAAAAAAGATATAGTTATTGGACTATCTACATCTGGAAAAAGTGAAAACATATTAAGAGCATTGAAATTTTCAAAAGAGAAAGGAATAAAAACAATAGGCTTTTCAGGAAGTAATTCAAATAAATTACTGGAAATATGTGATCACGTTATTCAAGCACCCTCTAGCAAACCTTCACTTATACAACAATGTCATATAACAGTTGGGCAACTTTTATGTCTAATTGTTGAAGACTATTTTTTTAATAAATAAATTTGATAGTTAATAATATAAAAGAATTAAGAAAGCTAATAAACGAGCAAAGAAAAAAACGAATCAAAACTTCGACAATTAATGGAACTTTTGACTTGCTCCATAAAGGCCATCTTGACGCCTTAAGCTATGCAGAGAAAAATTCCGAAAAATTATTTATACTAGTCAATTCAGATAGGAGTGTAGGTTTATACAAAGGCCCAAATAGACCCATAGAAAATGAAAATTTACGTATAAATAATATAGAAAAGCATTATCCAAACACCTATATTTATATATTTGATGAACTAAACCCTTTAAATACATTAAAAGAGATAGAACCAGATGTACATTTTATAGGACCTGATTGGGGTAAAAAAACTTTAGAACAAGATTTAATTGAATCTATTGGTGGAGAAGTACGTTATATTAAAAAAAATTTTGAAATATCAACTACAAAAATACTTGAAAAAAAAGGGAAAATTAAGACAAACAAGAGAGGCATATTTCTTGATCGCGACGGGACAATAATTGTTGATAAGAAATACTTAACTAATAAAAATGAAATTGAATTTTTTCCTCAAACTGTAAAAGTACTTACTAAATTAATGAAAGAAGACTATTTGTTATTTATAATTTCAAATCAAAGCATGGTCTCAAGAAAAATGGCATCTCAGAAAGATGCTATTGCAATTAATGATGAAATTGTAAGACTTTTAAAAAGTAATGGTGTTGAAATCCAGGAATCGTATCTTGATTTTAGCCATCCTGATAATCCATCAAATACAAGGAAACCCAATACAGAATTTCTCGTAGAAGCATCATCAAAGTATAAACTTGCTTTAAAAGACTCCTGGGTTATCGGAGATAAACCTAGCGATGTAATTTTTGGTAAAAGAGGCAACACTAGGACTATTCAAGTAAATGGTCATTATGGAATATCAGAATTCTCAGAGTTTATAGTAAATGATTTAGAAGAAGCATATCGAATTATACTAAATGATTAGAATTTAAACTTATGGCTAGATATTCAAAAAAAGAACTCATTGAGTTAGAAGATAAAATAGTTTATAAATATAAAGACAATAAGTTGCCTTTCTTATTTCATTTATGTGGTGGTAATGAAGAACAATTAATTAAAATTTTTAATCAAATTAATGATGGTGATTATGTTTTTGTTACTCACAGAAATCATTATCATGCTTATCTTCATGGGATAGATCCGGATATAGTTTTAGATAGAGTCTCTAATGGTAGAAGTATGTTTTTGTACGATAGAGAAAAAAACTTCTTCTCTTCCGCTATTGTCGGCGGTATTCCTGAGATAGCAGCAGGAGTAGCTCTTGCATTAAAAAATAAAGGTTCAAACAAAAAAGTATGGTGCTTTATAGGAGATGGTGCTGAAGATACAGGACATTTCTACGCTGCAGTTAGATACGTCCAGTCAAACAAGCTACCTTGTCAATTTATTATCGAAGATAATGATATCTCTATAGAAGCTTCAAAGGAAGATAGGTGGGGATCAGATTATTTATTCAAATGGCCAGAATGTGTAACAAGGTATAAATACACTCTCAAATATCCTCATGCAAGAATTGAAGAATTTTGCGACCTATCTATAGCGAGTAAATTCAAAAAAACTGATAAAGAATATTTTCCAGACTTAAAAAAGTACCCAAAAATTGAAAATATAGAAGAAGCAAGCTCAGAACTCAGTTTCAATGAAGCTGTTACTGAAGCTATGACAAATTTGGGAAAAAAAGAAGACACAATATTTTTAGGTTATAACGTAGGCTCAAATTTTGGTAATGCCATGGGTAATTTTAAGAACATTGAAGAAAAAAAGAAAATAGAAACACCGGTAGCTGAGAATTTAATGTCAAGCATAGGAATGGGACTTTCAATGGAGGGATTTAGACCAATAGTGTATTTTGAAAGACATGATTTCATGATGGTTGCTATGGATTCACTAGTAAACCATGTGTCACAAATAGATAGAATTTCACATTCTGAATTCAAAGCACCTATAATTTTTAGAACTGTTGTAGCTGATGAAGGTCCTTTTTATTCTGGGCCAACACATTCTCAAGATTTTACAGAAATATTTAAAAATATATTAAGCTTTCCAGTTCTTGAGCCAAAAACACCAGAAGAGGTTTTATATTATTATGAATATGCTTATAGTGCTGACTTCCCGGTTATGATTGTAGAAAAAAAATCTAGATTTTAATTAATTTAGGTTTTCTATTTGTTTTATCGCCAACTATTGAAATACCTAATCTTGAAACTGCTTTTTTTGATGCATTTTGAGCAAAATTTATTGATTTTGTAATATTTTTACTTTTTAAATAACTAACCACTAACGCTGCTAAAAATGTATCACCAGCACCGGCAAGGCTTCTTACCATCACAGGTTTCAAAATAGGAAAATCTTTTCCTTTATAACTTACTCCTTTCTCACCCTTTGTAACTATTAAATTTAATTCATCAAGAAATGTCTTTTTTGTAAACTGTAATGTGTTTGAGTATTCGTAATTATTAATCTTTATATAGTTAAAATCTTTACACCAGTTACCTAAAACTTTACTTGTCTGAAGGAACGATAATTTTGCCTCTTTTGATATGTACTCCATATCATTTTCTTTTAAAAAACCTTTGTTGTAATCAGAAACAATTACGGCATTATATTTTTTGTAATCAATTTGTTTTATATTTTTGACTCTGTCAACTCCATCATTTTGGTCAATTCTCATTACTAATTGATTACTTCTGCTGTCAACATAACGAATTTTGCTAATCGTCTTTTTGTTTGTAATTATTTCACAGCTTATACCAAAAGAAGAAACGTTATTTGCGACATTTAAAGTCATCCCCTCATATAAAGTTTCATTTTCTTCTTTAAAAATAGGCACAGGTGCTTCTTGGTCTAGCCTGTCGCAAATGCCATATTTGTATACATCTTTACAAGAATCACCAATAACAAGGATTTTCATAATAATATTAATTTTCTATAACTATCCTACCACCAACAAAAGAACGGTTTTCTAAAATTTTAAATCCCTCATTTATATTCTCAAGTTTTATTTTTTTATCAATTAATAAATTAAGGTCAATTTTTTTTTGTTCATGTAAATTTAATATTTTTGGTATGTCTAATTCTGGATTGGTTTTACCACCTTGGCTATCAAAGATCTTTATATTGTTATAAAGTTTTAAAAAATTAGTGATTACTAATTTTTTGTCTTTTTCTGGCTGACCAACAAGAACTAGAGAACCACCAGGTTTGATTACATCTAGGAGATCATTGATTATTTCTCCATTTCCAGTCGTATCAACCGCATAGTCCACCCCAGTATTTTTTGTTATATTTTCAATAGAAGAAATAAGATTTTTTTTATTTTTAGAATTAATTATGTGTGTCGCTCCAATCAATTTAGAAAAATTTAGTTTTTCATTATTTAAATCAACAGCAATAATTTTGGAAAGATTTTTAAGTTGAGCAGATAGAATTGTACTTAGACCGACACCTCCAATACCTGTAACTATTAAATTACTTCCTTCTAAAACATCTAACTCATTCTCAATGATTCCAAAACCTGTTGTCACACCACAGCCCAATAAAGAGGCGATATCTAGAGGATGTTTTTTATCTACCTTAGTTAATCGATTTTCTGAAATTATCGATTTTTCTGAAAAAGTTGTAACTAGTCCTGAACCAATATTCTGATTAGAAGTTTTTGAAAAATACGTAGGAAAATCAGATTCAATACCTGAAGATTTTCTCCAATGAATAACAACATGGTCTCCCGTACTCACTGTTTTTACATTAGGATCTTTATCTAAAACTATACCTGATCCTTCGTGACCCATTAAACAAGGAAGAAAAGCTTTACTAATCTTTATTCCCTTTTTTTGATTAATTTGAGCTCCACAAATTCCTGTAAATTTTATATCAACAAGGACTTGCCCTTTTTTTAACTCTGGAATAGTTAAATCTTCAATAGTTAAATCCTTATTGAACTCTCTTAATACTGCAGCTCTCACTTCATAGCTTTCATATATTTTTCCAAACCTTGTTGTAAATTATATTCAGGACTCCATTCTGGTAAAAATTTATTTTTATTTGCCAGAGTGGAAAACTGATAACTTTTTGGAATTAATGACTTATCATAGTAATCAGCTTTCTTATCTAATATTTTTAAAACTTGTTCAAAGGTATTTTGCTCTCCTGAGCCTACATCAAAAATACCCTTAGGAACATTGTTGGTCATTGCAAAAATATTTGCGTTAACCACATCATCTATGTACACAAAGTCTCGTTTTGGTTTTCCAGGAAAAAGTTTAAAGATATCTTCGTCACTTAACATAGCCTGATTTGCGATAGAAGCCATCTTTCCTTTATGGGTTTCTCCAGGTCCATAAACGTTAAAATATCTTAAAGATATAAATTTATCTAAGATGGAATGACCATATTGTTCAGCTAAATATTTTGACCATCCATATATATTTTCAGGATGTTGTCCTGATCCATAGCATGCTGCACTTGAAGAATAAATAATTTTTGTTTTAAAATATTTTGCAATATCAAACAACACCTTTGAAAAATAGTAATTATAAAACAATACTTCATTAGAGTCTTCATTTTGAGTGTTTGAATCAGCTCCAATGTGAAAAATTATTTTGGAATTTTCAACAATTTGCCTCAAATTAGTTTCCCATTGTTTATTCTTATCAATATCTTCTTTTTCAAATAATAAAATTTTATCTCGAGCATAACCAATTTTGTCTAGTTTTAATAAAAGAGAGTTTCCAATAAAGCCTTTATGACCAGTAATAAGAATGTTATAATTTTTCAATATTTTAATTTTAATAAGATTAAGCAAATAAATATGGGGATCTTTATTTTTAAAATGAAAAGAATAATAATTCATCACAATACAGGATTAGGGGATCACATTTTATGCAATGGTTTGGTTAATTATATTTCGAAAGACAAAAAAGTATATCTAATATCAAATATGAAAAACTATTATTCTGTAAAGTATCTTTATTCCGAGAATCAAAATGTTACAGTTATACCAATTTTTAGAAATAATAAATTTGAATATTACTTGTTGAAATTTGTAACTTTGTTTAATAAAAAACTTGAGCAAAGCAGTGAGAAGCTTCTATCAAAAATATATTCAATCATTTTAAGAATTAAAATTATATATATTGGTTTTGATGATGTTGAATATCCTGAGTGGGATAGATCATTTTATAATACTTTAAATTTTGATTTTAGTATTCGATATGATTTCTTTAATTTACCAAAAAAAATGCCAAAGAAACCTAAAAATGTACCAAGTGAATTTATCTTTATACAGGACGTTTCATCTCAAGGTAAATATGAATTAAAAATTAATTCGTCAAAAGAAAAAATATTCTTGGGGGGATTCAAAACTAAAAACTTCTTTGAAAATCTTTTTTTTATTTATGCTGCTGATGAGATTCACTGTATAGATAGCTCTTTAGTTCACTTAATAGAAAGTATAATTCCAAACAAAGACCAAAAAATTTTTTTTCACGATGTTGAGAGATACAATCAAGCTTCTATTCCAGATGCAAGATTCAAAATGAGACACAATTGGAACATAGTAAAATATAAAAAAACCTCATCATTCTATTAATAAATTAAAAGCTATAATTTAAATTAGATTATGGATATTCTCTCAATTAATCAAAAAAATTCAATTAAGTTTGTATTTTTTTTATCATTAATAATTTTATCAATTTTAAATATTCAGAATGTTTTTGGAAGCCAAGAGTTTCAAGATGAGAGTATTAAATCCTGTGAATATTCCACTTTAGAAATAACAAATTATTACGATGAAAAAGGTTTAGATTATTTAGCAAAATATGATTACGTTAGTATTTTTCCAGAGATTAGTAACATTAATTGTCTTGGCAAAGCTATTAATATTGATAAAACAGAATCTGGATTAATAATAATTTATACATCTATTAATAATTTAATCAAAAATTTTGTAGTTGTTTCCTTACCTTTGTTACTTTTCTTATTTCTCAACTTTATAAACATAAATAAAAATATAAAAATTTTTATACTATTTTTTCTTTTCCTGAATTTAAATTTTTGGATATATTCAATAGAACTTACTTTTTTAAATATAAAACTAATATTTCTCTTCCTTATATATTTATTTATCTTCTATAAATATGAAAATTTAGACAATAAAGAGTTTGAAAAATTTATATTGTTTATTTCAGTTTTTTTAGGCGTTTTATACAGCTCATTTGATTTTACAAAAATTCTTCATGCTAATGAATATGGATATGTAGGAGAATTTTTCAAAGTTCAAAATGAATATAGCTCATATATTGGAAATTTGAGTAATTCTTTTATTTGGGAGGGTACCGTTGTATTTTTTGATACTTTATTTGGTAATAGTTTTATTGTTTATTTTAAGGTACTAGTTTTTATTTCAACAGTCATATTAATTTTTAAATTATTGGATTTATTTAATGTTTCACTAATTTCAGGATTATTGATTATGTATATTTATTCTCCAAATTCGTCAGTCGCTGGTGGAGATGTAATGTATGGATGGTTAGAGCCCAGAACATTGTCTTACTTATTCTTCTTGTCTGGTATATATTTTGCATTTAAAGAAAATTTAAATATAAGTTATATATTTTATACAATTTCTTTTTTATTCCACTTTGGTGTTTCAATTGTTAATTTCCCAATTTATTTTTATGTATTAATCAGAAAATTTAAAATAAAGGATATTTTTAAATACGGTCTTTTTTACATGGCAACTTTAAGTCCATTTATATATAGCCTGCTTATGGAACAAGGCGTTAAAAATCAAACTAACACACTCTATTATATTGTTGACAGAAGCCCACATCATCTTTACCCATTTATTAGAGAGAACAATGAGGTGTTAAAATTTAGTAGCGATGAGTGGTCCTCTGGATTATTATTATTTTCTTTTGTTTTCGTAATTTCTTTTTTAGTCCAGAAGTATTTTACAGAAAATCAATCAAATTTAATTGGCTCATTATCTGTTGTTACTGGGCTAATCTGTATTGCCAACCTTTTAGTTGCTTATTTCTTTCCTTTTTCTAGATATATTCTTCTGCATCCTTTTAGAACTTTTTCATTATTTACATTTTTTAGTACGATTTTCTTAGTTCAGTCAGGAACATCAATATTGAAAAAATATAAATTAGAACTAAAACCTGGTGTGTACTTATTAATTTTTTGGATTGTTGTCTTTCCAACTTATTTCTTGGATGATTCAAAATACTACTATTCAAACCTTTCTGAATATCAAGCAGCAGAATCAAAATATTATATTAATAATAAAAATCCTGAGGTTCTGGTAATTAATCCTTATGCTTACGGAGCGTTTTGGTCAGGATTTGAATCTGATTATCAAATACCCACATATTTTATAAGAAAATATACACCTAATAACTTAAGTAAAATGGATATTTATCGTGAAAGATTAGATGAATTAGTAAGATTTTATGACGGCGATTGTGATGCATTAAATCATCTTCCGGAGTTTTTATTTTTAGACAAAGTAGATGTAAACACTTGTGGTGAACTTGTTTACTCACAATACAATTTTTATATTTATGAGAAAGCAAGCTAAAGTTGGAAAACAAAAAATTTAAAACAATTAGAATATTATTCAGAAAAAAAATTAAGTATTTTATTACAAACTCATCAATTCTTTTAAGCTATTCAAAAGAAAAAAATAAATTATTATTTGGTTTTAAGTTGATATTAATATTTCTTAAAACTGAAATAATTTTTTTAAAAGAAAAAAATGAATCCGCAAAAGAGCAAAACTATTGGATTAAGGATATTGATAATAAAATAGATCCTTTAAAAAAACATTATTTAAAAAAATACGATTTTAATTTCATGGATGCTTTTTCGAGCAACATAAATATGTGGTCAAAATTTATAAATAAAACCAAAATTAGAAATAAAAATATAAATTATCTAGAAATAGGGTGTTTTGAAGGAATGTCAGGTGTATTTATATTAGAAAATTTAAAGAAAGCGAGATGTTTTTTTGTTGACCCTTTTTTAGTTTACGATGAGCTAAAAGATTTCCAAGGTTTAAACGAAGAAAAATTTGATATTATATTTACTAATTTTATGAATAATATCGAAGATTTTAAAGAAAGGTCAAAAGTATTCAGGGAGACTTCAGATTCCTTTTTTAAAGGCAATGATGAAAATTTTGACCTTATTTATATTGATGGATCACATTTTGGAGATGATGTCTATCAGGATGCAGTTAATAGTCTTAAATTTTTGAACAATGGAGGCCATATAATATTTGATGATTTCTTTTGGTATCATTATAAACTTATTAGTGATAATCCCATCGGTGGAATATTTCAATTCTTAGTTGAAAGTAAAAAAAATATTAAAATTAAATATTTAGGAAATCAGCTAATAATTCAAAAAAATTCTAAAAACTTTCATCCTTAGATTTCTTATCTATAAGTTATAATTTATTTAGGTCAAATGGTTACCGTTATGTAAATAACGGTTTGATAGTTCGAATCTATCTGTGACCACATGTCAAAAATCTTAGTTACTGGTGGATTAGGATATATTGGAAGTGTTCTATCTAATCTATATTTAAATAATGTAGAAGATGAAGTTACAATTATTGATAAAAAAAGAGACTTCAAAAGAGAAAATGAATTAGAAAATAATAATATCAAATTTAGAGAAATTGATATACTCAACAAAAAAGAGTTACAAAAAGTAGTTTCAAATTCTGATATAATTTATCATCTTGCTGGTATAACAGATGTACCAAGACTAAAAAATGATAATCTTGATAAAATAAATCAAGAAATTTACCAGATAGGGGTTGTTGGAACTAGAAATATTCTTGAAACAGTATCAAGAGATACAAAAATTATTTTTCCCTCAACCCATGTTATTTTTGAAGGACTCGATGAGGTCAAGATAGATATCTCAGAGCAGGAAACGCCACAACCTCTTTTAACTTATGCAGAAACAAAACTAACAAATGAAAATCAAATAAAAGAATCAGGTCATAATTACATAATTTTACGCTTAGGCTCGGTACATGGCTTTGCTGGTACTTCCACAAGGTTAAATATTATGCCAAATATATTTTCAAAAATAGCGGCTGAAAAAGGAGAAATAAATCTTCATGGTGGAGGTAAACAGTTAAAAAGTTTAGTCTCGGTATTTGATGTCGCTGCTGCATTAAAATATACAGCTGAAAATAGTGAAATTAAAAAGGAATTATTTAATTGTGTTTCAGAAAATATTTTAGTTAAAGATGTAGCCAAATTATGTAAAAACATTGTGGATGAAGTCAGGATTAATGTTTCAAATGAACAAGTGCCAAATCTAGGCTATGGTTTAAGTAGTAAAAAGCTTATTGATAGAGGCTTTAATTTTAAAGTACTATTAAGAGAGTCAATAAACGAGATGATCAATAAATGGAAAAATGAAAAATAATTTTGAAGACATAGAATTTAACGAATTTATTGATCAAGGTAAAGATCCCTTTATTGATAATAGAGGAGCAATACTAAATTATTATTTAGACAATAAAGTTAATCAAGTTGGTTTAATCAATTCAAAAAAAGGAACTGTAAGAGGGAATCATTACCATCCTGAGCAATTACAGACATGTATTTTAGTTAAAGGTTCTTATATAAGTGTTACTAAAAATTTGAAAGATGACAATGCGGTGGTTGAATCTAGGCTTGTTAAAGAGGGGGAAATTTCAATAATTAAACCAAATATTGCTCATACGATGGTGTTTATAGAAGACTCTGTATTTATAAATTTAGTTGATGGAGAAAGAGAGCATAAAAATTATGGAGAAACTCATACATTTCCAATAGAAATTGTTGATAAATTTTTAGCAGAAAATATTGTTGAGTGTTATAAAGATGATTGTAGAGTTTGTAATTCTAGAAATTTGATTCTTATTCACTCATTTGGTTTAAGTCCATTAGCTAATAATTTAGTTGAGAATAAAAAAAGCAAAACCACAACCTACCCTTTAGAATTAAATTACTGTAAAGAATGTAATAATATTCAGTTAAATGTTGTTGTTGATCCTACAGTATTATTTGATAAATATCTCTACACATCATCAACCAGCCAATCTTTTGTCAGACATTTCGAAGAACTGGCTTTTAATTTAATTAAAGAATTTAATTTAGATAAAGAATCAGTAGTCGTTGATATTGGTAGCAATGACGGCATATTTCTTAAGCCTCTAATGGAAAGAAATATAAAATCTATTGGTGTTGAACCTGCAACAAATTTAGCTGAAGTTGCCAATAAAAAAAATTTACAAACAATTAATTCATATTTTGATCAAGATGTTGTAAAAAGCATAATTCATAAATATGGAAATGTTGATGTAGTTACAGCATTTAATGTTTTTGCTCATTCTGATAAATTAAAAGAAATAGCAAATGACGCTTTTCACCTTTTAAAGGAAGATGGAGTTTTTATAATTGAAGTACAGTCCCTTGCTGAAATGTTAGAGAAAAATTTATTTGATAATGTTTATCATGAACATGTCAATTATTGGAGCCTTAGTAACTTGGTCAACTTTTTTGGAAAGTTAAATGTTTATGTAAATAATTTTCAAAAAGTTGAGACTCACGGTGGATCCTTAAGATTATTCATATCAAAAGATAAGAAAATAAATAAATCTGTTTTGGAATATATAAAATATGAAGAAGAGCTAGGTTTAAATAAATTAGAAACTTACTATGAATTCTCAAACAAAATAGTAGAAAAAAAGAATCATGCCATGGAAAACCTAATTAGTTTAAAAGAGTCTGGCAAGAAAATAATATTTTATGGAGCACCAGCTAAAGCTACAACTCTTTTAAATTATTATGGAATAAACTCCGAGTTAGTAGAATTTACAATTGAAGATAATCCATTAAAAGTTGGAAAATATATTCCAAATACTAATATTGAAATTATTGATAAAGAAAGAGCTATTAAATTAAATCCGGATATAGTGATTGTTTTAGCTTGGAACTTTTTTGAAGTAATAAAAAATCAAAATAAGGATGTTTTCCCTAATGCCGATTTTTTAAAACTTAATTAATCAGATTTAAATAAATTATTTAACATTAATAGATAATATAAATATATCATATGAACATTTTTAGAAATTATTTAGTAAAAAACCCAGTGGTCTTGTTTGGCTACAACAAACCTGACACAACACAACAGGTATTAAAACAAATAAAAAAAGTTCAACCTAAGAAAATTTATTTAGTTTTAGATGGTGCAAAGTCTGAAAGGGAAAAAAATAAATGTATTGAGACAAAGAAAATCTTCGATAATGTTAATTTTGATGCTGAAGTAATTAAAATTTACTCAAAGAAAAATCTAGGTCTAAAAAAAAGATGGAAAAGTGCATTGGATGAAATATTTTCTAAAGAAGAGTCTGCAATTATTCTTGAAGACGATACACTGCCAAGCATTAGTTTTTTCAGATTTTGTGATGAGTTATTAGAAAAATATAAATATAAAAAACAAATTTCACAAATTAATGGCTATAACTATTTTTCAAAAGTTTCGATTAAAGAAGATTATTATTTTACTACATATCCTGAACTTTGGGGCTGGGCAACATGGCAAGATAGGTGGAAAAAATACTACAATGATGATCTTGAAAATGAGTGGGACAAAATTAAAAATACAGAAGATTTTTATAGTAGTTTTTTTTCTAACGAGGAATTTGAGTATTTTTACACTATGTACGAAAATGCCGTTAATAATATTGTTGACTCATGGGATTTTAAATGGTCGTATTCTCTTAGAAAAAATAATCTTTTATCAATTGCTCCATCTAGAAATTTAGTAAAAAATTTAGGTTTTGGTCATGATGGAGCAACACACACTCATCAGAGACATAAGTACCTGTCAGTGACTAGAAATAAGCAATACAATATCCAATTTCCGTTAAAACATCCAAATATTATAAATAAAAATTTAAAACTAATTGAAAATGACTTTAATAAAAGACTTTTGAAAAACTCAAAACTAAGTAAGCTAATTTATAGATTTAATAAACTAAAAAAAATATTAATTTGAAATGAAAAAATATATTAAATTTCTAAAAGATATAATTCTTATTTCAAGAATTACTGGCACTGATAGAAAAAAAGTAAGAGTTTTTACTTCAGTTATATTATCTAATGCAACAGTCGTTTTAGATATAGGAATAATTATTGTTATTGCTAATTTGTTTACAAGAGATTTTGAAGAAAAAAATTTTTTAATTGATTTTTTAATGGAAAACGTAGCAATTCTTCCATTAATTATTGTTATAAGATTCATCATTCAATACATTCAAAAAGTTGTTTTATTAAACCTAACTCATGAGGTTGACAGAAATCTAAGAATATATTTATTAAAAGAAGCATTTGAAAAGGGAAATTATTCAATCTCAGATGCTTATTATTTTATAAATACATTAAGTGTCCACATAGCAACTTTTTACGGTAGCTTATCAACATTATTAAATAGCGTTCTTCAAATTGCCTTATACGCTGCATATCTTATATATACAGACTATAACGCCGTAATAGTTTTTCTAATTGGCGCACTAATTTTTGCCATACCAACAAAATATTTTACGGATATTGGCAGAAGGTTCTCTCATATAAATTATGAAGTTGCCAAAGAAGCATCAACTTATATACAACGAGTTCTTGACAACATGTTCTTGATAAAGATATTTAATAAAATTGAACAAGAAGTAAATAGGTATGAAAAAGAACTTTTCAAACAAAATTTGGCATCGATAAATAATCAAAAAGTTGGAAATATAAATGCAAACTTCCCAAACTTCACAACATATTTTCTAATGTCAATATTATTAATTTTCTTTAATTTTGCTGCAATCTTAACACTTGAATTTGTAGGAATATTGATTAGATTATTTCAAGAGTTAAGCAATTTTAATCGCCAAATCATGATGGTTTCTAATACGAATGTTCATTTTAAAGAGCTTTACAGAATATTGAATAATGAGGAAAATATTTTCAAAAAAAACTATGTAAAAACAGAAAAGATTACAGATTCTGATGTAGTAATTAGATTTGAAAATGTTAAATTTAAATATTTCAACAGTGAAGTTGATATATTTGAAAATTTAAATTTCGAAATTTTAAAAAATAAGCACACCATTATTACAGGTCCTAATGGATCTGGTAAAAGCACTATTTTAGGATTGATATCTGGTATTTATTATGCACAAGATGGAGAAGTAAAAATTACAACTCAAAAACTTGGTTATGTAGGAGTCACACCTTTAATTATCGACTCAACATTAAGAGAAAATCTTTCATATGGACTGGATAAACCAATTGAGGACACCATACTTCTTGAAATGGCCAGAGAGTTCAAACTCTTTAACGAAGAAAAAAATTATGATCTAGATAAAAAAATATCCAACAAAACTCTTTCTTCCGGTCAAATGCAAAAAATATCCTTTATTAGGTCTCTTCTATCTGACGTTGAGGTTCTTCTTCTTGATGAATCAACATCTAATTTAGATCAAGAAACTAAACAAATGATATTTAAAATACTAAATAGTAAAGATTTAACAATTATTAACTCAACCCACACACCGGATGACTTTAAAGGCTACGATCATCATATAAGAATTGAAATAGAAGATGAAAAGAGAATATTAAAAGTCACTTAAAAAATTAATTTCTTTCTTTAATAAAACCTCCTTACTGTTACTTTTTAAAACTTTTTCATGGCCTTTTTTTGCTATTGATTCAAAATTTTCATAATCTTCTAATATATTTTCAATTAAAGCTTTCAACTCAGTTGATTCGTCGTCAAAAATAATCCCACTATCATAATTATCTATTAATTCTTCTGACGAGCTATTTCTTAAAGACAAAACTAGACACCCCATTGACATTGCTTCAAGTACTGTTTTTGGGTTTCCTTCATATAATGAAGATGATACAAATAATCTATAATCTGTAAAAACTTTTAATAATTCGCTGTTGTCTATTTTTCCTTTTAAATTCAATTTAACATTATTAATCTCAGCTAATTCAGCCAAATAAGCTTTTTGGCTTCCTTCTCCATATAAATCAATTTCTATGCTGGAATTTTCTAATTCATTAATTACTCTCTCAAAATTTTTTTGTTTTTCTAATCTTCCAACCATTAAGATTCTATTTTTATATCTTTTCTGAAAAGGAATAAATTTTCCACTTTGAACCCAATTAGGCAATAACTTTAATTTCTGTTTATTAAAAATGTAATATTTATTTAAATATTTAAGGTCACTTTTACTTGTTGTTATATATATATCTGAAAAATTTAAAGAGAACATTGTTAGTAGATACGAAAGAATTATGATAATTGGGTTTTTAGATTGCTTTAATTTAAATTTCAAAAGGTCATATCCTGTCCTAACGATTAACTTATTTCTAAAAATCAATTTTCCAATTATCCCTACCCAAGAACCAAGAAGTTGATTTGTTTTTATTACATCAGCTTTTGAAAATTCATCTCTAAAAAATATTGGAATAAAAAATGATTTAATAACTCTCAAAATCTTAGAGTCAGAATATTTAAATTTTTCATATACCGGAACTACTTCAATATCAGGAAACTCTTTTCCAATAAGCTTGTCTTCTAGTCCTCCAAAAGTTAAGAATGTTATATTCAGATTAAATTCTTTTTTCATTTCCTGGTAATAACTGATTTCTCTTGAGAGTAAACCACTTTCTTTCCAATTTTTTAAAGATATATCGAATGTAAATATGACTAAAATCTTCACAAAATAATTTTAGCCATAATAATAATTTTCAATAATATAATCTAAGTTAGTACCTATGAAAAA
>MDSV01148494.1_pt1 | contig 26217 bp, 19 predicted proteins | sample 810851 | NCBI WGS metagenome assembly MDSV01 (sample SAMN05326640, study PRJNA326480) | marine metagenome | isolation source: seawater | place: Atlantic Ocean: North East | collected 2012
CGATCGCCGGATAGCCGGGCTGGGCCCTGCGCTTCTGGTCATCGAGAATATCGAGGCCGTGATCGGGCCGGAAGGGGATGTTCCAGTCGGCGCGTCCCGCGGCCTTGCGCCGCCGCTCCTCGGCGATCGCCGCCGCCATCAGCGCCACCATGTCGGTATCGCCGCCGAGATGCTCGCATTCGTAGAACGAGCCCGCAATGCCGGCGCTCTCGCGATGGACATTGCGCAGGTGCAGGAAATGCACCCGGTCGCCCAGCCGTTCCATCATGCCCGGCAGGTCATTGTCGGGACGCGCGCCGAGCGAACCGGAGCAAAGCGTTATGCCGTTGGCGGGACGATCGACCGCCTTCATCATCGCCCCGTAATCGGCTTCCGTCGACATCACCCGTGGCAGGCCCAGAAGGCCGAAGGGCGGATCGTCGGGGTGGCAGCAGAGCCTGAGCCCGAGCTCTTCCGCAACCGGCACAACCTCTTCCAGGAAATCGATGAAATGGGCCCTCAGCCCCTCGGCCGAAATCGTTGAATATTCGGCGAGATGCCGGCGCACATCTTCCAGCGTGAAACTCTCGGCCGCGCCCGGAAGGCCGAAGACGATGTTCTTTGCCAGTTCAGCCTTGCGCGCTTCATCCATTTCGCCAAACCGGCGGTCGGCCTCGGCGCGCACATCCTCGGCGAAATCCTCATGCGCGTCGGGACGCTTCAGGATATGGATATCGAAGGCGGCAAAATCGGCGTAGTCGAAACGCATGCAGGTCGCGCCGGTCTTCAGCCGATAGGCGAGATCGGTGCGGGTCCAGTCCAGCACCGGCATGAAATTATAGCAGATTGTCTCGATACCGGCCTCGGCGAGATTTGCCATGCTTGACTTGTAATTGTCGATGTGGCGGCGCCAGTCGCCCTTCTGCTTCTTGATATCCTCGGAAACCGGCAGGCTTTCGACCACTTCCCATTTCAGCCCGGACGGCGTGCCGTCGCTCATCAGCGATAGCTCGGCCTGCCGCCCAGCGATCTCGGCTGGCGTCCAGACCTCGCCGGTCGGGACATGATGCAGCGCGGTGACCACGCCTTCGACGCCAGCCTGCAGCATATCGTCGATCGATACGCGATCCAAAGGTCCGAACCAGCGCCATGTCTGCCGCATACTCTCTCTCCCGAAACATTTTTCATCTCATTAGAGCATTTCCGATGGAAACCGAATCCCCGGAAATGCCCAATCCATTTGTTTTTACGCGTGTCCGGTCGGCAAACGGTATCCACTTTTCCTGGACGCGCTCAAGCAGCCGGGCCCGGGCGCGCAAACACCCGGATGGCCACGGCACAGGCTTAGCATTGAAATGTCCTGTTGACTAGTATGGAAGTATGGTTCAACCTGAAACCATAGGGAGGAACGCAATGCTGCCAGAGACAGTGCAAACGACGATTGCTCCGGGCGCGCCGGTCGGCGCCCAGCTGCATGGCATTCTGCGTGACCTCATTCTTCACAACGATCTGCCGCCCGGCTCCAGGCTTTCCGAGTCGGAGCTTGCGGCCCGCTTCGCCGTCAGCCGCCAGCCAGTGCGCGAAGCCTTCATCAAGCTTTCGGAGGAAGGCCTGCTGGAAGTTCGTCCGCAGCGCGGCACATTCGTGCGCCGGATATCGCAGGCCGCCGTCATGGATGCCCGCTTCGTGCGCGAAGCGATCGAGGCCGATATCGTCAAGCTTCTGGCTGCAAGACCCGACGCCGGGCTGGTCGAGGAATTGCGGCTCCAGTTGCAGGAACAGCGCGAAGCGGCCCGCACCGACGCCGCGCGCTTCATCAAGCTGGACGAACTGTTTCACAAGACGCTGGCCGACGCCGCCGGAAAGGCGCGCGCCTGGGCCCTGATCGAGGGGCTGAAGGTGCAGATGGACCGTGTCCGCTATCTCAGCCTGCTGCGCTTCCCGATGGTCAAGCTCACCGCCCAGCACGAAGCCATTGTCAACGCGATCGGCGATGGCGACCAGCAAGCGGCGGAGGCCGCGGTGCGCGGGCATATGCGCGAGATCCTGAGCGACCTGCCCGCGATATTCGAGGAAAAGCCTGAGTTTTTCGAGGAGCCGGGACGCTAGGCCCCGGACATTGCCACCGGGGCAACGCCCCGCCGTCTGAATGGGAGGACGATATGAACTACATCGCCAATATCAAAAGCATCGCGCTTGCCGGCCTTGCCGCAAGCCTGATGGCGGGCACAGCGCTTGCCGCCGACTATACGCTGAGCGTCAACACCGCGCTCGCCACCACGGACCCGCTCTACAAGGGCCTGGAGGCCTTCCGCGACAATGTTGCCGAAGCCTCCGACGGCGCGCTCGAAGTGCGCCTGTTCCCGAATTCGCAGCTTGGTCCCGACGAGGACGTGCTGGAACAGGCGCGCGCCGGCGCACCGGTTGCGGTCGTGGTCGACGGCGGCCGCCTTGCCGTTTTCGTCAACGAATTCGGCGTGCTGGGCGCGCCCTACCTCGCCAATGGCTATGACGGCATCCGCAAGGTCGTCACCTCCGATATGTTCGACGAATGGGCGACGACGCTTAACGACGAGGCCGGCCTCGACGTCCTGAGCTTCAACTGGTGGCAGGGCGAACGCCATCTTCTGACCAAGAAGCCGATCAACGGACCGGATGACCTTTCCGGCGTTCGCATGCGCACCCCCGGCGCGCCGGTCTGGACCGGCACGATCGAGGCCATGGGCGCGACGCCGACGCCGATGCCCTGGGGCGAGGTCTATTCCGCGATCTCCTCGAATGTCATCGATGGAGCGGAAGCGCAGCTTCCCGCCGTCGTCGGCGCCAAGCTCGACGAAGTCATCACCAACATCACGCTGACCGGTCATATCAACCTGATCACCGGCCTCATCACCTCCGCCGCATGGGTGGATTCGCTGCCGGAAAACCTGCAGACGATCCTGCACGAGGAAGCGCTGAAGGCCGGCGACATCGCCTCCTACGGCACCAGGGACGCGCTGGCGAGCCTGGAACAGCAGTTGAAAGACAATGGCGTGATGGTCGAGGAGATCGACGTCACCCCGTTCAAGGAAAGAACGGCCGTGGTCTACGACAATCTCGGCTATGGCGATCTGCGCGACAAGCTTCAGGCAATCGCCGCGCAGTAAGCCTGCGGGCCCTGCCGAAAACCGGTCGCGCCCTGCTCCAGAGGCGCGGCCGAAAACAACATTCGGCTTCCACTGCGGGAGCCCAGGAAAAACACGCCGGGGAGCTGTCGCTCCTCGCGCCATATCGGGAGGGGCCACCATGCCCGGTTTCCTCGCTAAGATCGAATATGTCGCAGGCGCGACCCTGCTTGCGGTCATCACCTTTCTGGTGTTCATCGCCGCGACCATGCGTTTCTTCGGCCATCCGCTGATCTGGTCCGTCGATCTTGCGCAGCTTCTGTTCATCTGGCTCTGTTTCATCGGCGCGACGCGGGCCATGCGCGAGCGCGGCCATCTGGGCGTCGATTTCCTGGTCCGCCCGTTTCCGCACCGCTACCGGCTGGCATTGGAGACGGCGCTTGCCGCGCTGTTCCTCGCCTTTCTCATGCTGCTTGCCTATGAGGGCTACAAGCTCACCATGCTCAACAAGGAACGCCAGTTCGGCGATTCCGGCCTCTCCTATGCCTGGGTGACGATTGCCGTGCCCGCCGGCTGCGTGATGCTGTCGATCTCGATCCTCGGCAATCTCTGGCAGGCCTGGCGCAAGGTGAAGGACGGGACGCTGGTTTTCACCCGCACCGCGGCCTACGACGAACCGGTGGTCCACGCCGGTCCGGCGGAGTAAGCCCATGGCCCTGATCGGTATCGTCTTCTTCGCCCTGATGCTGCTCGGCGCGCCGATTGCCTTCGCGATCGGCATTTCGGGCTTCACCTTCTTCCTGACCTCCGACATCATGCCGGTTTCGATCGGCGTGCAGAAGATCGCGACCGTTTCGCAAAGCTTTCCGCTGCTGGCGGTGCCGTTCTTCGTGCTCGCCGGCCACTTGATGAACGAGAGCGGCATTACCGACCGGCTGTTCACCTTTTCCAAGGTCGCCGTCGGCTGGATGGCGGGCGGCCTCGCACAGGTCTCGATCATCCTGTCGACGCTGATGGGCGGCGTGTCCGGCTCGGCCGTCGCCGACGCCGCCATGGAAGCGCGCGTGCTCGGTCCGCAGATGATCTCCAACGGATACTCCAAGGGCTATTCCTCCGCCGTGATCGCGATGTCCTCGCTGATCACCGCGACCATTCCGCCATCGATCGGCCTGATCCTCTACGGCTATGTCGGCCAGGTCTCGATCGGCCGGCTGTTCATGGCCGGCATCGTGCCCGGCGTGCTGATGATGGCGTTCCTGATGGTCGCCGCCTGGCTCGTCGCCCGCAAGCGCAACTACGTCATGAGCGACATGAGGAAGCCGACGCCGGGCGAACTCGGCCGCGCCGCCTGGGGCGCCAAATGGGCACTGCTGTTTCCCGTGCTTCTGATCGGCTCGATCCGCGGCGGGCTGTTCACGCCGTCGGAAGTCGGCGCGTTTGCAGTGGTCTACGCGATCCTCGTCGGCGTCTTCGCCCACCGGGTGATGACCTTTGAGACGATCAAGCGGGCCTTCGGCCATGCACTCTCGGATATCGGCCTGATCATGCTGATCATCCTGATGTCGGGCATGATCGGGTTCGCGATCATCTTCCTTCAGGTGCCGCAGAGCGTCGCGGGCTTCATGCTGGAAAGCCTCGCCAATCCGGTTCTGATCGTCACCGTCATCCTGATCGGCCTGTTCATCGCCGGCCTGTTCTTCGAAAGCACGATCCTGGTGTTGCTGCTGACGCCGATCCTCGTCCCGGTTGTGGTCAAGGCGGGTGTCGACCCGGTTCATTTCGGTATCCTGATGATGACCATCGTCACCTTCGGCGGCATGACGCCGCCGGTCGGCGTCGCGATGTTCACGGTCTGCAGCCTGCTGGACACCAAGATTGAGGATTATGTGAAAGAATCCTGGCCGTTCATCGCCGCCATCATGGCGCTGGTGGCGCTGCTTCTGTTCGTGCCGGGTATCGTGCTGTTCCTGCCGAACCTGATGTACGGATAGCTGCGTCACGCAGGCTTTCGGCCCCGCAGCCCATGACGGCGGGGGAGCCGTGCGATCAACTCCCGCGTGCGAACCCGATCCCTCCGGAATCGCTGCGACATGCCGCCGCTCGCCGCGAGGGAGATCAATCTCCGGCGCGTTGCCGCTCAACGAAAGCGCCGCGCATGCTCAAGGTGGCTTACCGCCCGGGCCAAATGACAACTTGGAGATAGTTGAACCGGCCCCCTGTTCAGTCTAGGGCAGCACCACCGAAACACACCGGAAAAGCGAACAACGGCATGATGCCGCGGGGGATATTGTTGGATGGACAAATCGGGTGATCCCGGCCTGTTTGGCCGCTGGTTCCGAGGGCTTTCTCTCAGGGCCTGGCTGATCGTCGGCTTCATGATGGCGCTGCTGCCGGTCGCGGCCCTTTCCGCCTTCTGGTATCTGGACTATCGCGATCAGTTGCGCGAGCCTTTCCGGCAGGTTCTGCATACCCAGCACAAGGTATCGCTGGCGCTGGAGCGGATCCAGGGCAATCTCTGGGATATCGCTACCGACGTGAACGACTTCGCGCAAACCGGAGACGAAAGCTACCGCGATCGTTTCGAGGCGGCCGAGCGCGATATCGCCGTCCACCTGCGCGATCTGGAAATGATAACGGAGACGTATCCCTCCTTTGATCCCGTGCTCGAAGGCGTGCGCCAGCAATGGACGCTGCTGCTGCAGGCCGCTTCGGATGTTGCCCCTCTGCCCGGCGGCGCCGATCAGCCCCTGATGCGCTTTGAAAGCGTCATCGGCGAAACCGGCAAGCGCGTGGAAAGCATTGCCGAGAGCATGCGCCTGCTAAACGAGGAAAGCCACCGACAAGCGCTCGAAACGATGGAGCGGCTCGACCGTTTTGCCGCGATTGCAGGTGTTTTGGCGCTGGTTTTTTCCGGGATCGGCATATTCATCATCGACCAGGCTCTGATCCGCAGCACCGACAAACTGGTCGAGGGCGCGATGCTGGTCGCCGGCGGCACGCGCAACCGCGAGATCGAGGTGCAGGTCCCGCCGGAGCTTGCCTCCGTGGCGCAGGCCTTCAACACCATGCTCAAGCAGATCAACCAGCAGGAAAATGCCCTCTCCGCGGCCGCGCGCGCCGATGGCCTGACCGGCCTCTACAACCGGCGCGAGTTCGACCGCGCCCTCGACGAGGCCATCGCCGTATCGAAGGAGAGCGGCGAGCCGTTTTCCCTGCTGATGATCGACGTCGACCATTTCAAGCAGTTCAACGACACCCATGGCCATCTCGCGGGCGATGATGCGCTCAGGCAGGTTGCGGATACGATTGAACTGAGCGCGCGCGAGAATGACCGGGCCTATCGTTATGGCGGCGAGGAATTCGCGATGATCCTGCCCGGACTTCGAACCTACGAGGCGACTGCGATCGCCGAGCGTCTTTGCAACACCATTGCCGCGCATACGCTCATCCTACCGGACGGGCAGAAGCAGTCGCTGACGGTCAGCATCGGCATATCCGTCTTCAGCCCGCGGGTTTCGCCGCCCAATATCATCGAACTCGCCGACCGCGCGCTCTATGCCGCCAAGATGGAAGGCCGCAATCAGGTGAAGGTCACCGGCTGACCTTCGAAGGCGGTTTCGGGCGTAGCTCAGCCCTGCGCTACCGCCTCGATCATCTCCATTCCCCCGACGAGGGGCGCAAAATCGCTCCACACGCCCCGCGCCCCCGCGCGCCATGCCTCCATCTCCTCCGGCTCAAGGAAAGTGGCGCCATTCGCCTTGGCAAGCGCCACGGATTGCGCCTCATCCTCGACGATCAGGCGATTGAAATAGAGCGCGGCCTCGGCCGAGATCGCGCCGAGGACGGTCTGTGTTTCGGAATCGAGACTGTTCCAGAAGCCGGCTGAAAAATAGAGCACCCCGGCGGCGCGGATATGGCGGGTTTCGGTCATGTACGGCACCACCTCGTAGAGCTTGAACCCGGCATAGGCCGATTTCGTCAGATCCATGGCATCCGCCACGCCGGTGGCGAGCGCGTTATAGGTTTCAGTGATCGGGATGCCGACCGGCGTCGCGCCATAGGCGCTCCACAGGCGCGTGTGGAGCGGGGTGTTGATGACGCGGATGGTCTTGCCTTCCATCTGCCCTGGCCGCGTGATCGGCGCCTTGGCCAGCAGGTTGCGGGCACCGTAATCGATGAAGCCGCCGACGATGAACTGCTCTTGCGCAAGCCGGGCCGAGAGGTCATCGCCTATCGGGCCGGTAACGACGTCGCGAAGATGGGCGGCATCGCGAAACAGGAAAGGCAGGTCGAGCAACTGCAATTGCGGCGTCCAGGCCGAAAGCGCCGAAACGGTGGAGAGGCTCGCCTGCACCGATCCGAGACGGATATTCTCGGCCACCTGCTTTTCGCCGCCGAGCGCGCCATTGGTCACGATCCGGAAACGGAACCGGCCCGGAAGCCGCTGCTCGACCTCTGCGGCGAAGAAGCGCCAGACCATGGTTTCCGGCTTGTCCTCGCCAAGGAGCGAGGCGATGAGGACATCGCGCGTGGCGGCGCTGGCGGTTCGCAGATGGGCGGGCGCGGCAAGCACTGCCACGGCAGCAGCGCCTGTTTTCATGAGACTGCGACGGTTGAGCGAAGTCATGGCAGATACCTTTCAGACAGGAACAGCGAAGAGGGTGATGATGGAGAGGGCGGCGAGAAGCGCCAGAAGAAAGGGACGCATCGCCCTGAACAGGCTTTCCGGCGAAAGACCGGTGACGCCGCCGACCACGAAGGCCAGCATGCCGACCGGCGGGGTGAGCCCGCCGATCATCAGGTTGACGACGAGGACGACGCCAAAGCGGACCGGATCGATCCCGGCGGAAACCGCCACCGGCAGCAGAACGGGGCCGAGGAGCAGGATCGCCGCCCCGATATCCATCACCAGGCCCGTAATCAGCAGGATCACATTGGCGAGCAGGAGCACGGCAACGGCGCTGCCCCCGAACAGGCCGGCGAGGTGGCGCACAAGCCCGGCGATATCATCGATCGCGAGCAGGAAGGCGACGGGGGCCGCCGCCCCGATCAGGAGACCGATCGCCGCCGCCTCTGCCGCCGACTGGCGGAAGGCGGCGACAATGCTTGAACCGGAACGGCGGGACGTTGCTGCCAGGATCAGCGTGTAGAGTGCCGCAAGACCCGCCGCCTCGGTCGTCGTGACGATGCCCAGGCGAATGCCGAACACCACGATCAGGCCGAGGCCGAAGGCCGGCAGGGCCGCGATACCGGCCTGCCTGCGCGTTACCGCCGAAGCCGGCGGCGCGCCGCTCGCGGCCCCCATCGCAAGCCTTATCGCGACGGCGAGGCAAACCGCCATCAGCAGGCCGGCAAACAGCCCGCCGACAAGCAGCGCGCCGACGGAGAGATTGGTCGCCGTCGCCAGAATGAGAAAGGCGATCGACGGCGGGATGACGTTGTCGAGAACCGAGGATGCGGCGACAAGCGCGCCGGCGCGGGCGGGCGGATAGCCATGGCGCACCAGTTCGGGATGGAACGTCGAAGCGGCGAAGGCCGCATTGGCAACCGATGAGCCGGACGCGCCGGAAAACAGAACCCCTGTCAAAAGCGTCGTCTGCGCCAACCCGCCACGATAATGGCCAACGAGCGAGGCCGCGAACTGCACGAGCTTTCCGGCCGCACCCGAGAGCTTCAGAAACGCGCCCGCGAGGAGAAAGAACGGGATCGCCAGCAGCAGGAATTTCGACATGCCCGCCACCGTATTGGCGATGATCGCCTGCTCCGTCTGCAACGCCCCGAAAGCGATCGCGCCGTAGGATGACGCCAGAAACACATGGGCAAGCGGCGCGCCGGCGATGAGGCCGAGCGCGGCGGCAAGGGCGAGCGGCAGGCTGGCCGGTAGTGCGATATCGATCGCAAACCGGCCGACAGCCCAGTAAACAAACCCGCCGAGCGCGAAGCCGAAGATCAGCCGCGCGCCGCTTGAGCGCTCCAGGCGGCGCAGGCAGAGCAGCACGAGCAGACCCAGCCCGCCCGCCACCGGAAAGGCGAAGCGCACCCATTCCGGAAGCCCAAGCGTTGGCGACATTCCGCCGAGCAACGCGATCGCGTCACGTCCGCCGAGGCACAGGATCAAGCCCGCGACGACGCTGAAGCCGTCGGCCACGGCAGCGAGCACGCTGGATGCCCGATCGGAGAGCAGTCTTGCAAGCCCATCGAGCCGCATCGACAGCGGGCCCGAAAGGGTAAGCGGCAGGCCGGCCGAGATCAACGCGATGTTCAGCCAGATTCCCAGATCCTCCATGCCGATGACGCCGGTATGGAAGCCATAGCGCAGCACGACGCCCGCCACGACAAGGGCGAGCATCGCCATCAGAATGACGGCGGCGAGCATGCCGAGCGCCGTTTCCAGCGTGTCCGCAAACCGTCCGGCCATGCGACGGATCGCCATCATGCGCATGGACGATGCCGCTCGAGGGCGAAGCCTTTTTCAGGACAGCCGTTCGGAAGGCTGAACCAGCGGCGGCCCGCGCATGGTATTGGAAGGCAAGGCTTCATGATGCGATCCCCAGGATGTTGCAATCACGGAGACCGGCGGAGAAGAGAAAGGTTATGGCAGAGCGGCCAGATTTTCCGTTCCTACGCCGGCATGACCCGGATCAGGTTCAAGGGTCCGGCTCACCGCCGTCTCAGCATCGCAGGATGCACCCCTCGGAATAGTCAGGTTTTGTCCGGCTTTTGGGCCACTGTCAATGGCATGCCGGAAGCGTAGCGTCTGGCGGCAACGCAAGAAAACTTGCGAGCGTTCCGCCGAAGCGTTTTACTGAAGCCTTTGCAGCAGAGCCATCGACGGTTCGCCCGTGACATTCAGCCCGTTCTGCCTCTGATAGGCGGCGATCGCCGCGCGGGTCTGGTCGCCGAACACGCCGTCGATCGTGCCGGCATCGTAGCCCGCCGCCGAAAGCCGCGACTGTAATTCCTTGCGCTGGTCGGCGCTGAAGCCGTAATTGTCATCGGGAAAACTGCCCCTGAGCGGGCCGGCGCCCGCGATCCGGTCAGCGAGATATCCCACGCCCAGCGCATAATTGGTGGAATTGTTGTAGCGCTTGATGACGTTGAAATTGTGCCCGACGACGAAGACCGGACCACCCGCCTGCGGCTGTATCCTGGTGCCGTCGATGGCAGCGCCGGGCGAGCCCTCTTCGCCGCCCCAGGGCTGACCTTTCCGCCAGCCCGAGCGGGCAAGATAGTTCGCGGTGCTGGCCAGCGCGTCGGTCGGGTCGGCGTCCCAGATATCGCGCCGCCCGTCGCCGTTGAAATCGACGGCATAGCCGAGATAGGAGGTCGGGATGAACTGGGTATGGCCCATGGCGCCGGCCCAGCTTCCGGTCATCCGTTCGGGCGTGATATCGCCGTTCTGCAGGATCCGCATCGCCCCAACAAGCTGGTTTTCGAAGAAGGCGCCGCGCCGCCCTTCGACGGCCAGCGTCGAGAGCGACGAGACCACAGGAATGCTGCCGCGCCGCTCGCCATACATGCTCTCCAGGCCCCATATGGCGACGATCACATTGGCGTCGACGCCATAGGTCGCCTCGATCCGGTCCAGCACATCGCGATAGCGGGCGTAGTTCGCCCGCCCCTTGGCGACACGCTCGTCTGACGCGGCGATGGCCAGATAGTCTTCCAGCGTGCGCTTGAACTCGGTCTGGTTGCGGTCTTGCTCGATAACCCCCGGCGTGTATCCGGCATTGGCGAAGGCCGCCGTCAGGGTGTCGTTGGAAATCCCGCGCGCCGCTGCGCGTTGCTTGAACCCGGCCACCCACGCGTTCCATTCCGGATTGGCCACCGGCCGCATCGCCGGATCGGCAACGGAGGAAAAACTGCCAACCGAACTGTTGGTGCATGCTGAAAGCGCTGCAGCAATCGCCCCGAGAGAAAACGCGCGCCGTGTCAAATCCATACCAGTACCCCGCTCCATTCGTGCGCAAACCTAGCGCATCGGCCTCCCGACCGAAAGAGCACGAGCTTGCGTCGAATTTATGGAACGGTGGTGCAGGAAGGCACAGCGGCGAAAGGTTTTTTCGCTGTGCAACACGGGCTGGCAAGAGCCCAGCCCCTGGCCTTCCGGGCCGCGACTGCGCTAGTCGTCGTCCGTATCGTAATATTTGTCGCCGTAATGGGCGGCATAGCCATAGCCATAGCCGTAGTTGTAGCCATACCGCTTGAATCCATTCGGATCGATCTGGTTCAGTACGAGCCCCTCGATCTTGCCTTCCTCGAACGAACGGACCGCTTCCTCGACCTGGTGATGGTGGGTCGAATCCCATTTGACGACGAAGAGGATGGCATCGACAAACTGGCTGAGAACACGTGCATCGGGCACGATCAGCACCGGCGGCGCGTCGACGATGATGAAGTCATACTTTGACCGGGCCTCGCGAAGCAGCTCATCCATCTTCCTCGATGAAAGAACATCGGCCGCATTTTTCGGCGAGCGCTCGCCAAACAGAACGTCGAGCTCCAGGTCTTCACTGTGGAAAACGGTTTCCTCCAGGGTCTGCTTTCCCGAAAGCACGGAAATCAGACCGGCATCGGTTCTGGAATTGCCGAAATACTGCCGGAAGGTCAGCCGCCGCAGATCGCCTTCGATCAGAAGAACCTTCTTGCCCATGCTTACAAAATTGAGCGACAGAGCGATACTGCTTGTCGTTTTTCCCTCGCCGGGGATGGAGGACGAAAGCATGATCACCTGCGGCGGCTTGTCGAGATTGGCAAGCACAACCGACGTTCTGAGATTGCGTATCGCCTCGGCAAATGGTGAGGTCGAATGCGTTTGAAGATAGTGGAAGAGATCGCTCCGGTGTTTCGCCGGCACCAGAGGCAACATGCCGACGACCGGCAGACCAGCGAGCTCCTCGAGTTCCTGCGATGTCTTGAAGGTTCTGTTCCGCATCTCCAGCAGCAGACTGAGCAGGCCGCCGAAAACAAGCCCCACAAGACCGGCAAGAAGGACGATCCGCTTCTTGGACGGCTCGCTCGCATTCTCGGGAACGACGGCATAGGAAAGAATGACGCTGTCCGCCTGCTGTATCCCCTGCTGAGCGGAGGTCTCCTTGAGACGTGCCAGGAAATATTCGTAAAGTGTCCGGTTGGCTTCCGCTTCCCGCGTCAACTGCTCCAGCTCGAGATAGGCCGCGCTTTCGGTCTGAATCTTTCTCTCGAGCGCTGCCTCCGCGGTCTCCAGAGAGGCAAGCTGGCTCTTGAGTTCGGCCGCGTCCCTGCGGCGATCGACGAGCAGGGTCTCCAGTCTCGCTTCAAAACGCGCGGCATCTCCTCTATTGCGAGGCGCGGTGGCCGAGAGATCGATGAGCGTCGGGTCCCCCAGCAGAACAGCTTTGTCTTCAAAAGACGACGCCTGCTCGAGATTCGCGAACAAGGCATCGGAAGCCTCGACCCTCTGGCGCGTCTCGGTGATGCGATCGCGGATCGACTTCAATTGCCGCTCCAGCCCGCTCAACACTTCCGGCGTGGTCAACGGCGTATCGGTCTTGAACTGTTTCACGGAATTTTCGGACTTTTCGAGCGCGACCTTCAGTTCGGCGACGCGTTCGCTCAGCCAGTCGATGGCATCGACCGTCGCGCCGCGTTTGACATCGATCTGGCGCTGCACATACTGCTCGGCGATTGAGTCGGCGATCAGCGCCGCTTTTTCAGGATCCTCTGAACTCACGGTTATCCTGAAGGTGGTGGTGTCGGGAACCACGGTTGCCGTGAACTGGTTCAACAAGGCGCTCACCACCCGGTCCCGCGTCCTGTCCGGCCCAGGGGCCCCGACGTCGGAATCGGACCCTTTTGGCAACAAGCTCCTGATATAGGCGACAAATCTTGAAAACGACGTCGGCTCTCTCAAAGCCGCGTTGAATTCCGGGTCGGCCATCAGATCGAGACTATCGACAACGTTTCCGATCAGAATACGCGACCTGATCACCTCGATTTCGGATTGCAGGGCGACATCGTCCGTTCCGAGCTGCGCAAGGACGCTCGGTATATCGATAATGTTCTCCGCCTGACCGCTCACCATCGTGACTGACGTTGCCCGATAGATCGGCGTCGTCATCCTGAAGGCGTAATACCCGCCCGCCAGAACGAACAGGATGAGTATCACCGCAATCAGTAACTTCCGCCTCCAGAATATAGAAAATATCTTCTGGAGATCGATATCGTCATTTTCAGTATTGATTTTGCTGTTCAGCATGTCGCTCAAATACTCAGGTGTAAAATGTTCTGGTCATGCCCTCAGCCGATCCCGCATTTTTTAGACGCAGCCTTTCCCGGTATGAGCCGACCGGGCGATAGACCAAGCGGTCCGACCAGTCAAGCTCCCGACCATGAACGCCGCGACCTGCAGCATTCCTGCGCGCATCGGCCTGATTGAAAAATACTTTGAACGGAAGACAAGAGCGCGTTATGGCGGCGTGGAAGCTTGCTCGCCAGGCCAACCCCTTTCGGCCTGCCTCGCAAAGCTTGCTGGAAGGTTCAGAGGCCAAGATCGGGCCAGAACAATAGACATCCGGGAAGAACCGAAACACCCGCATCACGCGCAACGCCCGGAAAATCGGCGACCGCCGGAAAGCGGTGGTGCGGCTTGGCCAAGCTTGATCAAAATAGTTTCCCGTCAAAACCAGAATTCATAGTCTCTGAAAATGCCGGAAAGCGCAAGCTGCCAGCGGCTGTTCGTCTTCACGTGTTCGTGCCATCCGGACGCCGGGGACAATGCCCCGTGTCCGGCCATATCCCGGCTTGCCGCAAGGTTCGATCAAAGATCTTTCCTATGGGACAGCCTCTTGTGGTGCGCCAAGTGGAAGTTAAACCTGTGGCCGGACTGAGGGCGAAGGGCGGCCGTGATGCGGGCGCCGAACTGGTAGGTCGCCACGAAAAGGGTGGCAAAAAACACCAGGAGGAGAGCGGCCATCGCCGGCTTGTTCCAGAACAAGACCCCGGCGATCGCAGGCGCGGTGAACATCGGCGCGAGGATGACCGTCGTCATTGGATTGCTGATATGCCGCGCATTCCGGCCCAGGACACTGATCTCAAGCGCGCGCATGACCAATTGATGAAAATGCAATCGGTCCGGCTGGTCGGCGGGGCGCCCGGCAATGCGGCGGCGGAAGATGGCGAGCATGGTGTCCGCGATCGGCCAGAAGAATATCAGCAGCAATGCCCACGGGGTCAGGTCCGGAACGAAGTTCAGTATCAGGAACGCAAGCCAGGCGAGAACGTGACCGATGCCGTAAGCGCCGGCATCTCCCAGGAAAATCTTGCCCAGCGGAAAGTTGAAGACAAGAAAGCCGAGCAGCGCGCCCATGACGACGGCGCACCAGGCGCTGACCTCGAACAAACCGTTTTGTGCGGCAATAGCCGCAAGCGAAGCCGCAACGACGACAGCGATGAGGCCGGAAAGTCCGTTGACGCCATCCACCAGATTGAAAGCGTTGCAGATACCGGCTCCGCCGAAAATGGTTATGGCCATCGCAAACGGCGCGAACATCAAAATCGCGCCTATCAGCGGAATGTCGGTTCTCGGGATCCAGAGCTTGAACAGCAGGATGGCAAGCAAGGATGATATCGCGGCGGCGAGCAGACGATCGCGCGGCGATACGTTAAATCCGAGATCCTCCGCCAGACCGGCGAGAAACACCGGCATAAGCGAAGGGAGCAGCAACCAGAGATTATGGTTTCCGGTATCGGGTATAAGCACGCCGAACGACACGAGCGCGACAAGAATGGCGACCCCGCCGATTCTCGGCGTCGGCACCCGGTGTGCGCTCTGAACGGCCGCAGTGTCCCTGCGACGGTCCGAAAATCTGAGATGAAACTTTCGAGTCGACAAAATGAGAGCGCAAACCGCTGCCGAAACGACGAACGCAGACACTAGCGCTTGAAAAAAATACCCACTCATGAATGGTGGCACCCCTGAAAGAAACAATGGCTGACCAGGCCGTTCAAACTTAATCAATCAATTAAAATAGAATACAATCGTGAATTGCGCTCCAAAAATTCGGACCACATTACAACTTTAAATGTAACCACGTAAAAATTGCAAGCAAAATGCAATCAAGATACTGTTAAATTACCATATGGCTGCACTTCGTCAACAGAGACTTCATGTTTTATTGGGTCAACGAAATCTGCGCGGTTTGATTCTGCGCGGCTTGATAGAGCGACCTGTTCGATCCCGCAATCTGAGCATGCACGGCAAGCCCAGCCCTTGCGGCGGCGTTCGTGTGAAGAGGAGTGATGGCAATTGACGCCCAGCAAGGTTCTCATCTGCACCTATGGCACCCGTGGGGACGTGGAGCCCTTCCTGGCCCTGGCCCATGGCCTGAAAGAGGCCGGCTTCGATGTCGCGCTTGCGACCTCATCCCGCTTCCGCGCGTTTGTTGAAAGTCATGGCGTCGCTGTTTTCCCGATGTCCGACACTTCTCTTGCCGCCCTTGAATCCCCGGACGGCAAGACCATGCTCGAAGGCGATTCCGGCCTATTGCCACGCATCACAGCCGGCATTCGACTATCAAGACGATCCGGCGCCATCCAGGACGGTCTGATGCGCGAAACCTTTGCTGCCGCCATCGATTTCCCTCCTGACCTCATCGTCTTCAACGCCAAGCTTTTTGCGGCCCCGCATGTGGCCGAGAAACTCGGCGTTCCGGCCTTTCTGGGAATGCTCCAGCCCATGCTCGTGCCGACAGCCGCCTTCCCGGCCATGGGCCTGCCAAACCTTCCGCTCCCCGGCTACAACCGCTTCACCTATGTGCTTGTCCGAAAATCCATCGGCTCCTTTCGCCGTCGCTTGAACCGGTTTCGCCACGAGGTTCTCGACCTGCCGCCGGTGCGGAACGGAAGCGCGGTCCTGTTTCCGCCCGGCGCCGGCAATATCGGCGTACTGCACGCCTACAGCTCCGGCGTCCTGCCGCGCCCAAGGGATTGGCCGGAGAGCGCGCGCGTCACCGGCTACTGGCGGTTCGATGACGGTCGGGATTACACGCCGCCGCCGGACCTGGCCGCTTTTCTCGATCGCGGAGAGCCGCCGGTTTTCATCGGATTCGGAAGCATGCCGAGCGGTGACGCCAGGGCGCTCGCAAGGCTGTCGGCGGCGGCCCTGCGCAAGGCGGGCCGCCGAGGCGTCATCGCGAAGGGGTGGGCCGGGTTGGAAGTGGAAGGCAGCGACGATATCATAGCCATACCGCCTGTTCCCTATGCTTGGCTTTTCCCGCGCATGGCGGCGGTTGTCCATCACGGCGGCGCGGGAACGACGGCGGAAGGGTTTCACGCCGGCGTTCCCTGCGTGATATGTCCGTTTTTCGGCGACCAGCGAGGCTGGGCACAATTGAGCGCCGCACTTGGCGTCGGCGTCCCCCCCTTGCCCCGCAGGCGTCTGACGGAAGACAGCCTGGCAGCAGCCATCACGGAAGCGGTGACGAACACGCGTCTGCGCGGCAATGCGGAAAACCTGGCGGCGCGTCTGCGCCGGGAGAACGGCGTCAAAACCGCCGTGGAGATCATAACGCAGACTTTGAGCGATCCGCGACGAGGCGAGACGGTCTGATGATGAACTGATCGGAAAAGGAGGCTCCAAGCAGCAGCCTGCGCTTCAAACCAGCTCCGCGCGACGGGGCCGCGCGGTCACTCATCTCAGATCGGCCGCGGTCAAGAGCGGGAAGGCAGATGCGCCCATCCGATAAAGGGCGGATTGGCGAAATCGCTGTCGGTATCCTGCCGAGTCTTGCCATAAGCGAAGGCGGTGCTGTCGGCACATTCGGTCGTGCCGCCTGCGGCGCGCAAGACCGCGTCGCCGGCGGCGGTATCCCATTCCATGGTGCGCCCGAAACGCGGATAGACATCGGCAACGCCTTCCGCGAGAAGGCAGAATTTCAGCGAAGAGCCCACCGAGGTGAAATCGGACACGCCGATCTTCCGCATGAAATCCTCGGTCTCCGGACTGTTGTGCGATCGGCTGGCCACCGCGGTCAGAACCTCGCCCCTGGGGCGGCATCTGATCGCGTCGGATCGTGCGACGACGCCATCGGTCACGATCAGCTTCTCGGCGCCGCCGGCGATGGTGCGGTAGGCCACGCCCTTGGCCGGCGCGTAGACGATTCCGGCAACCGGCACGCCGTTTTCAACGAGCGCGATATTGACGGTGAAATCCTCGCGCCTGTTGATGAATTCCTTCGTCCCGTCGAGCGGATCGACCAGGAAGAAGGCCTTGCCGGTGATATCGGGAACCACGCCGGCGGCAACGCTTTCCTCGGCGATCACCGGAATGTCGGGAAACGCGCGGGCGAGATGGGCGAGAATGATCGCCTCTGCCTGCTCGTCGGCTGCCGTCACCGGCGACTGGTCGTCCTTGTAGGACACGTCGATGCCGTTTTCGTAGATCGACATGATCGCCTTGCCCGCTTCAAGCGCCGCATCGAGGAAGACCTGCTGCATATCGGCCATGGCGCTCACTCGCCCGTCTCCCGGCTCGCGAGGAACGTCTCGATCCGGCTCGCCAGTTCAAACGGGTCGTGACCGACGGTGTGAAGATGGAGATCGGGATTCTCCGGCGCTTCGTAAGGCGACGTTATACCGGTGAAGTTTTCGATCTCGCCGGCCCGCGCCTTCTTGTAAAGCCCTTTCGGGTCACGTTCGGCGCAGACTTCGATCGGTGTATCGATGAAAATCTCGATGAACTCGCCATCATCCATCATCTCGCGCGCCAGCCGCCGCTCGGAGCGGAACGGGGAGATGAACGACACCAGCACGATCAGCCCGGCATCGGCCATGAGCTTGGCCACCTCCGCCACGCGGCGGATATTCTCGACCCGGTCTTCGGCCGTGAAGCCGAGATCGCGGTTGAGGCCGTGGCGGACATTATCGCCGTCGAGCAGGTAGGTATGCCTGCCCTTGGCATGAAGGATTTTCTCCAGCGCGTTGGCAACCGTCGATTTGCCCGATCCCGAAAGCCCGGTGAACCAGAGCACCGCCGGCGTCTGTGTCTTCAGGGCGGCATGCGCCTTCTTGTTGACTTCGACGGCCTGCCAGTGAACATTCTGCGCCCGGCGCAGCGCGAAATCGATCATGCCCGCGCCAACGGTCTTGTTGGAGATCCGGTCGATGATCACGAAATTGCCGGTGGTGCGGTTATCCGCATAGGCATCGAACACGATCGGGGCCTGAGTGGAGATGTTGCACACCCCGACCTCGTTCATGTGGAGCGCCTTGGCCGCCTCATGGGTAAAGCTGTTGATGTTCACCTGATATTTGAGGGCGGTTACCGTTGCCGGCGTCTGGTCCGCCTCGGTCCGCAGGATATAGGAGCGGCCGGGGATCATCGCGTCTGCATCGAACCATATGATTTTTGCCTGAAACTGGTCGGCAACATTCGGCCGCGCAGCGGGCGCCACCAGGATATTACCACGCGAGACCTCGATCTCGTCCTGGAGGGCGAGCGTTACCGCCTGCCCCGCCTCGGCACTGTCGAGATCGCCATCCATGGTCACGATCTGGCGGATCGCCGAAGTCTTTCCGGACTTGGCGACCATGACGCGATCGCCGACGGCGACCCGGCCGGAAGCGATCTGCCCGGCAAAACCGCGGAAATTGAGGTTCGGACGGGTAACAAGCTGCACCGGCATGCGGAACGGCTTTTCGGCAAGGTCGGAGGCGACCGGAACCGTCTCGAGATGGTCGAGCAGGGCCGGTCCCTCATACCACGGCATGTTCTCTGACGACAGGGTGACATTGTCGCCGTAGCGCGCCGAGATCGGGATCGGCACGATCGTCTCGAAGCCGAGATCCTTTGCAAATTCCAGATAGTCGGCGACGATCCTGTCGTAAACCTCCTGCGAATAGTCCATCAGGTCGATCTTGTTGATCGCGACCACGATATGGCGGATGCCGAGCAGCGAGGCGATGAAGGAATGCCGGCGGGTCTGCGGAAGAATGCCCTGGCGGCTGTCGACCAGCACGATGGCGAGATCGGCGGTCGAGGCGCCGGTGGCCATGTTGCGGGTATATTCCTCGTGACCGGGCGTATCGGCGACGATGAACTTGCGCCGCGCCGTGGCGAAGAACCGATAGGCGACATCGATGGTGATGCCCTGTTCGCGCTCGGATTCCAGCCCGTCGACCAGAAGCGCGAAGTCGATATCCTCGCCGGTCGTGCCGTGGCGGGCGCTGTCGCTTGCAAGCGAGGCAAGCTGGTCCTCGAAGATCAGCTTGGTATCGTAAAGCAGGCGGCCGATCAGGGTCGACTTGCCGTCGTCAACCGAACCGCAGGTCAGGAAGCGCAGCAGCGATTTCTTTTCCTGTTCGACGAGATAGGCGATCATGTCGCCGGAAACATCCTCGACCATCAGAAATACCCCTCCCGCTTCTTCTTTTCCATTGAACCGGCTTCGTCCTTGTCGATCATGCGGCCCTGACGTTCCGAGGTCCTGGCGGTCAGCATCTCGCGCACGATTGCCTGAAGATCGGCGGCATCGGATTCGACCGCGCCCGTCAGCGGATAGCATCCGAGCGTGCGGAAACGCACCATCTTCTCCGTCACGGCCTCGTCCGGGCCGATCGGCATGCGCGCATCATCGACCATGATCAGCGCGCCGTCGCGCTCGACCACCGGTCGTTTCGCGGCAAAATAAAGCGGCACGATCGGGATATTCTCCTTCATGATATACTGCCAGATATCGAGCTCGGTCCAGTTCGACAGCGGAAAGACACGGATCGACTCTCCCTTGCCGACGCGGGTATTGTAGGTCTTCCACATTTCCGGGCGCTGGTTTTTCGGATCCCAGGCATGCTGCGCATTGCGGAAGGAGAAGATGCGCTCCTTGGCCCGCGACTTTTCCTCGTCGCGCCGTGCGCCGCCGAAAGCGGCATCGAAGCCGTATTTGTCGAGCGCCTGGCGCAAGCCAACCGTCTTCCAGAGATGGGTATGAGTGCTGGAGCCGTGGTCGAAGGGATTGATGCCGGCCTCGACCGCTTCCGGATTGACGTGGACAAGAAGATCGATGCCGAGATCGTCGGCCATCTTCTGCCGGAACGCATACATCGCCTGGAACTTCCAGGTGGTGTCGACATGAAGAAACGGAAAGGGCGGCTTGGCCGGATAGAACGCCTTCATCGCCAGGTGCATCATCACCGACGAATCCTTGCCGATCGAATAGAGCATCACCGGTCTGGAAAAGCTTGCCGCGACCTCGCGGAAGATGTGAATCGATTCCGCCTCCAGTCTCTGCAAATGTGTAAGAGCCATTGAATATTCCCGATAATATGAATGAACCGAAATTCCTAAATGCGACCTATGGATAAAGGTTCGGCGGGATAAGTAAATGTCAATTTGACCATTGAGCCCGGGGTTTTTGGAAAAAAATCCTAATCCCCTGCCGACCTCTAGCGCCACCCCGGCAATATCCGGTTCCAGCCGGCTGGAGGTCCCCCGGGGTTCCAGCGGTTAACCCGAACGCCTAAATCGGGGGAACGTTAAAAAATGTACAATTTATGGTAAGCTTCGGAGCTAGACTTATTCATTGAAACAATCATCCGGGGGGATCTATGGGAATTTCTGCCCAAGGGCTGCTGACCGCCCTTGCCGTCTGCATGGCGAGCGCGGCGCAGGCCGAGCCGGTCACGCTGAAACTGGCGACCGGCGCACAGGACTCGACGATCTGGGCGAAGCAGACGCAGGCCTATGTCCAGAAGGTCGATGAGCTTTCCGGCGGTCAGGTCAAGATCGAGATATTCTACGCCGGACAGCTTGGCTCGATGGGCGACACGCTGACGAGCGCCCTGAGCGGAAGGATCGACATGTGGTCCGGATCGCTGCCGATCCTGTCCGGCATCGTCCCCGAGCTTGATACGATGATGTTCCCGTTCATGTTCGACAGTGACGAACAGACCGTGTGCGCGGTTCCCAGGCTCACCGAAACCGCCCAGGAGGCGGCGGGCAGGAAATTTCACCTGCTGACCTTTGCCCCTGTTGAGCATCAGGCCATGGTCGGCTCCGAACCGCTGTTGTCGCCCGACCTCCTGAAGGGGAAGAAAGTGCGCAGCGCCCCTTCCAGTTCCTCGATCAATTTCTTCCAGTCGATCGGCGCCACGCCCCTGCCTTTGCCGGCCGAGGACACGCCGTCGGCGGCAAGTACGCATCTGGTGGACGCGGTGAACTTCGGGCTGACCTATGCGATGGCGTCCGGGCTTACCGAGACCCTGCCCGTCTATACCCGCGCTGACGTGCTGTTCAGCCTCGGCGCGGTAATCGTGTCGCCGCGGAGTTGGGCGAAGCTCGACGATCAGCAGAAAGCCGCCCTGACCGACGCCCTGTCGGTGATGGAATTCGGCGCCAAACTGCAGGAAATCCTGGCCTTCGAAAAGGCAATGTCCGACAGGCTTACGCAAGCCGGCGGGACGATCGTCCATCTGACGCCCGACCAGCAGAAGCTTTGGGAAGATGCCGCGCGCGCCACGTGGGACAAGTCCCTCAGCGAGCTGAAAGGGGATGCCACCGGCTTTTTCGAGACCATTCAGCAAGCAAAAGCGGATTGCGGCTCATAATGCCTGAAACCAGAAACAGGAAGGCGCGCCAAACGCTACGCACCTTTCGTTTCGTTAAAAGAAAACGCTCATGATCCGCATAGTCCAGGGCTTTCTGAATGCCGTATCGACCATCGAGAAAGCCGTCGTCGTGCTGAGCTTTTCGGCCGTGCTGGCCGCCCTGTCCGTGGATGTCATCGGACGGGAGGTTTTCGCGCATGGTCTGTTCGGTTCCTCAAAGTTTGCCGTCTATGCCCTGATCCTGTGCGCCATGGCGGGTTTCGGCCTGGCAACCGCCAGCGGCGCGCATCTCAGACCCCGGTTTCTGGATTTCGTCACGCAGGGCCGCGCCGAAGCGCCCGCCCGGCGCGCAGGCCGGGTGGCCTCCGCCGCCATCCTTCTGTTTCTGGCATGGGGCGCCGTCGACATGGTGTCCTTTTCCCGCATGATCGGGGAGCGCGACCTGACTCTGGGCTGGCTGGTCTGGCCGGTGCAGACGATCCTGCCCGTGGCCTTTGTGCTCTCCGCCCTGCGCCATCTGATCTATGCGGCCTTTCCTGAACTGGCCCCTGTCGAACGGGAACAGCCGGAATGATGGCCCTGCTTCTTCTCGGGGTCGCGATCCTGCTTCTGATCCTTCGGGTCGAGCTGGTGCTGATCCTGATGTTCGTCGCGGGCGCCGCCCAACTCATCTGGGGCGGCGGCGCGCTCGAATATTTCCTGCAGGACATGTGGGCGACGATGGATCGCGAACTGTTGCTGTCCGTGCCTCTCTTCATCCTGGTCGGCGCGGTGATGGGTCGCGGCAGCATCGCCGAACGGCTGGTGGCGGTCATGTCCGCCCTCACCCGCCCCATTTCCGGCGGTCTGGCGGTGGCCACGATCCTGTCATGCGCGGTGTTTTCTGCGATTTCCGGCTCCTCCATCGTCACCATGCTGGCGGTGGGCTCGGTGCTGTATCCGGCGCTGACCGCAAACGGCTACTCGAAATCCTTCGCGATCGGGGCGCTTTGCGCGGGCGGTACGCTGGGCATCATCATCCCGCCCTCCCTGCCGATGATTCTTTACGGCGTCGTCACCGACACCAATATCTCGAACCTGTTCCTGGCCGGGATCGGGCCGGGGCTGCTGCTGACCGGCGTATTTTCGGCCTATGCCATGGCGCGCAACTGGTCCGTGCCGCGCCAGCGGTTCAGCATGAGCGATCTGGGAGAAGCCATTTTCCGGGGCATACCCGCCCTGCTGATGCCGATCATTCTGCTCGGCGGGATTTACAGCGGCTACTACTCCCCCACCGAAGCGGCCGCCGTGGCGCTTCTCTACGCGCTTGTCGTCGAGATGCTGTTCTTCCGCGAGCTGAAATCCCGAGACTATATCGAGATATGCGTGAAATCGGCGAAGCTGGTGGGCGCGCTCTTCCCCCTGATCGCCGTTGCCGTCTCGCTGAACCTGCTGCTTGCCGAACACCGCATCCCGAACCAGATCATTGCCTTCATGACGGAGCATGTGCACAACGAGACCGTGTTCCTGCTGCTGACCAATGTGATGCTGCTGCTGATCGGCTGTTTCATGGATAAGGCGTCGGCCATCGCGATCACGGCGCCGCTCCTGAAGCCGCTGGCCCAGGCCTATGGCGTCGACAACACGCATCTCGGCGTGATCATCGTTTTGAACCTCGAAATCGGCATTCTCACGCCGCCGCTCGGGCTGAACCTGATCGTCGCGATGACGGCGTTCAAGGAAAATTTCGGCTTGGTCTGCCGCGCCGCCATACCTTTCGTGCTTTTGATGATCCTGTGCCTTCTGCTGGTGACCTTCCAGCCATGGATAGCGATGGCGCTGGTCGGTTCGCGGTAACAATTCATCTCCAGCCGGGCTGTCGCGGCCCGAGGAATATCAATTGCAGCATTGTACGGATTGTATCTATTGTTACAGTCTCCCTCCAGCAAGCATCGAGGGAGTACGATCATGGCAGAGAGTGTTGCCCGGCTTTTCGAGGAATTCGGCGATTCGCACCAGTTTCTGAACGGCATGACCGCCGAACAGAAACAGCAGCTGGTGACGATGTCCTCGGTGAGAACGCTCACCAACCGTCAGGTGATCGCCACGCTGGATGCCCCCGCCGACGGGATTTATTTCATCGTGCGCGGTAGCATCAGGCTTGAGAACATCGGTGAAAACGGAGACCGGTTTCTGTCTGGGGATTTGCTGGCCGGCGACGTTTTCGGGTTCCTGTCCGTAATCGACGGCAATCCCCCGGATCACTTCGCCTCCTCGCACGGCCGGAGCACGACCGTTTTCGTTCCGGCCGGCCAGTTCCGCAATTTCATCTACTCCGACATCGGTCTGACCAGGGCGATGCTGGAGATCGTGTGCCGGCGGCTGCGCATGTCGCTGATAACCCTCAACCGCTTCGCGCCCGGCAGCCTGACTGCCCGGGTCGTACGCTGTCTGTTGACCTATGTCGACCAGCGCGGCTTCCGGTCGGAAAAACCGGGGCGAACACAGATCGCTGTCAACCAGTACGATATCGCGGCAATGCTCTCCGTTTCCCGGCAAAGCGTCCACCGCGTCCTCAAGGACCTCGAAGCGAGCGGCATACTGGTGATCGGATATAACGCCATCGATATCACCGACCTGCAGAAATTGAGAGCGCTTCATTAGGGTTGCAATCGCGCGCCAAACACACCTCGCATTGGACGGACCGGCCCTTCAGATCGCCGCCCGGAACGCCGCCAATTTCTCGGCAACCCGGCTCTGAAAGGCCGGATCGGAAAGCGGAATCTCCTGCTCCAGCGCGACAAACGCGTCGATCAGCGCGGTGGCGACGATGACGCCGTCGGCCACGCTTGCGACACCCGCTGCCATCTCCGGCGTCTTGACGCCGAAGCCGACCATGACGGGGAGTCGGACCTGCCGGCGGCAGCGTTCCACCGCTTCGGCAATCGCATCCTGCGAGGCCGAGGGGCCGCCGGTGGGGCCGACGACGGGTATGCAGTAGAGAAAACCACCGAGCCCCGGCTGCTCCACGGCAAAATCCTTTGCCTCCAGCGTCGGCGCGGCCAGCGGGATCATGTAAAGCCCGTGGCGGGCGAGCGCCTTCAGCAGGTCTCCGGCCTCGCGCAAGGGAAGGTCGGCGGCGATGATGCCGTCGATCCCGGCCTCGGCCGCTTTTTGCGCGAACCGCTCATAACCGAGCGCGATGATCGGGTTGGCATAGCCCATCAGCACCAGCGGCGTCGTGTCATCCTCCTTCCGGAAGGCGGTGCAAAGCTCAAACGTTTTCGAAAGATTGCCGCCGGCGGCAAGCGCGCGCCGGTTCGCCTTCTGGATCGTCGCGCCATCGAGGATCGGGTCGGAAAACGGATAGCCGATCTCGATCAGGTCGATGCCGGCTTTTACGAATGTCTTCAGCCGTGCGAGGCTTTCCTCGAAGGTCGGATCGCCGCCCACCGTGAAGGTCGCGAATGCCGTTCGCTTTTCCTTTCTGAGGCGGGCGAACATGGCGTCGATGCGGTTTTCGCGTTTGTCGGTCTTTCGCGCCATGTCAGTCATCCTGCCAGAGAATATCGATGTCCTTGTCGCCCGAGGAGGGCGCCATCACCACGACCGCCTCATGCGGTTCCATGGTGCGGGCCACATGCTCGGCGGCGGCAAGCGCGTGTCCCGCCTCCAGGCAGAGCAGAACGCCCTCGGTTTCGGCAAGCCGACGCACGGCACCGCGCGCCTCGCTATCCGTCACTGAAACGGTCTCGACGCGGCGGCGGTGGACGAGATCGGCAAGCTGCGGCGCGGAGCCCGGATAGGCGAGCCCCGGCGCAATCGAGGCGGCCGGCAATATCTGCCCCTCCGCGTCGGAGAGAACCAGCGTCTCCGCCCCATGGAAGATGCCGCGCTGGCCATGCGAGAGCCTTGCGGCGTGGAGCGCGCCCGGCTCTCCGGTGCCCGCCGCTTCCACTGCGACCAACCGGATCGCGAGGTCATCGACGAAGGACGAGAACAGGCCGATGGTCGAGGAGCCGCCGCCGACGGCGGAAAACACCCCCGCCGGAAAAATGCCGCCCTCGATGAGCTGAAGGCGGGTTTCCTTGCCGATCACCGACTGGAAGGCCGCGACCATCTCGGGATAAGGATGCGGGCCGATCGGCGCGCCGGCGAGATAGGCATCGGTGTCGGAATGGCCCATCCAGTGGCGGATCGCGGCGCTGGTGGCGGCACTCAGCGCCCGGTCGGCATCGTCGACGATCTCGAGCTTCGCACCGAAAAGGCGCATCTTCTTCACCGCCGCCGCCTGCTGCGCGGCATCGCGCGTGCCCATATAGATGGTGCAGCCCATGCCGAAACGCGCGGCGGTGGCCGCCGCCGCGATGCCATTCTGCCCCGAGCCGGTGTCGGTGACGACGGCGGAAAGCCCCATGCGCTTTGCCAGCAGGCACTGGCCGACCGCCGAATTGGCGTAATTGCCGCCATTGAAGGTCAGGTCGTCGCGCTTGAGCACGATCCGCGCCCCGCCGGCGCGCGCCGGAAAGGCCGGTATATCGAACAGCGGCGTCGGGCGACCGACGAAGCGGTTGAG
>MDSV01021647.1_pt1 | contig 26214 bp, 15 predicted proteins | sample 810851 | NCBI WGS metagenome assembly MDSV01 (sample SAMN05326640, study PRJNA326480) | marine metagenome | isolation source: seawater | place: Atlantic Ocean: North East | collected 2012
GCAGATCTTGTCCTCGCCGCCGCACTGCGACGGGTCCGTGATCTGGAACACGAAGTTGGTCTCGAACCCGTCCCAGACGTGCACCTTGCGGTGCCACCAGACGGCGCCGCTTCGCTGCGCGTCCGGGTAGGACGGCCCGCCGGCGTCGCGCCACTTGACGAACTGGCCGTCGGCGCGTTTCTTGGTCTCCGTCAATCGCACGACCCATCGCGGCGAGTCGGCTTCGTTCAACACGACGTCGGCGTCGCGCACGAACCGCAGGTTGTTCTGAACGCACTTGTTCTTGTGCGACGCGAGCGCGAACCCGCCCGCGTCCGTCGCCGCCGCCGACGAGTCCTCGCAGGAAAAGTCGGGGAAGTTGAACTCGAGGTAGAAGCGCGCGCTGTACTCCGACGCGCCGACGGTTTGCGGGTACCGGTTATCGCCCATCACGCCCACCACCCACTTCTCGCAGTTCGGCCGGTCGTTCGTCTGCGTGTACCGACCGAGCGCGCTGTGGTACGCGTCCTCCGCGTTCGCGACGGTGACGGAGGAGTCGAACGCGTCGCGGCCGAGCGCGGCTTCCTTGAGCGTCGCGGCGAGACAGGCGAAATCGTACTCGTCCTCGTCGATGGCCCACGGCACGCTCTCGCGCACCGAGGTGAGGTGGTAGTTGGTGGTGTCCGGCCGGCCGCCGCCGTCGTCGTCGCGGCGCGTGTACAGATCCAGGTTGTCGTTCACAGTGTGCACGGCGATGCGCAAGTTGTAGTTGCTGTGGTCGGGCTTGACGTGGTAGTACGCGAACTGCTGCGGCTGCACCACCGACGAGACGCGGAACCCGCAGCACCCGGGGTCGATCTCGCAGTACTTGTACGACCACGTCTGGTAAAACGTCTGCTCGGGGTGCGGCAGGTACGCGAGCTGGTGCTCGTCCGGGCCGACGCCGCGCGAGTTGGCGTGGGTCAGCGTGTCGTCGTTGCGCGCGTCGTGGTCGTCCCCGAGCCTGCGGCCCGCGGCGCACTTCAACACGCGGTAGTTGCACGGCGACGCCGACGAGCAGACGTCGGCGGCGGCGTAGTCGCTGAGAAGCTCGACGTTACTCAGCACGCGCGTCACGCGGACGTCGCGCCACGCCGTGGGATCGCTCGTGCCGCCCACGAGCAGACGCACGATATCACCGGGCTCGACGTCGGTGTTAAACTCGGCGTTCCTGTTGCCGTCCGCGGCGTCCTGCGCCGCGGTGAGCTTAAACGTCGTGGCGTCGTAGTACACCACGCCGGGCGCGGTGAGCTGCGGCCGACGCTGCGCCTCCGCCACCGTCGTGGCGTCGGTGGTGATCGGGACGCACTTGCCGTAGTTGTAGCACACCGGCGGGTTCGCGTTGTCGTCCGTGATGAACCGCTCGCCCTCCGTGGAGATCCAGTACTCGCAGTTCTCGACGTCCGCGACATGGATCTTCCACTGGTCGAACTTGGCGAATCGCGTCGTCGCGTCGCCGCACGCGCCCATCGCGCACTTGTTCCACTTGACGTAGACGCCAAACTCCTTCTGCAGCTCCTTGTCCTCCAGCTGCTTCCACTCGTCGTGCTTCATCGCGAGACCGCAGTCCACGTCGTTGGTCACGTCGTCGTCCGTGCACGAGTCGTCCGCGGAGTTGTCGTCGCCGTCGTCCGTGTGCTTGAACGTCTTCCACCAGACGTGGTACTTGTACTTGGGCGCGGAGCCCGCGTTCGTGACCACCAGCTGCACCGTCACGCCGCGCGGCCATAAAGGCATCAGCCGCGTCAGCCCGCGGACGTACAGGTCATCCGCCGTCGCCGTCGACCCGGTGGCGGGCAGGAACTCCCTGTTGCCCAGGGTGAACGGTCGGTCGATGGTCATCTCCACGTCGGATTGAATGGAGTTCACCATGCGCGTCTGTCCGCACGCGGTGATCGTGAACCCCGTCCGTAACTGCGTCAGAAACCGCGTGTTGCCGTACATGCCCTCGGTGCGCCCTACGCCCAACTGGTTGGAAAACTCGACGTTGGACCAGGCGTTGGACACGACGCGTTTGCCGTAGGAACGCACGCGACCGTACCCCTGGGTCAGAAGGGTGTACCAGTGGAAGTGCGTGGCTTTCAACAGCGGCTCGGAGAAGGAGTTCTCCAGGTTCAGCACGTACTCGGCGTACGTGCCGGACGTGCCGAGCGCGTCAACCCGCACCGTCTCCCAGTCGCCGTTGATCTGCACGGACATCCAAGGGCCTTGGCCGAAGTACGACCCCGGCTCGGACTTGGCCCAGTGCGGCTCGGGGCCGAACTGCGACTCGAACCGCGTGCCGCGCCCGACGATGCGGTGCTTCTTGAGCGTCGCGGCGCCCGAGGCGCGGCGGATGGAATCGTCCGAGCGACCGGCGGCGATCGCCCCGGAATCCTTGAAGTCGGAAGCCTGGTCGTGGTGCGACTCGATGATTCCCAAACCGACCGCGCGCTTGCCTATGCGCGGGGGGCACGCCACGTACGTCCACTCGTTAACCGCCGCGAGCGACGTCCCCGAGTGCGACAACGCGACGGCGAGGTCGGCGCTCCCCTGCGTGGTCGCGTTGCGGAGCGTGAAATCCGCATCCACGGTGAGCTCGGTGTCGGACTTGATGCTGGTGATCACGCGCATCTGCGGCGGGTCCAGAGCGTCGAGCACCAGCCAGTATCCCACCTTGAGCTCCTTGGTGAACTTGCACGCGTCCGCGGCGTTGGGGAGGGGGGTGGTGGGCAGGTCGTTGCCGGCGGAGCACACGATGGTGAGCTGCTCCTTCGACGCCGAGTTGGGGAGCACAACCTCCGCCGAGTCCGGGCCGTAGGACAGCGCACCGGAGCCCCGGGGCGTGCCGAGCGTGAACGGGATGAAGCTCGTGATGTCCACCTGGTGCGACTCAACCTCCAGGAGCGTGTCCGAGTAGACGCGGTGCACCCGATGCGTGTAGGTGACGCCGCCCACCACGACGACGAGCTTGAACGGGTTGTTTCCGAGGGGCTCGCCGCTGGCGTCGTAGCTGGCGTACCCGCGGAACTGCTTCGTGAACTGCGTGTTCTGGCCGACGATGAGCTGGTTCGGCGCGGGCGCGTCGCCGCCGGGGGACGTCGACGAAACGCCGCTCAGCTTGATCTTGCCGATGCCGCCGACCATGTACGCGGCGGGCGAAAACGGATTGCCCTCGACGTGGTCGCCCTGGTTCGTCAAGCCGTACCCGCCCGCGCTGAACGGGTCGTTGCCGCACCTGTCGCCCGCGCGATGGGAAGTGCATCGGAACGAAGCGTGGGGAGTGCCGGTCAGACGTGTCATCGCTCGAGCGCATGGACGACGACGCGCGGCGCGCGCGGAGAATCGCGAACCGGTTTTCTTTTTTTTCCGGGGAAAAAAACCCCGTCGCCGTCGGACGGAAGCGCTGCGTGCGTTCTCAGAAACAACCGGGCGTCTCGGCGCGTTTGAAAATGGCGCGCAGAATGTGCGTCTCGAAGCGACGACGCGCGGGTCCGCGCGCGGCGTGGCGGTCGGTCGCGGGGAGCGCGCCGACGCGATCGGATCCGGGCGTGATCGTACCATCCGCAGGTGGTGTCCGCGACGCACGACGCGCAGTTGGTGTGGTAGTCGCAGCCGGCTGCGCGGGGGAGGGATGTGTCAGCAGCGCGTTTCGCAGGCGGCATCGGTGCGCGTAATGCGGAAAAAAAGGGCGGGGAGCACTTCGATCGCGCGGCGATCGCGCGCGCGCTCGCACGCGAGTGAGGTGTCCGGCTCAGGACGCACCTTGCACGGAAACGAGTGCGGCGCAGAGCGCCGCGAGCGCCAGCAGCGCCTTGCCGCGAGACATACGCGCGAGCATCATCGCGCTCCCGCCCGCGAAAAGAGCACGGTGCGTCTCACGCGCCGAGGCTGCGTGCGCCGAGCGGCTGTTGCTTTTCCGGCGATCCGCGGCGCGCGATCGACCGTCGAGTCGGCTTCCCTTCGAAGCGCTCGATTCGCTCGGGCTTCGCTCCGGACGCGCGCGGGTGCGTGCGTGGGCGCGAAGCTGTGGCGGGGGGGCGAGGGGAGGCCGATGTTAGCTCGATCGGGAGGAAAAGACGAACTGAAAGTTAAGACTGCCCGGCCGTCGCGATCGGCGCCGTTTTTTTGGGTTCATGACCCATGCTCAACAGTCGGCTTCTCCGAGAGCGGAGAGAAGCGACTCGGCGAGCCGCGAGCGCTGCCTGCATTGTGAAACATTTCGCGCGTGCCCGTTTTGGACGCGAGAGGGCGGTTTTTCGCCTCACAGGCGCCCGCGCGAGGCAAGCCCGGCGGGTTCCGAGAGACGCGCGCGTTTCGCGCCGCTTCGCGCTCGCGGTCTTCGCGCGCCACATCGACACGCCGGTAGGAAAAAAGACGGACGCGCGTGCGAAACTTCGGGATGAGCCGCTCGAAGACCGCCGTGAAGTACGGGACCTTCGGCGATTCCCAGTTTCTGTCTTCGGGGGAACCGTACAACGACAAGGACCCGATGCGTTCGTCGCGGCACTCGGGCCTGAACATGATCGCGTGCCGAAAGAAGACCGGCAAGGGCAACAAAGCCGCGTTCGACGCCTTCAAGCCGCTCTACGCCGGTCGCGAGAAGTACAAGGGCGTGATGACCGTGGAAGAGCGCCGGGAGCGGCGCGAGAAGAAGATGGAGGGGGTCATCCAGCCCCTCATGAAGCCGCCCGGCCGGACGCGGAGCAAGACCACGGGCTTGGGGTCGTACGACGGCGCGATCGGCGGGAAGTTCGAGTACATGGAACACGATGATCCAGAGGCGACGAAGAAAGTCAAGGGTGACTTCCCGGACCGACCGCGGAACATCACCGCGAAGCCCGGAAAGCGCGGCGGATACGGCATGCGAGGCTTGACGATTTCGGAGTCGACGAGCAAGTCGGGTGTCGCCGGCGAGTACGCGTACGTGGCGGACGAATACGACAAGGAACGCGCGCTCGAGCGCGAGCGCCGACAGGCTGGCAAGAAAAAAGAACCCGGGAACCCGTTCCGGCCGACCGGACCGGGGAAAAAAGGCGGGCTCGGCACCCGGGGCACGACGCTCGGCGGCGCCAAAGGCGCGGGGGTGTGCGGGGAGTACCGATACGAACCCGAGGGGCCCGAGGCGCGCGTCGCGGAGTCGCCGCCGGAGAAGGCGTGGCGGGTCTCGAAACCCAACCGCGGGCCCATCAACAAGCCGCCTCGGTACGCGGAGGACCCGGCGGAGCTCAAGGAGGCGGCCGCGCGCGAGCTCCGCGAGCTCGAGCAGGAGAAGATGAACGAGAAACCGTTCGTGCCGCTGACGCGCGGCGGCGCCAAGGCTGGCGCGACGCCGTCGGTGGCGCGCATGAACTTCGCCAAAGGCCGGTGACAGACGGAGCGCGCGCGGCGCGTTACGACGTGGAAAATACAGAGAGACTCTACGATAAAAACCTCGCGTACCAAAGTCGTTTGTTCCGTTTCATTTCTTCGCGGCGGCTTCTTCCGCCGCCGCCTTGGCCGCAGCCTTGGCCGCTGCCTCCAGCTCCGCCTTGACCGCGCCCAGGTCGCGGCAAAACGGGCCCGGCGGCTCCGACGTGAGCGTGGTCTGTCCCGTCTTGGGCTCCGCCTTGTCCCGGTGCTGCGAGCCGACGCGCGGCTTCTGCCCAGCCTTGAGCGCCTTGACGACCGCGACGGCATCCGCGGGCGTCAGGTCCTCGTAGTAGTTGTACGAGTACCCCGCGACGCCGTCGGTGTAGTCCGCCACCGCGATCATCGGCGCGTTCACGCAGCACCCCATGCACTCCATCTCGCCGAGCGTGAACATCCCGTCGGGGGTGTTTTCAAACTTTTTCACGCCCAGGTGCTCACTCAGCGCCTTCTCAATGTCCCGCGAGCCGCGGAGCATGCAGGGCGTCGTGCCGCAGACCATGACGTGGTACTTTCCCATGGGCACGCGGTTGAACATCGAGTAAAACGTCGCCACTTCATAGACGCGGATCGGCGCCACTTCTAAAAGTTCCGCCACGCCGTTCATCACCTGCACGGACAGGAAGCCGCCGTTCTGCTGCTGCGCGACGTCCAGCAGCGGGATCATCGCGCTTCGCTTGTAGTTGGGAGGGTACCGCTGCAGAATCTCGCGCACGACCGGCATGTTCGCCTCGGAGAACGACCAGGATAAGCGGTCGTTGTTGTCGGGGGAGTCGCGGTGCTTTTGGGAAGAGGGAGTGTCGACGACACGAGCCGCGTCAGCGAGGTGACGATGACGACGACGGATGGAAACGCGTGAAAAGAGAAAAAAACCGACGTTCCGCGTTCGCGGTCGTCCAGCCAGACGCGCTTGAACGGGTCGAGCTTCGACGTCGACGGCGAAATGGTCGCGAGGGTTTGCGCCCGACGCGATCGCGCGTCGGGCGCGTCGGGCGCGCGCCGGAAGGCGAAAGGGCGAGTCGCGTCCCGACGACGACGCCGCGACGCGACGGCCGCGGCTGGGCGTCCTCGGGGCGACGCCTCGAGACCCGCGCGAGCCTCCCGCGCGGATGGGGCGACCGCGGAGCAGGGAGACGTACCACCATGAGGCCGCCCGCGCTGCGCTGCTGCGCGTGCACCGCGGGGACGGCGCCGAAGGCGCCGCGGCCCGAGCGGGCCGCGACGCCCCCCAGGTTGGACGCGAGGCGACGTAACATGTCGCGACCGAGACTCGCCCGTGGCGCGGTCAGGAGTGGTGCGCACGAGCCACGACGCATCGCTGGCACTGCACCGCTTGTACGATATTCTCGGAAAGCGAAAACATGCTTCTGACTGATTGCCCACTGCGAATGTGTCTCGCTCGCAACGACGCGACGCGTCCCCCGATCGACCTGCAATAATCTCGGCGGAAAAGCCGAAACTTTCGCCGCTGCGTCACACCGCCGACACAGGCCGGCGGTCGTCCCCGGGGCCGACGCCATGACGAAAGCTCGCGCGCGGGCCGCCGACGACGAGGGCGACGAGAACGCATCTCCCTCCGACCCCGTGCTCGCGTGCCTCGGCCCCGTGCGGCCGGCGCCGAGGGAGCTGCACTGCTCGCCCACCGCCGCCGATGGCACGCCGGCGTGCAAGCTGTTCATGCGGGGGAAGGCGTGCCGGGCGGACTGCGCGTACGCGCACGACCCCCCGTCGCTGCGTCCGCCGTGCTGGACGTTCGCGAGGTACGGCGTGTGCCCGCGCGACATCGCGCGCGAGAAGGACCCGGAGGCGACCCCGTGTTGGTTTCCGCACGCGCCGTCCGAGCCGCCGTCGGCGGAGAAGCAGCCGCACCTCGCGTTGCAGTGCGAGCTGGGCGTCGCCGACCGCGTCGCCGCGCGGTGTCGGGACCTGCTGGGCGAAGACGCGGTCGTGGACGCGGCTCGGCTGAACCTGGCGCGAGCCGCGGACTGCCTCGTCTTCGTCCGGAACGCTCCGGACGTCCGACGCGCCGCACAGTCGCAAAGTCTCGACCGGGCGGAAAAACAAAGCTTCGGCGTGTTCGGGGCGGCGCGCGCGCTGGCGCGCGACCCGCACCTGCTCGCCACGCTCAAGCGCGCGTATTGCGTCTCCGTGGATGGTGTGTCTTCCGCGGACGCGCACGTCTCCGGCTCGATCTCGGTCGCGGGGGACTCGCGCGAGAGCCTACTGCGCGCGGTGCGCGCCGCCGTCCCCGAGCTGCTCCGCGGCGTCGCGGCGAAGAAAACGGCGCCCGCGCCGCGCGACTCGAAGAGCAAAATGCTCGTCAAGGCTCGGTGCTTCCCGCGGTGGGCCGCGCCGGCGGCGTACGCGGGGATCGAACCTTCGACCGACGACGACGCGATGGTGTTCGAGCCGACTGCGAAGCGTCCGACGCACGTGCTGGACGTGGTGTGCGCCAGGAACAGGGCGAGCCTCACGCTGTGGCCCGCGGAAGCCGTCGAGACGGATCACCTCGAGACGGGGCGCGAAGAGAGCGCTTTCGAAAAGAGCGCGAAAAGCGAACGACGCGCGGGCGGACACCCGCTCGTTTCGGAAGACTCGCTTTCCGTCACCAGCAGCACGGTCCTTCCGTACCCGAACGTACCTTCGCGGTCGACGGCGACGCTGGAATACCTCATCGCGCTCCACTGCGAGCGCGTCAAGGAGGCGCGCGCGGCGAAGCGACCGATGTGTCGCGCGTACTTCAAGCTGGAGGAAGCCGCCGACCGCGCGCGCCTGCCGCTGAAAGCGGACTGGAAGTGCGTGGACGTCGGCGCCGCGCCTGGAGGGTGGACGCAGTGGATGTCGGACAGGCTCACGCGTTTGAAAAGCGTCACGTGCGATGCCTCACCGGAACGAACCGACGGCGGCGGTTTCGTGTGGGCGGTGGACCCCGGCGTTCTCGAGCTCTCCCCGTTTCCGTCGAACGTCGCGCACGTGCAAAAAAAAGCCGAGCTCGCCGTCGCCGACGGCTCCGTGCCCGCGCGCGACGTGTCGTTGCTCGTGTGCGACGCGAACGGCTCGCCGGAGCTCGTGTCTGATATTCTGCTGGAAGCCAAACCCGCGTTGCGCCCGGGCGCGTACCTCGTGACGACGTTCAAAAACTTCTGCCGGGGGTACGTCGAGTGGCGTCGGCAGATGACGGCGGCGCGCGCGCGGTTCCGACGCGAGGGATTCGAGGAGATGGCGTTCTTCCACTCCTTCGCCAACTGCGCGCAGGAGTTCACGTACGTCGCGAGGTTCGCGAGCGGCGACGAAAGCGGGTGACGACGTCACGCGACCAAACAAGCGTCGGTTTCGCCGGACGCATTTTCGTCCGAGTCGCGTTCGCGTCGACGCGTCGATTGACGAGAGTTTAACTAGCTACCATAGTGCCTAATATCACGCATAGATATCATTTGTTTCGCGCGTCACCGGGTTCGCGCGCCTCGCGTCTCTCTCGCGCGCGCGTCGGCGACGGCGGCGACGTCCGCGACCGTGCGCATGATTTGCTTCCGCAGAACGCGCGCGGCGAACCGCGCCGCGAGCGCACGTGCGGGTCCGGGGAGAGGCGCGAGAACGGCGGCGCCGCGCGCGACCACCGCGCCGTTCTCGACGCCGAGAACGCCGTCGTACGCTGCCAGACGAGGCGCGCTCGTCTTTTTTCTCCGCGTCTCTCCGCGGCTTTCGAACGTCCTCTCCTCCGAAGCGTCGAGATCGCCGCGGACGAGCTCGAACGCCGCCGTCGTTCTCGCGTCGTCCACCCGTGACCTGACCGTGACGACCGCCACGCCGCTCGCGGGGCCGACGCGCCACCGCGCGGCTTGCTTCACGACGGCGCTGTTTTTTCGTCTCTCGAGCACCGTCTGTTCGAGGACGTCTGTGAGCTCCACGCCGGGGTTGAGCTCGCCGAGCGCGGCCGCGCGCGCGGCGGGCCACGCGTGCTCCGCCGCGGCGACCGGCGCGGCCGCCTCGAACGCGATCACGCCTCCCGGCCGAGGCTGCACGGCCACCGCGACGCGCCGAGGCGGTGAGGACGCGCGGCGACCGGGGTTCGAGGTTGGGTTTCCTACGCCCAGGCGAGAGACCGCGGCGAAGCCCGCCGCGAGAAGCGCGACACCCGCCGCCGCGGCGAGCTCTCGCCCGGCGCGGGACCCGTGCGAATCGGACGCCGACGCGGGCGCCTGCGCGGTTCCGCGGCGCGGCACAGCAGCGGGAGACATGCGCGCGGTGTCGAGTGCGGACGCGCGCGTGAGCGTTTTCGTTCGTCTCGCGCGGCCTCGGGCCGACGACGTGTCGACGACGGCTGCGTTTGCCCGCGCAGACACTTTTCGGGACGGCCGCGCTCCGCGGTTTATTCCACCGCGACGCACTTTTTTAACGTCTCTCCGACGTCGCCCCCACTGGGCGGCGCGCGCGGCGAACGCGCCCCGTGCCCAGGCCAGGGTCGGACTCGCGGCCATGTGCCCGCCGCACGCGCGTGACACCGCCCCCCCTTCGGAACCCGCGGACCGCGCCGCCCGTTCGAAAGCGACGAGCGACGACTGGGCGAGCGATGCGAGCGAGGACGAGTCGCCGCGCGTGTCTCTCGCGCCTTTAGCGCACCACGCGCTGGCCACCGCGGTGTATTGCCTCGTCGGGTACGCGCTGTGGCTCGCGAACGCGACGCGCGAGGCGGGCTCGGAGGCGCCGGAGCTGACGGACGCGGAGAAGCGTGCGCTGCACTACCAAAATCACCCCATCGACTGGGTCGAGACTCGGCTGCCGACCACGGCGGTCGGATGGCTCAGCTTGGGCGTCGGCGCGTGGATGGCGTGGAACTGGTCCGCGCGGGTGTACCGCGTGAAGAAGATTCTGGATGTCAGGCACGCCGCGCGCGCGGGCGCGTTGAACCGCGCCGTTCTGGCGAACGCGGACACCAAGCGCGTGCGCGAGAGACGGACGGAGATGTCGTCGGCGGCGTCGCGGCGACGCGAAGCGCAAAGCCTCCCCGGCGACGCTTTGAACCCGTGCTCGGACCCGAAGTGTCTGCGGTGCCGCCCCTCCGCGCACGAAGCCGCGCTGGCGCGGCATGCGCTGAGACTGCGCGACCTCGCGAAAGACGACCCGGCCTTCGCGAAAAACGTGCGCGCCGACGTTCTGGCGCTGGCGTCCGCGAGCCGCGCCAAGACGGAGCGGGGGACGCGAAGAAACGCGCGCGCGTCGCAGGCGCCGACGGTGTTCCGGCTCCCGGAGCTGTGCGCGGTGCCGATTCATAACAGGTACGGGCTCGGGTGTGTCGACGCGAGCGGGAAAAGCAGGCAGGCGGCGCGATTTCGAAGATCCCGCGACGCGGATCCGCGACACGCGCGTTTCAGACGTCGCTTCGGTGGCGTTCTGAACGCGTTCGGCGCGACGCGGAGTACGCGATCAGCGACGAAGTGCGCGTGCGCGTCGATTTGGGGCGACGCCGCGTCCGACGCGTCGGACGTCGCCATCCTCGAAGCCGCCGCGCCGGCGATTCGCCGCGAAGTGCTCGAGGCGGCGTTCGCGCCGAGGTCGAGGAAGGCTTCCGCTGGGAACGTCGAGACGAACGCGAACGACGCGGTGTTCATGCCGTTCGACCCCGCCGTGCGCAAGGGCGGGGACTGGTCCGCGGTGTACCTGTACAGAAACGGCGTCAAAGATCGCCGCGCCTGCGAGGCGTTCCCGGCGGCGACGGAGGCGATTGAGCGCCTGCGCAACGGGTGTTTCGGGAGCGGCGACGACGCGCCGGGCGCGAGTTCCGGGTGCGCGTTCGGCAGCGCCTTCATCTCGAAACTCGAGCCGGACACGCTCATCACCCCGCACTGCGGACCGTGCAACGCGCGTCTGCGGTGCTCGCTGGGTCTCGACGCGCCGCGGCGCGTCGCGAAGAAACCGGAGACGTCCGGTTTCGCGAGGTTCGTCTCGCGTATCGGGTTGGCGGCGCCGAAAAAAAACGTCGCGCCGGACGCGTCGCGGCGCGACGCGTACGTCACGCGCGAAGGCGCCTTCGACGACGACGATCACGCGAAACCGCCCACGGTTCGGGGCAGACGCACCGTCACGAGACGCGTCCTCGAGGCGATCGCACGCGCGCTTCGGCTCGCCGCGCGCGTCGCTTTGTTCCCGGCGGCGGCGGCGCGTCGCGTCGCCGCCATCGCGGCGCGCGCGTCGCTTCGCGTCGCGCGGCCCTTGTTCCGCGTCGCGCGCGCGGCGGCGGCGGGCGAGGGCCTGCCGTTCGTCCTCCTCGGCGCGTCGTCCGAGGCGGCGTCCGCGTTCGCGCCCAAATGCGAGCTGCGCGTGGCGGACGCGACGGCGGAGTGGGAAGACGCGCGCTGCGTCTTGTTCGACGACTCGTTCGTGCACTCGGCGGAGTTCCGGCGCGGCGCGTCGGCGCGAGAAGAGGCGGAGTTCGGATGGGCGCGCGGCGCGCTCGCCAAGCCGCGGCTCGTGCTCGTCGTGGACCTGTGGCACCCCGAGCTGAGCGCGGCGGACCGGCTGGCCATACGCACGCTCTACCCGCCGGGAATGGGCGCCGCCGCCGAGGCGCACGCCGAGGAGACGGAGGGGCGGAAAACGAAGCTCGCGGAGTACGGGTAGAAGAGAGCAGTTCCTTTTGTACAGTACTTTATCAAATAGTACTACCTTCGTCGCGAGAGGGTGACGAAGGAGGAAGGACGCTCGACGCGCCCTCGTCGCCGCGCCTCCCGGGAGGCTGGGCTCACCACCCCTCCGCCCGGGCGCGCCTCGCGGCGTCCTTCGCGGTGATGTCCGATACGCCCGCGCCGTCCCGCTTCACCGCAGCCAGGCGCATCGTGCCCCGGCGCGCCTCGCGCCGCGCGCGCATCGCCGCCGCCGCGTCCGCCGACGGGGTCGCCTTTTCATCCGCGTCGGCGTTTTTTTCGGCGTCGGCGAATGAAACCTCCCCGAACACCGCTTCCCACCCGTCCGTCTCGGACGCGCCCCCGCCGCCGCCGCCCGTCCGTCCGTCGCGCGGCTCCACACGCGGCGGCGCCTCTCCCCGCAGCACGCACGTGTACATCCTTTGCTTCTTCCCTTTTCGCGTGAGCACGCAGAACGGCGCGTCCTCGTCCGACGCGTACCGCCGGCGAAGCGACCGCAACACGTCGGCGAAGGCGCCGTTTGTGTTTTTCGTGAAAAAAGCCGCCCTCGCCGCCGCCCCGGCGAACGAAAGCGCCACCTTCGGGTGCTCCTTCTCCAGCGCGGCGCGCGCCGCGTCCAACGCTTGGCGCTTGGAGAGCGCGCCGCCGGTGTCCGATCCGGACGCGGCGAGCAGCGCGCGGACGACGAAATCGGGGAAGACGTGCGTGACCCACAGCCCGACGCGCGCGTCGGCGGCGTCGACGACGCGCGTGTCTTTTTTCGAAAAGTGGCTCGACGGGAGGCTCGAGTCGTCGTCCGCGACGCTCAGCGCGCCCTTCGCGGGAACGTCGCACTCCCACAGCACGCGCTCGGCGGTCGCCGCGTCCCACCCGAACCGCTTCGCCCAGGACGCCAGCGGCACGACAGCGTCGTCCGAGCCGAGGCCCGCGCGATCGCCCTCGTGGAACGCGAGCACGGCTCGCGTGACTTCGCCGACGGGCGCATCGGGCGAACGCGACGCGCTCGCGACGACCCGCGCCGCGCGGCACGGAGCCGCGCGCGTCCTCCGGGCGGACACGCGCGCGAGCCGCGCGAGCGCGACGTGCTCCGCCGTGGACATCGCGACCATCGCGAGCGTGAAGTGTGAGCGCCGCGGTTGCGAAGGGCTGTACTTAAAAAGTGCGCGTGACGCGAAAAGCGATTTTCGTTTACTCAACGCGCGAAAAGCTCGCGAGCTCGTAAAAGCGCGTTTCATCACTCCTCCGAGTCGCTCTCGAGCGCCCTCCCTCTCCGCTTCTTCGCCGCGGGCGCCGCCTCGTCCTCCTCGAACGCCGCCTCGTCGTCGTACCCCCCGGGCGCGCTTCGCTTGAGCTCCGCCGCCGCCTTCTCCGCCTCGCGCGTCTCCTCGTCCGCGTTTGCGTTTGCGTCGTCGTCGTCGTCGGCTTCAAGGAAGTCGCCATCCAGCCCGGCGCCGCGGTCGAAGTACTCGGCGTAGCCCGCTTCGACGCGCGCGGCCGCCCCCGTGTTCCTACCCGCGCCGTAGCCCCCGCCGCGCATCGCCGCGGCGCGCTTCTTCTTCAGGAGCTCGGCGTCCTTCTCCAAGCGCATCGCCTCGCGGTCGGCGGCGTCCTTGGCGGCTTCCGGGTCTTGCACCTCGATGTGCATGCGCGTCTGTGCGCTCTTCACGTGCTTCTTGTCCACCGCGCGCGTCAAGCGCCTGTGCGTCTCCGAGTCCAGCGTCGCGGGCCGGAACACGAGCTTGCTGTGGACGTGCGCGCGCGCCTGCATCGCGCCCGCGTGCCGCGCGAAGACGTAGGCGTGATCTTTCTCCACCGTCGCTTCGGACACGGCGAGGGTTTCGTCGCCGACGACGAGCTGCGTGGTGCCGTCGGACCACTTCACGAACCGCGCGTTGGACTCCACCGCGCCCGTGTCTTTGTTTCTGCGCCAACGAATCACGTTGTGATTCTTCGCGTGGTGGTCCTCCGTGGGCTCGAACGTCGCCGCGTCGAACGGGCGCGACTCGACGCCGGCGATGTTTGTCAGTTTCACCAGTTTCGGGACCACGCCGTCCGCCAGCGGATCGTGCAGAGCCTTCTCGATGGTCATGGGAGGCGCGACCGCCGGGGCGTTCGCGCGCTCGTCCTCTTCATCCTCGGAGTCGCCGTCCGCCTGCTCGGGGTCCTCCAACGAGCTGCGGAACTTGGGCTGTCGCGCGTCGGGATCGGCATCCGCGCCCTTCGCCTCCGCAGGAGCGTCGTGGTCCGAATCCTCGAGCGCGGCGCCACGCTTGGGCGCGTCTGCCTTCGCCGCCGCGTCTCCACCCTCAGACTCCGAGTCCGAGTCCGACCCGCCGAACACGTCCTTGATGAGGTCCTCGTTCGCCATCTTCGCTCCGGGTCTCGGAAGAGCCACCGGCGGCGATCGGGCGGAATGGAATGATCGGGCCCGCCGTCGATCCCGCGTCTCGAGGAGACGGGAGCGCGGGCGCGCGCGTGATTTTTTCGCCGGCCCGCGCCACCTCTCAGCAGTCGCCACCTTGGGAACAGCCGCGGTTCGCGAAAAAAAAACCGACGGAGTTCGATAATCCGTCCGGGTATCGATCGATGTCACACGCCTAGCACACCACCCTTCTCTCCTCACTGCGGGGGCGCGGGCACGTCCCCGCCCGCGCTCACCTGCAAGTACGCCGTCGCGAGCACCACGAGCCCGATCCCGACGAGGACGACGGGGGAGACGGCGCTCTCTTCCTCCGCCCTCGCCGTCGCCGGCGCCGGCGCGGGTTCCGCGCCGCTCCCGTCCTCCGCCTTCACGGCGATCTCCACGCCCTTCCCCCCCTGCATGGCGCTCGCGGCGTCGTTGCTGAACCCCTTCTTGACCTCGACTTTGTCCACGAAGTTGGTCATGATCGAGCCGTCCGCCTCGACCCGCACCGGGTACACGGGCAACGGCACGGGCTCCGCCGCGCTCTTCAGCGCGCCGAGCGCGGAGCGGATCGGGTTGTTCTTGGGACACCACGTGATGACCTCGCCCGTGGTCAAGTCGTACTCCGTGCCGTCCAGCGGGACGCGAATGGCGGGCCCACCGGCGCCGAAGAAGAGCTCACCGTCGATCAGGGGGTACTGGTACGCCGTCGAGTTGCAGTCCGCGCAGAACACGAGATCTTCCCATTTCACCAACACGAAGTTGCCGTTGGCCAGCACGAGCGGCTTGATGGGCTTCTCCTTGAAGTCCGCGGCGAGGTTGCCCACTTCGATCCAGTTCTTACCCGCGGGTTTCTTCGACGCGGTCGAGCCCGCGAACGCGGGTTCCAGCGAGCCCGCGATGGAATCGCTCCCGCCGCCCGAACCGGGAGCCGCCGTCTTCGCCTTCGCGGCTTTCTTATCCTTCTTCTTCTTCTTCTTGCCTTCGCCGTCGAGCGTGTCCGCGAGCATGCCCTTGCGCGCGCGGGGCACGACTCGGGCGCCGCGGCGAGGCTGGGCGCGCGCGGAGTCCGCGGAGCGAGGGGCAAGGCGAGGCGCGGCCTGGGGACCGGACGCGCGGCTGGAACGCGCGGCGACCGCGCGACGTTCGGCGACGCGATCGGTGGATGGCTGCGTCTGCGCGGACGCGCGGGTCACGACCGGCGCGACGGAGGAGAGCGAGGACATGCCGAGAGCGTCGGTGAAGCGCGGTGGTACGCGCGAGCTTGGCGTGAGTGAGACGAAAACCACGTTTCGCGTGCGTGCGCGTCGGGCCGAGTCGGGCGCGTCGCGAGTGCGACCTTGGCGAGAGCACTTTTCTTTTTCGAGCGCGCAACGTGTCCAGCTGCGAGGCGACACGCGTCGCACAGCTGGCGAAAAAGCGAGCGTCGGGGATGGACGCGGGATTCCATAGAGGTGTTAGTCCGCAAATATTGATGACATCGTGCTTTCCCGAAAAAGACGACTAAAACTCAGTCCACCTTGTCCATCTCCTTTTCGTGCTCGGGCACGGCGAGCGCGCGGGCGGCGCGGTCGTACTGCCCAGCGGCGTCTTCCAGCGCCGAAACCTTGACGCCCTCGCTGGGCTTGAACGCCGACAGCCCCCCGGGGTCTGTCACGATGAACGTCGCTTTTTCATCGAGGTCGAGCACGCGCCGCAACGCGTCGCACGCGTCTTGGATGCCCTTCCGCTCCGCCGCGTCGCCGACCAGCTCGACGTGCCTCTCCAGGTTGAAGATGGACGCGGAGATGTGGTTGTACACGGAATCCACCCGCCGCTTGTGGTCCTGCCCGATCTCGAACTCCAGCTCCGGGATCTCGACGTGCGCGCCGGGGTGCAGCATGAGGATGCGCCACAGGTCCGCGCGCGACTGGATCTCGAGAACCAGCCGCTGCGGCGTGCACTGCTCGGGCGGGGGATCGGGTATGACGCGAAACACGTCGCGGACCAAGCCGGGTTGCAACTCGCTCTCCATCTTTCGGGTTTCGATGTGCGGCAGCGCGCCGATGAAGTCCGCGAACGGGCCCTTCAGCGCGTCCTCGAACTCCTCCTGGTCTTCGTACCCGAGCTCATCCGCGAGCATGTTGGCGATGCCCTGCGTGCGCGCGTCGAAACGCGACGCGTGTGTGCGCGAGTGCGGGAACGAGTCAGTCGCCGACGCGAAGAGGAAAAGAAACGTCTTCGCGCTCGTTCGTCACCGCGCGTTCCGAGAGGTGATGATGCGGGCGACGACGCGCGTGGCGCGCGGGTCGCGACCGCGGGGACCTGCCCCGAGGGACCTCCTCCCTTGGGGTCGTCGCGACGAACGCGCGAGCTGGGCGAGTACTCGCGCGCCGAATCTCCGCCTGTGGACGCGTGAACCCCCTTCTCTGCCTCCCCTCCGCGGGCAGAATTTCTCGGCACCGCCGCACGCACCGTGGTGGGCAACCACTGTCCGGGCTGCGTTTTGTAGATGAGCTCCAGCTCGATGATGATGCGCTCCATCTCCTGGTGGGAGATGTCGATCTTGAACGAGTCAAGCATCGTGCTGCCGTACGTGGCCGCGTCCGCGGTGGCGAGGTCAGGGGCCACCATCGTGGGAACCGGACGCGGGTGCGCCGCGACGAGGGTTCTGTCGTGGAAAAGCGCGCCGGCCGCCGACACCCATTTCCAGACCCGAGAGGAAACTGCAAACGCCGCTCGCGCAGCTGTCGTCCACGACCCGGTCGGAGCGTCCGTTGTTTCGTTTTCAAACAACGACGGGAGACGGCTTCCATTCCACGGCAGCGCAGGGGGGGCGTGAAGATGTCCGGCCGCCCCGGAACCGCGTCTGGCGCACGCGGCGGGGCTCGCCCCACCGCGACGCCCCTGAACCCGTTCGGCCTGGACGGCGGCGGCCGCGCGAGCGACGCGGACGCCAGAGACCCGCTCGTGGATTCGCTCGCCAAAGCCGAGAGCCTGCTCGGGCGGTACGCCGGCGACGGCGGTAGTACCGCGCGACCCGGCACGGCACGACCCGGCACGGCGCGACCCGGCACGGCGCGACCCGGCACGGCGCGACCCGGCACGGCGCGCCGTGGCGTGCCGACCGGCTCCATCACCCCCCCCGCCGCGCGGAACGCCCAGCCCGAGGTGCTGGTGTTGGACTCGGCGCCCGACGACGCGCGTCGCGCGTCCTTCGCGGAGGACGGAGAGACGGAGACGTCGGAGACGTCGGAGACGTCGTTCGACGTCCGAGACGCGTCCGTCTCGTTCCCCGAACGCGACGACGACCAGACCGCCACCGCGTCGTTCAGCGTGGATATCGACGCGTCCGTGGACGACGCGTCGATATCCTTCGGAGGCGCCGCGGGCGCGTCGGTCGCCGAGGAGGACGTCTCGTTCGGGGACGACAAAAGCTCGGGAGACGCCGCCGACGTCCGAGCCGCTTCGCCCCCGCGATCGTGGGGGGACGTCGCGTCGGTCGCGTCGGTCGCGTCGGTCGCGCGGCCGGGCACGGTGGTCGGCGGCGCGCGGCCGGTCTCGGCGAAAGGTCAGCTTCGACCGGTCAGCGCGCCGCGTTCGGATCCCGCCTTCGCGAAGAGCGCGATGGCCACCACGATCCGGCGGAGCGGCGGCGGCGGCGGCGGAACCTCTCTCGGCGCTCTCTCGGCGGGAAGCGCGGCGCCGTGGGCGGGCGCGTTCGACGGCTCGGCGCTGGAGACCACCGCCGAGGCGGACGCGTCCACTTCGATGCTGTACGACGAAAACGAGGACTTCTTTCGCGAACCCTCGACGCTGGAGGAGACGAGCGGCGCCGCGATCGAGGGCGCCGCCGACGACGACGACGAACTCAACGCGGAGGTTGTCGAGGAGGACGACGCGCCGGGCGATTTCGCGGACGCGCGCCCGCGTCCCTCCCCGGCCGGGTCCCCGTCCCTCGAGAAGTCGCCCGCGCAGCTCGACGCCGAGGAGGACACCGAGGCGCTTCACGGGCGGCTCGCGAGTGTCGCGCGGGGCCCCGCGCCCATCGCGGTCGCCGCCGCGTCGCCGCCCGCGTCGCCCAAGCGGGCCAGCCTCTCGCCGCGGAGCCTCTCGCGGTCGCCCCGGCTCTCGGGCTCGCCCGCGGCGCGGCGGGCGGAGGCGGAGACGCGTGCGCTGCACCGGACGCTCTCGGGGAACGACCCGACGGCGGCTCTGAAGAGCGAGATCGCGAAGAAACTGAACTCGCCGCCGCCGCCGCTGCCGGCGGCGCTGCCCCCGGTGTCCCCGCGCGGCGGCGCGCGACGTCCGTCGGCGCGCGCGCCCGACGCTGGGTACGAGTCTTCCTCCGCGGACGAGGTGGCGACTGAGGGCGAGCCCACGCCTTTGGCGAAACCGCCGCGGGCTTCGGCGCCGCGGTCTCCGGCCGGCCGGCCGGCGTCGCCCCCGTCCCGCGCGAGCCACCCGCGCGAGCCGACGCCTCCCCCGTCCCCGCGCGGCGTTTTAAAAAGAAACGCCGACGAAAGACAGCCCTCTTCCTCCGACGAAGAAGAGTCGTTCCTCCTGGACGCGATCCGCGCGGCGCGGCGGGGAGGCGCGCCGCTCGACGCGCGCGCGGCGGCGATGCTCGCGGGGCTCGTTCCCGGGAACAATCCCGCTCCCTCCGCGGGGAAGAACCCCGCGAGTGGCGTTACCGCCCCTCTCGAGTCGCCGGAGGCGGCGCGCGGCGCGCGGCGCGCGTTCGAGTACGCCACGACGCCGGCTCTGTCGTTCGGGCCTCCCCCGCTCGACTCGCCCCCCCCCCGGGGGGGCGAGTCGTTTTTCTCCTCCGGCGCGGCCGCCGCGGAGGCGCGCGCGCTCGCCCGCGACGACGCGAGGCGGGAGGAGGCCGCGCTCGCCTCCGCGGCCGTCGGCGCGACGGGTCGCGATGACTGGTGGGCGTTCCTCGGCGGGCGCGGCGCGTACCCCGGGGCGCGACCCGACGCCGCGAAAAAGCGCGTCGCGAAGGAAGCCGCGGCGCCCGAACTCGCCTGGGCGGAAACCCTGCGGTCGCGCTCGTTCGACGGCGCGATGCGCGCGCGCGTCGCGTCGCTGCGCGTGCGGCTGCGCGCCTGCGTCGCCAAGGCGGAGACGAGCCGGTACGCCGCCGAGAGCGCGGAGTCTTTTTCGAGACCGGGTACCCATACAGAAGTTTTGCGGCGCGGGTCCCTCCCCCCGACGGCGACGGCGCCGTGAACCGGCGAAGCGACTCTACTAACGCGAATCGCGTGGCGGATTGGTCTGTACACATCACACCAACGCGTTATATAAAGCGAGGGAAACGGTTCGTGGTTCTTAAAAGAACGACTCGCGCTATATATACGTACACATCACCCGCGTCGACGTTCGGTTCGCGGCCGAACGCCTTCGTCACCGCGCGCGAAAAAAAAAAAGCTCGAAAAGCTCGACGGCGTTTCGCATCCTCCTCGTCCTTCGCCGCGCATCACGCGTCGCGCCCTCCCGCCGCGGCGAGGCGCCACGCCGCCGCCAAAACGGGTTCCCGCTCGTTCGTCGTCTCGGCCGTCGTGGCGTCCGAGCGTGCCTTCTCGTAGTCCCACTCGATGGCGAGCCGCGCGTGGCCGACGACATCGCCCGCGCGGTCGTGCAGAGGGAACGCCTTGGTCACAGGCGCCGCGCGGAGCGCCGCGCGGAGCGGCACAGCCGTCTTCGCCGTCGTCCGCCCCGCCGCATCGCACAGGCGCGCCTCGACGCGCCCGCCCGCGTGCCCGTCGCTCGACGCCGGCAACGAAAACGCCAGGCGACTGTTGAACGTCACGACGCCTTTTTTCGACGCGCGCGCGGATGTGGCGCCGCGAATAGGTCCAGTCGCGCCGTCCGCGTCCACGGCGACGCGAAACGCGAACGCGTCGGGGACGACGGCCGCGCCGCCGCCCGTCGCGGGGGGCGCGAGGAACGTCGCCTCGAGGACGTCGACGCGGAGCTCCCCAGCGCGCTTCAGGCGGCGCGTCGCCTTGATCACCGTGGTCTTCGCGTGCACGGCCGCCGCGAGCGCGTCCGCGCCGACGCCGAAGCGGTTCGGCGCGGGAGCGGCGCGGTCGCGGTTCGCGTCGCCGAACACGAGACGCTTCGCGGACGACGTCCCCGTCGCCGGCGCGGGAGCAGCCGGCGCTTTTCCCTTCGCGTTTCGCGCGGCGTCAGCTCGCGCCGTCGGAGCCGAAGCCCCGGCGCGCGTGGGCGTGCCGAACGCGCTGTCGATGTCGAGCTCGACCTTCGTCTCCGCCGCGGGGTCGGCGCGGCGCGCGCGGCGCGCCTTCGCGAGCAGGCGTGCGGCGACAAACGCGGCGGCGGCGGCGGCGAGGCGCGCGTGCGCGGGATCGACGCGCGCCATCGCCGCTCGCGCGCGCGCGACCAGGCGCCGATCGGTCTCTTGGAGGTCCGCGACCGTCCCCTTTTGCGGCGGTCGCGGGGGCATCGAAGCCGGTTTGTTCGCGACGAGCCGCGAAGACGCGGCGGTCTTCGACGCGTCGCGCGCTCCGGCGCCGCCGTCGTCCGCCTCCGGCGGCGCGTACGAGCGGGAGATGTAGTCGCGCACCTCCGAGTCCTCCGCGCGCCTCTTCGTCCGCGCGTTCGCGCGCATCACGGGTTCGGGGGGTGCCTTCGTCGGCGGGTTAGGCTTCGTCCGATTCGGCGCCTTCGACGGCGTCGATTTCTTTAATTTCTCGCCTCCTCTTTTCGCGTCAGACGGAGGAGCGCGCGTCTTTTCCTTTCGGGCACCCCGCGAATCCTTTTCCGGCTCGCTCGTCGCGGACGCCTTTCCCTTCGCGCCGTTCCGCAAACGGTCGAACAGGCTCGGTCTCGGCGCGGCCGCGGGTTTGGAGGCGCGCCCCTCCGCGCGGGGGGGAGGCATGCGCGACCCCGGAATCTTGCGGAGCGCGGACTTGACTCCCGCGTCGAATCGGTCGAGCGAAGATCCGAGGTTGCGGAATTCGTGCCGGATGCGCCCGAACGGATCCTTCGGCAGGGCGGACGGGTCCGAGCCGCCCTGGGCGTCGCCGGGAGCCCTACCCAGCGTGAATACCTGCGGCGTGGTCCGTGGAAGAGGCGCGGTGAGACGCGTGCTTTGTCGCGGTGGGGGAAGCGCATTCCGCCACAATTCAGCATTTACCGCGCGTCGCAATTCAAATCTTGCACGAGGGGTATGAGGAGGTACGCACCGCGTTGGGCAGGGTCGGGCCGTATATCGGGTGCGTGTGACTCAGGACCATGCTTCGCGAGACGCGGATCGCCCGAACACGGGTGTTCGGGCGAAGCCGTGTGAGAGCAGCCGCGCGCGGCCGAGTGAACGGAACGCGAAATATCGAGCGCTTTTCTCGTCTTGTCCTAAACGACGGACTAATCTGACGCGACAGCTCGACTGCTCGAGCGCAATCGCGAGGCGTTCGCGTCGCCCGCGCGCTCGGTCAGTCCTCCGGTTCCAGCGCGAACACGAACCCCCCTTCGCTCGTGTCGTCGTTTCCACCGCGAGCCGCGTCAGAACACGCGTCGCAGAACGTCTCGTACGGCGCGTCGAGGCGAACGACGTCCCGCAGCATCGGGGTCAGGTCGCATTCCTCCGCGTCGCGCGGGAACGGGACGACGTCCCAGTCCCCCGACGCGTCCTCTTCTTTCGCGTTTTCGTCCAGCCACGCGTTGATGGGTGTATTCGTGATGCGAACGCAAACACATCCGCACCGATCGCACTCGACTCGGATCGACGCCGCGACGATGCCTTCGACGAAGAAGCCGGCGGCGCCCACGGGCGAGACGGACGCGTCGAGGACGACGCCGGTTTCGACACTTCCGTTCGCGCGCGGCATCGTTCCGTTTTCATTCTTCGCCGCGAACCGACGCTCGCCGTCGGTGGCGTCTTCGACGTCGGCGTTTCCTCCTCGCCCTCTTCCGGGCTCGGGGTTCAGCGCGTCGTGCTCCTCCATACCCATCTCGTGCACCTCCGCGTCCACGCGCAGGGACCAGGGCGGACGCTCAACCTCGTCCAGTCGCTTGAAGTGGCCGCGGCGGAGCACGACAGCCCTTCGGGCCCTTTTGCGACGATGCTTCCCCGTGGTGGGCGCAGACGCGCGAGGAGACCCTGGAGCACGCCGCGCCGCGCGTCCCGAGCGATCCGCACGCGTCACCCACGGACTCGAGAGCCGCGCGCCGACCGACGCGCGTGCCCCCGCCGGGAACATCGCGACAGGCGACGTCGGGGGCGTGCCAGCCGCGACGCGAAGTGGACCTGCCTTTGTTATCGGACTTTGATACCTCGACGAGGTGACCGACGCGTTTTCGCGAAACTGATTACCTAAACCCTCGTCACACCCGTCGAGCGCTTCCCACACCGGGGGCACCGAAGCGATGACCCCCGTCGCGGGATGTGCCGCTCACGCATCAACGGTCGCCTCCACGAAACGCTTCGCGCTCTTTCATGAGACGCATAACGCGCTTCTGAGCCGCCGCCCCGTGCGGATGTTAAAAACTTCGGGTCGCGTTTTCTCGTGCAGGCCGACGGCCAACTCGGCCACCGGGGCGAACGCCGCGGCGCGTAGACGCTCCTATAGGACACGCGCCGATTTCGCGTTCGATCCGGAAGCGTCTCGTGGCATCCAACGCGCCGTCGGATCCCTCGATCTACACTGCGCGGGCCACGTCCGGCGAACCCCGCTCGTCGCCGCCGCCGCCTCCTCCCCCGACCGTTTCGACGAGCTGGACGACGGGTTCGCCGAAGGCGCAGCCGCTGAGGCGTCCGCCTCGTTCTCGCAGGGCTCGCGGGTGGTTCTCGCCGTCGCCATGATAGTCGCCGTGACCGCCGCGCTCGCGGCGGCGCACTTCGGCGCGACGCCGCTGGCGGACCTGCCCCGCCCGGAGACCTGGGCGCTCATGCACCCCACTTCTTTCGGGGTGCGCGGGTGCGCCCTGGACCCCGGCGGGATCCTGCGGTTCCTCGATTACGCGGGCACCGCGCTCTTCGCGCAGGCGGGGGTGGTGCAGGCGGGCAAGCGAGGCATGGACTTCCTGGGTTGTCTGATCGTCGGGTGCATCACCGCGATGGGCGGCGGGACCTTTCGGGGCTTCGTGCTCGGCGAGCGCCCCGTGTTCTGGGCGGCCGAGCCCGATTACCTGTACATCTCGCTCGCCGCGTCCGCCGCGACGTTTTTCTTCTGGCCGAGGTTCGAAGCGTGGTGGATCTTGAGGGGCGAGGAAGTGAAACCGAACGAGGATGCACGGACCACGACGCGACGAACGAAACGAGCGGCGAAGTTGGAGGAAGTCTTGAATTGGGCAGACGCGATCAGCATCGCGGCGTTTTGCGTGATCGGCGCGAACAACGGTTTGCGGGGCGCGAACGGTAACCCGCTGGTCGCTATCGCGGCGGGGATGTTCACGGCGAGCTTCGGCGGTATCATCCGCGACACGTTCTGCGCCATGCCGGCGAGGATCCTGCACTCACACCAGGACGCGTACGCGAGCCTGTCGATGATGGGGGCGTGCGCGTACGTCGCCTTATCCGCCGCGCGGGTGTCCGTCGCGATCAGGATATTCGTCCCGATCGTTCTCGTCGTCGCGGCGCGCGCAGCGGCGTGGACGGCGGGGTGGCGGTTACCGGGGTACAGACCGTAAAATGACGAGGGCGCGGTGTGTGCGCGCGTATGCACGAGGAAGCGTGTTTTATACAGTCTACGAACTCTCTACGGTATTTGTCTATCGATCACACGCGTCTATCGTATGCGCCGTGTCGTGCGCGAACGCGTCGTATCGCGCGCGGTCTCCTTGCATCGCCGCGAGGAGATCGCGTTGCGACGAAACGCGCGCCTTGGCGCGTCGTTCGACGAAGAGCGTTCGGTTCGCCGCGCGCGTTTCCTCCAGCGACGCGTCCCGCTCGTCTCGCCGCACGCGCGCTCGCGTTCGCGTCGCGCTTCGGTAAATGGCGTCGATGTCTTCGCGCGCGGCGACGCATTCGCGACGGGCTCGCGACGCGGCTTTCGAGTCGTCTCGTCGAGGCGTCGTCTTCGGGAAAACCGTCTCGCGGTTGCCAAAGGCGTCGCAGAGCGCCTCCGAACGCGCCTTCGCGAGTTCGTCGTCGATCGCCGCGATCGCCGCGTTCGCCTCTCGTGCGTCATCGTGCGTCTTCTCCACGCGCGCGGCGTCGGCGTTTTTGCCGAGACGCGCGGCCGGCTGATTCTCCCCAGCGACGAGTTTCTCCCTCGCGCGCTCGAGGAACGAAACGCGCTCGCGAACGATTCGCCTCGAGATGGCCTCCGCGGCGCGCTCGTGTTCAGCCACCTCGGCCTCCATCTCGCGACGGAGCGCTTCCGCGTGCTCGAGCGCCAAGTTCGCTAAGCGCGCATCCATGCATGCCAGGCGTTCGGTCACCGCCGCGCTCAAGCTTGCGCTCGACTCCTCTTCCACGCGCAAGACGTCTATGATGTTTTCGTGGAACTCGCCTCGCGCGTTGCCGAACGCCGCGAGCTGCGCTCGCGAGTGTTCGGCGACGCGGTCGCACAGGAGGGATGCGCGCTCGGCGCCAAGCGCGCGCGTCTCGGCCATGACGTCGAGGCGCGCGGGAACTGAGTCCCCTCCGAGGTCCCGCGCGCCCGCAACTGGCGCAGTTCTCGCTCGACCTCGTGGCAATATTTGCAGTTTTGAACGCGAGAGTGCCGACCTGCCCGTCGAGGATGCGGCATGCGGCGATGCGGGTGCGCACTTTCGCCGATCGAGCCGCGTGCCAAATCTCACGCAGACCTTCTCCAGTCTTCCTCGCGCGTGACGGCTGTGCCCGATCGCCCCCCCAGCTCGACCCCCTCCGTCCGCTCGATCCCGCGACGATGCCGCAACGTCGATCGTCGCGCCTCGCGCTGCTCGCGTGCGCGTTCCTGCTCGCGCTCCTCGTCGCGGACGCCAAGGTGACCGTGCACGACAAGGGCAAGAAGAAAGGCCCCGCGCGCGCGGTGAAGTCCGACGTGAAGTACATCAAGTGCCAGGTGTGCGAGGAGGTGGCCAAGACGCTGAGCCGCGTCGCGTCTTCCTTGCGCGACGAGAAGGGCGAGAAGCTCACCGAATCGGACGTCCTGGAGAAGGTGGAGAAGGTGTGCGACCCCTCCGCGGAGGAGGGCGAGTGGCTGGTCCAGCACGATCTGGTGGAGAAGGGCTCGTCGTTGACGATGAAGTTCATGGGCGCCGACGTGTACGGCAAGTGCGGCGTCGAGTGTAAAACGATGCAGAGGGCATGCGAGGATATCGTGTCCGACCGCGACACCGATATCGCCGAGGCGCTCTTCACCTCTGGCGACGCCATGAAGCGCGCCGCGGTCACCGCCTTCTTGTGCCGCGACGAAGAGGAACCCGCGCGCAACGCGTGCGGCCGCGCGACGCCGCCGCTCCCGAAAAGCCGCGCGAAGGGACCGCCGTTCGAGGCGACGGACAAGAAGGAGATCGACATGCAGCGCATGATGAAGCAGATGGAGGCCATGGGCATGGGCGGCATGCAGATGTACGGCCGGGACGACGTCGCGGAGATGGTCTCCGACTACGACGACGACGAAGCCCCGGATCCCGGCGCGCTCTCCGATCCCGGCGCGCTCGGCGGCGAAAACCAGCAGAGCTTCGACGCCGACGCGCCCCCCGCGTCCGTCGCGGAAAAGGCGAAAAACGCGTGGTCCTCCGTGAAGCGTTTCGGGAAAGGGCTCGCGGATAAGGTCAAGGGTGCCGTAAGCTCGAACCCGGAGCACGACATCGAGCTCAGGTGAA
>MDSV01151674.1_pt1 | contig 26214 bp, 29 predicted proteins | sample 810851 | NCBI WGS metagenome assembly MDSV01 (sample SAMN05326640, study PRJNA326480) | marine metagenome | isolation source: seawater | place: Atlantic Ocean: North East | collected 2012
AAATAAGGCAATCTCATTTTTTATATATTTATTAATTTCCATGAATCTAGTTTATGATTATGACAGAAAGTTTAATATTTATGAAAATTAAAAAATACTTATATATATTCTTACTATTGACAATCATTTTTCAAGCATATTTATATGCTCCTTATTTGGAAAAAATTATCATTGATAATATTTATTCTATGAAAATAAATTATATCCAAAATCCTCTTATTTTCATTAGTGGATATTTTATTATTTATATTTTATTTACTGCTTTGTCTATTCCAGTTGCATTAGTGATGGGATTGCTATCAGGATTTATCTTTGAAACGCATATTGCAATTATTATTGTATCTTTTGCCTCCTCCATAGGAGCAACAATTGCCATGTTGATATCCAGATACCTAATTTATGATTTAGTCACCAAAATGTACTCAACTCAAGTAGACAAAATAAAAGAAAATTTAGATAGATATAATTCCTACTACTTATTTGCTCTGAGAATGTCTCCTATTTTTCCATTCTTTATAATTAATTTTTGTTTTGGACTTACTAATATCAAAGTAAAATCATTCTATATAATTAGTCAGCTTGGGATGCTGCCTGCTACAATTTTAATTATACTTGTAGGGAAAACCCTTAATAATAATCTTTTATCCGAAAAAATAATTAGTCTAGAACTTGCTATTTATTTAAGTATATTAGGGCTACTGCCATTTTTATTTAGGAAATACGTTAAAAAAGATTTGAAGAATCGTCAATAAAATCAGCATTAGAGTCTTTTTTTGAAAGATTAAAATTATCCAACGGCCATCTTATAGAAAATTTAGGGTCATTATATCTTATGGTCATCTCGTTTTCTTTAGAATAGAAATTATTTACCTTGTATAGTACTGAAGCAAATTCGCTTATTACTAAAAATGCATGGCCAAACCCTTCAGGAATAAACAACTGGTTTTTATTTTCAGAAGATAAATATTTACCTACCCACTTACAAAAAGTTGGTGACTTTTTCCTCAAATCAATAGCCACATCAAATATTTCACCTTCGACCACTCTCACTAGTTTTGCTTGTGCCATTGGATTTTTCTGATAATGTATTCCTCTTAGTGTGCCTTTTTTTGAATATGATTGGTTATCTTGAATAGGAGTAAAAGGTTTATTTAAAAATTTATTTAAAATTTTTTGATTAAAGCTCTCGAAAAAATATCCTCTTTTATCTGAGTGTATTGTTGGTTCGATAATTAAAACATCATCAATTTTGGATGGTATTACCTTCATTGCTTAACTAGCTTTTCTATATATTCACTATACTCGCCTTTTGGATATTTCTTAGCTAGCATGGTTACTTGTTTCGCTGATATAAACCCACTTTCAAAAGCAATTTTTTCTAAACAAGAAATCTTTTCTTGATTTTGTGTTTGAATTTTTTTAACAATATTTCCAGCATCTAAAAATGAATTTACTGTTCCAGCGTCTATCCAGGTAAAATCTTCATAGAGAGCCTGAGCAAAAAGATTATTTTGTTTCATATACATTATATTCAAATCTGTTATCTCAAGTTCTCCTCTTACGGAGCGTTTAACTTTTTTTGCATATTCAGTAGCATTACTATCGTAAAAGTATAAGCCTGTTACAGCTAATTTGGATTTGGGTATTATTGGCTTTTCCTCCAAGGAAATCACTCTTTGATTTTTATCCAATTCACATATTCCAAATCTTTCTGGATCAGGAACTTCAATGCAAAAAATAGTATTATTGTTGCTTTCATTTGCTTCTTTGAGTTTTTTATAGAAATCTTTTCCATGAAAAATATTATCTCCTAACATAAGTGCCGAAGGATGCCCATCAATAAATTTTTCACCAATTATCAGTGCTTGAGCAATTCCCTCAGGTTTTGGTTGGATTTCATATGAAACTCTTATTCCTAATTCTTTTCCATCACCAAGAAGATCCATAAATCTTTTACTATCTTCAGGCGTAGTAATAATTAATATATCTTTTATACCTGCCAACATAAGCGTAGATACAGAATAATAAATCATTGGTTTATCATAAATTGGAAGTAAGCATTTAGGGAATGATTTAGTTATAGGATAAAGCCTTGTTCCTTTTCCACCAGCTAAGATTATACCTTTTCGATTCATATTTTTGATTCAATAAACTTATGTGCATGATGCTGCCATGGCGGCAGGTCGACATCAAACATACTTTTAATTTTATCACAACACAGAACACTATTAGCTGGCCGTCTTACTAAGGTATCATATTTTGAGGATGCTACTCGCTTAATAGAAAATGGCTTAGATATTTTTTGATGTGCAAAGTAATTTTCTATTATAAATTCTGAGAAATCATACCAGCTGACCTTGCCTGATGATGATAAATGATATGTTCCAATCATATTATTCTTTAATTCATCAGAAGAAATAAAATATTTTTTCATACACTTAAGAGTTATCTCTGCAATTAAATCGGCATGATTTGGAACTCCATATTGGTCATCAATCACATTTAACGGGATATTTTGTTTTAGTTGATTCAGGATTTTATTTGGAAAGTTATCACCATGATTATCGTACACCCAGCTAGTTCTAAAGATAAAGTAATTTATTGGGGAATTTATTATTTCTTGTTCTCCTTTTAATTTCGAAAGACCGTAATGATTTAAAGGGTTCGTCGGATCATCTTCTTTATATTCATGTTCAGATTTACCGTCAAAAATATAGTCAGTAGAATAGTGAATTAGCAAAGCTTTAGAATTCAGCAGTGTTGAACAAATATTTTTTAGAGCTAAATGATTTACTTGGTCTGCATAAGACTTGTCAACTTCAGCATCATTAACTTTTGTAAATGCACTTGCATTAATAATAAAATCATAATCCTCGCTACATATATACTTATTAACCAAATTATAATCAGTTATATCACAATCTTCCCTTGTTAATGATGTTATATTTAAATGATTATCACTAACGTTTTTTGTTAATGCCCTTCCGACTTGGCCATTACTTCCCAGAATTAAAATGTTAATAGTGTAATTCCTCCCAAATTCTAAAGTCTTTGGTGCTTGAAGTTGAAGTTAACCATACTTTATTTTCTTCGTACCACTCTACTGTTGCTCTGATTCCAGATTTGAAGTTATATTGTGTCTTCCAGTTTAAATCTTTTTGAGATTTAGATGAATCTATTGCATATCTTGTATCGTGCCCTGGTCTGTCTTCTACAAATTCAATGAAGTCTAGTATTTCATTATTAGGACGCAGGATTTCAATTATACTCTTGATACATTCAATGTTTGTAAGCTCTGCTTTTCCTCCAAAATTATATACATTTCCAATCTCTCCCTCTTCCAGAGCTTTAATTATACCCTGACAATGATCACTTACATGAATCCAGTCTCTAATTTGTTTTCCATCACCATAAATTGGTATTTTATTATTAGTGTTTATTTTATTAATACAAAGAGGTATTAATTTTTCTGGATATTGAAATGGTCCATAATTGTTGCTACATCTTGTAACTATAGTAGGGAAGTTGTAAGTCTTATAGTAACTTAAGCAGATTACATCTGATGCTGCCTTAGTCGCACTATATGGGTTGCTTGGATCTAAATGAGACAATTCGGTAAATGGTGCCTCTTCACTTGCTAGCGAACCATAAACCTCATCTGTAGATATTTGTATAAATCTAAAGTTTTCTGATAGTACTTTTTCTTGAAGTAATTTCTTACAAATACTTATCAGATTATGTGTGCCATTGATGTTAGTTGATATGAATGGAAAGTCATTATGAATAGACCTATCTACATGGCTTTCTGCTGCAAAATTGAGTATTGCGTCATAACGTTCCTTCTCTATTAGCTTTTCGATTGTTTTATTTCTTATATCTTCTTTTATAAAAGTGAAGTTTTTATGGCCTTCAAAAATAAGATTATTATTTTGAGATCCTGCATAACCTAAGTTATCTATTGAAAATACCTGGTAATCTCTTTTTAGTGCAGTGATAATAAAGTTTGTAGCGATGAAACCATTACCGCCTGTTACCAGAATTTTCATTTTAGTATTATATCAATTATTTTATTTTTAAGCTTCTCTTATTACTTAATATATATATTAGAGTAATAAAAAATGTAATAGCCTGATGATGTGCAAAATGACTTTGAGTCAACTGAGACGAAATCAGACTTATTAAGATTAGTGTTATAAGCTTTTTGTTCGATCCATGTGAATTTTTATAAAAGCTCAAATAACATATTAGGAGTAAAATAAGGCCAGGTAACCCAAATTTAACAGAGATATCGATAAACTCATTATGTAAATGATCACGACTTGGAACATTAAAATTATTCTCTGAAAGGTAAGAGCCCATGTCACCTTCTACATTTTGAGGACCCGATCCATAAAAAGGTTTAGTAGTTATTTTATGCAGACCATAATCTAGATATGCTGCTCTTTCCTTTAATGATTGGTCCGATATATACGCTGAATCATGTGATTCCAAGGTTAAAAGATTAGACAATCTATCTGACAAGGTATTTGGAGTCAGAATAATTAGCGAAATCATAAAAAAAGCTAAGATAAAAATATTCGTATTTTTTGACCAAAGTAAAATAACTAAAGAAGCCACTACTAAGCTTATTAATGGTCCTCTAGTTCCAGTCAAAATCCAGAGATAACTTAATGCAATAATACATATGAAAAATACTACATTCTTGCTTAAGATATTTTTTGAAAGAAAATATATACTTAGTATTAGGAATGTTACTAAAAGATTTGCATATGTAATTTGACTGCTGGCTGTTCCAATATATCTTTCTTCAAGGCCTGTAGCAAAAGAATAAAAAAAGTGAATTGTTGCTAATAGGACACTCATGATAATAACTTTTATAATTGCTTCATCATCAAAGTTTATAGATAACAAAGGCAATAAAAGTATAAGTCTAAAATAATTATCTAATTCGCTAATTGGTGATTGATGGAAAACACCCATAAAAACTATCCATAATGTAAAAAGTGTTACAGATGAATAGATTGTCTTGTAAGCAAAGATAGTTTCATATACTTTTTTATAATCAATTAAGGATAATATTAAAGCTAATATCAAAAATATATTACTCATGCCTCTATCTATAAAGTTAAAAGCAATATAAGAGCTTATTGAAATTGCTTTCAAAAAATCTAAATTTAAAAATGCATTAATATTTTTTACCATATTTTATTTATCTAAAGTAATTATTCAAATTTTATTAAATAGCATTCCTATATGAAAAAGAATCTTTTGATAACGTTGCTCTCTGAACACTCCGGACTTAAATAGATAGTAATTTCTATAGAAAAACGAAGATTGCCTGGCTTTCATAAAAAGGTTCAATATTTTTTTAGAATTCTCATTTAGTATATCTATATTTTCATTTAGCGCTTCACAGTTAAGGTCATTCCAAACTTTATAATTTCCTCTAATTGCAATTATAAGTCTAGTGAAGAATTGAATAAAATTATAATTAGTACCCGTGATATTCCCATCATGAATTCTATAATCAATTAATGCCTTGCTATCGTAATATACCTCTCCACCAGCTGCTGAAATTAAAATATATGTCCACCAGTCATGAGCTGGTATTGTTAATTTTTTTATAGATCTTTTTAGTAGCAAAAAAGCTGCTTTATTCATAACCATCGTATTACCAGCTGCTAAACTTTGGACAAGTGCATTCTCAAAAGAGGGAGTAACTTTTCTAGTTGGAGATTTCATGGTGAATTCACCTTTTGAGTTGACAAGATTTGATGAGGAACAGTACAGCATGGGTTTATTATTTTTCTTCAAAATAGAAACAGCCCTTTGAAGTTTGTCAGTATGCCATATATCATCTTGATCAGAGAAAGCATAATAATCATCTGACTCACTTGCATTTCGTATTAAATTGCAAAAATTATCACTTGCCATCGATGCAAGCTTACTATGTCTTATATCATTGAAGTTATTACTAACATGCTCATTATTATGTAGAACAGAAATAATCCTGAAGTTATCAAACTTGATTTTACTAAACTTATCAAGAATGTTTAGTGTTTGATCAGTGGAATTATCATCAGAAACTAGCAGAGATACTTTTACTCCAGTTTGATTTGTTAATGAAAAAAGTTGTTCTTTAAGATATTTCTCACCATTGTATGTAGCTAATAAAACACAAACATTCATGCAATGATTATAGTATAAATGTTATGTGTCTGTATGTGATTTAGTAAGAAATTAGATATGTAGTATCAATTAACATGTATACTAAATTAAAATATAATTTTTAACGCATTATTAAGCTAATATATGCATAAAGAATTGACTAAATTTAATATAAAATAAAATAATGATTAAGAATATTTTACAGTCTGTTTATAGAAATTTGTATAAATATGCTTACAAATTAAATATTTCTAACAATCATATACTTTCAAGAAAATATTATAGCTCTGAAAAAATATTTGAACTTGAGAAAAGCAGACTATTTTTTAGACACTGGATTTTTTTAGCAATTACATCTGAACTTTCAGATGAAAAATCATGGGTAGTAAAAAATATATGTGGGACAGAGGTACTACTAACTAGAGATGGTGACAACTACTATGCACACCAGAATATATGTCCGCATAAAAATATACGATTGTGTGACGAAGAGAAAGGGACGAGACCTCTTACGTGTAAATATCATGCTTGGTCTTTTAATCTTGACGGATCTAATAAAAGAGTTCCATTAGAAGATAAATCATATAAATTTAATAATAGGCAAAAATCTTGTAAAAATTTAAAGACGTATGAAATAGAAAAGATTGGCGTTTTCTTATTTGTAAAAATAAAAAAAAGTTCCATACGCATACAAGATCAATTCGAACCTTATGTGCTTAAGTCATTAAAACTAATTTCAAATTATTTTGATAATAGAATAATTAGCTATAAAGAAAAAAGAAATTTTAATTGGAAATTAAATTTTGAAAACCTTAGAGATGCCTTGCACCCAGCAGTGCTACATTCTAAATCATTATCCAAAGAAGTTGATTTTACTGCTCAGTACGATGAGATACCTCCTGTATATGAAAAAAGGGTCTGGTTACGACTTCCTTATGCAAGTAGCTTTTCTAACGATGGTGGATATAAAGGCTCAGATAGCTTTGATACATTAGCATCAAAAGGAATCAAACCTCTTTTCAATGAAGGGTACTTTAATTGGCTACTATTTCCAAATTTCCACATGGCATCACCCAATGCTGGAAGACAATTTAATATTGAATTTCTAAATCCTATCTCATCAAAATGCGTTGAAATTACTCATATTTTTATTATGCAAAAGTCATCATATTCTAACAAAGAAATTGAAGATGAATTGGAAGCATATAGAGTAGCTGGTAGAAAGATACTTGAAGAGGATTATTGGGCTGTTGAGAGTGTTCAAAAAGGACTAGAGTTTTCAGAAATTGAACAAAATGTGGGTGCTTATGAGTACTGGAATTTGAACATTGCAAATCTTTACAAGCGCATTATACATAGATGGTTTATATTTTAGCCCAACCACTTAGTGCCCCCACTTAAGATTATTGTTTCGCCGGTGATGTATTTTGAGCCCTTTAAACACAAAAATAACGCTGCGGAAGTTGTATCACTAACTAATCCGCATCCTAAAGGATAGAGCTTAGGATCAATTACTTTTGGTTTTGTTCCTGAATATATGGGTGTCTCAATGCCTGCTGGAGCTATTGAATTGACAGTAATATCTTTTTTTAGGAAGTCTCGTGCAATGCTATTCATTGCAGCTTCCCCTCCAAGTTTAGACGCTGAGTATGCAATGTTATTTGCAGCGCCCATTCTCGCAGCTACAGACGATAGAAAAATAATTCTACCAGGACTCATAATCTTTCTGGCACGTTGTAAAAATGCTAGAAGCGATATTGTTGAAGTAAGGTTAATGTCAATAACATTTTCTATATACTTTTTGTCAACCATACGCAAAGGCCTCGAAGCGGGAATACCATGACAAAGTATGATGTTGTCGAAAGGATCGCATTTTTGTGAGAATTTTTTTTGTTCATCTTGATTTGTGATATCTAAATAAAATGGAGTTATATTTTTATTCTGCTCTGATATAGATGCAAGCTTGTCTTGATTCCTTCCTAAAATTGTGACTTTCTGACTTAATTTACTAAATTCTGAGGCTATATCTGAACCTATGGCGCCTGTACCACCTGTTACAAGTGTATTTTCACCATTCAAAGTAAATAATTCTTTATGATTAAACATATCTTGTTTTGGATAGCATTCTGCCAGCATCAGCTGCAATAATTTGTCCTGTTACCCAGCGGCTCATTTTCGAAAGAAGATATAAATATGGCAAAGATGTATATTCAACAGGTGATGCACCAACTATATCATTCTCAAATTGTGAATAATCAATATCTTTTACCATTTCTGTTATTACATAATCAAAAGACACTGAATTAACTCTAACCTTTCTCTTAGATAAATCTGATGCAAGCGCATTAACCGTTCCTAATAGAGACATTTTTGAAGCTGAATATATTGCTGAACATTCAGCTTGAGAATGTCTTCCTACAGATGATGTATAAATTATTGATGCATTGTCATTAATAAGTTTCTTTTTAAGTAAAAAACTAGTCAATGCCATTGGCCCAATTACATTAGTATCAAAAGATTTGGTAATGAGTTTTTTATTCATCATTGCTGGTGGCGTCAATCTTATGCTGCCGGCAATAAAACAAACTCCATCGAGTTTAGGCAACTCTTTAAGTTTTGTATCGTAGTCATCTTCTTGAGTAATATCTAATGGATAAAAACTAGTAGTAAGATTTTCAAATTCAGAAATATTTGGATTATTTCTTGAGATCAAATGTAAACTTGGCGAAAAATATTGTAGAGCTGAAACTAGATTTTTTCCAATACCTTTTGAGCAACCTACAATAAGTATGCTCTTTCCTTTTAAATCTTCGAACATATCTTATTTTTTAGAAAATTCTAAAAAACTCTTTTCTGATCCATCAGAAATATAATTCATAGTCGCCCATGACAAACCTATGCCGAATCCACAAAATATAGAATGTTTCCCTGCTTCGTTCCATAAACATTCAGAGTTAGTGTTTAAGGTTACTGGTATGCTGCCAGAGGAGGTATTCCCATATTTTGCCAAAGAACTAGGACAAACTGATTCTTTAAGTTTCAATTTTTTTCTTAGAGTATCATTAATAATTTTATTTGCCTGATGTAGAACAAGATAGTCTATATCTTCTATATCTTTTTCAATATCATTTAGGAGCTTTTTAATTTGAGCTGGCGCGACTCGCAATGAAAAGTTAAATATACCTGGACCATCCAATACGACGTCGGTTCCACATCTTTTTACTCCTGTATCATCTACTTCATGTTTCAATGAATTTTCGTTATAAGGTGTTCTTTTTCCACCATGAGGAATATAAAGTGATTTATATCCGCCACCGTCTGTGCCAAATAATATTTGTTGATTTACCTCCTCATCTCTAAGTATAACTGATGCTATCGAAACAGAATCACCAAAAAGAACGCCATGGCCTTCATCTTGTGAACCTCGAGCATAACTTTGATCGCCTATAACTAACATAACTCTTTTCATGCCGGTAAGTAAATGAGAATAGGAGGTATAAATACCATATGGAAAACCAGAGCATCCTAAATTAATATCATATGCCGCAAGTGTATTATCAAATCCTGCTCTGGATTGAAGTAATGTGCCTGACCCAGGTATAATGAAGTCAGGTGATTGCGTAACGCATATCAGAGCATCAAAATCGGACTGTTCAAGTCCTGTTTTTTTAAAAAATACTTCTATAGCCTCAACTGCCAAATCTGTGAATGTTTGTGATGGTTGACAGACAAATTTGCTCTCTATACCAATTGATCGGGAAAGCCTTTTAATCTTCTCAGATGATGAGTCATTAATGATTTCAATATTATCAGATGGAAGAAATGTTAAAAGATTTTCAATTTTTAACTTTTCAGTAGATATCATAAATACGTAACTTAGGAAGTTAAATGATCAAGAAGTTGTTGAGGCGTAATCTTATTATCCCATAGCCACATACCATCTATCTCTTTATCGAATTCTATGCTACAGAAAGTCATAACGCCTAAAGTGGCGAGTGAATCAAAATCTGCAATCTCACAAAAAGGAGAGTCTGAGTCCAATGAAGTTATGTCTGGGAGATCTATAGCTGTGATTAGGCCATCTAAAAACTCATCTTTCTGCATATAAACCTCAGGGTGAACTACATACGTATTTTTTTGTACTCATATAATATATCATATCTATTAGAAATGAATAAGAGTTTTAAAGAAAATATAAAAAACAAATTAGGTTTAATCCAATTAATATTCACTATATCAATCTTAATAATACTATTCAAAAATATTAATTTAAAAGAGGTGAATGATGTATTTCTTAAAACAGATGTTACATATTTACTCTTTGCTTTTCTCTCTCTTGTGACAGCAATATTTCTAGCTTTTATAAGGTGGTTTGTCATATGTAATAGCTTAGGTATAACCTTATCTAAATACTTATCTTTTTTAGTAAGCGCTAAATCAAACTTCTTTAGCCAAGTTCTCCCTACTGGGTTTGGTGGCGATGTATATAAATTAGTATTCAGTAAAATGGGGAATATAAAAACATCTAGTATGTTAAAAACAATTTTTATTGATCGCCTATCTGGATTTATATTTCTTTTTTTATTTTTTATATTTGGGCTAATATCTTTTTATAACTTAGGTGATAGTTACTTTATATTGGTATCAATTACTATCATTGCCTTATTATTTTTTTTTAAATTATTCTTTAAACTAGAAGGTATTATATTGATATCTATTATGTCTTTTATGTCACAATCATTAACTGTTATTTTCTTTATATTCATGTTTTATGCTTTGGATTTAAATATTTCTATACTTGATATAATGTTTCTATGCAATGCTGCATTAATGTTATCAATGGTACCTGTCTCATTTTCTGGATGGGGAGTAAGAGAAGCATCACTAAGTTATTTAATGGGTAATTACTTTAATCTATATTTAGAGGGAATTGCTATCTCAGTAACATATGGATTAGTTCTAATAGTAATTTCCGTTAATTTATATTTAATAACTTTTTTATTATTTAAATACTTTGACGCCCATAGATAGTTCTTTGGAATAACTATAACTTCACTCAATAAATTCAACATTAGAGTTTATATTTTTCAAGATATCTGATTTTATTTCATTATTGTAAATTCCAGCCTTTAGGATTACTTGGGGAGAATCTATGTCTTTGAGGCATGATGGAGATTTGACTAGTAAATTTGTACCATACAGCCGTCGGCCCTGCTTACCTTTATTATTGTCTAATATACAGCTAATGACATCAGCATCTAGGCCAAAAGAAAGAAGATACTGGCTGAAAATATGTGCCCCAAAAAGATAAATTTCTTTTTCGAGATTTAATTTACCATTAATTTCTATAATACTGTTCTGATAATAATTAATAAATTCATTGAATGTTTTTTTATTTATATCATAAAGGTTTTCAGTAAGTTTCACATTCGTCATCTTTGTTTTCGTTTTTATTGCAGAAAAAAATATACTATGGTCATCTAAAAAATACTCCTTCTGTTCAATTGAAAAACCATATTTAGATAATAAAAATTCTATATACGGTTCTGTTAAAAAAATTGTGTGTTCAAAGTTTAGGCAATTAGTATATTTTCTCACTAGCATTTCATGCATATTTGGTAGAGAAAATATAAGTCTTTTGCCGTCTAACATGACACTAGATAATTTGCTCATAAATTTATTTAAATCATATATATGCTCTAGAACGTGCGAATGCACTACAGTATCATATTCGAAATCTAAATTGATGTTGTCTGTAAAAAAGCCATTGATAAACTTTGCTTTCGATCCCTCCATTGGTTTCGGGTTAGGCTCAAGTATTGTCCAAGGAGTATTATTATATCTCTGATAGTTAATTTCTAAAATTCCATGACCACCTCCAATTTCAAAAACAGATTTAGGAGAAAACTTGTTTATAAATTCTGCAAAACTTTTGTGATGTCTATCCCATATACCTCCAGTTTCTCCTGAGCCGTGTGAATCTGAATAAAGAATATCTAATGGAATAAGCTCCTTTAATTGTATAAAGCCATTATCTCTTCCAATACACCAATCCATATCAACTGTGATGTCATCCTTCACATCGTTATCTGAACATCCCATAAATATTGGGAATTTTTTAAAAGTATATAAATGTTCAAGCTCATCATTGAATAAACAGCATTTCTCTCTTGTTTGAAGATTTAATTTCATAGTTTTTATATCAGCATCGATAAATTTCAGATAAGTCTTTTTAAAAAAAATTCTTGTAACAAGTTTTAATCAGACAATCAAATTTACAAAATAAATATTAAGTACTACTATAATATAAATATGAAGGAAAAGCCTTTAAATTTAGATCTAATATATGTTTTTTATAATAATGATACTGAAATAAAATTTTTACATAATCAAATAACTAAATTTTCTCACATCGTAAATAATGTAATTGTAATAGACAATGGCTCAGCTGATAACACCTATGACAAATTACAAGAATACCTTGGCTCGATAAAAAACATTAAAGTTATTAAAATTGAAAAAAACGTTCATTATGGAGGCGCAATCAAAAAAGCACTCACTATTTGTGAATCTGATTTTATATCTTGGATGAATGGCGACAGCTCTATCTCTGATGATTTTTTCTTAGATGCAAAAAAAATTATTGATAGCAATGATCCTAAAATTTTTATTAAAGGCAAAAGAAAGTCAAGAAGAGTATTAGAGGTTGTAGTTACATCTTTGTTAAATATTTACACATCTCTAGTGTTAAAAAATTTTTACAGTGATGTTTCAGCTTTTCCTACTATTATATCAAAGAGTGTTAAGCAGAATATAATAGAAAGTGGTTTTGATGATTATACATTTGAGCTATCTGCATACCACTTATCGCACAAGCTAAAGTATCGTATTTTTAAGATTCCTGTATCTTATACAACCGCATATGATAATGAATCAACGTGGACAAGAGACTTTAAAGGCTACTGGAACATGTCAAAAATATGGAGAAAGTCTATTTTGTTATTAAAGAATTCCCAAAATGATTGAAGCTATTAAGAATAAGTATGCTGTATTTATTATTCTTATGTCTTTCATACTTGCGTTAAAAGTAACAGTTGTGAATCATAATTGGGCTTTTAAATTTAAAGGGCTAGACAATAAGATTAATTTTTGTGAAAGTGCTGATAGTCCATATGTCCAAAAAGATTATTATTCTGATTTAGCCAAGGGTTTCCTTAATGGTGAGTTGAGCATGTATACCAAGCCTCATCCTGAATTACTAGACTTAGATAACCCTTATGCTACACCTGCTGGAGGGCCGGGCTGCACTGGATTGATTATTCAGGATGCATCTCTCTTCGATGATAAATATTACCTTTACTACGGGCCGGCGCCTGTACTTCTCATTTATATACCTAGCAAACTTTTTTTTGGTTTTATTCCAACAGATGCGTTTATTATAACACTCCTCAGTATGGCCTACATTTTATTGCTCACTCTTAGTACCTTATATATTTCTACTAAGAATAAAGTTTTTTCTACAGTATTCTATTTTGGTTTTCTTTTTAATCCTATTTGGATCTACGCAATGAATCTAATTTTTACTGCCGGTGTAGCAAGAATGTTCTGTGTATTATGTATATTGTTATCTTATGCATTAATCTTATATTTAAGGAAATCAAAAAATGAATTTTATACAATCAACTTGATTGGACTTCTGCTGACTCTTGCAGCAATTACTCGACCAACCTTTGTACCAGAATATTTAATTTTAGGAGCCTATGTGCTTCTTACCGAATACAAGAAAAACATTAAAGCATTGTTAACTGCAATATCAGCATCAATTGTTTTGTGGTTAAGCACATTATCATATAACTTTTACCGCTTTGGTGATTACTTTGAAAATGGGCAAAAATATATATTGAATGGCGGGGATTATATTAGTAACGGTAATATTTTAACAATCCCTTCAGATTTCTTTAGTATAGTTAGTAATTATATTTATAGGATTTATGAATATTTTTTTGCTTTTCCTTCATTCGCTGCTGACGGGTCATCTCGATTAAATTTTTCAACTAGTTCTGACATCCTCCCAGGCGCTTATTCTGAAGGAGTGATTGGATACTTCATTTACAATCCTTTATTACTTTTATTAATGATTTTCTTGTTCATACATATTAAGAAATTCAATAAGAATGATATGTTAATTTATGTATCGATATTCTTGTTCCTTGCAAACTTCTTCCTAATATCGTTATTACAACTGACTGCATTGCATTTCGTACTGGAATTTATACCAAGACTAATGATTATTTTATTTCTTATTAGCTTAAGTATTCCCAACATTAACTACTCTTCGTTTTGGAACAAAAAATTTATTATCCTATTAGTCATCGTATCTTCTCTAGTTTCTTTTCAGACAGGGGTAACATGGGAACATTTCTAAAAAAGGTTGTTATTGATTAAGACTATTCCTTAATCTATAAGAATAAAACTGATAATATATGTAATTTATTATACAATTTACAAATGATATTAATTCTCATTTGGGCTTGATTTAGGGGTAAATATGAGCGATAAAGGCAATATAAATCCAAAAGTATTCCTTTTAGATGTCGACGGAGTCATGACAACTGGCAGTTTCCTTTACACCTCTGAAGGCAAAGTAATGAAAGTATTTGGGCCAGATGACAATGATGCGCTTTCACTATTGAGTCAGTTTTTAGAGATCAGGTTTGTTACTGGAGATAAGAAAGGCTTTGCTATTTCAAAAAAGAGAATCGTAGATGACATGAAGTTTCCTTTAGATTTGGTCAGCACTATCAAGCGTATTGATTGGATACGTGATAAATATAGCTTAGATACTGTGATTTATATGGGTGATGGAATTTTTGATCATTATGTGATGAATGAAGTATCATATTCTATTGCGCCTTCAAATGCAGATGTTAATGCTAAGAATCAAGCTGATTATGTAACAACAAGATGTGGTGGTGATAGAGCTGTTGCAGAAGCGTCTCTTCACATAATGAAAAAATTTTTTAAATCATATGACTCTTCGAAGCTTCCTGATGCTCAAATAAAACTATCTGGAGAGTGGGGAGTATGATTAAAGAGAAACTGATCAGACTGGTAAAAACAAGACAGTGTACCCTTTTAGGTGTAGGACCAATGAGCCTTAATTGTGTAAATGGAGCTATTGAATTAGCCAATGAATATAATTCTGATCTAATGATGATAGCAAGTCGAAGACAAATTGACTCTGAAAAATTTGATGGCGGTTATGTAAATAATTGGACAACTAAAGAATTCTCTGAACATGTTAGAGGTAATGATACAAATGGTAAAATTCTTTTAGCTCGAGATCATGGTGGGCCTTGGCAAAATACAAAAGAGATTGATCAAAAACTGACTCTTTCCAATGCTATGGAGTCAGCGAAATCATCTTACCTTGCTGATATTGAAGCAGGATTTAAAATAGTTCATATCGATCCAAGTGTTGATATACATGGATCACCAACACAGGATGAGATACTAGATCGTGTATTTGAACTATATGAATATTGTTGGACACAATCCAAGAGATTAGGTGTTGACCTAATTTTTGAAATCGGTACGGAGGAACAATCAGGTAGTACAAATACAAAAGATGAGCTTGAATATACACTTACTAAAATCACTGAGTTTTGTAAGTCTAATAATATAACAACGCCAACTTTCGTTGTTATACAGACAGGGACTCGTGTAATGGAAACAAGGAATGTTGGTTCATTTGACACAGCACTACACGTAAAAGATGAATTAGCTGCAGAAATTCAAGTGCCGATGATGATAGAAATTTGTAATAAATTTGGAATAATGATGAAAGAGCATAATACTGATTATTTATCAAACGAAGCTCTGGAGTGGCATCCTAGACTTGGAATTCATGCTGCTAACGTCGCACCAGAATTTGGAGTAGTCGAAAGTAAAGCTTTTGCTGATATTTTACAAAAGAATAAAATGGATAACTTAGCTGAGGATTTCTTTCAAACCTCATATGATTCTAAGAAGTGGGAGAAATGGATGTTAGATGATACGGAAGCTTCTGATAATGATAAATCTATAATTGCTGGTCACTACGTTTTCTCTACTCCAGCTTTTATGGAAATTAAGAAAAAAGCTGAAAGGGATTTAAATTCAAAAGGGGTAAAGCTAGATAGATATTTAACAGATGCCGTTAAAAGCTCCATATTCAGATATATGAAAAATTTCCGACTTGCATAGAGAGTAACGTGAGTAGAGTAGCAACAATAATATTAAATAGAAACCTTCCTGATGTTACAGATAAATTATATGACAGTCTACTTGAAAAAAATAACGCAATTAGTGATATATATACAGTAGAAGCAGGCTCTGATTCAGATAATTTGTCAAAAAGTACAACTTGGCATAATGACAGCCCTGATGTCATGAAAAATGGATTAAGATACAATAGAGGTATGAACTATGGTCTATGTAAACTCATGGAGGAGAATAAATTTAAGAACTATGATGCATTTTTCTTTCTTACTAATGACATAGAATTTGAAGAAGAAAGTATTATTGAAAAGCTAATGCAGATAATGGATGAGCATCCTAGATTAGGAATACTCTCACCATGCTCTAAAAGATGGGGAGAAAGACTGCTTCTTGAAGATGAAAAAACTAAATATTTTTGGTTTATTCATCCAAATGCATTTCTGATGCGAAGAGAGCTTATTGAAGATATTTGTAATGTTTCGGAGAAAAACTATATGAACTTTTTATTTGATGGTTCAAATTTTCGTGGCTATTTATCGGAAGTCGAGATTATCGCAAAAGCTTACGCTAATAATTGGGCTGCAGGTATTACAACTGAGGTTTGGTCTAGTGAAAACGAATCATATCTACTTAACAAATCAGACCTTATAAAAACAGAAAAATACGAAGATAATTTAAAATTATACGTAGAGGAAGGTAGAAAGTGGCTTAGGAACAAATACGGCTTTAATAGTCATTGGTCAATGCAACAGTATAGTAAGGATTTCTATGATTCTTTCTTCAAATTTAACCCGCAGTATAATAAATATAAAGTTTAAATAACTTAGGTAGAAAATATAATGGAACAGATTTTAGGAAATAATAAAGTTAAATCAGTTGACCTTGATAAAAATGGAAGAATTCTATTAGGTACGGGTCCTTATGAATATTTTTGTTATGTTGCTAAAAAGAACACAGAGGTTGTATTTGATGAACTTTCATCGTTTACCCTGTACTTACTCGAAGCTGATGATATAACGCAAATATCAATTCAGAATGTTAATGAAAAGTTAAATGTGGGTGATGGCATTCAATTTGAAAATGAAATAGCAGATATAAAAATTCTAAATGGTTCCGCCAGTTTTCTTATAGCAGGTACAAAAAAAAGTCATCCAGACAAGAAAGGTATATTCTTTTCCAAAAGTTCAGACTTATATCGAGTTGATAAGCCTTGGGGTCATGAATTATGGATCAATGGCGAACATCCTTGCTACGCTTTCAAAGGAATTTTTGTCAAAGCATCTACAAAAACGAGCTTACAATATCATAATATAAAGCAAGAGACGATTGTATTATTTGAGGGAGAAGCTTTGTTGTATTATAAAAAAAATGCATCAGTACCAAATGATGATGTAACCTCTAACGATTTAGGCAATATAAAACTTGTGCCTATTAGCAGCAACGATGTTCATCCTGGAACAATACATAGACTTGAAGCTTTAACAGATATTATGTTATTTGAAACGTCCACTCCTCATCTTGATGATGTGGTAAGAATTTCTGACGATAGTAACAGGAAAGATGGACGAGTTGACTCAGAACACATAAGCTCTAAATCATAAAAAAATATGCAAAAGCATCCTCCAGTTTGTATCCTTACTTCCGGAAAAGGATCAAGAATGGAGAGCATAACAAATTCCCTAAATAAAGCTCTCGTACCAGTAAATAATAAAGCTGCAATATCACATATTATTGATAAGTTTCCTTCTGAAACAGAATTCATAATTGGCATAGGTTACCTTGGAAGCCAGGTAAAAGATTATCTAAACATAGCACATCCAGAGAATGTTTTCAGATTTGTAAAAATAGATAATTATGATGGAGAAAAAAGCGGACCTGGATATTCTTTGTTGTGCTGTAAAGATTTTTTAGATGAGCCGTTTGTTTTCGTATCATGTGATACTTTATGGGAAGACGATATAGTTAACGATTTCAAGGATAACTGGATGGCAGTTTCAGATGTTCCTGTAAATGAATCCAATGAGTATTGTAATTTAAAAATTCGAAATGGTTATGTAGAAGGAATAAAAGATAAAGTTCTAGTGGAAGATGAATCATATAAAGCATTTTGTGGCTTATGCTTTATAAAAGACTATGAGGTTTTTTGGAATGGATTGGCTAAAGACGAACTAATATCTGGTGAGCATCAAATATCAAATGGAATAATGTCATTAATAGACAACTGTAAAGTCATGAGTAGGAAAATAGTATGGACAGATATAGGAAATATTGAAAAGTATAAAAATGTGATTAAGAAGTATGATAATTTTGATTTTAGTAAAGTAAATGAAACTATCTATATTCTTAATAATAAAGTGATAAAGTTCTTTGCGGATGAAAATATAATAAAAAGACGTATAGAAAAATCAAAACTTAACCAAATTGCCTTCCCTGAGATAATAGATGAAAAAGAGCAATTCTATTCATATCACTTCCAAACTGGTGAAACGTTATTCAAAGAGAACAATGAAACAATATTTAATAAATTATTAAGTTTTTTAGAAAATAATTTATGGAACAAAGTTGATATAGAGAAGAGTGTGCTAAAAGATGTTTGTCATAATTTCTATTATAAAAAATCTATAGAGAGACTAGAATTATTCAACAATAAGTATCCTAATCATGATCAAAATAAAAAAATTAATGGACAACATTTACCCTCAGTAGAGTCGTTATTTGATAGTATTGACTGGTCGAACATTGTTAATGGTGAAGCATATTTTATGCATGGTGATCTTCATTTTGAAAATATTCTTTATAACTCAGAATTGGATACATTCAAATTGCTTGATTGGAGGCAAGATTTTGGAGGTCATATTGAATTCGGTGACATCTATTATGACTTTGCTAAAATGTATAAGTCAATTATATTGAATGATGATTTTATTAAATTAAATCTATTTAGTTATTCAGAATCAGAAAATGAAATAACATTTGATTTTGCGCAAAGATTCAGCACAAAATCTTACCTCAGAATCTTTGATGAATATATAACATCAAAAGGATTTGATTTACCTAAAGTGAAACTTTTAGTTGGTATCGCCTATTTAAACATGGCCCCATTACATCATCATCCTTTTGATAAAATGCTCTTTTCACTATCACGATATTTTATTCACGATCATATTTCTAAAAATTAGTAATTTAGTATTTTTTAAAAAATGAAAAACTAATCTTATCAAATACATAGAATATAAGATAATAAAGAAAAGTTATTTTTGATTTAAAGCAATTACTTATAGATAGATTCTGAAAGTCATGCAAGTCATAGCTCCTTTCTGTCCACCATGATAAAAAATATCTTATGTAGAATCGAGTGTATAAGTAGGATAGATAACGCATCAAGTAGGTTACATTTTTTTTCCTAAATCTACATGATCTAATGATTGTTTCTGTAGTATATATGGTGCTACATATTTGTTTACTTCTATGTTTAAGTGCCCATGCACCACCACCGTGAATCCTATAAACAAATGGCTTTTTATTTAAATAATAACCTTGTCCTTGGTTTAGCAAAATTAACAATAATGGCCAATCTCCAAGATGTAAGTTAAAAAAATATTCAGGTAATTCTAAAAGGCTTGACCTTTTAAATATTACTGTCCCCATTTGAATGAAGTTACCTAAAGCTAGGTGTTTAAATTCAAGTTTAAAGTTTTTAAAAATATTTAATGGATTATTTATCAACTGGCCTTCTTTGAGCATAAATGACCCAGAAGAAATGAAACTTTGATCATTGTTGTCTAAAAATTCAATTGCTTCATTGAAATAGTCAGATGAGTTATAAAAATCATCCCCCTCTATAATAAGAACATAGTCACCTTTAGATTTTTTAAGCAGATACTCAATATTTTTTAGCCCTCCAATATTTTTTTCATAATTATAAGTTTTAATGTTTTCATTTCTTAACTCTATGCACAGTTTTTTAATCATAGCTTCTGTATTATCAGTTGACTTATCATTCCCTATTAAAATCTCAAAATCATGACTTACATGATTAAGACAAGTGATAAGAGATCTAATACATTCACTTATATAATCCTGCTGATTATATGTGGTAACAAGAATACTTAATTTCAAAATATTTACCTAATTATAGTCTTTGTTAAGTATTTTAAATATTCTACTAATGCTATTTTGAGTAAGATGAATATGAAAAGGAATACCTAGAGTTGTTCTAGCTAAATAGTCTGTGTTAATTAGTTTTTGGTTATTACGTAAGTATTTTTCAAAGTATACATTATTGTGACATCCAGCTCCCCACCAATCTCTATATGCTATATTTTTATTAGAGAACTCTTTCTTAATTAGATTTTTTATTTTTGTATTTTTACATTTAATTAAGCAAGTGGAAGTTAAATATTTAACCCCCCAGCCCGAAGAAAACTTTAGATAATTGGTGTTTAGCATCTCGATATACTGGTTTGATTTTTTTTTATATTTCATTCTAATATCTCTCCAGCTGTCGATCATGCCTAAACCTACTGCGCAGTGAATTTCACTTATTTTACAGTTAATGCCATGTTGCTTTGAGTCTCTTTGATTTTGAAACCCATAGTTTGAGAATGACCGAGCTTTTGAAATAAGCTTTTTGTTTGGAGAGGTAAATAATCCACCCTCACCAATTCCAAAGATTTTTGTTGCATGTAAAGAAAATACTATATTTTGTTTCTTTTTAAAACATGAATCAAAGCCTGCTGCAGCGTCTATAAGTACAGGAATTTTATACTTATTTTGATAATAGTTAGTAAGTTGATCATCTATAGGTTTACCAAAAGGTGCAACAAGCAAGATAGCTGATGTTTTATTAATTACACTTTTAGGCACGACTTTAAGAGCATCTTCACCTGGGTGCATTGTTTCAGGATCTATATCTATAAAATATGGAGTCATACCAACGTTAATGATTGCTTGTACAGTGGCCACAAATGTCCAAGATGGGACAAGACAATAAGGCTTATTATCATCCTTTAATGAATGTAATGCAGCAACAATTGCGCTTGTTCCATTAGAAAATAATTCAATATTTTGATCACTAATATTAAAGTGTTTAGAAAGCTTATATTTAAATTTACTGTATAATGGCCCAAAGTTTGCATACCACATAGATCTATCAATATCTTTTAAGAAATTACTATATTTTTTTACTGGACAAATATATGGTTTAAATAATTCAATCATAGAAATAAATTAATTTTGTTTTTTAAATTCCTGAATGATGAATAGATGATAAGCATGAAAATAAGAAATGATGATAAACTAATCAAAAATAGTAAACCATCAAAATTATTTGGATAAAATATCAAATAAACACATTCAAAAAATATATTGAAAGGATTTAATGTTATTAAGTATTTGAAGTCAGTTTGAATATCTCTGATAAAATATATTACAGGCGATAACCAGAATAACATCTGCAGAAATATTCCTAATATTCGGTCAAAGTCATCAAAGACAAAAGTTAATACTGAAATAAAGCTGGTAATAAAAAATAATATAAAGGTAAGAGCAGCAAGTAAGGCAATTATCAATATAAAGTGATAAAGTTGAAACTGAAATAGAATAGAGTATACCAATATCAATACAATGCTGTTCAAAAGTTGCATTAATATCTCTGATATTATAATCGTTTCAACCCTCAAGTAGGAAGATTTAATTATTACAGAATAGTTCTTGAGTGCTGTTAATGATAATGATATCGAGTTGGCAATAAAAAAATAAAATACGACGCTAATAGCTTTTAAACCCGGTTGTGTAAATAAGTTTTCAGATGATATGAGCTTTCCTATGAAAAATTCTATTGAGAGACTTGTAATAATTAGCGGTATCAATCCAATAAAAAATCCCATAGGAGTATTTTTCTTATGAAGTACAAATAAAAGGTTAAAGAAAGATAAATGATGATTCATAATATTACTTCTTCAATCTCATGAGGACTTTTAATTCTTATAATTCTATTACAATGTTCTCTTAGAGTTTCCCTGTCATGGGATACTATCACTGCACAAGCAAGGCTTTTTAATTTTTCTCGCATTTTTAAAATTGATTTTTCCCTAAATTCACTGTCTCCTACAGAAAAAACTTCGTCCAGGAGTAAAATATCTTCTTTTCCACGCATTGCTAATTCAAAAGCTAATCTCGATTTCATGCCCGAGGATAGTGAGCGAAGTAGTGTTGTAGGCATAACATCTATTCCACAACTTTCTATAATATTATTTACAAAGTTACCCTCTATCTTAAATCCTGAGGAGAAACTTATATTCCATAATTCTATATTTCTATGAATGTTTAGATCCGGATGAAATATGTGTCCTAGACCCAATAGTGGCAATACTTTACCCTTAACATTTATAGATCCGGACTTGATTGGTATTAAACCGGCTATTGCCGCAAGCAGAGTTGTCTTACCAATACCATTAGGTCCTTCAATTCCAAGAATGGTAGATTCCTCAATCTGGAGGGATAAATCATGAAAAAGAATTTTTTCTTCAGGAAGGATTTTACCAGTGAGAAGCATCTTTTTAAATCCAAAGATATCAGATTCTCTTTTATACAAATTTAAAGTTATGTTGTCTATTGATATTGCATGCATTAAATATTTTTTCAGAGTTTTATTGCAGCTGGAGCAATAATCTTTGATCCTGATGGCACATTTCTTAAAACAACAGATCCAGCGCCAATCACACAATCATCGCCTATTGTTATTCCTTTCCCAATAACGGTTGATGGATGAATATAATTTCTATTCCCAATATTACAGTCTCCATTAACTATCACATTTACTCCAATGTGGTTGAAATCACCAATCGTCGAATTATGTCCAATAATAGTCTGGCTATCAATAAAATTTCCATAACCTATACTAGTTAAGTTTGATACTTTACAGTAAAAAAAAATACCATCTTTAATGTCTCCAAGTTCAGGAAAATTAACATCCACACGGAAGTCATGTATCTGCTCATAATCTATTTCTTTTTCATTGATGAAATTTGATTTAAATGATGGGTCGCTGACACCTAAAAGAAATCTATTTTTTTTATCTTTCAGGTTGATAGAATCTGGAGAAATAACATCTTGCTGCATTCTCCACTTTTTTAACATTTTTTTACATTCATCACGGTTCTCTTCTCTATCATCTATGTAACCCATGAAGAAATTGCCCGTACCTGGAACATTTTTAAATCGAGCTCCTATGTCAATCGCAAATCCTGAAGTTCCAACTATCCAAATATCATTCATAAAAGACAACTATAGCATTTTGATAATTATTATACAAAATATAGGAGATTGAGATATATTTTTTGATACATAAAGCTAACAAGCAACAGACTTTAATCTTTGGTGGTTTTATTTAAAAAGCTATATTTTTTTTAATAAATAGAGAATCAAAAATGCAATAGCTTTATGAACTTTCATAAGCCTTAATAAGAGTCTTTTCCAGAGAGAAATAGTATACATTCGATGTATTGTATGGAATCTTTTAATCATTAAGTCATAATGTGTATGTTTGTGACTAATAAGTTTTTCTTTGAATACGGTAAAAGGATAGTTAGTCTGAATATTCTCTAAAATAGTAAAATCTTCATTGTAAATTTTACTTGCTGAGCAGTGAAGATTCATAAATAGTTCATTTTTTTCTGTATTGTTTAATGAATTTTCAGTTAACGAATAATATACCTCGATAGTTGTTGTAGAAGGTGATGTAGGTATATAATTCTCTATAACGAATGATTTTCCATTATCCGCACATGCTATATGTAAATTAGGATAAATAAAATAATTATAATAACGTTGTTCGCATGGCCATTTATTTATAAACCTTTTATCCTCAAAAATTTCTTTAAGAGCTACATCAGGCCCTCCATAGCTTGCATGCTCCAGAAATAAAAAGGTCTCAGGAATATCTTTTGCTATACCGGGCTTTTCAAAGCAGATAGCATTGAGAAGTGTGTCTTTATGAATAAAGAAAGGATGGAGTGAATCTCTTAAATTATCTTGCATGAGCTTCCAATTAAACCTTTTTGATACAGATTCTATTTTATAATCACATATATAGAGAGAGAGATCTGTCAAATCATTAATAAGCTGTCTGGAGAATTGCTTTTCTAGCTTAATAGGATTCTCTTCAAAATTTATAAAAATTAATTTTCCTAATACTTTAATGTTTATTGAATATAAATTGCATTCATTTGTTTTATCTATAAAAGGTTGATCTACACATTTACCCTTAAGGTTAAAGCTCCAGCCATGATATTGGCAACTAATATGATTTAACTGAGCATCATTTAGTAATAATTTATTATGTCTGTGTGGACATATATTTTTATAAGCAAAGTATTTGTCCTGATCTTTCACTAAAATAATGTTTTGATTGTTTATTTTTTTTAAGATGCAGTTTTTATCATTCAATTCTAAAGTCAGTCCTGCAAATAGCCACAATTTATTAAATGTGTAGTTTAGCTCTCTATCAAATTGTGATTGTTGACTATAGTAAGAATTATTCATCCATTTTTCACCCCAATACAAAGATATATGTAATTTAGCATGTATGATTTTAATGCTCAGAACAAGTAGTTTATGATGCCGGAAAGAGGAATCGAACCCCCGACCTACGCGTTACGAATGCGGTGCTCTACCTACTGAGCTATTCCGGCCAGAATACTATCTATGACTTACTGATTATATTATCATATATCATTATTCATGAATATTTTGTTAAACAATAAACCTGAAGTATTATTTGAGGATTCAACAATAAAAAATCTTCTTGAAAAGAAAAATATTAAGAATAAATATTACGCCATTGAGGTAAATAAAAAAATAATTCCTAAATCAGATCATGAGTCATACGTTATTAAAGATGGGGATAGAATAGAGATTATTACTGCCATAGGGGGAGGTTAAATTTGAGTAAACTAGAAATAAATAACAAAGAATATTCTTCCCGATTAATACTAGGAACAGGCAAATATAAAGACTTTGATGAAACAAAATCTGCTATAGAGTCAAGTGGCTGCGAGATGGTTACAGTAGCTATAAGAAGAATGAATATTGGACAAGATCATAATTCTAAAAATTTATTAGATTATGTATCCCCAGATACATATACGATTCTTCCTAACACAGCTGGTTGTTATACGGCGGAAGATGCGGTTAGAACTTGCGAGATTGCAGAAGAATTATTAAACGGAGAAAAATTAATTAAACTTGAGGTGCTAAGCCAAAGTAAGACACTTTTCCCAAATATTGTAGAGACTATTAAAGCTGCCGAGATGCTTGTAAAAAAAGATTTCAAAGTAATGGTCTACACAACAGATGACCCTATAGTTGCTAAAGAACTTGAAAATATTGGTTGCGAATGCGTTATGCCACTGGGTTCAGCTATTGGTTCTGGAATTGGAATAATAAATGATTATAACATTAGAGAAATAATTGAAAATGCAACTGTTCCAATCATTGTTGATGCAGGTGTCGGAACAGCAAGTGATGCGTGTATAGCAATGGAGTTAGGCTGTGATGGTGTGCTTATGAATACAGCTATAGCTTGTGCGAAAGAACCAATTAAAATGGCAAGTGCAATGAAATATGCTGTGATTGCAGGAAGAGAAGCTTTATTAGCCGGAAGAATTGTTAAAAAACAATCAGGCTCAGCGTCTTCGCCAAAAGCTGGATTAGTTACAGGTGATTAAGCCTGTATATTATAAATCATTTCGTTCTAGAAAATTTCAGGAACCAGAGAAACCTAAG
>MDSV01150943.1_pt1 | contig 26209 bp, 36 predicted proteins | sample 810851 | NCBI WGS metagenome assembly MDSV01 (sample SAMN05326640, study PRJNA326480) | marine metagenome | isolation source: seawater | place: Atlantic Ocean: North East | collected 2012
ATTTTTGCTAACTTAGGTCCAAAAGGGCTCAGGATATCCATTTTTTTTTCATTAAATTTTTGTTGGGTTTGTTTGTCCTTTATATATCTTTTTAGGATCAAATTTTTTTCTTTTTTCTTCGAATTTCAATTTAATTTCTCTAGCATTGTCAATTTTTCCTAAAGGAATAGATCTATAAAAGCATGATCTGTAGCCTACATGACAACTGGAGCCATTTCCAATATCCACTACAATCCAAATTGAGTCTTGATCATCATCAATTCTCATTTCTTTAACTTTTTGAACAAAGCCACTTATTTTTCCTTTATGCCAAATTTTTTTTCTAGATCTACTCCAGTAATGAACTTCTTTTGTTTCAATTGTTTTTTTTAAAGACTTAACATTCATATAGCCATGCATTAAAATTTCTTTTGTTTTTGAGCAAACAGTAATCACTGGTATTAAGCCTTCATTATCAAATTTTGGTGATAATAAATTACCTTCCTCTATTTCTTTGACATTTTCTCTTTTTTTAAACATAATAATAGCTATTATGTAGCACATTAAACTTATAATAAATATTTTAAAAATATGCTTTTATCTATATAAGGTCCATCATGAAATTAGTTAAAAATTTAGACAATATTAAATCAGAAAATCCCAAAGTATCTGATAAAGAAGCAGAAGAAGCTTTTATAAAAATATTTCAGTGGATGGGAGAAAATCCATCTAGAGAAGGACTTCTTGAAACTCCAAAAAGAGTGGTGAAAGCTTTTAAAGAATATTTTAAAGGATACAAGGAAGATCCAAAAAAAATTTTAGAAAAAACATTTGGTGATGTCGATGGGTATGACGATATGGTGGTACAAAAAAATATCTCTTTGCACAGTCATTGTGAACACCATATGGCTCCAATAATTGGTATGGCGCATGTTGCATATATTCCAAAAGATAGAGTGGTGGGCTTAAGTAAACTAGCGAGAGTTGTAGAAGTATTTTCTAAAAGATTACAGACACAAGAAAGGTTAACTATGCAAATTGCTAACACATTGATGGAATCATTAGATGCAAAAGGTGTTGCAGTTTCAGTAGATGCAACCCACCAATGTATGACAATGCGAGGAATCAAGAAAGAACAAGCCACAACAATTACCAATTATTATCTAGGCCAATTCAAAGAAGATTTAAGCTATCAAAACAGATATTTAAGATTTATTAGTAAATAAATTTTTTGTATAGTTCTCATACATGCGAGATACATTTAAAGCTATTGTTATTAATCAAGATGGTGAAAAATTTAGCAGAGACGTAAAAGATTTAAATTTTAATATACTAAATGATGGTGATGTTTTGGTAAAAGTTGATTATTCAGATTTAAATTTTAAAGATGCAATGATCTTAAAAGATGGTGGAAAACTCGTAAAAAATTTCCCAAGAATTCCTGGTATAGATTTTTCAGGAACAGTAGAAGAAAGTAGTGTAGACGAATTTAAAAAAGGAGATCAGGTTATATTAACTGGATCTAGAGTCGGTGAACTATATCATGGAGGTTATTCACAATATGCTAAGGTAAAAAAAGATTTTATAATTAAAAAACCAAAAGAAATTACCACTAAACAAGCTATGATTTTAGGTACCGCTGGATTTACATCTATACTTTGTGCTTTTGCTGTTATGGCTAGAGAAGAATTATTATTAGGAGAAAAAGTAAAGGATGTTTTAGTAACAGGTTCTAGTGGCGGTGTTGGTAGCATAGCCGTTATGGTTCTTTCAAAACTAGGATGTAACGTAACAGCTGTAACCGGAAAGATTGATAAAAGTAATCACCTAAGAACATTAGGAGCCAAAAATATAATAGATCGTAAAGAATTAGAATCAGAACCTAGACTAATTGGTAAAGGAATTTGGGATGGAGTAGTAGATACAGTGGGAGGAAATATTTTAGCTAATGCAATAACTCAAACAAAACATTCTGGAATTGTTGCTGCAAGTGGAAATGCAAGTGGAAACAAGTTAAATACTTCTGTTATACCATTTATTATAAGAGGAGTTAAGTTATGGGGTATTGACTCAATAGCTGTAAGTAAAAAAAGAAAAGAATTTGTTTGGGGACAAGTTTCTAAATTAGTTGATTTTGATATTTTAGAAAAATCAATTAAAACTGTTGGTCTAAATGAATTGCTTAGTATTTTTCCAAGCATGCTCCAAGGAAAATTAAACAATAAGATATTAGTAGATGTAAATAATTAATGGACTGGGATAAATTAAAAATTTTTCACGCTGTAGCTGAAGCTGGAAGTTTTACTAAAGCAACTATAAATCTGAATTTAAGTCAATCATCAATTAGTAGACAAATTCAATCTTTAGAACGAGAATTAAAAGTTCAATTATTTGAAAGGCACGCTAGAGGACTTACTCTTACAGATAACGGTGAATATGTTTTTAAAACAGCGCATGATGTTATATCAAAACTTAAAGAGGTAGAGACTACTCTTGTTGATAAAAAAAATAAACCGACTGGAAAATTAACTATAACTACTGTTAGAAGTTTTGGAACTCATTGGCTTACACCAAGAATTCAAGAATTTATGCAGCTTAATCCAGAAATTGAAGTAGAATTGATTTTTGATGATAAAGAATTAGATTTAAGTACACGAGAGGCTGATATTGGCATTTGGATGCGCAGGCCTAAGCAATTAAATTATATCCAAAAAAAATTAATAGATATCAATTATCATATGTATGCGTCTAACAAGTATCTCGAAATTTATGGTTATCCGAAAACTATAAATGACTTAAGTAAACATAAATTTATATCTTACGGAAAGGGTGCACCTTCTCCAGTTTTTAATCCAGATTGGGCTTTAAAATTAGGTGTTAAGGACAATAAAAAAAGAAAACCAATAATGAAAGTAAATAGTGTAATGGGCTTACTTTTAGCTGTTGAAAGTGGAGTCGGTATTGCTGCTCTACCTGACTATATTACATTCAATGTTTTAAATATAACTAAAGTATTGCCACAATATGAAGGACCTTTAAGTGAGGCTCATTTTGTATATCCACAATCTTTAAAAAATGTGGCAAGAATTCAAGCGTTTAGAAATTTTTTATATAGTAAAATTAGTGAATGGAAATTTTAGTTATTTATTAGTTTCACTTTTAATTTTTAGTTTAGCACCCTCTTCAATAGATAAAATTTTTTGTTTAAAAGAACCTTCTACATCAGCACTTTTAGAGACATGAATTTTTTCACTTTCAACGTCACCTTTTACAGTACCACTAATAATTGCACTATTTGACTTTATATCCCCATTTATATTAGCTTCTTCATCAATTTTTAAGTTCTGTGCATTAATATTTCCATTGATTTCACCATTAATATCTACATCTTCTTTTTCGAAAATGTTTCCATTAACTTTGACATTATTTTGAATTATACTTTTTTGATCTTTTGCCATTTTATTATTCATTAAATTTAAACCTAAAAGTGTATTAAATAAATAAAATACTTAGAAACATGCGTCAATTAGTGCGATTGATAATCATTATCGATGATAATAAGTATCATTCTCAATTAAATTTAACAAGAAAGTATTAAAAAATGAAAAAAACCTCAATATTTGTATTATTATTGATTTTTTTTGCAAATATAGCTTTTGCATCAGAAGTTAATGTATTTAGTGCAAGACATTATGATTCCGATGTTCAACTTTACGAAAAATTCACAGCTAAAACTGGAATTAAAGTAAATGTTATATCTGGAAAAGATAAAGTTCTTCAAAAAAGAATAATTGAAGAAGGAGCAGACTCAAAAGCTGACCTTTATATTACCGCAGATGCTGGAAGACTTGGTGCTTTTGAAGCGAAAGGTATGTTTCAAAACACTTCATCTGCTGCAATCAAAGCTGCTGTTCCTTCAAATTTTAGAACAAGTAAATGGACAGGGATAGCTAAAAGAGCAAGAATAATTTATTATTCTCCTGAAAGAGTAAATGCAAATGATCTTAACGGTATGAGATATGAAGATCTTGCAGATCCCAAGTGGAAAGGTAGAGTTGTAATACGAAAATCTAATAATATTTATAATCAATCACTTGTCGCTTCATTAATTAAAAATAATGGAAAAAAAGCAACAGCAGAATGGGCACAAGGTGTAGTTGCCAATATGGCTAGAGACTCAAAAGGTAATGATAGAGCTCAGATTTTAGCTGTAGCAGCTGGAGAAGCTGATTTAGCAGTAGCTAACACTTATTATTTAGCTTTAATGCTATCCGGTAAAAAAGGTGCAGAGCAACAAGAAGCAGCAAAAAAAGTTTTGCCATTTTTTCCTAATCAAGCTGATAGAGGAACACATATGAATATTAGTGGTGGAGGTATATTAAAAAATGCTCCTAATGCTGATAATGCAATAAAGTTACTTGAATTTTTATTAACCAAAGAAGCACAAGAACATATAGTTAATAATACATTTGAATATCCAATGATTGCTGGAGTAGAACCACATGATTTAGTTAAACAAATGGGTCTTGGATTTAAGCAAGATTTAAAAACTAAAGTTGCAAACTATGGAAAAAAACAAGCAGACGCATTAGAAGTAATGTTAGCAGCTAAGTGGAAATAAACTATCACTATAAAGCAACAAGAAATTAATGTTTAAAAAAAACATGAAAAAAAATTTATTCAATATTGATTATAATAATTCTTCTGAATGTTGCGATCCCTGCAGTTCAGAGTGTAAAAAAATCAATAAAAAAATAAATGGAAGAAAACTATCAAAGATTAAAGACAAAGAAATACCATCTATTCTTAAAATTTTTAATCTTTGCTAACATAAGCGCGCTTTTATCAATAGGTTTTTACCCACCTGATTAATATTAGCGCGTTTTATAATTGAGAAAAAAGATTAAAACTATTTAATTTTATATATAATGAAAGTAGAATAGTTTAATTAATGTCATTAAAAAATATTAACATCTGGTATATCAGTTCATTTTTAATATCTATTGCTGTAGCAATTCCAATAATAACAATATGCACTGGTTTTTTTGAGAGCACAGGTTATCATTTTTCTATTTTAGAAAGCACTTTCTTGTATGATTATATTAAACACTCATTAATACTGTTATCAGGTGTATTATTGTTCACCTTTGTTTTTGGTGTTGGTAGCGCATATCTAGTCTCTTTTTATGATTTCCCTGGAGTAAATTTTTTTAAATGGGCAATAATTTTATCTTTTGCTGTACCACCTTATATCTATGCTTATTCATTAACAGCTTTTTTTGAAAATTATGGCACGGCTTACTCAATTTTAAGTAATATTTTTGGTGAAGGCAATTATAATAAAAATATACCTAAAATGGATGGAATGTTTGGAGCAATTATGTCTTTATCACTTTCATTGTTTGGATATGTTTATATTTTAACAAGGGCATCTTTTTATTATCAATCTCAAAATTTGATTGAGCTAGGAAAAAATTTAGGCTTTTCAAAAAAAAAATCTTTTTTTAAAATAATATTACCTTCATCAAGACCTGCAATTGTTGTTGGATTATCATTAGTAGCTATGGAAACATTATCTGATTTTGGTACAGTTGATTTTTTTAATATATCAACTTTAACTACAGGTATATATAATGCATGGATTGCATTTGATGATTTATCTTTAGCTAATCAGTTATCATTTTTTCTTTTAATTTTTATTTTAGGTTTATTTATAATTGAAAATATTTCAAGAAAGAAAGCTAAATATCATTCACCAATAAAAAGTGGATTTAAATCTAAAACATTAATTACTTTGAATGGATGGAAATCTTTTTTAGTAATTTTTGTTTTGTCATTAATATTTTTTTCAAGTTTTTTATTTCCAGTTTTTCAAATGCTTTATTGGACAATAATTTTCCCAAAAAACTTGAGTGATTTAAATATAATTAAATTATTTATAAACACAGGTCTTTTGGTTTTTATATCTTGTTTAGTACTAATTTTTTTTTCTTTTATTTCAAATTATGGAAATAGAGTTACAAAGAGTAAACTACTTGAAATACTGACTACTTTCTCTATTTCTGGGTATGCGATACCAGGAGTTATTTTAGCAGTTGCATTTATAACTTTTATTGCTTGGTTTGATAATAATATTATTAGTTTTTTTGGATTAAAAACAATTAAAACTTTTTTTATTGGATCTATTTTAGGCTTAGTCAGTGTTTACTTTGTTCGTTTTTATTCTCTTGCATGCAATGGTATAAAATCAGGTTATCTTAAAATTAATTATTCTATTGATGAAAGTGCTTACTTACTTGGATATTCAAAATTTAAAACTTTTAAAAATATACATTTACCATATTTAAGAAATTCAATTTTATTAATAGGTTTAATTATAGCTATAGAGATTATTAAGGAACTTCCAATAACTCTTATTATGAGACCATTTAATTTCGAAACATTTGCAACAACAGCTTATATTTACGCTTCGCAAGATTTACTCGAGGCAGCTGCAGTTCCTTCTTTGTTTTTGATTTTAATTACAAGTCTTTTTATTTTAATAACATCCAGATATACTCTTAGAGATTAACTATGAATAAAAATTTTTTAGAAATTAAAGATGTTACCTTTGCTGCTAGTAAAAAAAATAAAGTAAACAATGTTTCTTTTAATATAGAAAATGAAGGAGATATCATTTGTCTTTTAGGCCCTTCTGGCATTGGAAAAACAACAATTTTAAGATCTATAGCTGGTTTGACTAAAATTCAATCAGGTAAAATTTTGCTAAAAAATAAAATTGTATCATCTGATACAATACATATCGAACCTGAGGATAGAAATATATCTCTTTCATTTCAAGATAATTGTTTATTTCCACATTTTAGTGTTAATAAAAATATAGAGTTTGGAGCAGAAAGAAATAAAAAAAAAAAAACAAACAATATCCCCAAGCGATATAATTGAGTTTTTAAATCTAGAGCATATAAAAGATAAATTTCCACATCAAATAAGTGCTGGAGAAGCTCAAAGAGCTGCGCTAGCAAGATCATTGGTTTCTAAGCCAGATTTATTATTGTTAGATGAGCCATTATCAAATGTTGATCAAAGTTTTAAAGAAGAAATTCAAGTTAAATTAAAAAAATTATTAACAGAATCAAAAATCACAACAATTATTGTTACCCATGACTCTTATGAAGCATTTTATTTAGGCAGTAAGTGCGGAATTATTTTAAATGGACAGCTGAGACAATACGATGATCCTTATAATGTTTATCATTTTCCTAATTCAGTGGAGGTTGTTAATTTTTTAAATAGGGGAATATTGATTCCAGCGAAAGTTACAGGGGAAGATACATTGGAAAATGATGACCTTGGAATGATAAAAGGTAATTTTATCAAAAGATACCCCAAAGGATCTGATGTTCAGCTTTTATTACAACCTGAAGATTTAGAGCATGACGATAAAAGTAATTTAAAATTAGAAGTTGTAGATAGAAAATTTAGGGGAACAAATTTTATTTACACACTTAAAACTCCCAGTAAAAGATTAATCCCTGTATTTGTCCATTCTCACCATATTCATCAACATGAAGTTGATGAAAAATTTGGAATTAAAAGACCAATTCATATTGATCATATTGTTTGCTTCTAATTTATATTTAATATAAAATTTAATCCAATAAGGGGTGTCCTAGCAGACTGAGATTAAACCCTAATAACCTGTCCGGTAATTCAGAAAGGGAGAGTAAAATGGATAAAATAAATCTAATTAATCAATCATTATCTTTATCACTAGTAATTATAATAAGTATAATTTTTACTTTTGTTGGGCTAATTTATTCAAAAAAATACCAAGGTCTTAAAAATTATTTAACTGCTAATAGAAGTATAGGTTTATTTTCACTATCTACAAGTCTTATAGCTTCTGCTCTTGGTTCATGGATATTGTTTGGCCCAGCCTCAGCAGCAACATGGGGTGGAATAGGAGCAGTTATTGGTTATGCATTAGGAACTGCATTTCCAATGTTTTTTTTAATTTTTTTAGGTAAAAAAATAAGGAATGAATTTCCCAAAGGTTCTACTTTAATTGAGTTTTTAAGAAAAAAATTTAAGAAAAGTTTATTTAAATTAATTTTACTGATGACTATATTTTATATGTTTGTTTTTTTATGTGCTGAAGTTACTGCAGTTGCTTTATTGGTAAATTATATTTCAGGAACAGAATTTTGGATAACTTCATTAATAGTATTGCTAGCTACACTTATTTATACTCTTTATGGAGGATTAAGAGTTTCAATTTTTACAGATACAATTCAATTAATAATAGTGTTAATTTTATTATTAATTTCAGTTGTGTACCTAACATTGATAACTGGAGATGAATTTTCATTTAGTTTTATTAAGGAAAAGAACCCAAACTTATTAAGTAGCAATTATATCCCAAACTACACAGCTGGATTAACATTCTTTATTGCAGTAGCAGCAACTAATCTTTTTCATCAAGGAAATTGGCAAAGAGTTTATGCTGCCAAAAACAACGAAGTGCTTAAAAAAAGCTTAATTATTTCATTTCTTTTAATTATTCCTACTATTCTATTTATGGGATTTACAGGCCTAGTTGCTGTATCAGTAGATCCTAAAGTAGTGCCTGATTTAAGTTTTTTTTCATTATTATTAAAAAATCAAAGTAAGTATTTATCATTATTAATTATAGCTTTAGGACTCAGTTTAACTATTAGTACACTAGACACATTAGTAAATGCTATTTCTAGTTTAATAATAGTAGATGGAAAATTTACATTTAATTTAAACAAAAATACAGATTATTTAAAATTTTCTAAATATTTTATAATAGGTCTTGCAATTATAGCTTTTGTAATTGCTTCTAAAGGATTTAGTGTTTTGTATCTATTTCTATTAGCAGATCTATTTTGCTGTGCATTTGTGCTTACAGTTTTTTATAGTTTTTATAATAAACAATTAAGTGAACGTAATGCATATATTTCCATTATTATGGGTCTAGTATTTGGATTTCTTTTATTTCCATCTCCAGATTTTTCAAAAAGCTTACTAGTAGGAATTTTTTTTTCACAAGAGATTTTCCCAGTTTTTATTAATCAGTCTTTACTATTTTTATCTTTTTTAGCTGCTACATTTATACCAATTTTAACTTGGAAGTTACGATAGATTTTTTTAGGTTAAACTATATTATTAAGTAATAAAGTTTAATTTATGATTCCTTTAAAAGATGATAATCCAACAAACTCTAAACCAATAGTAACTTATTTATTAATAAGCATATGTATTATTGTTTTTTTAATAGAGTTAAGTTCTATTTCATACAAAACAGGAGCTTTTTTTTATTCCTATGGCTTAATACCTTCTGTATTCTTGGGTAAGCTACAATTGTCTCAAGACATGTACATAATACCCACATACTTTACAGTTGTCACTTCAATGTTTGTTCACGGCGGATTTATGCACTTACTTGGGAATATGTTATATTTGTGGATTTTTGCAGATAATATTGAAGAGGATTTAGGAAAAATTAAGTTTTTAGTTTTTTATTTATTGTGTGGAATTGGAGCAGCTATGGCACAAGTTTTTTCAAATACAGACTCACAAATACCAATGGTAGGTGCTAGCGGTGCAATTGGAGGTATATTAGGAGCATATTTAATAAACTATCCTAAAGCAAAAGTTTTAGTTTTAATACCTTTCGGTTTTTTTAGTCAAATAATTAAAATTAAAGCTTTATATGTTCTTATTTTTTGGTTTTTTTTACAGTTTATTAATTCGTTATTTTCCAATACACAAGGTGGAGGTGTGGCTTATATGGCTCATATTGGCGGTTTTCTATCAGGTATAATTTTGATATTATTTTTTAATAAAAAAAATAAAAAAAAAAATAAAATAATAAAAGGACCATGGAATTAATCAATATTATAATACCATTTCTTGTTTTGCTTACAGTTGTCGTATTTATTCATGAATATGGACATTATTATTTTGCTAAAAAATTTGGTGTAGGTATTACAGATTTCTCAATTGGTTTTGGTAAAGAATTATTTGGCTGGAATGATAAATCTGGTACAAGATGGAAAATTTGTTGGATACCCTTAGGAGGTTATGTAAAATTTTTTGGTGATAGAAATGTATTTAGTGAAAGTGAACAAAAAGAAATTACTAATAAATATTCAAAAGAAGATCAAAAAAAACTTTTTATTTTAAAACCACTATACCAGAGGGTGCTAATAGTTGCTGCAGGTCCTTTAGCAAATTTTATTCTAGCCTTATTCATATTTACTTTTGTTTATATGTTTTCTGGAAAAGATTTTACTCCAGCAGTAATATCAGAAGTTCAAAAAGATACGCCTGCTTATTCTGCGGGAATGAAAATTAATGATAAAATTATAACAATCGATGGAAATAAAATAAATAGTATTTTAGAGGTTTCAGCTATTATTAATACCTCAACATCTGAATTTGTTCAGTTCAAAGTTTTAAGAAATGATAAAGAAATTAATTTTAGTATTAAGCCAGACTATTTAGATAGTGATGATAACCTAGGCAATAAAACAAAAAGAAAAATGATTGGTATAAAACTTGGTAGCTATAATAATGAATTTAATAATGTTAAACTTGGACCGCTAAAAGCAATTTATTATGCATATAAAGAGGTAATATTTGTCAGTGTTTCTTCACTTAAATATTTGTCGAGTATTATTTTGGGTAATGGTGATTCATCACAATTAGGTGGACCTATAAGAATAGCAAAAATTACAGGGCAAGTTGCTGAATTGGGAATAATACCTTTTTTAAGTGTAATGAGCTATATATCAATTAGCCTTGGTTTAATTAACTTATTTCCAATTCCTCTACTAGATGGGGGACATTTAATGTTTTATTTTTTTGAACAAGTAAGAGGGCGTCCTTTTACTCAAAAAACACAAGAAGGTTTTTTTCGAATCGGCATGTTTTTATTGATTTTTTTAATGTTTTTTGCAACCTTTAATGATCTTAAGGATTTAGGCTTATTTTAGCTTATTTTTTTGATCATTTAAAAAAGCTTATTTTACAAGGGTTTTTATCAATACATATATATAGTATGTTGAATAAATTAGCACACAAAAAAAAATGTTGATTTATAAGGAATTTATGAGAAGAGTAAATAAACAGCTAAAATGGAGCATAAATGAATAAAAAACAACTAATAGGTAAAATCGCCGCTTCAATGAACCAAAGTAAAGCAGATGCGGAAAGAACTTTTGACGGTATTACTAATATCATTTTAGAATGCTTAAAAGGTGATGAACAAGTGAAAATTGCTGGTTTTGGTACTTATAAAGTAGCAAAGAGAAAAGCTAGAATTGGAAGAAATCCAAGGACTGGCGAACAAATACAAATTGCAGCATCACAGAAGGTGAAGTTTTTACCTGCAAAAGCACTTAAAGAAATGTTTAATAGATAAAAGTTTTAAACAATTAAAAAGGGCCATTCTTGTGGCCCTTTTTTATTTCAAAAGCTTTAATTGTTCCACTACTTCCTGAGCATGGTCCTTTACCCTAACATTAGGCCAAATTTTAATAATTTTATTTTTACTAATAAGAAATGTACTTCTAATTAAGCCAATATAGCTTTTACCTAAAAATTTCTTTTTTCCCCAAACACCATATTTTTTTATAACTTTTATTTTTTCATCAGACAATAAATCAAATTTTAGCTTATATTTTTTCTTAAACTTTAAATGACTTTTTATTGAGTCTTTAGAAATACCAAACACTATACAGTCATTTTTTTTAATAATTGAATTTAAATTATTAAAATCTTTAGACTCAAGAGTACAGCCTGGTGTGTCATCTTTTGGATAAAAATATAGTATAACATTTTTTTTCATTTTTTTTAACTCAACTAAACTTCCATCAGTAGAAGGTAATATAAAATTTGGAGCAGGTTTTTTTTCTTTAAGTTTCATTTAAGTGAGTTTTTGTCCCAAAGATTTTTAATATTTAAGTAGGGGGATATTCCATAACTTGAATTAATATTTGTTAAATGAATAGATAAAGATTTAATAGGAGATAGACAAAATTCATCTTCATATATTTTATTTAAATATTTTTCAAATGGATTATTTCTTTTTTTACATGTTAATAAAAAATTATTCCAATATTTATTAATAATAAATTTACTAGTAAGAAAAGTACATAAGGTTTTATCTATAATTTGCCAATGCCTATGGCTACCAATTAAAATGCTTGTTTCTCTTTGACTCATGTAATGGAATGGGTAGTCAGCTGGACAAAATATAAGCTCACGGCCAGTTTGAGAAGATATACGTTCATAAGTTAAAAGCATTTCTTCAATCATACTCTCAGTATGTAAATAGTCATCTTCAACAAAAAATACTAGATCAACCATATTTTCTTTTGCTAAATAAAAACATTTTAACAGACTACTTAAGTTACCATAGGTATCTGTTTTATAATCTTCATCAATAAAATTTTTATACTCATCTTTATTTGAAGAAATAATTTTTGTTATAACATTGTGTTTATTTAATATTGATTTAAATTCATCTATTGTACTTAATTCAGAATCATCATCATGTATTATTAAATTAAAATCAATATTTTCAAATTTTTTTTTAGCATTTGATAAACTAGACATTAAGGAATTTAAAGATCTTAATGTATATTCTTTTTTAGGTTTATTGAAAATTCTTTCTTTATTTTGATCCCAGATTTTAATTTTCGTATTACTTCTAAAAATAATTAATAATGAAGAAATTTTTCTTGTAATTTTAACTTCTCCTAAAGGCAGGACAATAGATTTTCTATTAATTGAAGATAAATTTTCACTTAATTTTTTACCAATTGTAGGTGATTTAAATTGATTTTGATCAATTATTTCATACCCAAGAAATCTACTTATTTTTATAAATATTTTTTTCAGCATTTAAAAGTTTATCTTTTATTGAAGTAAAAATTGTCATATTATTAGCTTATAGTGAATATAAAATCATCAAAAACTCTAATAGAAGAAGCTTTATCTCAAATTAACACCATAGAACCTTCTGAAGCAAAAAAGCTTATCGATAATGATAAATGTAATTTAATCGATATAAGAGAGACTACAGAGTTAGAGAATTTAGGAAGAGTAGATAAGGCATGTCATATACCTAGAGGAATGCTCGAATTTTGGATTGATCCTAATAGTCAGTTTTTTGCAAATGGTCAACTTGATGCAAACAAAGAAATGGTTTTATTTTGTGCTGGAGGTATTAGGTCAGCACTCGCAGCAAAAACATTATTAGATATGGGTTTTGAAAATGTTTCTCATATAAACGGTGGATTTTCTCTCATGGAACAAGAGGGCTTTGAAATTATAAAATAACTATTTTGAGCACTCTCTTAGAACAAAATCTAAACGATCTTGTCCCCAAAAAATTTTATTATTAACCACAAAAGATGGTGCACCAAAAATTCCTTTTTGATAAGCATCGTATGTTAAATCTTTTAAATGATCTTTTGTTTCTTGAGATGATATAAATTTTTTAAATTTATCAATATCAATATCAATACTTTTTAAAATAGAATTACTTATATTATCATTTTTTAAATTAAAATCATTTTTCCAATAAGCATCAAAAAATTTATCACAATACATTTCTAATTTTTTTGTTTTAAGTGCATATAAAGCACCTCTCATTAATTGTAATGAACTTATTGGAAAATTTGTATTAAATTTAAAACTGATTTTAAATTTTTCTGCAATCATTTTGCAGTCTCTTATTATATATTTAGTTTTGGCAGGAATGTATGCGGCAGCAGTAATATTAGATAACTTATGCAGACCCCCAAGTAATATTGGTTTATAATTAATTTGTATATTGTTTTTTCTCTCCAATGTTCTTATCTGTTGATGAGCTAAGTATGCATAAGGACTACTAAAATCAAAATAAAAATCAAAAGGCCTAATCATGCAAACTTACTTTTTTTGCATAAAAAATTCTTATAAACCAATATAATACAATTCCTAATGGCCCTGTGAAGTATATAAAAATTAATGTAATTGCAGATAAAAATTTTGGAACACTATATTTATATGCATCTCTTGAAACCCAAGAACCTAGAAATAAATTAATAGCTAAAAAATGCACCCAAAAGATTATTAAAAAATTATCATTTGTAAATAAATCTTTTATTTCATCTAAACTAATATAAAGTTTAAACAAATCTAAAAAATTTTCACCCAAGTAAAATATTTGATAAATTATATAAATGTAAATTATGGAAAAAATGAGTGGTATAAATATTGAAGAAATTAATAATTGATTAATTTTTGAATTAGGGAAGAAAATTAATACTATCCACAAAGGTATGACAGTATAATTTAACCATACATAAATTGTTTCAAGTGTGAAATATGTGTATATCTGTGAAAGCATAATTTAAATTTATATATTATACTAATAAATGATTTTTTATAATAAAAGTAAAAAAAAAAATCTTGAAGGTACAGTTGAAGAAATGAGAAATTTTTCATTTTCTTATGTTGAAAAATATGCTCCTTCTAAGCAACAATTAAAAACTTACTTATTAAAAAAGTATTTAAAAGCATCAGTTCCAAATATTAAAAAAAGGGATATTTCTAATTTAATAGACTTAGTTATATCCGATCTAGAAAAAAATAAATTTATTAGTGATAAATTCTATTCAGAAACAAAAGCAAAAAACCTAATTCAAAAAGGAAGTTCAATAAATAAAATTAGAAATTATTTATTTTCAAAAGGAATTAGTAATGAGTATATAAAAAATACAATAAACAAGATAAATGAAAATAATCAAGATCAAGATTTTTTTTCTGCAATTAAGATATGTAAAAAAAAAAGAATTGGTCCAGCTAGAGTAGAGGACAATAGAGAATTATTTTATAAAAAAGATATTTCAATTTTAGCTAGAAATGGTTTTAGTTTTGAAATATCTAAAAGAGTTATGGAATTAAAAAAAGATGATTATTTAAAAATAATAAACTTACTTTAATTTTTTTTTACTTTCTTTAACAAAAGAATTAATTTTGTTTTTTAAATAATTTCTAACAAAAACAAAAATTAACAAACCAAAAATTGATACAGATACTATTATAATAAGTATTATTTTTAACTTCTCATCCATTTACAATTGACTTTCCCTTGATAATTAAACTAGGATTTTTAAAATTTTTTTTTCCATATAATATTTTATTATTATTAAAATCAGTTATTACGCCACCCGCATGTTCTAATATGGCATGGCCAGCAGCTATATCCCATTCACATGCACGTGCCTCAGCTACATATAAATCATACTCTCCAGCAGCAATTACACAAAATTTATAGGAACTTTTCATTTTTTGATAATTACTGACTTTAAATTTTTTATGTAAATTTAAAATTTCAGGTTTTAATATATTTGAATAACTAACAGCTATTACTTTGATATTTTTTTTAATAATAGTTTCAAGATTTATTTCTCCTCTAGTGGTTTTTTCATAACTATTTTTGTATCCATAAGAATAAAAAATTCGATTTTTAGCTGGGGCATTTATTATTCCTATAACAGGTGTTTTATTTAGAATTAAAGCAGCATTAATAGTAAATTCATCTTTATTATTAATATAATCATTAGTTCCATCAATTGGATCAATTAACCAAAAATTATTCAAATTTTTATTTTTTTTATTATCTGAGCTTTCTTCTGAGATTATTGGAATATTTGGAGTTAAATTTAAAATTTTTTTAGTCAAAATATTATTTACCTCTATATCTCCATTTGTAACAGGAGTATTATCCTTTTTAATTTCCTTTTTAAGTCCTTTCTCTCTTATACTTAAAGATAAATTGCCAGCTGATTTAAAAGTTTCTAGCAATTCTGTTACTATTTCTTTTTTTTGCTTTTGTTCCATTATGTATAAATTTTTTCTAACTTAATATTATTTTCATTAATGACTTTTTTTCCAACATTTTCAAAATTTACAGTTATTTTATTATTAATTATTGATTGAACTTGTCCTACTCCCCATTCTTCTTTATACGGATTAATAACTTTATCACCAGGTTCAAATTCAAATATCATTTAATTTACTTATATTAAATATATCGTAAAATAACATTAATAATGAAAATAAAAAATAACTCTATTGGATTGAATAAACAACCTAAAGATACATTAGTTGTTGTTGCGATGTCAGGAGGAGTAGATTCTTCTGCTGTTGCAGGTCTTATGAAGAAAGAAGGATACAAGGTAATTGGAATTACTTTAAAGCTTTATGATGATTCAGGCACTTCAAAAAATAGACAATGTTGTGCTGGTCAGGATATTCTTGATGCAAAAAGAGTTTCAAACAAGTTAAATATAGATCACAAGATATTATATTATCAAAATAAGTTTAAACAGGGAGTAATAGACAACTTTGTAGACAGTTATTTAAAAGGTGAAACACCAATACCCTGTATTCAATGCAATCAAACTGTAAAATTTAATGATCTATACTCAGTAGCAAAAGAATTAAAGGCAGATGCTTTAATAACAGGCCATTATGTAAAAATGCTTTATAATGAAGGTTTATCTGAAATGTATAGAGCCCTAGATACAAAACGTGATCAAAGTTATTTTTTGTTTAATACAACTCAAGATCAATTAAATTATTTAAGATTTCCACTTGGAGATTTAAAAAAACAAGAGACAAGAAAATTAGCAAAAGAATTAAACCTAAATGTTGCAGATAAACCTGATAGTCAAGATATATGCTTTGTTCCAAATGGAGATTATGCATCAGTAATAAGAAAATTTAAGCCAGAATCTTATAAAAAAGGAAACATTAAAGATATTAACGGTAAAGTTTTAGGTGTTCATGATGGTATAATTAATTTTACAATCGGGCAGAGAAAGGGAATAAGAGTTTCTGATAAAAATCCTCTTTATGTTATTAAAATAGATGCTTTGAATAATGAAATAATTGTGGGATCAAAAAAATATTTAGAAAGAAAAAAATTAACTTTAAGAAATTTAAATTTACTCTGTAATGATATTGAACAATATAATTCAAATTTTTTTGTTAAAGTGAGATCAACGGGAAAATTATTAAAGGCTAAAATATCATTAAATCAAAGTGTTGCTGATATAGTATTAAATAATAATGAAAGTGGAATTTCACCGGGGCAGGCTTGTGTTTTTTATTTAAAAAATAAACTTGGGGATAAAGTCTTAGGTGGTGGTTGGATTACTGATAATATTTAATTTATTTGTCCCCATTATTCACACAACTTTAAATTTAATTTAAATCAATTAAAAAGTGATGGTAATAATTTATTACTATGATTAAATGTAATTAATTAAGAGGCAACTCTTAACTGGCCATCTAAAGAAAAACCGAGAGGTCTAAGTTTAGAGGGCAGAAAACTAAGAATAGTAGTTCTAAACATTCTTGGTGATATGAAAGCAAAGTAGAACTCAAATAGGCTTTCAAAATCTATTCATAAGCTAGGGAAACCTAGTTTATGAAATGGGTTTTTTTTTCAGTTAAATAATTATTTTTTATTTGTTTTATTTGATAATTTTAAAAACTTATAGTTTTTAGAAAAAAACTTATTAGTTTTAGTATTTGCTTTATGTTTTTGAAATGCCAGTTTCTGTGATTGTTTTAAAGCTCTTTTTGATGACATAATTGTTATTTTTTTTAATTTATTTAGCTAAAGCTCTTAAAACTACAAAAATTATTTTATTTATTTGTTATTAAAAACTTTAGCTTAGATAAAATTTATGCAGACTTTAAGTTAGTTGCATTAGGACCTTTTGGACCATCTTCAACGTCAAAAGTAACTTCTTGACCTTCTTCAAGTCCATTCATTCCAGCATCTCTTACAGCTGATGAATGTACGAACACATCTTTTTCTTTATCTTCTCTTTCAATAAAACCAAAACCTTTAGTTCTATTGAACCACTTTACTTTTCCTTTTAGACTCATATTTTTTTACTCTTTTTTAGTGTTAACTTTTTTTTACTTATAAATAAGTAAAGTTCACTTTGTTTAGATTTTTTATAGTTTTGTCAATTTAAATTTTGATTTTTTATGCTTAATTACTCTAATAATTACCTATAAATCTCATTGTTTCTTCCAAAAAAAGAATGTGAGTAAATAAAATGACAATACTCCCAGCATAAAATCCCATTCTAAAGCGTGTTTAAACTCAACATATTTAGAGGAGTTTAATATTGGGATACTTAAAATAGCAACACCAACAAGTATAGAAACTAAACAAATTTTTAATTTTAATACATTTTTTGAAATTATATTATCAATTTTCCCTTTAATCTTATTCAAATTTATTACTAGTAGAGTTTGTGCAACTAACTCAAAAATAATAAAACTTAAAAGAACAAATCTCCTAAAAAATTTATAAATTGAAATATCATATTTTATTCCTAAAAAAGTAGAGTGCAAAATTAAAAAAATAGCAGAAGCTATTCCAAAAAATTTAAAGTACTTTTTGTAATTAGAATAAGGATCAAGTTTTTCAAATAAAAGAAAATTTGATCTCCAATAACTAATTAATAAAAAAGCAGTTAGAAACATACTTGGTTTAAATATCAAGTAAGAAGGATATACTCTAGCAGTTCTACTGATAGATGCTCCACCATCAAAATAAGGAAAAGTAGGAGCTGCTAAATTGCTCCCAGGCTCTAAATTAAAATATATTACAATTATTAAGCAGAGGTTGATTGCTACAAGGGGTATTATAAATATAAATAAACTTAAATTTTTAATTTTACTTATATTTTTCACAAAAATAACTTTATTTTATTTCTTTTTATTTCTTTTTCTAGCTCTTCTTTTTTTTGAGCCCATCTTTCTTCTTCCACGGTGTTTTTTGGGGTATCCCATTTTAATCCTTTTTTATTTATTTTATTGATATTATTTCGAGGATATAGCATTGTGCACGAAAGTTATCAATTTTTTTTATGGTAAAATCAATAAAGACATTTTTAAAATATGCAGGTAAAGATTACATTTCTAGATCTGTGAACCCACCAGTTGTTAGAGCATCAACTATTTTATTTAAATCAATGCAAGAATTAAGAGCTCATCAAAAAAAAATAGCAAAAGGGAAAGATGTTATACATTGGGATTATGGAAGACAAGGCACTCAAACAACGATACATCTTCAAAAAATGCTTAAAGGGTTAGAAGAAGCTTACCATGTTTTTTTAACCCCAACTGGTTTTAGTGCAGTTGCCCTTTCAATAATGAGTGTGTGTAGACCAGGAGATGAAATATTAATTTCTGATGGCGTTTATAGACCAACCCAGAAACTCACAGATGGATTACTTAAAGAATTTAATGTTAAAGCTATTTGGTATAATCCAAATAGTTTTGATGATTTGAAAAGTAAAATTAATAAAAAAACTAAACTTATTTATGTTGAGAATCCTGGAAGTAATACTTTTGAAATGCAAGATCTTGGAAAAGTAATTTCTTTAGCAAAAAGTAAAAATATTTTTACAGCAATGGATAATACCTGGGCTACAGCATATTTTTTTAAACCATTAAAGTTAGGTTTTGATATATCAATTACTTCAGGAACCAAATATTATTCTGGACATTCAGATGTGATGGCAGGAACCGTTGCTGTTGGTAAAAAAATTTATAAAAAAGTATGGTGGTATAATCATGTTTCAGGCTATCGTTTATCACCAGATGATGCTTATTTAATTATTAGAGGTTTAAGAACTCTAGATATAAGAATGGATAAACATCAGGAAAATACAAAGAAAGTAATTAATTTTTTAAAAACTCAAAGCAAAGTATCAAAAATATTATATCCATATAAAACATCATCGAAAGAATTTAAATTATGGAAAAAATATTATTCCGGAGCTTCTGGATTAGTAAGTATAATTATTAAAAGTAGAAATAAAAGTTCAGTTTATAAATTTGTAAATAAATTAGAATTTTTTGGCATTGGTTACAGCTGGGGCGGCTTTGAAAGTCTAGCTGTTTATACAGATCCAGTAGAATTGGGAACAAGAAGATATTTTAAAATGAAAAAAAATGAACATTTAGTACGTCTGCACATAGGTCTTGAAGATCCAAAAGATTTAATAGAAGATTTAAAAAAATCTCTAAAGTATATAAAATAGTAAAATAAAAACTAATGAGTACCGAAAAATTTATACCTAATAGAGCAGCTTTTATTACATTAGTAGCAGCCTGCCTGGTAGTCATCATTTCTCTAGGTGTCAGACAAACTTTCGGTTTATTTTTTTTTGATTTTGAAATTGATTTAGGTGTTACAAGAACTCAATTTGGATTTGCTATAGGTTTACAATTATTACTATGGGGATTATTTGGACCATTATTTGGAATAATGACAGATAAATATGGAGGTAATAAAGCTGTATTCATAGGATTCTTATTTTATTTATTAGGGATTTATTTTTTATACTCTGGCCCAAATACAGGAACATTTTTTACAATTGATATGGGTATATTAATTGGAATAGGTTTAGGGTCTACAGCTATTAGTATTCCCGTATCTATAGTTGCTAAACATTTTCCTTCTTCTACAAGAACTATGGCAACAGGAATAGTTACAGCTGCAGGTTCTTTTGGGTATTTTGTATCACCAGTATTAACGAGGCAATCACTAATTGAAAATGGATGGGAATTTACATTAATTTTTTTCGGTATAGCAATTTTATTAGGACTTTTGATTTCTTTTTTTTTAATGACACCAATGAAAAATTCTGGAAAAATTTATGAAAATAATAATGACCAGACTGCTATCGAAGCTATCAAGGAAGCTTTCTCAAATAAAAGTTATGTTTATTTAACATTAGGATTTTTTGTTTGTGGCTGGCATATAGCTTTAGTAGCAACTCATATTCCAACTTATGTAAGAGACAGAGGTTTAGAAGACTGGACTGCTGCAGCTATATTAGCTTTGATAGGTCTTTTTAATATTTTTGGAACACTGACTAGTGGATATTTATCAACACGATACAGTAAGAAAAAAATATTAAGTTGGATTTATTTATTGAGGGGTATATCGATCGCATTTTTCATATTCATGCCACCAAGCACTATTAACGCAATGATATTTGGGACAACATTTGGTTTTTTGTGGCTTGCAACAGTACCACCGACAAATGGTATTGTAGGACATATATTCGGAACTAAATACATAGCTTTACTTTATGGTTTTGTTTTTGTTAGCCATCAAATTGGATCTTTTTTAGGAGCTTATTTAGGGGGTTTATTTTATGATATATTTGGATCCTTCGATTACGCTTGGTATATTTCTATGGCTTTATCATTGTTTGCAGGGCTGATACATTTACCTATAAGAGAAAAAGAAATTATTAGACTAAAAGTTGCATAATTTAAAAAACATAACAAAACTGGAAAAAATTTTTAATTCAAATAAACCTTTTATTATTTATAAAAGTAATATTGGATTTGATTTGTATACAGATTTTTCACAAAAAATTATTTTAAATAATAAAAATATTTCTAGTTTCTTAAATAAAATTAATTCGAATAAAAATAAAAACACTGATTTATATATAGGTTTTTTTGGTTATGAAATTTTATGTAATTTAATTAATATTAATTTATCTAAGCAAAAAGGGATTAACTTTCCAAAAGGGATTTTTTATAAACCTGAAACTAAAATAAAAATTAAAGATAAAATTAATTATATTTTTTCTAATAAAGAAAAAAAATATAAAAAAAATAAAAATTTTAAAATCAATATTAATAAAAAGAAATATAAATTAATTTTTAATAAATTTATTAAAAAAATTAAATTAGGTGAAACATATCAAATAAAAATTTGTACTAAATATAGCAATAAATCATATATAGAACCTGTCCAATATTTTTGGAGATTGATGGAATCAAATCTAGCACCTGAATCATTTATGATTAGGGATAAAAATTATTCAATAATTAGCTGTTCCCCTGAGAACTTGATTAGTAAAAAAGGAAATTTTATATCAACCAAACCAATAGCTGGAACTTTAAAAAAAACAAAAAAATTAAATAAATTAAAAGCTCTCAATTTTTTTAAAAAAAATATTAAGGAAACTAAAGAACACAACATGATTGTGGATATGGAAAGAAACGATTTGTCAAAAATATGTATCCCAGGAAGTGTTAAAATTTTAAAGAATAAAATAGTTGAAGAATATAAGGATTTGTTTCACTATGTGAGTTTAGTCGGAGGAAAATTAAAAAGAGGTATTCTTTTAATAAATATTATTAAAGCTATGATGCCAGGAGGATCTGTAATTGGTTGTCCAAAAATAAGTACTTTAAATTTATTAAATTTACAAGAGAGGTCAAAAAGAAATATTTTTACTGGAAGTTTTGGTATTATTAAATTTAACGGTGATTTACGCTTTAATATAATTATTAGATCAATATTGAACTATAAAAAGGTTTCTGAAATATCTGTAGCTTCTGGAGTTGTTATTGATAGTAATGCTAATCATGAATTTAATGAAAATTATATTAAAGCAAAAGCTCTAATGGATCTTTACAAATGATTTATATTGTTGATCATAAAGATTCTTTTTCTCACAATGTTGCACATCAATTTTCACAATTTGATGATGTTGAGTTGAGTGATTATAACGAGATAAATGATAAAAAAATAAACCAAGCAAAAGTAATTGTTTTTTCTCCCGGACCAGGATCTCCAAAAGATTATCCTATAAGTTCAAATTTATATAAAAAATTTAAAAAAAAAAAAAAAAATTATTGGTATATGTTTGGGATTCCAACAAATACTTTTTAATGAAAATGGTAAAATTGTTCAACAAAAAAAAATATACCATGGATTTCAATCATCAGTCAAAGTTGTCAGTAAAAAATCAATATTTAAATTAAGCAAAACTTTTAAAGTTGGTAGATATCATTCTCTCAAATTAAAAGAGCCTTTTTTTGCTAAAAATTTTGAAATAACAATGAGATGTAAAATTTCAAACGTTGCAATGGCTATAGAAAATAATATAGATAAAATTTATGGTTTTCAATTTCATCCAGAATCTTTTTTAACACAAAATGGCAACTTACTTATTAAAAAAATCTTATCGCAGTAAAGATCTTAAACAGATTAGTTTTAAGGATCTATGGAATTCTAATGGAATCTTTACCACAATGTGGATTTTTGGCAAACCTCCAAAAATATTATTTTTTAATGACCATATAGATAATTTAATTAAATCTTTAAAAATTTATAATCTTTATAAAAAAAATACTAAAAATATTATTCTGAAATATATTAAATTAAATATTAAAAAAAATTTTAGGTATAATCATTTATTAAGAGTTGCCCTTAATAATAAAAATATTTCTATTTCTTTAAGAAAAAGATTAACGCCAAGATTAAACTTTAATCTTAAATTAGTTAATTACAAAAGATATAGGCCAGAGTTTAAAAATTTAAAGTATAAAAAAATATTAAATTATTTGTCAAAAATGAATACATCAAAGACCGATATAGCTTTATGTGTGAATAAACAAATATTAGAAAGTGGTACTTCAAATATTTTATTTGTTAAAAATAACCAAATTTATTCCCCAAGAAATAAATTTTACAAAGGAATCACTTTTAAATTTTTTGAAAAAAAAGTAAAAAAAATTATTAAAAAAGACATCTACATTGATTATTTAAAAAATTTTGATGAAATAATTTTAATTGGTTCAGGAAAGGGAGTGGTTTCTGTTAATAATATTGATAGGCCTAAATGGAGGAGAAAAAGTTTAAAAACTTACAGGTTACTATCAAATATTTACTTTCAAGCTGTTACTAAATGCCCTCGATATAACGGTTGATCTATTATATCAATTATACTAGATATATTGCTAGATTTTGAGATTTAATTAAATTCATGGAAATCAGTAATATGTTTACAACAAATCCCTTTTTTGTTTTAACAGAATCAATATCACCTACAGCACTGCAGTCTTTTGTAATTCTAATGATTGGTTTAGTTATAATTGGAACACTTGTTGATATAATTCATAAAAAAAATGTTAAGTATTTTTTTGATAATGCAAAGAAAGCTAAATTATCAGCTAAAAAGGAACTGAGTACAGGTGAAAGGACTAGTGTAATTTTAAAAACAGTAGTTAATGATATAGCTACCACTGCAGAGCTAGGAGCTGGTAAAAGAAGAATTGCTCACATTTTAGGAATGTGGGGAACTATTTTATTTTGGGTCGCTTCAGTAGTAATGATTTTCTGCTATACCTCCAGTGAGTCTATTACACCAGTTTTGTGGCCAGTGATGTGGCATGTGGGAGCTATAATGACTTGTTTAGGTGGTTATTGGTTTTGGTTATTTTTAAGAGTAGATGTTTTAGCAGAAGCTAATCCTTGGTATAGAATTATCAAGGCAGATTTGTTTGTATTGGCTCTTCTTGCTTGCTCTACTTTTGGTTTGGCATGGTCTTACACACAATCATTAAGTTTAGATAATAGATGGGATGATAAAGTATTTTTAATTTTATATATTATATCTAATCTTGTTTTATTTGGTGGAGTGTATTGGTCAAAATTTGCTCATATGTTTTACAAACCAGGCGCTGCAATTCAAAAAAATTTAGCTGAAGCAGATGGTTCGAGAGATAATTTGCCACCACCAGCAGAAGCAGAAGAACAATTTGGCTTAGGTATTAAACGTGAGGCACCAAAACACTATTAATATGAATACTAATTCTTTAAATAGTAATGTTAATTTGATATTAAAAAAATTTAATAAAGGAGAAAATTAATATGTCAACATTTGTATACATGACTAGATGTGATGGTTGCGGACACTGCGTAGATATTTGTCCATCAGACATTATGCACATAGATGAAAATATTAGACGTGCAAAAAATATAGAACCTAATTTTTGTTGGGAATGTTATTCTTGTGTAAAAGCTTGCCCAAATCACGCTATTGATGTTCGTGGTTATGCTGACTTTGCTCCAATGGGACATAGTGTAAGAGTTAGACGTGAAGAAGAGAAGGGAACTATTTCCTGGAAAATTAAATTTAGAAATGGAACAGAAAAAGATTTTGTTTCACCTATTACAACTAAACCATGGGGAAAATTTATTCCAAAACTTGCAGATGGAGACAAGCCAAATCAAGGTGAAATTAATTCTCAAAGACTTTATTTAGAACCAGAAGGATTAAATACGAAAAAAGAATTACCTTCGGTACCCAAAGATTCATTTAAAAAAGGAGTATATTATTAATGGCAAAAATTAAAACACATTTTGAAAATTGTGATGTCTTGGTTGTAGGTGGAGGAATGGCCGGTACAGGAGCGGCATTTGAAGCTAGACATTGGGGTAGAGATTTAAAAATTATTTGTGTTGAAAAAGCTAATATAGATAGAAGTGGTGCAGTTGCCCAGGGCTTATATGCAATTAATTGTTATATGGGAATGCAATGGGATGAAAATCAACCAGAAGATCATGTAAGATATGCTCGTAATGATTTGATGGGAATGGTTCGTGAAGATCTTGGTTACGATATGGCAAGACATGTAGATTCTACAGTACATATGTTTGACGAATGGGGATTGCCTATGATGAAAAATGAAAAAACAGGTCGTTACCTTCGAGAAGGTAAATGGCAAATCATGATTCACGGCGAAAGCTACAAACCAATTGTTGCAGAGGCTGCTAAAAAATCTGCTGATAAAATTTATAATAGAATTATGGTTACCCATCTACTTATGGATGAAGAAAAAGAAAATAGAGTAGGTGGAGCTGTAGGTTTTAATATGCGTACTGGGGACTTTCATGTTTTTAGAGCAAAAACTGTTATTGTGGCTGCCGGCGGGGCTTCTCATATTTTTAAACCTAGAGCTGTGGGAGAAGGAATGGGTAGAACCTGGTATGCACCTTGGAGCAATGGTTCTGCTTATGCATTACCAATTGCAGTTGGAGCTAAGATGACACAAATGGAAAATCGTATTGTATTATGTAGGTTTAAAGATGGATATGGTCCTGTTGGAGCATATTTTTTACATCTTAAAACTTACACTCAAAATGCAAATGGAGAAAATTATGAAAAAAAGTGGTACGATCAAACTAAAGAACTTGTAGGTGAATATATTGATCATCATCCAACACCTACTTGTTTAAGAAATCATGCTTTTATCCAAGAAACAATGGCTGGTGGTGGACCAATACATATGGTTACAA